>Ga0210377_10000429_pt1 | contig 40330 bp, 29 predicted proteins | sample PLM4_65_b1redo_FD_155480 | JGI IMG/M metagenome (GOLD analysis project Ga0210377, IMG submission 155480) | Groundwater sediment microbial communities from an aquifer in East River, Colorado, USA - PLM4_65_b1 redo | ecosystem: Environmental > Terrestrial > Soil > Riparian zone | place: USA: East...
CAGATCACAGTGGATCAAGATTCACCATCCGGCTACGGCCCGATGATTTCCGCGAACCGCCCGGTGCGGACCCGCATGCCGGGTGGTGTGGGAGCTGGGGGAGAAAATCCCCCGGCTACCCGATTAGCGCGCACAGTTTGTAGACAGCATATTCACGTCGCATCCGTAGCCATCTTGGCGCGCCGGGTCAATTCTTTCGCGCTTGGCTCGGCCTGGCTAAGCGAGCCAAGCGAAATATCTCCAGCTGGAACATAGGTGCTCATCACAACGCCAGTTGTTGAAACCTTCGAAGCCACGAGCCGCAGTGCACATGGCCTTGCACCATTTTCAAACAATCGCTTTCCACGGCCAAGAACTACCGGGTACGCCCATATGTTGTATTCATCAATGAGCGATGCGGCTTGTAGCGTCTGAATCAGATTGCCGCTGCCAATGATTTGAAGGTCGTGTCCGGGCTGAACCTTGAGCGCGGTTATGGCTGAAACGATGTCACCGCCAAGTACCGACGAATTGTTCCATTGCAATGACTTCAAAGTGCGGGACGCCACATGCTTTTTTGCCGCATTGAGCGTCCTCGCAATCGGATCATCCTCTGGTTGGTAAGGCCAATATGCCTCGAATATTTCGTAGGTTTTGCGACCGAGTACAAGCTCTCGATCTTTACCATCGAAACCTGACGCAGAAAGATCCATCCCTGCGTCCCCGAAAGCGAACAACCAACCACCTAACGTGAAATTTCCGGTTGGATCTTCGGTCGGTCCTCCTGGTGCCTGCATGACACCGTCCAGTGATGTAAATGTGGACGCAATGAGTTTCCTCATATAACTCTCCTACGATTGCATGACATTATGCGCGCTAACAAGGAAATGACTATTCCCCCTCGCTAAGTTCGAAAATCCGTTATTGGCTAGCCCCCTCTAGATAACACCAGTTTAGCATAATTTACCCATATTTCAATATCCGGATGACTATATTCCTGATCAAAAGTATTGTCAATCGCCGGCGAAGGGTATCATTGGGTATTATGAGTTGTTAAATTCCAGATGAACTGTTGATTATTGCGAGGGCTAGCAACTCCACACTATCAGGAAGTAGGTGCGTTTTTTATTATGGTACAAGCAAATCAAGATTACAACCAGAAATTAACTCTATGTATAAAATGTTCATATAGTCTTCAAGTGACCTTCGGGTTATGTGCCTGAATTGCGTTTCTAAAGGACTTCAATCGTGTCGTATTCTGAATATCAACATCCCTATGTCTCTCCCATACCAACAACCTGGATTCCGATTCGGCAACCCATCCCCTCTTAATCAATGTTCCCTCGTCCATGGAACGCGCGCGACGGCAGACGGCCGTGCCATATGAGAGCGGCGTCTTTGAGAGATGCCGATGCCTCGGTCGAGGGTGGCCTGTATACGATTCGAAACCGCTCGTTCCATTCCAGCGTGCCGGTTTCAACAAGGGTATCATTCCTGAGCACCTGCCACTGCTGCTCGGCAAGGTCGATATCGTAATAACGCGCCTCCTCGGGCTGGAGCACCAGGATATCATTGTCCGTTACAGTCAGGCTGCCGCACTGCGGCCGATCCGGAACCTTTGTGTTCTGTCCCGGCGACACAGGATCGAGTGAGAGCGAACAGAAGTCGGGAAGATTCACGAGGGCCATGGGCTTTTGCGAGGTGTTCTTAAGGGTTAGCCGAAGCCGCGCGCTCTTCCGGCCTGCTGGATCGTTCTGTCTCGGGCTTTCGATCACTTCCAGCCCTATGCCGATGGGGCTCCATTGGTAGCCGCGGATCACGGCAGTGCCGTCACCTCCCACGGCGACCTCCATTTCAAGCGGCGTCTGGATCGTGGCGCGCGTCCCCTGCTGTTTTTCTAACTCGACCCCTTTCCCTTGCTGCACGTAGTAGGACTCGATACCGTACTCAACAGCCGCCGTGTTTGGTAATGCGATCCCGAACTGCCACGGCTGCGCGAGGCGGCCCTTGAGAAAGATCCCCGATTCAGGCCTGATCGTCGAGAGGCCCGTTACTTCGGCCAGGCCGCCCTCTCCATTTGCAAGTGAAGCGTAGACCGTGTCCCCGGTCGCGTGTTTTTTGATCTGCTTCGCAACGTCGGCCGACGCCCGGGCGAGGGGAACGATCGATGCTTCATACCGGAGCCGGACATAATCGCCCCGGAACAGGTCACGGGGATCGATGGGCGCGGTGCGGAGGTGTACCACTGTCCCGGTAGCAGCAACGTACTCACGCTTTCCGGCCATGAAGACCAGGACAAGTACCTGCAGGACTATCGCGATGATAAGAAGTGCCCGCCTCATGGTGCGGCCTCCTTGCGCGCCCTGCGGGCGCGCGCGAAAAAGACCCCGATGCCGAGCATCATCCCGCCGACAAGAAGAAAGACCGCGGCCCGGGCGAGCAGGCTATGGAACAGGTCAACGTACCGCGCTATGGCAAGCGCGGTCAGGAGCAGGCTGCCCATGATCGCCGAGCGGAGGTTGAGCGACTGAAAACCGCGCAGCATCAGCATGACGGCCGAAAAGAGGATCAGCAGGTTATACGGCGCTGTGGAGAGCGCTCCCTGCAGTTTGAGCACTCCGAAGAACTGGAGGCTGTACAGGATGAGCGCCAGGGGAACGGCAAGGTGATCGATGCGCAGACCTTCGTTGATCCGTTCTTTGATGTCGGTGAACGGCCGGAGCGCGAATATCCAGAGTCCCAGGGCGATCGCGAGGAAGAGCGTGAACCACATGCCGGCGTCGTTCTCGTGCGGCCGATACGAAAAGGCCTCGCGGGCTTCACGGAACGTGAGGACAAAGAGCAGGAAGAAGTAAATAAGCTCTCCGTAGAAGAAAGAAACGGGCGCGAGTTCCGAAACGCTGCTCGATCGTTTGAGAAGCAGTCCAACAGCAATGAGAGACGCGGCAACGGCGAAGAAGGCCGGCATCAGGATGTACGCGTTCAACCGCTCGAGCATGGTGAAAAGGACAAAGAGAAACGCAGCCAGGCCGGCGGACTCGAGCACCCGGGAACTGAGGACCCGGGCGAGCGGAAGGATACCGAGCAGGATCAGCGCGGGCGCGGCGTACACCGGGTTGTGAAAAGAGAACGCCTCGGCTCCATTCCACAGGACCAAGAGCGCCGTGGCAAGGAGAGCCTGGGCGAGCGACGGCAGGACCCAGGCAAGGGACAATGCGCCCAGACCCCAGACCAGGAAGGCGGTGGGATAGTGCTCGTTGATATGGTAGATCTGGGCAACGAGCCAGATGCCCGCGCCAAAGAACATGGTGCCCAGGACATGAAGGGTCTCCTGCGTTACGCGGCGCTTCACCAATAAGCCTGCGGCGTGGACCGATATCAGGGCCGCGAACACGACGCCCAGCTTCGCGAATTTGTGCATCTTTTCCCAGTTGTAGGCAAAGAGCAGGATCACACCCAACCCAATCAGCAATGCCCCGGAAACAGCGAAGGCAACACGCCCCCACGTTCCTGCCTGTTCTTCGGTGGGATAGCGGCCGCGGATCGCGCCGGCCTGGACATCGTCGATCAGCCCTTCCTGCACCCAGAGATCAAGTTCTTTCAGCAGCCAGTTGATGTGCTTTTTCATAATTGGATGGACCTGTAGGGAGCTCCAAGGGATAGAGATTCGAGCTCTATTGCAAATTGCAAAATGTAAATTGCAAAATGCAAATTTTGAGGTTTTTTTGAATGGTTCCCTTTCCTACTTATTTTCGATACTTAATAACCGTGCCCTTCACTGTCGTAACGTATCCGTTCAATACGTAGGCCCAGAACCAGTGTTCCGATATTTCAGGATTCAGGAGCGCATCCCCTCCCTTACTGATAATGGCATTATGATACGCCTCCTGGAATCTTTCATTTTGCCCGATTGGTATAAAGTTGAACAGCATGATCCCCGTTGAACTGCCTTCACCTTCTCCCAGCACATCGTATCCCGAGCTTGCCATATCCGTGGGGATCTTGAGCGGCGCGGAATGGCATCCGGCAACGAACACAAGTAAGACATATGCCAATAAGATTCTTTTCATTTGACAACCTCCTTAAGGTAAATAGTGTGGGGTATCTTTTCGCGCAGACTCAAAAAACCTCTTAGGGTCTGGTCTTTCTCCGGAAACATACAGGACGTTGATAATGCACAGCACAGTGCAAAAAAACCTTGGCTTCATTTGGCAACTGTTTTTAATGCACAAATTTGCCGGGGGTGGATATGGGGTCAGATGATGCTGACCGATTATATTACACAGCCTGTTTTTGTCAAGGATTTCATTACAAGAAACGTGTTGTTTGAATGCAGATAAGAATCAGTCTATAATCCCGGGGACCTGATGAGAAGAAATCTTTTTTTTTGCACATCCCCTTCGCGTCCTGAACGACATTTTTGACCCGTCTAAGGCCACGTTCGCTCGCCCGCGTAAACTCGGCCTTTGGCCTCAGACAGTACGCGTTCGCCCCAAAGGGACGCTTCCTTAGGCCAAGACGGGTGCCCAAAAATATCGTAAGGGCCGCTCCGGGGACGTGCGGGGTTGGGGTAAAACCTCACCCAGCGTTTACGAGTGCAATGCGCGAGTGCAGGGCGTCTGAGTCTGCAGGGCATGAGATGCAGGGGCTTCTGGAAAGGCAAAAATATGAGTCTCTCACCAAACCCCGTAGAGGTTAATTCGACACTGAGTGGGGTAGGCCTTTTAAGTTCTGCCGTTCCACTGCGCCGGGTAGCTCTGACGCGAAAGACGCGCATAGCAATGCTGAACAAATCATAGTTACGAGAACAGGACAAGGCAGACACGGCCTCGCCCTTTTTAAAGGGCGAGGGTGGAGTGATGCGAGTCCTGCATATCAGCGTAAAGATACTGTATATATCCGGCATGCTGCGCGGCCGAGTGATGAGCTACCCAAAAAAACCGATGCAGCAACAAGGTAACGTAGGCGACAGGGAAATCGTGAAACCGACTGGGGATGGTGAATAGACTGGGTGATGGTGAAGCGACGGGGGGGGTGACGCTATCCTACTCTGTCTCATCCCGCTCGATCGAATGATAAAAGCCCCATATGACCGAAGCAGTGATGATGATAACACCCATCAGGTAAACAATGTTGCCGATCACCTGGTCCCACCTGAGAATTCCAACCTTAGAGAGAATATAGTTCCAATCGTGGATCGTATCTTCCCCTCCGCCGACAGAGACGAGCGGAAGGGCCATGGCCTGTGCATCTTTCACGTATCCCGATATCGAGAAGAAGTTCTGTCCTGTCCAGAGGAGCGACACCGAAGATGAGTAGAGATCCCTTTGTATAAAGAAGTAAACCGTAAAAGCAACCGGCACAAAGAGCTGCCCGACGGTGCCTCCGATGACCATAACAAACTCTCCGAACCAGCCGAATAACAGATGGCCGGCCTCATGGATCACCAGGTTCACCCGGTCCAGCATCCCTGCTTCAGACGCGTCCCGCGCGCAGAGAAAACCGTAAATAAGTATTAACACGGTAAACCCGGCTTTGGGATAATTTATCTTCTTCAGGTTCATGGATCACTCATCAGAACAGACTCTCAAAGATAACTGCCCATAGATGGTTTTTTTGGCATCATTAAAAAGATTTACCCCCACCCCGCACGTCCCCGGAGCGGCCCTTACGATATTTTTGGGCACCCGTCTTGGCCTAAGGAAGCGTCCACTTGGGGCGAACGCGTACTGTCTGAGGCCGCAGGCCGAGTTTACGCGGGCGAGCGTACGTGGCCTTAGACGGGTCAAAAATATCGTTCAGGCCACGAAGGGGATGTGCAAAAAAACTATTCGCTTTTCATCGACGGCGTTATTGTGAGACAAATGCGCCCCATACAGAATCCAGAATATTCCAATCCCGCCCTAACCCACGATCAATTCATCAAGCGAACGCTTGGGTACATGGTGTACGCCCTGAGCGTCCCTCCAGTATTTGATGTCGCCGTTAGGGCCGATCGGTTCGATCACCACGGTCTCTTTGGGCTTGCCGAGCGCGATCACCAGGAGGACCTCGAAATGGTCCGGTATCGCCAGCGCCTGGCTCAAGGACGGCTTCTGGATCGTTGCTATGATACAGCCGCCCAGATCCTTCTCCACGGCGCCCAGCAGAATGCTCTGCGCCACGATGCCGTGATCGCAGCCGAAGGAGGTCTTTATAAAAGCGTCCTGAAATACCCAGCAGCTCTGCTGCTGGGATGAAAAGGACATCCTGACGAAGTCAGGATTAGCCCTTTTTGTTTAGATGTGTCATTGGGTTTCAAGGCCAGATGCCCCGCAGCTCTGCTGCGGGGTACTTTCACTCTCTTGTCCCCCAATATGATAATGTACGCGGAGGGCCGCTCGCCATCTGCTGGCCCGGCCCAGTCCTTCAGATAGGCTGCACACCCCAGCTGCGGGAAGATCAAGGCATTCCGGGAATCATCACAGGACACCATGAACTTCAACGGCTGCATATTGCCGCCGGTCGCGGAAAGCCTGGCGAGATCAACCAGTTCCTTCAGGGTCTCGATGCTCACGCTTTGGTTCTGATGGAACCTCCGGTAGCTCCTGTTTTTCAAGACAAGCTCTTTCATCGTCATGGCAACCCTCCTGTACGGCCTATTAGGATTTAAATCGGATCGAAATTCTTACTTTGTAAGCATCTTCAGCACTTCAAGATACTTTTCACTCGTTTTTTGGACAACGTCATCGGGGAGTACGGGCGCGGGCGGTTTTTGGTCCCAGGTAAGGGAAAGGAGGTAATCCCGGACAAACTGCTTGTCAAAACTCTTCTGTACAACCCCTTCCCGGTAATCATTCCTGGGCCAGAAACGGGAGGAGTCAGGAGTGAGCACTTCGTCGATCAGGATAACCTCATTGTTCAGGATGCCGAATTCGAGCTTTGTATCGGCGATTATGATCCCCTTGGGTTCAGCAAGCTCGCAGGCTCTCCGATAAATAGCGAGCGTATATTTATTTATCTTTTCCGCAGTGTTAGCTCCAACAATCTTAACCACTTCTTTATAATCAACATTTACATCATGTTCGCCTATCTCGGCCTTTGTGGAGGGCGTGAATATCGGTTCGGGCAGGCGCGACGCCTCGGTCAGGCCTTTTGGCAGTTTGATGCCGCTTACCGATCCCGTTGCCTTGTACTCCTTCAGTCCGGAGCCGGAAAGGTATCCGCGTACGATGCATTCCACAGGCAACGGATGGGTCTTCTTCACGAGCATGCTTCTGCCCTCAAGGATATCCGCATATGGCTTGCATTCAACGGGATAATCCCTGACATCAAGGGAGATGAGATGGTTGGGCACGATGTCCTCGGTCTTCGAGAACCAGAAATTCGATATCTGAGTCAACACCCTGCCCTTTTCAGGGACCGCGTTCGGCAAAACCACATCGAACGCGGAAATCCTGTCTGTTGCCACGATGAGAAGCATATCACCGAGGTCATAGATGTCCCTGACCTTGCCCCGTTTCGGCGGTTTGAGCCCCGCGAGATTAGTCTCCAATATCAGCGGCATCTTCATGTTCCCCTCTCTCCTGGTCATCCTCTGTATATTTGAGCACCCGGATGCGCGATATCCGGTTCTTCCTCAGCCGAAGCACGGTAAACAGGACGTTCTGATGTTTGATCTGGTCGCCCTCGGCCGGCAATCGCCCGAAGAGCCCGAGCAGAAAACCGCCGATCGTCTCGAATTCGTCTTCCGGCAGCCTGATCCCCAGTTTGTCATTCACCTTGCCAATGTCGGTCTTCCCGTCAACGATGTACCGGTTTGCGGCGATCTCGTTGATCTCCTTCAGTACCGTCTCCTGCTCATCCCTGATGTCACCGATGATCTCTTCGATAAGATCTTCCATGGTCACCAGGCCGTCGGTGCCTCCGTATTCATCGCCCACCAGGGCCAGGTGGATGCGCTTTTCACGCATCTCTTTTAACAGGACGCTGACATTCTTATTGGGAGGAACGATATACGGCTTCCGGAGTATCTGGTTGAGACTGACTTCCTTCTCTAAAAGGTGCAGCGGTAAAATGTCCTTGAGATAAACAACACCGATGATGTTGTCGATGGTCTCGGAATATACCGGCAGCCGGGAGAACCCCTTCTCATTCATGGTATGAAGGATCGAATCAACGTCGCTTTCCGCTTCGACTGCCACGATCTCGGTCCGGGGGACCATCACTTCTTTTACAACGGTGTCGGTGAACCGGAACACGCTGTGGATGAGGTCCTCTTCCGACGGTTCGAACACCCCGCTCTTGCGCCCCTCCCGGATGAGATATTTGACCTCGTCTTCCGACACCAGAGACGGTTCGTGCTCATGCGAGGAAACGAAGAGACTAATGATAAAATTACTCGATGCGGTCAGCATGCGCAGGACCCAGTGAAAGGTCCGGGAAAGAACGTCGACGGATGTTGATGTAAAAAAAGCGATCTTTTCAGCATTACGGATCGCAAACGACTTGGGGACCAGTTCTCCGAACACCAGCGTAAGATACGTTATCACGCTCACGACAATACCGACTGCGATCGGTTCGGCGGCTCGCTGGAGGAATTCCATGGGCAGGGAAGCCAAAAAGGGCTTGATGCGCTCAATGGCGATTACACCGCCGAACGTGGCCGCCAGCGTCCCGATGAGCGTAATGCCGACCTGAATGGTGGCGAGAAAACGCTCCGGTTCCTCCTGGAGCTTCTGGATCCGTATTGCCTTCCTGTTCCCGCTTTTCACAAGATGCCGCACGCGACTTTTGCGCAGCGAGATCAATGATATTTCGGCCGCTGCAAAAAAACCGTTCAGGAGGATGAGGAGTATGATTACAAGCAGAGTAAGAAAAAGCATAGACATTTACTATTGCGGATTTCGGATTTTAGATTTCGGATTTTTCAATACAACAGCATCCCGCTAATTCATTTCCTGGATAAAACTGCCGCTCTCTCCGTTCCGCAATCCGCAATCGGCAATCTAAAATCCGTATTCCTTCCAGCGTTTCTCGACCAACGCCTGGACCTTCGGTGACATCTTGATCTCATCCGGCCATGAACGCGTGAATCCCTCACCGGGTCCTTTGCGCGTGGCATCGATTCCCATCTTGCCGCCGAACCCGATCTGCGGACAGGAATGATCAAGGATGTCGAGCGGCCCGTCGGTGATGATCACATCGCGCTGCGGGTCGACATGGTTCATGACCTTCCAGGTAACTTCGGAGTAATCGTGGATATTGACGTCCTCGTCGCAGACGATGACGAACTTGGAGAGCATGAGCATGCCCGTGCCCCAGATCGTGTTGATCACCTTCTTGCCATGGCCGGGATAGCGCTTCTTGATCCTGACGATCACATTATTATGGAACACGCCTTCAACAGGCATGTCCATGTCGAGGATATCGGGAGCGACCATCTGGAGAAGCGGGAGAAATATCCGTTCCGTGGCCTTGCCGAGATAGGCGTCTTCCTGCGGCGGCCGGCCGACCAGAGTGGCCGGATAGATAGCGTTCCGGCGGTGCGTAATGGCGGTAATATGGAATACCGGGTACTCGTCTGCCTCGGAGTAGTAGCCCGTGTGGTCGCCGAAGGGTCCTTCCACCCGCCGTTCGTGGGGATCGACGAATCCTTCAAGGACGAACTCCGCCTCCGCCGGTACCCGAATGTCGACGGTCTTGCACTGGACGACCTCGAGAGGCTTCTTTCTGAGAAAGCCCGCAAAGATGAACTCGCCGATGGCCGGCGGGAGCGGCGCGGTGGCTGAATATATGATGGAGGGATCGCCGCCGATGGCAACCGCAACCTCCATGCGCCTGCTGGACGCCTCGTACTGCTGATACTGCCTGGCGCCGTCCTTGTGCTTGTGCCAGTGCATGCCCGTGGTCTGATGGTCAAAGACCTGCATGCGGTACATGCCGACGTTCGTGATCTTCGTCAGGGGATCGATTGAGCAGACCATCGGGAGCGTGATAAACCGTCCGCCGTCGGCAGGCCAGCATTTAAGCACCGGAATTTTTGAAAGGTCTACATGGTCTCCCGTCAGAACGACGTCCTGACACGGGGCTTTTTTGACGGTCTTGGGAAAAAATTTGGCGAGTTCGGCAAGTTTCGGCAGTACTCCCAGCTTGTCCAGGATCCCGGCGCCCGGACCCGGGAACAGGTTCGTGGGATCGACCAGTTCCTTGATCCGTTGGCCGATCTCATCCAGGCTCTCGACCTCGAGCGCAAGGCAGATCCGCTTCATGGAACCGAATGCATTGGTCAGGACCGGGAAGGCCGACCCAATGACGCGCTCGAACAGAAGCGCCTTATTCGCCGCGCCCTTTTCTTTTGAGACCCGGTCGGTGATTTGCGCGATCTCAAGGTCGGCGTCCACTTCAGCTTTGACCCTGACCAGTTCGTTGTTTTTTTCGAGGACCGCGATAAAATCTCTTAACGTATCGTATGCCATGGGAATTGGATTGTATCGGAACCACCGGAGATTTGCAATCAAAAACTCCATAAAACACCGTTGTCGTCTAGGAGTCGCCGTACTTTTGCAGCCGGTGCCGGAAGGATCGGAAGGTCAGGCCGAGCAGTTTTGCCGCATCTGTCTTGACCCCTCCTGTTTTCTCGAGCGCTTTCCGGAGAAACGTTCTTTCCGTTTTTTCCAGCAGGGCCTCCAGGTCCATCCCCGTGTCGGGGATTTCGAGCGTGAACTGGTCGGAAAAGTGCGAGGGGTTTTTCACCGTATCCGGCACCTGATCGAGGCGAATAACGTTCTCCGGCGTCATGATCATCATTCGCTCTATTGTGTTCTCCAGTTCACGAACATTCCCCGGCCAATGATACGCCATCAGCGCCCGCATTGCCTCAGCGTCGATCAATTTGACCTGCGCCCGCTCGGCCTCCTTGCGCACGACTTTCTTGAGAAAATATTCCGCAAGAAGCGGGATATCGTCCTTTCGTTCCCTGAGCGGAGGCAGGTGGATGGGGATCACGTTCAAGCGGTAGTACAGGTCCTCCCGGAACGCGCCCTTCGCAATTTCGTCCAGCAGGTCCTTGTTGCTTGCGGCGATGACATGTACATCGACCTTGACTCCGGCGGTACCTCCTACGCGGATGAACTCCCGTTCCTGGAGCACCCGCAGGAGCTTTATCTGGAGCGCCGGCGTTGTCGCACTGATCTCATCGAGAAAAATGGTCCCGTTGTTGGCTGCTTCGAAGAGTCCCTGCTTGTTCGACGATGCGCCGGTAAAGGCGCCCTTCATATATCCGAACAATTCGCTTTCCAGAAGGGTCTCGGGCAAGGCCCCGCAGTTGACCGTCACGAACGGCCCGTTCTTCCGGGGGCTGTTGAAATGAACGGCCTTTGCCACGAGCTCTTTGCCCGTCCCGCTCTCGCCCGTTATCAGTACGGTGCTGGTCGTATCCGCAACTTGACGGATAAGAGAAAATACCTTTTGCATCGGCTCGCTTTTCCCGATAAAATTGGCGAATCCCGTCTTCGACTCGATCTCGCGTTTGAGAAGGATATTCTCCTTTCTCAGATAGCGCTTTTCGAGAGAGTTGTAAATGATCAACTTCAGTTCATCTACCTTGAACGGCTTGATGATGTAATCGTACGCCCCGATCTTCATGGCCTCGACCGCAGCCTCGGTGGTTGCGAAGGCGGTGATCATGATCACGACGGTCTCCGGTGATATTTCCTTGACCGAATTGAGCACTTCCATACCGTCGGCTCCGGGCATCTTCACGTCGGTGATCACCAGGTCGAAGATCTCGGCCTGGACCGCCCGGATTGCGTCTGAGCCGTTCTTTGCCGTCACGACTTCGTGACCTTCCTTGGTGAGCAGGATCGCGAGAAAGTCCCGCATGCTCTGTTCGTCGTCGACAACGAGTATTTTACTCATATCAATTCCGCCTCTTCTGCGCCTGCCCGGTCTTGTTCTTGGCCAGCATGGAAACCGGTTCCTCGCTTATCGGGAGCCTGATGATGAATTGCGTCCCTTTGCCCGGCGCGCTGTCCACGGTGATCGTACCCTGATGGTCCTCGATGATCCGGTAGACGATCGACAGTCCCAAACCGGTGCCCCCGGTCTTTGTGGTAAAAAAGGGGTTGAATATCCGGTCACGATCTTCCTGCGCGATTCCCTGACCCGTATCCGTTATGATGATCTCGCACAAATCAGGGTCATCTTTTGCACGGGAAAACAACCTCGTGGTGACCGTTATCTCGCCGCCCTGCGGCATTGCCTGGCAGGCGTTAATGAGAAGGTTCCAGAAAACCTGGCGGATCCGCTGGGAGTCCCCTTTTATCACGGCGTCCGGATCGACCTGATGGGTGATGCGGATGTTGCCCGAATACTCCTTGCAATTCTTCAAAAGCATGATCGTCTCGTCAAGGACGGGCGAAAGCTCGATATACTCGTTCTGGGCGTTCTTGAGACGGGCATATTCCAGAAATTCCATGATGATCGTGTTGAGCCGGTCTGTCTCGCGAACGACGATATCCATAAGTTGTTTGTTGTCTCCCTGCAGGGCGAGTTCTCCCTGCAGCACCTGGATGGAACCGCTGAGCGATGCGAGCGGGTTCCGGATCTCATGAGCGATGCCCGCGGCAAGGCTTCCGACGGTTGCCAGCCGCTCCTTCATCCGTACCTGGTCCTCCATCTCCATCAACTTGGTTATATCCTGGAAGGTAAGGATGAACCCGCGAACCGTGTTGGCATCGTCCCTGAGCAGAGAGGCGGTCATCCCGAGCAGTGCAATACTGCCGTCCTTTTTCATGATCTGTCCGTTGAAACGAAATGGGTGCGATCTCAGCGAATCGGTATGGCCGAAGACTCCCTTGATGCTGTCCCCGAACACCTGCTGCCAGCGGCTTTTGATCTCGTCGTACGGGTACCCCGTGATCTGTTCCGCGGCGGGGTTCCACGATGCGATGTTGCCCTGCAGGTCCATCGTCACGATCCCGCTTCCCACGCTCCGCAGGATGTGGTCCTGCAGGACGCGGAGGTCTTGCAGGTCCATGCTTTTCTCGCGCAGTTCCTTGCGCGTTTTTCTGAGACGCTCGGAAAGGTAGCCGCTCAAAAGACCGACGATGTAGAACGAGAGGATATTGATGAACACCTGAAAGAGCACCTGGACTGCCGTAAAGTTCTGACTCCTGACGAAACCGGGAACGTTATAATACTGCATGTCCAGCATTGCGCCGTAGAGAATGCTCGAGAGAGAAGCCGAAAGATACCCTCCCCGGCGGTAGAGAATAATACTTGACGATATAATGGTAAGATGGTAGAGGAGTGAAAAACCGCTGTCGATGCCTCCGGTAAGGTGCGTGAGAGCGGTGACGAGAAGAATATCGACCGACGTCTGAAGATAGGCGAGGAGGGAAAGAGGCTGTATCCTTTTAAGAAGGTACCAGTAAACAACGGTCAGGCAATAGACGGAGAGAAGAAAATAGTATACATACGCAGTCTTGAACGGATAAATCGTATAGCGCTGTTGAATAAAAACAAGGGTCCCGACCAGAAAGGTCGCGAGCACCACCCTGCTCCAGATAAGCCACTTTATGCGAATTGTGTATTCTTCTTTTGAATACTCTTGTGTCACGTGAGTCGCTAACCCGCCGCCGCGCCCATCTGGAATATCGGCATGTACATGGCCACGATCACAAAGCCGACCACGACGCCCAGAAAGATCATGAGCATGGGCTCCAGCATGGAGGTGAGCGCCGCCACCGCGGAATCCACCTCATCATCGTAGAAGTCCGCGATCTTATTCAGCATGTTGTCGAGCGCGCCCGTCGCCTCACCGACCGAGATCATCGAGACGACCATGGCGGGGAATATTTTTGCCCTTCCCAGCGGATCAGCAAGTGTTTTTCCTTCGCTCACGCTCTGCCGGGTGGCGAGGATCGCATCTTCCACGACCTTGTTGCCCGCGGTCCTGGAAACGATCAGCAACCCTTCAAGGATGGGGACCCCGCTGGTAAGCAGCGTGCCGAGGGTGCGCGTAAACTTGGCAACCGCCACCCTCTGGATCAGCGATCCCGCAACGGGTACTTTTAACGCTATCGCATCGGTCGTTCTCAGCCCGTTTTCTGTTTTCCTGAATTGTTTGATACCAACGAAGATACCAACAATGACGAGGAGAAGGCTCAGTCCGCCCCAGCCTTTCAAAAAATTGCTGACTGCCATGACAATTCGGGTTGGGAAAGGCAGCTGCATTTTCGCTTCAACAAAAATGTTGGCCAGCATAGGGACGACGACCACCAGCAGCAGGGAGACCACGGCAACTGCGACGAACAGAATGATCGCGGGATATATCATCGCGGATTTGATCTGACCTTTGATCTTTGCGAACTTTTCCATAAACGCGGCGAGCCGCCCGAGAATGGTATCCAGAATACCACCTGCCTCTCCGGCGGCAACCATATTGCAATAAAGAGCGTCAAAGATCTTGGGGTGTTTTTTGAGCGCATCGGCAAAGGTTGCCCCGCTCTCCACATCGGACCTTACCTGGTTTACGGTCTTTTGAAGCGTTTTGTTTTCCGTCTGGGTGCCGAGGATATCAAGACACTGCACGAGCGGCAATCCCGCATCGATCATGGTCGCCAACTGCCGGGTAAAGATCACGATATCTTTATCCTTGACCTTCGGAGCGCCGAAGCTCAGCTTGATATCTTTCGGCTTGGCGGTTACATTGATCGGCTGAATATTTTGCTTCCGAAGGAGCGCGAGTACATCCTCTTTGCTGTTTGCAGCGATCTCGCCCTTCTGGACTGCTCCCTGTCGTGTTTTGCCTTCCCATGTAAATACGCTTGTCGCCATTTTTCACCTCGTCGTTATTTGGACCGGCATCCGGACGTCTCAGCGGTATTCCTTCCGGACATTTTGCGTCCCTGCAAGTCCGGAGCGCCCGAGCATTTGAATAAGTTCGTCGGGATTCGACGACCGGCCGATACAGTCCTCATATGAAATAAATTTTTTGGTATAGAGTTCATACAGCGACTGGTTGAGCGTCATCATGCCGAATTTTGACTGGCCGGTCTGCATAATCGAATAGATCTGATGGATCTTGTCCTCCCTGATGAGATTCCGGATAGCGACATTCGGGATCATGACCTCAAGAGCGAGCATTCTGCCGCCGCCTATCTTCGGAATGAGCGTCTGGGACATGACGCCCTCGAGAACGAACGACAGCTGTGCCCTGACCTGGGATTGCTGGTGCGGCGGAAAGACATCGATGATACGATTCATCGTTTGCGCAGCGGAGTTCGTATGGAGTGTTGCAAACGTAAGATGTCCTGTTTCCGCTATGGTCAGTGCCGCTTCAATGGTTTCGAGATCGCGCATTTCACCGACGAGCACGACATCGGGGTCTTGCCGGAGGATATATTTCAATGCGTCCTTGAACGACTTGGTGTCGGCGTTGACCTCCCGCTGGTTTACCAGGCATTTTTTATGCACGTGGAGATACTCGATCGGGTCTTCGATGGTGATGATATGTTCCTGCCGCTCGCCGTTGATCTTGTCGATCATCGAGGCCAGTGTTGTCGATTTGCCGCTGCCCGTGGGACCGGTGACGAGAACGAGTCCTCTCGGCTTCTTGCAGAGGTCGGATACGATTTCCGGCAGTCCCAGTTCCTGGAATGTTTTGATCTTAAAGGGGATGGTCCTGACCGCAGCAGCAACGGCGCCGCGCTGCACGAACATATTTGCGCGAAAGCGGGACAGGTTTTTAACGCCGAAGGAGAGGTCAAGTTCGCTGTTCTCTTCAAACTTGTGTTTCTGGGCATCGGTGAGGATGCTGTAACAGAGGTCCTTGGTCTGCGTGGCAGAAAGGGGCTCCAGACCGGGAATCAATTTTATCTTGCCGTCGACGCGGATCGATGGTGGGATTCCCGTAGTTATATGCAGGTCGGATGCGCCTTTTTCTATCATGAATTTGAGCAAATCGTGCAGGTTGGCCATTATGATGAACCCCTTTTATTGGATACTCGGTTGTACTTCACGCCCGATGCTGTCGCTAATTCTTATCCGGGAATGTATTCTCAACCACTTCTTCCAGCGAAGTCAATCCCGCCTTCACCTTCAACAGTCCGCTCGCCCGAAGCGTCTTCATTCCCCCGCTGACGGCCGCTTTTTTGAGCTCGAAGACCGATGCGCCCTGCAGAATGAGTTCCTTGATCTCGTCCTTGAGCGGCATGACCTCGTAGAGGGCTACCCTGCCTTTGTACCCGGTCTGGTTGCAGATATCACAGCCTTCCCCCTTGTAGCTCACGATAGTCTTGGCCTCTTCCGGATCGAACCCAGCGTCGATAAATGTCTCGACCGGCAGTTTTTGAGGCTTCTTGCATTTCTGGCAGGCCTTCCGTACAAGCCGCTGCGCCACGATCAGGATCACTGCCGAGGATACCAGGAACGGTTCAACACCCATGTTAAGCAGACGGTTGATGGTGCTTGGGGCATCATTGGTATGGAGTGTGGAGAGCACCAGGTGGCCGGTGAGCGCGGCCTTGACCCCGATCTCCGCTGTTTCATAATCACGGGTCTCTCCCACCATGATGATATCCGGGTCCTGACGGAGAAAGGAGCGGAGCGCCGCGGCAAAGTTGAGCCCGATCTCGTCCTTCATTTGGACCTGATTGATACCCATAAGGTTGAATTCCACCGGGTCCTCGGCGGTCATAATGTTTTCGGAATCGGTGTTCAGTTCGCTCAGCGCCGAGTAGAGGGTTGTGGTCTTGCCGCTTCCTGTCGGGCCTGTCACCAACACCATGCCGAACGGTTTCCCGAGGGCATCCTTGAAATCCGCCAGCTGGTCCTCATCAAAGCCGAGCTTGGTCATGTCGAGCTGAAGATTCGACTTGTCAAGCAGGCGCATGACGATCTTTTCGCCGAACAGGGTCGGAAGAACGGAAACACGAAAGTCCATCACCTTGTTCTTGCTCATCTTGAGCTTGATCCTGCCGTCCTGCGGAAGTCTCCGCTCGGCGATGTCAAGGGATGACATGATCTTTATGCGGGAGATGATCGCATTCCTGATCTTGAGCGGAAGACCCATGACCGTTTTCAGAACTCCGTCAAGCCGGTACCGCACCCTGAACTTTTTCTCGTAGGGCTCGATGTGGATATCGCTCACGCCCGCCTTTGCCGCACGGAGCAGAATGCCGTTCACGAGTTTCACGATCGGCGCTTCAACCTCTTCCGACAACGCGTCCAGCTTGTCATCTTCAATCACTTCGAGTTCATCGACCGCGCCGTGGACAAGGTTGTCGAAATCATCGACGTCCACCTCTCCGCCGGTATCGATATCATCCACAAAGCCGCCGTCATCGTCAGTATCATCCATCGCATAATCTTTGGCATCCAGGGAGATCTTTTTCTCTTCCCTGGGCGCTTGCGCAAGTCCGGCGGATTTGGCCGAAACGAGTGCCTTGGTGGCACCGCCATAATATTTTTTGATCGCTTCAACAATTGCGCCTTCGGTTGCCACAACAGCTTCGACATTATAGCCGGTCATGAATTTGATGTCGTCGATGGCGAATATATTGGAGGGGTCGACCATGGCGATGGTGATCGTGGCGCCGGCGCGATTGATCGGCATGATGCGGTATTTCTGCGCTACATCCGAAGGAATATGTTTTATGACAACAGGATTGATCTCGAATTTGCCTAGGTCGACATACGGGACGCCGTACTGTTTACTCAGAAACGTCATCAGCTTGTCTTCCTGCACGAACCCCATTTTGACCAGGATAGAGCCGAGCCTGCCGCCTTCGTTTTTCTGCGCGGCAAGCGCTTTTTGCAGCTGATCATCCGTGATCAGACCCGACGAAACAAGCATCGCGCCGAGTCTTCCAGACATCGCCATAAGGACTCCCGTACGTCTAATAGTAACTACGTTACTTCACCGTTCACGGTTCGAGTTTGAAAACCATGAAGATCGAACGATTTGAAGCGTCGAAATCGCAGAATAAATCTCAAAAATGATGGGAGATCGGTTCACGTTCCAGCGTAGTTTATGCCAAAACCTTGAACCGTGAACCTGATAACCCGAATGACTACTATATTACTTGAATAATGAATACATGTCAAGACAGCAGACGTACTTTTCCCCGATTTTATAATGCGTTATCGAATCTGCTTGGAAAGCGCGTTCTTCATGACGAGAACCGGCGCTTTTTCTCCAGTCCATATTTCGAACGCGATAACACCCTGGTATAAAAGCATGCCGAGTCCCGATAGTCTTTTGGCGCCCCGCTTTTTCGCCATCTTCAAGAGTGCAGTCTCCGGCGGGTTATAGACAAGATCATACACGAGATGTTTTCTCCCGACGAGCTCCGCGGGCATCGGCAGGGGGTCGGTTATCCTGAGACCAATCGGAGAGGCGTTTATCAGACAATCTGCATCAGCCGCATACTCAGGGAGCATCTCCTGTCCTATGGCCATTGACGGCACACCGGTCTTTTCCCGGATATCATTCGCCAGGAGAGCCGCCTTTCGGGCATCAAGATCCCGGAAGACGATCACAGAGGCACCGGCAAGCGCCAGACTAAAGCTCACCGCACGGGCCGCACCGCCCGAACCGATGAAGAGAAATTTTTTTCCTTTTGGATCCAGCCCCCCACGCTCCCTGAGAGACCGCAGGAACCCTCTGCCGTCGGTATTGTGGCCGATCAGCCGCCCCTTCCGGACCTCGATCGTATTCACCGCGCCTATCAGCCGCGCTTCCTCAGAAAGTTCGTCGAGATAGGCAAGCACCCGTTCTTTGTGCGGGACCGTAACGTTCAGTCCGCGGAGACCGAGGGGGACCACCGCCCGCACGGCATCTTCCAGAGACCCGGGAGGGACCGCAAAGGGTACGTAGCAGGCATCCATCCCGAGTTTTTTGAACGCGCTATTATGCATCCCCGGTGAAAAGGTATGTTCAACAGGGTGTCCGAATATTCCGTAGATCATCGTCTTTCCCGAAATCATCATGAGCGCCTCCCTTCACCACGCAACATGGTCACCAATTCACTGAATGTATCCGCCTTCCGTACCTTGACGGAGAGCGCCTGCTCCAGTTGTCCGAGGCGCATGTTGTCGAGGAACAGATCTTCATCTTCCTTCAGCGTGACGGAGGGTATCACGACCAGTTCTCCCAAACGCTTGCCTTTGAGAGCCCGGAGGATATCCTGTCCTGTCAAGAGCCCTGCAACCGTCACCGAAGAGCCGAAAAAATAGTTCTGTGCTATCACCAGCCTGATGCTTGGTCCGTCAACCGTTTTCAACCGCTCCAGGGAGCGCTTGAGGATATTGCCGAACGATACCCCGGTAACCAGGGTCACCTGTATCGGCGCCGCCTTTTTCGGGATCCGGGTACGCGAAACATCTCGCAGGAATTCGGACACCATGCCCACGCCGTTCTCTTTCTGGGGCAGGTCCTCGTAAAAAGAAAGTGGTGGGAATGGTTCTCGCGCCTTGATAAAGAATTCATCAGAAGCAAACACAAGTCGTGTCCCGAGGTTTCGTTTGAACCGCGACCCGAGCCGGGTAACGAGTTCGATCACCGCGCGCGCCTCGGAACGGGTAAATGACCTGAGAGGGAATAGCTTTTTTCTGAATGACGTTAAGCCCACCGGGACCACCGCTATGGAAGCAACAGCCGGGAAAAGACCGGACAGGTCGTCCAGCGTCTTTTGCAAGTGATCGCCGTCGTTGATCCCGGGGCACAGTACGATCTGCGTGTGCATCATGATCCCGCCCGCGGCGAGACGCTTCATGCTCGCCAGGATGTCGGGCGCCTTCTTGTTTCCGAGTATGAACGTACGAAGCGAGTGGTCCGTGGTATGGACGGAGATATACAGAGGAGACAACCGTTCTTGAAAGATCCTTTCCCAGTCATTGTCTGACAGGGCACCGAGCGTAATATAGTTCCCGTGCAGGAATGAAGCCCGAAAATCGTCGTCTTTAATATGCAGACTTTTCCGGGTACCGGACGGCATCTGATCGACAAAACAAAAGATACACCGGTTACGGCATCGGGTGATGCGGAATGGGGGGAAGACGAGCCCGAGGGTGTCGTCGGGGTCCTTCCCGATGATGAGCCTTCGGGCCTTGCCGTCCTTCGTGTGAAAAGTGAGAATGATCCGTTCGTCTGCTACCAAAAAACGGTAATCGATAACGTCATGGACTTCTTTTCCATTCACGGAGTCGAGGACGTCCCCCGCTTTTAAGCCAAGTCCTTCAGCGGCACTACCCGGCAGGATATGGACGATCTCAAGCAATCAGGTTCTCTTCTTTGAGGCGAACATGAAGTCAACATACCCGGCGATCTGGACCATGGCCTCATCGGTAACCTGCCGGAATTTGCGAATCAGCATGATCTCATCAACGCTCAGGATCTTTTCCAGGTAATTGGTTTGCTCTTCTGACAGCGGATATTTACGCTTCCCCCGTCTGAATTTCACCTGCGATGGAGAAAGGAAAAAACCCTTGACCTCGTCCGGGACCTTTTCCTGGTGGGCCGCAAGAACGAGCATGGACTTGTCCAGACCCAGCTTGTTCGCGATCACCATGAGCGTCGAGTCCTTCGGTATATGCCCTTTATTGATCGTGACCCGAAGAAGCTCCGGGCTGATGCCGAGCACCTTGGACGCGTCCTTAAGATTTTTGAAACCTTTCTTTTCAAGTGCCTGTCTGATCATATCGGATATCTTCATTCATGCCCTCCGTGTATTAGTATCAATTCTATATCAGCCGACGATCCTGGTGCCGCGCACCACATACTGGACGCCCGAGACCAGGGTGAATACGGCCGTTGTCCAGTGCAGCACTTGCGTCCCCGCCATCTCTTTGCCGAACGCCTTCAGGACCAGCGAGAGCGTTACCACGAGCAGCTGCAGCACCGTTGTGGCCTTGCCGATGATCGATGGCCTGGCCTTCAGCTCGTGTCCTAAAAAATAGATAACGAGACTGCCAAGGACCAGGATCGAGTCCCTGCTCACCACGATAATGACAAGCCATACGGGCAGCATCCCGAGCAACACCAGGGTCACGAACGCAGCGAGAATGAGTAGTTTGTCCGCGATCGGATCCAGGAGCGCGCCCAGGTCAGTTATGGAATTCGTAACGCGCGCGATCAATCCATCGAGCGCATCGGTCACACAGGCCACGGCAAAGACAACCAGCGCCGACCGGTAGTAACCGTAAATCATCAAATTAATAAAAAACGGGATGAGGACAATTCTGAGTAGAGTTATATAGTTAGGAAGGTTCATCGGCACCCCGTTGGATACGCTCAATGAATGTAAATATAAACATATTTATTTATCTTGTCAACCTTTTCTTTTTGTTCACATTTGTTTTTGTTCCATATTGCATCAACGAAGAAACGTATGTGGTTCGGAGGTACATGGGGGATTGCATATTTCAATCTTCGTACATCATAAATTATTTGCAGAGATGGGAATTGAGCGTGCGTTGCTCGAAAAACCATGAAAGATGTCTCCTGCATTTGGTTCGTGAACATTGACGGTGGTGTGTGCGGACCTTTGCATTCCCCGGACGGTTGTTACCTGTTTCCTTGTGATAGGTGCGCGGGTGCGGATATGAAAAGATGCTTTCAAGCGAAGACTATTTGATTATCGAAAAAGCGTAACAAAATAATATTTAGCCTTGCATCAGGATCGCCAAGTTGTCCAATTACATATATTATTTTTTTTCTTAGATTCATTGCCACACGATAAAAATGGTTCTTTATCATGATAAGAGTTACCAAGGAATGTTAAATCGTGAACAAATTCGTGTCGCAAAAGAGTGGAGTTATATTTATAGGCAATATGGATCGCTAGAGTATGATTTGAAAATTTAACGCAAGCCACTTTTGCAACTCCATCACAGAGAGGAAAGGTGTCTAGCAAAATGATGTGAAGGTCGTTTGGATAGGTAGTAAAACCAACTTTTTTGATGCATTGGTTTGTGTCGTTATAAAGAGACAAATATAATGGATCATCCTGAACGTAAAAAGACTCTTTCACATCAGATGAGGAATATTTAACAGAACAGTGTAGCACCCGAGTAACAGTAGCACCAACACGATAAAAATGACGGTCAATTTCATGTTGCATAGTATAGCACACGTGACGGAAGAGTGAAATATGGCAACTGAAGCGCGGGACGTTGCGGATACTGGCAAGGGGAACAAACTTTGTATTATTCCCCTTGACAATACTCTCCGCTTGGCATTCCCGTCTATCAAGCCGGAAACGGTGGTCGATCAGGTTGTCTTTCCTTCGCGTCGAAAGAAAATGGAAGGGCGGCCTATCGTGGATGTGAGGAAGGCCGATGAACGAGCAAAAAAGATAGCGAAGATCAACAAGCGGATCACACTACATTTGCTCCGGCACAGTTTAGCGCTCACCTGTTAGAGTTTGGCCAAGATACGCGGTTTATACAGGCGTTGCTCGGCCATGCGAGTATCAATACAACGCAGATTTATACGCACGTTGCAAGTGGCCGTCTTTTGGGCGTGGTGCATACGCTAGAGAGTGGTATTGATGATGTGGTCACAGGGTGGTCATTACAGGACGCAAAGAAGAAGTTGAAGGCAGTTTAAGTATTTGATTAGTGGAGCCATCTGCCAGAGTCGAACTGGCGACCTACTGATTACGAATCAGTTGCTCTACCAACTGAGCTAAGATGGCCTGAGGAGGGAAAGGAATCGATCAAGAACGCGCTGAACAGACTGTAATTTATACAACATTATCTCTTCTGCTGTCAAGAAATTCTTTCGGATTGCCATTCTCACATTGTATTTATTAAACCGGTACGCTATACTCTCTTCCTATGAACGCAGGCGAAAAATCAAATTCCAATTTTTATATTATCGACGGCAATTCTTATATTTACCGCGCATTTTATGCTATACGGGGGCTCAGCACCTCTACCGGCATGCCTACGAACGCGGTTTTCGGTTTCGCCAACATGCTCTTAAAGGTTATCAAGGATAAAGCGCCTGCGCTGCTTGCCATCGTGTTCGATCCCAAGGGTCCGACCCGCAGACATGGTGAATACAAGGAATACAAGGCCCACCGGCCTCCCATGCCCAGAGACCTCATCCCCCAGATTCCCTATATCCACAAACTGGTGGAGGCGTTCCGCATACCGGTCTTTGTGATCGAAGGCCAGGAGGCCGATGATGTGATCGCCACACTCGCGCGAAGTGCGGAATCGCGCGGCATGGATATCACCATCGTCACAGGCGACAAGGACCTCCTCCAGCTCGTGGGACCGCGGATCAAGGTCTATGACACGCTCAAGGACAAGTTCTACGAGCAAAACGATGTAGAGGAACGTTTTTCCGTCCCGCCTGATCGTGTCGTCGAGATCATGGGCCTCATGGGAGACGCATCGGACAATATCCCTGGAGTGCCCGGAATCGGCGAGAAGACGGCACAAACCCTCATCAAGCAGTACAGGACCATTGACAACCTGCTCGCCCACGCACACGAGATATCCAAACCGAAGCTGAAACAATCGCTCATTGAATACGCGGACCTCGCCCGCCTGAGCCGCGAGCTTGCGATCCTTCACGCCGATGTGCCGATCGAGATCAATTATGACGACCTGAAGCTCACGTCCCCTGACGGCCCTGCCCTGCTCGCCCTGTTAAAAGAGCTCGAATTCACCGCGCTGCTGAAGTATGTCATTCAGGAACCCGAACAGGACGTGGACTATCGCACGGTCCTCGACGTTGAGGATCTTAACAGACTCATCAGCGTCCTCTCATCAGCGGACGAATTCTGTTTTGATACCGAAACCACCTCTCGCAATCCCATGCAGGCCGGACTGGTGGGGATCTCGTTTGCCATTCAACCCCACCATGCGTACTATATACCCCTCGGCCACAGCTACCCCGATTCGCCGAAACAGATCAGCCTCGAGCACGCACTCGGCGCGCTCAAACCGGTCATGGAAGACCGGGTGATCCGAAAGATCGGGCAGAATATAAAATACGACCTGCTTGTGCTCGGGCATTACGGGATTCAGGTAAAGGGAGTCTCCTTCGATACCATGATCGCATCGTACCTACTGAACCCGAGCAAGGCATCCCATAGTCTGGACGCGCTTGCCCTTGAGTATTTCAATCACAAGACCCTCACCTATGCTGACGTCACGGGGTCCGGGAAAAAACAGGTAGGATTTGACGAGGTTGATGTGGCGACAGCGACCCGATACTCCGGCGAAGACGCGGACTTAACGCTCCGGCTGAAACAGATACTCGCCCCCCTGCTGCGGGAGCAGAACCTGGAACGACTTTTTCTCGACATGGAAATGCCGCTCATGGAGGTCCTGGTTGACATGGAGCGCGCCGGCGTCAAGATCAACGCCGATTTTCTGAAGCTCATGTCGAACAAGCTGGGCGTTGAGATGGCGGGCATAGAAAGGACGATTTACGAACTTGCCGGAACAGAATTCAACATCAACTCGCCGAAGCAGCTTGCGGAGATCCTGTTCGTGAAATTAAAACTTACGCCGACCAGAAAGACCAAGACCGGGTTCTCGACCAATGTGGACGTGCTCGAAGAGCTGGCCCCGGTCCATCCCCTGCCGGCCGAGATCCTGAAATTCCGTACGCTCTCGAAGCTCAAGTCGACCTATATCGACGCGCTGCCGTTGATGATCAACCCGAAAACGGGAAGGCTCCACACATCGCTCAACCAGACCGTGACCGCGACCGGCAGGCTTTCGAGCAGCGAGCCGAACCTTCAGAACATCCCCATACGCACTGAAGTGGGGCGGGAGATCAGACAGGCGTTCATCGCCGAACGAGGAGCGAGCCTTCTCTCGGCCGATTATTCCCAGATCGAGTTGCGCGTCCTTGCCCACATGAGCAACGACCCGGCGCTGATCAAGACCTTTCAGAACGATGAAGACGTCCACACCCGGACTGCATCGGAGATCTTCGGGCTGACCCCGGATGAGGTCACGCCTGAAATGCGTCGCAAGGCCAAGGCGGTCAACTTCGGCATCATCTACGGCATCTCGGCGTTCGGCCTGGCTCAGGACATCGGGGTGTCGAATGCCGAGGGAAAACGGTACATCGACAATTATTTCGCGCAATATCCCGGGGTACGCGAATTCATCACAAGGACCATCAAGGACGCGAAAACGAATGGGTATGTTTCAACGCTTTTTGGGAGACGCCGCTTTATCCCCGAACTCGCGTCATCCACGGTGGCTGTGCGAAATTTCGGCGAGCGCATGGCGATCAACACACCCATTCAGGGGACCGCCGCTGACCTCATCAAGCTGGCAATGATCAACATCCAGAAACGGCTCACGCAAGAGAACCTCGGGTCAAAAATGATCCTTCAGGTGCATGATGAGCTGGTATTCGAAGTGCCGGACCGGGAGATCGAAGCGATGAAAAAGCTCGTCAAGGAAGAAATGGAAGGTGTGCTCACACTTTCGGTCCCGATCAAGGTGGATATGGGCGTTGGCAAGAACTGGGATGAAGCGCATTGAAACCGCTACGAGTGAAAGGGTAAACCCGAATAGAGCAGAGAGTATAGCGTTAAAGTCTTAAACCCCATGCGCCATACCCTATGCTCTTTGCGAACGTTATTTGAATTCAAATCGATATTTAATGTCCGCTCCTATATTCTTTCCGTTGTCTTCCGTTTCCAGCCCCTCGCCCACGAGCGAAAAGTGCCTGTTCAGAATATATTCGAGCCTGACATTCTGTTCCGGCGACGAAGCGCCCACGTTTGATGAATAGGTAAATACGAGTTTGTTCTGCACGAGCTCCTTGCCCACGGTGACCCGGGGCACGGACATATCGCTTTTGCCAACGTATGGATCAACCTGGAAACGGTCAAGCCCGGTAAGTGTTCTGGCATTACGCTCAATAACGTCCTGGAATTGGCCGGTGGCGAATGAGGTGGCTTCGCCTACCCCAACGCCGGCTTCCTTCCCTTTGAGTTCTGCTCCGGTTTTCCCAAGTGCCAGCATCGCGAGAATATCGGAGTCGACAAGCGAAGGCTCGGAAATAAACGTAACCACCGCATGATCGGCGTTACCCGTTACCGAGAGCTGGATCCTGTATTCGCGCACGAGTGTTTCCGCCTGGATATCCAGCACGGGGTTCATCCGGTTGGGGTCTACGAAATCCACAGACCCACGGAGTATCTTGAATTCGTTCTTGCGGAAATAGACGATCCCTTTCGGTGCCTCGATCCTGCCCAGGAGCTGCGGGTGGTTGACTGTCCCCCGGAGAAACACGTCCACATCAAGGGACATTTTAGCAAGATTATTCTGGAAAAGGATATCGTTCGCACCGTGGAAACGGAGATTGATCTGCGTATCCCCGATCCATCCCACCTCCGTCTTCCTTTTCTGGTACAGGCCCCTGCCGATATCAACGAGCATGCTCTTCCACTCTATACGCTTATCATACCTGGCGCGTTTGATCGTGATGTCGCCGGCGAGGGCCTGTTCAGATGCGTTGCCGTCATAATACAGCTCTCCGGAAAGCGTCGAGACGAGCCCCTCGGGATAGCGGACCGTAACATTTTCCACGTGTGTTTTTGCGGAGAACTCCTTGAGCTTTGCGCCGGAAAGCTGCACCCATCCCGATGCGCTCAGCGTGCCGCCTCCCATTTCGCCGGACAAAGAGTCCGCAATGATCCTGCCCTGCTCGAAGACGATCTTGCTGTTCAATGCGGCAAACCGCTGCGGGATGTCCTTTATTTTTATCTCTCCGTTCCGCAACAGCAGCTCGCCGGTCAGCTCGGGGTTCTTCCACGTATCCTTGATCCCAAACTTCATCTCGGCAACGCCGGATGCGTGTTCGATCTCACGGTACAGCAGCTTAAGGAGCGAAAGATTAACCGCGCCCTTTATGACGATATCCATATCCGCCATGGGTCGGACCCAGCCGGTGATGCCGAACCTTGTGTCAGTGCCGACGAAATTCAGCGCCCCGACCGATATGGCGCCGCCGTCCATAGCAAGCTTTGCATCCGAATCGTTATCGATCCGATAATCACCGATGAACAGGCTTAGCCGTTTGAAGATCGCCTCTCCCTGGAGCGTCGATCGATCAAGTCCGCTGCCCTTCGCCGTCACTGCGCCTTCAGCAACCACCTTCACCTGATCAGCAAGCCCCTTGTTTTCGAGCATGGAAAAAGGGTCCATGGCCTCTGAACGGAATGTTGCTTCAGCGGTCCAGGGATATGGCTTGTGGAGCGTGCAGCGCAATGACAGGTTTGCACGATCTCTGGTCAGCCCTGTTTTGACGGACATCATCCCATCCTGGATCAGCGCCTCGGCATGCATCCCGCCCAGTGCAACCTGATTGTATGACAGCGCATCAACATCAAGCGAGGCCTTGAGCAGAGGCCGGGAGAAGCTTCCCGAGGAGTGTATGTCGAGCTTCCCCTCCCCGCCGAACTGCAACCCGTTAAGCAAATCGACGGCAGACAGGTCGATGCCCCTGCTTTCAAGATCAGCGGAATACGTTCCGTCATGAAACCCGATCCATCCGGTTACCTTCACCATTCCCTGTTGCTTATAGAGCACGACCTGCGGGAAGGCTATCTTGCCGGTGCTTAGCGATGCCGTGATCGCGCCCCGGACAAAGGACTCACCGTAAGCACTGCCTGCATCAAGCTTGAGATAACCGTTCCCTGAATAATTCTGCGCAGTCCCCTGGAAGGTCAACTCTCCGACAGCGGAAAGTTTGAGCGGCAGCCGCTCATAGAACAATGCCACGATGCTCACTACATTTGACCGAAGGACTTTCAGCCGCGCTGAATAGACCGGCTCCTTCCCGTTCAGGTCAACGGAGCCGTAAAAAATATAACGGGATGACTGCTCGGTAATATCCATCGAAGAGAGCACTATCATTTTATTTTTATACTCTATCCTTCCGGCTACGGTACTGAAAGGGACGCCCCGTACAGTCACCGGCCCCGCGGACAGGCTGCCGTCAAAACGGGGCGAGACGAAAGCGCCGGAAAGACGTCCGGTCACGCTCACCGCACCCTCAAGCTGCAAGCTGGTGAGAAACGATACTGTCTCTCCCTTACCTGATGACGTTGCGCTCAGAAGGGCGTCGAAGCCCGTTGCGGGGTCTGCATGGCCGTCACCATGCAGCACCATGTCGCCGGCGAGAAGATCCAGACGCCGGATGTCCAGTCCTCCCGTGCTATAGCCGATGTCAGCGTCAATGGAGTCAACGACGATATTTTTATCACCTTTCGCGAATTTCAACTGTCTGCCCGAAACAGTGAAGTTCCCGTCCTGGAACGCAAATGATAATACGCCATCCTGAAACAGGTATTCTCTGAAGGGAACGGCCAACACCTTGAGTCTCCCCTCGATAAAGGGTTCAGACAGTTTTCCCCGGACCAGCGCCTGCAATTCAAAGCGAGAGGCCTTCTGCTTTTTGGCCGGTTTCAGGAGGGAGAGATACCTGCTGATAACCTCCGGACCCGACCTTCCCGTGATCTTGAGATCAAGGGGGGATTCCGGCTGCAGCCCTGCATCTCCGGACAAGGTGATCGTAGCATCTGCCGTTGACAGCTCAACCACGTCCGCATGGATCCGCCCCTGGTTGTATTCCATCCTTGCCTTGAAATTACCAAGTATCTCGGGAAATGCGGGCGTCGAAAGCCGGACATGGGAGCTCTTGATGCTTGTGGTGAAGCGCTCTTGCGAAAGAAATACCCTGGTTGTCATGGTGAGATCGCTGACGGAGAACCAGGCGGACGTTATCCTGTTCTTGAACTCTATCCTCCCCTTGCTGAGTGATAGATCCCTCAGCAGCAGGCTGTATCCGGACGCGCCTTCCGGCTTTTTGCCTGCTGCGTTCTTGGTTATCCGATCGATAATCGGGGTAAGATTGATCGTGCCGTCTTGAGCACGCTCCGCGTAAATGCGCGGCTCAATAACGGATATCGACGGTAGCCTGATCTTTTTCAGGAACAGCGGGAGCGGGTTGATGTAAGCATTAATTTTCCTGATGGCGATGGCTTCGTTCCCGCCTGCGTCGAAGATCGAGATGTCCCTCACTTCAAGGTAGGGCGGGATGAAGTGGGCTTTTATCAATCCGATCTTCGCATCCTGGCCCACCAGCTCTTTGAGTGGCCCGAGCACATACGGCCTTATCATCTGGGTAAAGGCGTCACTCTGCAGATAGCCCTCCGCTCCTGCGAGCAGGACGATCAGTATGATCAGGACGATGATGATCTTTGTTTTCATGCCAACCTTATTCAGAAGCTGCTGGATTCTTTTGTCCCTCTATCTGTTTCGCATATCACCGATAACGAATCACTGCCCTATACGATCGTCTTCATCAGTGTTTTCCGTATCTTCTCAAGCCGGATATCATCATCGATCTTCTTCTTAAGCAGGTTTGTCACGTAGAAAGAATCCATGACTCGCGAACCCTCGGTCACGATCTTCGCAGAGCCGATGTCCAGGTTCAGGTCGTACAGGATCTTCGCCACATGATACAGGAAACCAACGCGGTCGCGGCCGGTGATGTCAATTATGGTGAAGTTCTCCGAGGTCTCGTTGTCAAACGTCACTGCAGGAGTTATCGCCGCTGGGAGCGACTGGGTCGAGGCATAGGGACCCGGCTCAGGAACTTTGAACCCGCTTATGAGTGCGGCCCGAAGTTCAGTGCACACGCTTTTCCATGCATCCTCGTAGTCGACGAGCTTCCCATCGGGACCGGTGATCTGGAACGTGTCGATCATCACGCCGTTCTTTGACGTAAACACCTGTGCGCGGAGGATGTTCAGGCCCTTGGAAGCGATCGTGCCCGCTGTCCGGTAAAACATGCCGTAGGCATCGTAGGCGCATATGGTGAGCTCGGTGTATCCCCTCTCGGGAGAATGCCGGTATCGGATAATGAGCTTTTGTTCGGGCAGTTTCTTCATCATGCTCATGTGCTCTATCACCCGGCGCGTCGAGGCGGTGAGGAGGTACTGTTCGGGCATGGTTGTGAGGAAGGCATCGATCTCATCCGAAGAGAACTGTCCCGCAGCAGCCTTTCTTATTCTGTCGGATGCCGCGATCAGCCTGGCCCGTTCTTCCTCAACGGTCTGCACACTCGCATCCAGGTAGTTAAGCGTCCTCAAGTAGAGGTCCTGGAGCAGCGCGGCCTTCCATTGCGTCCATGCTGTGGGGTTCACCGCCGAGATGTCAGCATACGTGAGCAGGTATAGCATGGCAAGGTTCTCGCGGTCCCGCACGAGCCGGGTGAAATCGGCGATGACCTTCCGGTCACTGAGTTCACGCCGCTGGGATAAGAGCGCCATGACCAGATGGTTCTCGATAAGAAACAGGATGCGCTCACGATCATCTCCGGTAACAGCGAGCCGGGCGAGGATCTTCTTCGCCAGTTCCACGCCCCTGTTCGCGTGTTCATCCCGGAATGCCTTGCCCAGGTCGTGAAGCAAAAGGGCGAGGACAAGGACCCAGCGCTTACCGAGGCCCCTGAAAGCCTCGGAAAACGTCGTGAGCGAGGGGAAACTACCCGACCACAAAGCCTGCAAATTTTTTATAGCGAGCAAAATATGCACGTCCACCGTGTATAGGTGGTAGTAATCGTGTCTCGCGAGCGCCTGGATAGAGTGGAATTCCGGGATGTATCGGCCGAGAAAGCGCAGGTCCTTCATCAGGGCAAGCGTCTCCGACAGGCCGTCGGGATTATTGAGGATCGTGAGGAACGCTTGTGAGGCGGACGCCGACATCCTCTCCTGATCATCGATCCTGCATGCGCCGACCAGAGACCTGAGATGGTCTGAAAAAACAGCATTTCGCTCCTGGGCGATCTGGAAAGCGCTCATGGCAAGAGCGGCATTTCCGTGATCGGTCTCCGACGAGGAGAGAAAGAGCGTTCTGCCCTTGAGGGAAAAGGGGCCCAGCTGCTGTGTCCTTTGGAACCACCTGACGGACGGTTTTCCGAGAACGGCGGTGAAGACACTATCCGTAAATTCACGGATGTTCCTCGCGTGGAGAAAGTACGCCTTCATAAATCGCTCGACCGCGAACAGGTGTGCGGAGTCACGGTATTTGAAGTCCTTTGCCGCATTTTCCTGGAGGTCAAAGGTAAGATGATCGTTCTTGCGGCCCGAGAGATAATGTATCTCGTTCCTGATCCTCCAGAGAAAATTCCGGGACCGCAGGAAAACCGCGTACTGCCTCCCGGTGATGACGTTCTTTGCGACCAGTTCTCCGAGCGACCTGATCCGAAAATGCATAAACGCGATCCAAAACCCCGTATGAATGTCCCGAAGTCCGCCTTCGCACTCTTTGATGTTGGGTTCCCGCAAATAGATCGAACCGCCGTACTTCCGGCGCGTTGCAAGCCGTTCAGCGACCTTTTCCCGGATGAACACAGAGGGCTTCCAATAAAAGACCCCGCTCTGCATGACCCTGATGAACGAATCGTAAAGCACGGGATCTCCGGCGATCAGGCGTGATTCCAGGAGCGAGGTGCGGATCTTGATATCCTGTCGCGCGAGCGACACGCACTCATTCGCAGTTCGAACGCTGTATCCCACGTCCATGCCGGCGTCCCAGAGTATATACAGCAACTCCACAGAGCGCTGCCGGTCCTGTTCATCCCTGCACAGAAACATGATGTCGATGTCCGAGTGGGGATTCAGCTCACCCCTGCCGTAGCCCCCGGTCGCAAGGAGCGCGGGCATGGGACCGGCTGTAGCCAGGCGACCGTAGGCTTCACTGAGCATCCGGTCAATGAGATCGGTTCGGAGCCGGACCACCTCGCTGCCGCCCGCACCGGAAAAGTGCGCGCTGCGGATGATCGCGCCTTCTTCTTCAAGCATTGCTTTCATGTTGGCAGCCTGCATTGAAGTCATCATCTTATGGTCAGAGCTGTTCATGGGGATACGAGGGAAAGGTTTTTTGATCCGCAACTACTCAGGTATTGCGGCTGAAGACTGAAGGCTGAAGTGTAATCAGGTTCTTCGGCTGAAGGCTGACGTATCCTAAAAACCTTTCACCATCCGCTTCAGTCTGTCAACCCTCAGTCTATTCTCCTGAGGAATTATCTTAATTCTTCTGAAAGACAACCGACTTGATCTCGTCCATCTGCAGCATGAAGCTGCCGAAACTCGCCTCTCCGAAACAGCGCGATTTTGCGTCAACCTCAAAGGCTGTCTCGGTGCCATCCGTCAGTTTCGCCGTGACCTTCACTTTCCGGTCCTGCCTCTCCCCTACCATCAGTTCCTTGATCTTTTCAAAAGGCATTGTCACCTGAGCCATGCCCAGGTATCCGGAGAAGTAAATCCTCCCTTCCCAGCTGAACTTTTCGCCCTGGATCTTGTTTCCCGCTGCATCGATAGCGACGACGGCATAGTTCTTCTCCACCCGGGGAGCCCGTTCGAATCCCCCTGTGCCGCCCATAGCCGTACAAAGGATGAAAACAGCGAGCACCATAACTGCGTAAAAAGCTCTTTGAACCATGATCAGTCTCCTTTCGATACCAATGATTCGTGCTAGAGGATATACGTAAGACTACCATAGATACCGTTTTGCTTCAAGAAAAAAGCTTGCAAACAAAGAGTGGTTTGTGTAAGGTACAAAAAAATGAAGCCTGTCAAAGCACACACAGCGATATCAATAACAATCCCTCCCCATAACGGAGTCCTGTGATGAATAAGCTTTTCAATGATCTTGTGGAACTCATGGCGAAACTCCGTGGTCCGGACGGCTGCCCCTGGGACCGTAAGCAGACCACCGGATCGCTGAAACCGTTCCTGATCGAAGAATGCTATGAGGTCGTGGATGCCCTCGACGAGGGGTCGCCCGACAAGGTGAAGGAAGAACTCGGCGACCTTCTGTTCCAGATCATCTTTCATGCCCGCATCGCGGAGGAAAATAACCAGTTCACCATCCATGATGTAATCTCGACGAATATCGAGAAGATGACCCGCCGGCACCCCCACGTATTCGGAGACGAGCGGCTCACCACGGACAAGGAAGTGTTAGCGAACTGGGAGGAGATCAAGAAAAAGGAAAAAGGATATGAAGAGCGGAAATCGATTCTCGAAGGCGTGCCCCGCGACCTCCCCTCACTCCTTCGCGCACACAGCCTTCAGGAGCGCGCGGCGCGCGTGGGATTCGACTGGAGCAGGATAGACGAGGCCCTGCCCAAGCTCGATGAGGAGATGGCGGAGTTCAAGGTGTCTCTGAAAAAAAAGGACGCCGCCGGCATCGAAGAGGAGCTCGGAGACATATTCTTTATGCTCGTGAATATCTCGCGCTTCCTCGGCGTCAACCCGGAAGAGGCGCTCCGCAAGACCATCAGCAAGTTCATCTATCGCTTCCGTTATATCGAAGAACATGCGGCGAATGCCGGCAGGTCGTTGGGCGATATGACGCTGGATGAAATGGAAACACTGTGGCAGGAAAGCAAAGGAAAGAAAAACCATTGACCTGACGCCGGCCCGCAGCAAGTCTGGTTTCAATTCGATATTTGTTTGATACGACGCAAGCAACCTATTCAAGGATAATTTCCTTCCTGACCGTGAATTGCAAATCATCGTTGATTTTTGTCAACGCGCCTTCCAACAATACCGGCTTATTAATGACATCAGACATCAGCCGGGGCCGCGTTTTCCTGAACGGGGACTTTACCGCTTCGATAGGCAGCCAGGGTTTGACGGCAATTGTTTGCTTCCGGTCTGTCAAAAAGAACCCGCCATTTCTGAAATATTCTCCCCTGCTCACGATCCAACCCGCGACGTTAGACGTCTTCTGCGGTCCCTGTTCAACTGCTTCGGAAACGGTCATTGCACCCTTGTGAAAAGCCCGCAGGAGAGCCCGTGCGTCCTTGATATCGTACTCGCCCCGAATGACCTGTTTCACACTGCCGTTCCTCAGGACGACCAGTGCGGGAACGCCCTCAAACCCGTAACGGGTGAACGTTTCCTTGTCACTTTTTCGCACATTGAACGGCAGGGGGCCGGGATCGCCCTTGCCGTAGAGCAGACCCTGTACAATGAATTCCCTGCTCAGTTCTTTGATAGCAGGTTCAACTCTTTTGCAGTGTATGCAGTTTGCTGAAAAGAAATAAAGCACGGACAGATCGTCCTGCTGAGCAGCTGAGACTGAAGACAGCGAGATGATCACAATGATGACGAAAAGTGAGTTAGATAGTTTTGTCATGGGTAACAGTACCGGGCGCCAATCGCGTTAAGGAGAATACATGCCGGATCTTTAGCCCTGCACAGATGGCAGCCGTAAAAAACAAGAGAAAGACAACGGGATGTTTCACGCCAAGAACAATCGGCGTAAGCACCCACCGTGTTGCCATTCTGAGAGATTCGTGTCTGCCGATACAATCGGCGATTGATGGCGAATATCTATAGTAGAAGGATACAAACACCCGGCCGAAAGGGTTCGTGAGCAAATATCGGTCACGGAAGCTTCGCAATGCCTCCACGTGAGGATCAAGATACGAACCATATGCCGCTGTTGCAATAAAGCACGGAATATGACTGCTGCCTCCCCCACCTCCTGCCGATGTTGCCGCGTTTGGCACCCAGGTCGCTGCTTGTGATTCATTCCCGTTCGCGTCCACTGCAGAAACCGCATAGAAATCAGTTGTCAAGAACCTGTTGTCAACAAACGACAGTGCTGTCCCGCTCGTACCAAAACGTGTCTGCGATCCATTCTTGTAAATATAATAACCAATTGCACCGACGCTCGCGGTCCAACTGAGCGTTTTCGTTGCAGCGTTAACGGTCAGGCCCGTCGGCGGATGCGGCCCGAACCCGATGGAGAAATTCGTGAGCAATGACTGTTCGGAGATATTTCTGATATTCACCGATCCAAAGTTCGTATACGCCGTGGTAGACGGTTTGGTCACTGGTGTCAGGTTCATATTTGCAGTTGAGCCCGGGAAGGGATCTCCAGGGCTACCGAAATCGCTCGGTGACGGATTTTGCAGGGTCCAGTCTCCGTCAGCTTCAATAAGCTTCACGCCGGGATGGATTCCGCTGTTGACCGTGTTGGAGCTCAAGCCGGGGACGACCACATCATCGTCTATGAGCCAAACGAGGAGACCATGGCCGGGCAACCCGGCGTCAAAACCGATATTCTGCCTGTTCTCGATCAGAAAATACTGGCGCGTAGTGCCTGTTGAGGCAGTTGCCCGTAAAATATTCTGTCCCGCTGCCGGAGTCGAGGGCGGCGGCACTGACTCAACTGATGGTAAGGACAATGACTGCTGATAGTTGGTAATTGCTTGCGGATTCACCCATCCGAGGAAGACAAGACTCCAGGCATCCAGATGTGCGGGCATGCTTCCAGGTATGCAGTGCGGTGTGCTCTGGGTACAGGTGGCTGGATCGGCGTTATATATGCCCTCGTCCATCAGGCTCCAGTTACCCACTCCCTCGCTCGGACATGATGCCGCTGATGACACGCAATAAAGGTCCGGCAGCCCGAGCCAGTGGCCAAACTCGTGCACGTAAACGCCGAGCGGATCGACGATGACGACCCCCTGAGAATCTGTCTGCGGCATTGCTATGGCTTCGCTGATAGGAGAACCGTCTTTGAGCTTTACAACGGGCCCGCCACCTGAGCCGTCCAGACAGGGACCTGAACCATTCCTGCAGATGGCGCTCCCGTTGTTATAAAAGAGAGACCAGATTTCGTCAGTCATCGTTCCTGCTTGGTCCGACTCCGCGCCCGGCCCCGCATGCACGATGAGCACGGCGTCGTAGATATTGAAGTTCGTAATGGGAGTAGTCGAGTCTGTCGCCGCCGTCGTAATACCGTCGTAAAACAGGTTCTGCAGATTAATATCCTCGGTATTGCTATTGGTTGAATACCGGTAATACGACATGGTATTGGGAAGCTGATACACCTTTGGAGAAGCATCAACCGTAATGTTCAGGAGGCCGTAGGAGACCTCGTTATAATACTCGACGAATCTGGTTTTCGCCTCGTTGACCCAGTAGTCAGCATCGTTATTATAGGAATACAGCGGATCGCTCCACAAACCATTGCCCGTTGTCAAGGGGTCCGTGTCCGGCTGGAACTCGACCCGGAGAAAAAGAATGTTCACCGAGGTAGGCGTCAGGGAACTAGCCGGAGCAAGCATCATGCCGACAGGCGCGCTTTGAACATTACGCTCCTGCAAGGTCCGGCCTGGGAGTTCAAGTGGTTCGGGTATCGATCTGGTAATATGCGGGGCAGCATAGATCGTGGAACTGAATGACAGGATGATAAAGGGTATAACAGCAAGTCTCTTCAAATTAAATTTCATTCTACAAATCGCCTCCAAACACAATCCGCGGCGTGACATGAGACTGGATCTCCTCTCAATGCCTGCCCTGGCATTATGGAAGCAGTGGGACGGGAATGAAAAAAGTAAGAACGCAACGATGCGTTCTTAAGGGACATGAGGAGTGATATGACGATTTTTTTTGCCATGGGAATTATCTTCGGAGTAGATAAATATTACTCGAATCGTTTCAAACTGTAAAGGCAATTATCAACGGTTGCAGTAGCCTATCCGTCCTCCGGCCTCACCATTAAAGACTTCCGTTCCTGGAGCATTACCAGTCCCGGCTTGGCCCCTTTCGGCTTTTTTACCAGACCTGCGCGCGTATACGTCACCGGCACTTTACCGGCATTTCTTCCCTTGCTGTGGAACGCCGCCAGTGCGGCCGCTTTCACCAGCACATCGGGCGGTATGACCCCTGCATTCGGATTCCTGACGATCACATGAGAGCCGGGCATTCCCTCGGCATGGAGCCAGAGATCGTCGGGGCGGGCTATTTTCATCGTAAGATGATCGTTGCCTGCGGCACTCTTGCCCACCAGGATCTCCCAGCCGTTGAAGATGATCTTTCTTATCGCTGGTGATACAGTCCCCTGACGCATTTTTTTATGCAGTATCTGCTTCTGTCCAAGTCGTCCTTGAGCAACAAGCTTGGACCGGATGGACATGAGTGCATCGACATCCTGAGCCTGTTCAATATCATTCAAAAGCGATTCGAGATATGAGGCCTCATCGGTAGACCGGTGCAGACGCGCGGCAATTATGTCCCGGCCCATCCTTGCTTTTTTATACTTTTTGAAATAGAGTTCCGCGTTCCCGGACGGAGAGCGTTTCGGGTCGAGTATGACCGCCACAGTACTGCCGTCATACCCCACAAGGTCCGCCCGTTCCATCCCGGTCCTCAGCTCTTTCAGATGCGCAAGGACAAGATCCCCTGCCTGCCGGTATTCTTCAACCCGGTCGGCTGATTGCAAATCTCCCGACAAGGCACTTATCAAACGAAGGGTCTTTGCAAGGTCCTTTCTTATACGAGATATAAGTTCGGTCCTCAGTGTTGTGATATGCCGCTGTTCGATAAGGTGTTCGTAATATTGTTCCGCAGACCGGTTGGGAGAAGGACCAGCGTTGAATCCGCTTGCGGGATCGCTCTTCTTAAAACCGGTGTTGTGCGGTTTTTCAGGAGCGCTGTAAACAAGTCCGGACAGCAGAGGACGGGCAGCTTCTTCCGAGGGCGGGACCGGGTTATAGACAGCGAGGATTGTCGATGATGGATCAACAAGGACAAGATTAGCCGATGAACCGAAAAGCTCGAACAGGAGGAGATACTCCTCTCCCTGCCTGCTGAAGCGGATTTCCACAACCCGGTCTTGGTTCAACAGGCTTACGCCGCTCACCCGTGCGCCGGTCAGGCGGCTTCTGAGAAAGAGTATAAATCCGTGGGGCGAATCATCGGCAGCCGGCTTCGCGCTCACCAGATGCAGACGGGGCATGGCACGGTCCGGGGAAAGCAGCAGGACGAACTTTTTTCGCTCGCGATGGAGAAGCAGGTACAATCCGCCATCTTTGCCTTGATACACGCGTTCTACACGAGCGTTCGTGAGAAGAGACGAAAGTTCTTCCACTACCAGTGACAGTACGTGGAAATTCATGCCTTGAGATGCCCTCCTCGCCGGAACGGTTTGTGATTTTTGCTTATAATTTCGGGTCCTGCATTTTACAGTTATTTTGGCTATCTCAGTCAAATTTTCTACAATATTGGGATATTAGCCAAATTATTGACGCCGCTTGGCGGATTTATATCTTGAAGAATAAACTCTATCTGAGAATTTATGCATTCTGTTTTCACTTTATTGACTTCGAGGTTGAACATATTTCGGTTTATCTTTATCAGGGTACGTTTAATATCTTGTGTGCTTGAGGAATGACTCGAACATTCTCTATTATTGTCAGGGCCATTTGTTGAAAATCCATGAGCATGGTTGATTCAGGCGCGAGCGGCCCACTTGCGGGTTGGATAACCAGTAACGTGGATCGATCAAACAGCATGATTATGTTGCAGGTAGTAAGGATATCATCCACCATCGTGTCTCTAGTTACAACTACTTTTATATAAAGCGTTTTTCCGCGTGTTGACTGCATAAACTTTGTGTGATCATCCCAAAATGGACGCAATCCGGTGGAAGAAGGGAGTTTAAAATCCATACTTACGACATCCACCAGGTCCCGGATCATAATCATGTCATCGTGATGAATGCCGTTTGTTTCAAGATAAATTGTGAAGTCGCTCCTGACCATGGGGAGCCATTCCATCAAAAATGATGCGTGCAGTAGAGGTTCTCCACCTGTCAGACTGATAACCGGCCGTGATGGCCCGGGAATAATCAGGCGTTTACAGAACATCGTAAGTATTTGGGAAGAGATAGGATTTATCGCTAGTTCGCGTTCTTTCGAACCTTCTGTAATTTGAATGCTGCAGAATCGAGGGTACGTCTGTCCTCCCTGGATTTGGACTGCATCCAGTGTATCGCAGTATCGGCACTGAATATTGCACCCTGCAAAGCGGACAAATATCTGTCGTTGACCGATCCAGGGACCCTCTCCTTGAATAGAACTGAATACCTCGTGAAGTTGGGCATGCTTCATGCATATAATAATACAGAACATCTTCCTGAATTGCAAGAGTTACATTCGGAGGATTACATACGAGAAATGAGAAACGTATCCAGAACACCTGAAAAACATTACTCAAGTAATATTAGGTTGTACAAGTAATTTTATTTAATTTCTTGACAATAATCAGCAAATAATGTAAATTTTAAGTACACTTAGGAGAAAAAATGAACCGTATAAATTCCCTTATTTTATTGATAATTATTTTTGTTTTACTTCTCCCGATTCAAGCAATGCCTTCAGAGCCTCTATTCCCCATGACTGAGGATGTGATACCCCCTCAACTGAAGCCTCCGTCGGAGGATGTTGCCCAGCTTGATGAAGTCATCGACGATTCAGCCTATGTAAAACCCTACGACATCCCCATGATCCTGAACGATAGTGTGGAAAGCCACCTGGAATATTTCAAGACGCGCGGGCGGGATAGATTTCAGCTCTGGCTCGACCGTGCAGCACGATATATTCCCGTGATGAAGAAAATATTCAGAGAAAAGAACCTTCCCGAGGACCTGGTCTACGTGGCCATGATCGAGAGCGGGTTCAACCCCTACGCAGTGTCATGGTGCCGGGCCGTGGGCGCCTGGCAATTCATGCCGGCAACGGGCAAGCTCTACGGCCTCAAGATCGACTGGTGGATCGATGAACGAAAGGACCCCATTAAGTCGACGAATGCCGCGGCTGAGCATCTGAAAGACCTGCACAATCTTTTCGGCTCCTGGCCCCTGGCCCTCGCATCGTATAATGCCGGCGCCGGCAAGGTCCAGCGCGCCGTGCTCAAGACCCGCTCCGACGATTTCTGGGACCTGAAGGCCTCGCGGTACATCAAGCCGGAAACGAAGAACTATATTCCCAAATACATGGCTGCGACCATCATATGCAAGAACCCCGAGGCTTACGGCTTCACCGCAACTGCGGTCGATCCGTACAAATTTGATGAAGTGGTGATCGAAGAAAGCACGGACCTCCGGCTGATAGCCCGCTGCGCGGACTGCACCTATCAGGATATCAAGGATTTGAATCCCGAGATCAAACGCTGGGTAACTCCTCCGCAGTATGACAAATATACTCTGAGAATACCCTTTGGAAAGAAAGAGACATTCCTTGCGAACTATGCCGCCATCCCTCCGGAGCAGAAGATCAAATGGGAACGGCATGAAGTCAGGAAAGGCGAGACGCTCTCCTCTCTCGCTAAACAGTACAACACGCGCCCGGAGGCGATCCGAGACATTAATGGGCTCAAAAAGAACCGGATAGCGCCGGGCAAGCACCTGCTCATTCCCATTGACATCAACGGGAAAAACCACGACCTGAGCTACCTATCCATGGGACAGATCAGCAAACAGCAACAAATACTCTACCGCGTCAGGCGCG
>Ga0210377_10000430_pt1 | contig 40314 bp, 28 predicted proteins | sample PLM4_65_b1redo_FD_155480 | JGI IMG/M metagenome (GOLD analysis project Ga0210377, IMG submission 155480) | Groundwater sediment microbial communities from an aquifer in East River, Colorado, USA - PLM4_65_b1 redo | ecosystem: Environmental > Terrestrial > Soil > Riparian zone | place: USA: East...
CTTCGGACTTACTCGACCGGCATGGTGGCGCGCCTGGCGTTCGCGATCGCAACGACGATCGACGCCGACATCGTGCTGCTTGACGAGATTCTCTCGGTCGGCGACGCAGCATTCCGCGAGCGCTGCGATGAGCGAATCCGACGGTTCCGCAACAGCGGCGCGACGATCGTGCTCGTGTCGCACGACCTCGAAGAGCTCGGCCAGTTATGCGCGCGCGCGGTGTGGGTCGCTGAAGGAAGGATCCGTGCGGTCGGCCGCTCCGAGGACGTCATCGCTTCGTACAAGCATTCGATTCATACGGCAGCATCACCGCTGGTCGGTGCCGGAGCGAGGGAGTGATCGATCCGCGCCGTGCCGCGCGGATGATCGCTTCACTCTTCCTCCCCTTTGTCCGGCGGCTCCTTCCCGCCCGTACGAAGAGGTACCTGAAGCGCTTCTGGGACCCGAATCAGAACCTCACCGCCCCGGACGTGCTGCTGCTCCGGAACGCGCGGCCGTCGCGGGAGAACGGTAGCGGGACAGTCCCGCGTGCGTCCTCGTTCGACGTCGTCTGTTTTCCGGTCTTCGATTGGGCGTTCCGGTACCAGCGCCCGCAACAGCTCATGGCCGAGATGGGACGGCGTGGCCATCGCGTGTTCTATCTCACGCCGCGCGAGGGTCGCGCGCGCCGGCGGCTCGACATCGAGAGGGTCGCGCCGAACGTCTGGGAGGTCGAGCTGCCGCATTCCGGCGCGCTCGATCGGTTCTCCGGTGGCTGGGACGATGCGCAGAATCAGCAGTTGATCGATGGAATCGCGCGGCTGCGACGCGATCACGATGTCGCTTGCGCGGTCGCGGTCGTTCAATTGCCGAGCTGGGGAGACGTGGCGGTGCGAGCAGCGGAGCGGTTCGGCTGGCCGCTCATCTACGACTGCATGGATGACTGGGAATCGTTCCACGGCGTGCATTCACGTCTCGCCGATGAGGAGCAGCGCATCGCACGAGCGGCGTCGGCTGTCACAGCGAGCAGCGATTCTCTCCGCCGGAAGTGGTCGCGCTTCGGTGCGGTTCTGGTGCGGAATGCCGTCGACTACGAGCGATTCGCGAACGCCCGCTCTGAAGGTCTGCTCTCGAACCTGGCTCGCCCGGTCATCGGCTATCACGGCGCCATTGCGGAGTGGTTCGATGCGGCGCTGGTCCGCGAGGCTGCGTTGGCGAGGCCTGACCATTCGTTCGTTCTCATCGGCGAGCCGCTGAATCCGGGCGCCGTCGCCCTCGGGGCACTCCCGAATGTCCATCTGCTCGGCGAGAAGCCCTACGAGCTGATGCCGGCCTATCTGGCGGATTTCGACGTGTGTCTGATCCCGTTCCGGATCACGCCCCTGACCGAGGCGGCGGATCCGGTGAAGTTGTACGAGTACTTCAGTCAGGGCAAACCGGTCGTGGCCACAGCGTTGCCCGAGCTCCGCCGTCACGAGCCGCTCGTCGCGATCGCCGGCGATGGCGCGTCGTTCACGTCGGCGATCGATCGCGCCGCCAGCGGGGATGGCGCGGAGTTGCGCGCCCGCCGCATCGAAGTGGCCGGCGCCAATACCTGGCGCGATCGCGGCGGTGTTCTCGAAGTGGTTTGCCGCGACGCCTCGCCGCTCGTCAGCATCATCATTGTGACTTACAACAACGTCGATTACACGCGCTTGTGCGTCCAGAGCGTGCTTCGCAATACGCACGCGCCGCGCTTCGAGGTGGTCGTCGTCGACAACGCGTCGTCGGATGGGACGCGCGAATACCTTCGAGGGCTCTCCGACGTTCGCGTCATCTTGAACGACGACAACGAAGGCTTCGCCCGCGCGAACAATCAGGGCATCGCCGTGTCGAAAGGCGAATTCATCGTCCTCCTCAACAACGACACGGTCGTTCCTCCAGGTTGGAGCTGTCGTCTGCAGCGACACCTGAGGGATGCCGACTCGGGGCTCGTCGTCAGCGTCACGAACTTTTCCGGCAACGAATCGCGCATCGACGTGACGTATCGCGCTCTCGAGGAGATGGAGGCCTTCGCGGCAGATCGCGCCAGGGAGCACGATGGAGAAAGCTTCGACATTCCTGTCGCCGCCATGTACTGCGTGGCATTTCGGCGGACCGTCTTCGGCCGCGTCGGTCCGCTCGACGAGCGCTTCACGATCGGAATGTTCGAGGACGACGACTACTCGCTGCGCGTCCGCAACGCCGGCTTTCGCGTCGTCTGCGCCGAGGACGCCTTCGTGCACCATTTCGGGCAGGCGTCGTTCAAGAAGCTCTCGCAAAGTGAGTACTTCGCGCTCTTCGAACGCAACAAACGGCTGTTCGAGGACAAGTGGGGAAGGGCGTGGGTGCCGCACAAGGACCGCCCTTGAGGTCTGATCGAAGCTCGCGACCTTTGATGGATGGGATACTAATCAGTTTCTGCAACGTTCGCCGTCCCGGCGGAGCGCGATTGGCGGTGTTGAATGGGGCAGCAGTCCGTTCAGTCGACTCTCTGCCATTCGATGACCGGTGCGCCGGTGTTACCGGGTTGACGCGGTCAGAAGATTACGTGTTTGCGGTGGTTGCTCTCCGGCCTGCCGCCGCCGCGACGCCAAGCCAATCGATTCTTGCTGCGCTCCGCCCTTCTGACCTGGCGCTGGAATGCATGACGATGTTTCGGGTGGCCGCGGACGTGCACTCGATCGCATTCCACGGTGGCGCATTGTTCGCGGTTTCGACTGGTACTGACGAGATCGTTGCCGTCACCCTCGACGGTCCCCGCATGGTTGCGGAAGACGTGATCTGGCGGCCAGAGCCTGACGCACCCAGGACCGATTCGCATCATTTGAACGCCCTTGCCGTCTCGGACGACGAGATCCTCGTTTGCGGTTTCGGAAAGCGATCGGAGGCGCTCTGGAGCTCTGCGCGGCAAGGCTTCATCCGCACGACACGAGGCAAGACGCTGGCGTCGGATCTCCTTCAACCCCATTCGCTGTTCCTGGACGAGAGCGGCGTTCTCTACTGCGAATCGCGCGTCGGCGCCGTCCGGGTCGTGGGCGAACCATCCCGAGTGTCGTCGTTGCCCGGCTATACCCGTGGCTTGTGCAGAGCCGGCGAATTCTTGTACGTCGGCTGCAGTATCGGGCGGCGGCAGTCGAAGAGCACGGGTCTGATGATCGAGAACTCGTCCGATCCAGGTGAAACGGCCGGGCTCTGCGGCCTGGGGATCCTTTGTGCGGACAGCTGGAACAGCGAGTCGTTCGTGGATCTCGCTGAGTATGGTGATGAGATTTACGATCTCCTGCCGCTCAACCCGCAGCAGGTATTTCGCAAGCAAGGCGCTTAACCCGCATTTCTCACAGACCTTCTGCTGCGGCAGCGGATAGCGGCCTGTCTGCTTCGTTGCACGACGGTTTCGCTCCTCAACATCGTGTCAACGATGCCTTCGTCGCGAAACCGCCGTGCGCCTCGCATCCAGGCCGCTCTCCGCTGCCTCGCGACGAAGGCCTGTGAGAAATGCGGCTTTAAGGACTCGCAGCCCGCCTCCGCGGCATGTTCGCGTCAGAAAACGGCCCGGAGATGCGTTGTCGGGACGCACGGGCAGATCGTCCGGCCGGCGACCGCAACTGCTGTGATTACAACGAGAAGAGTCTGTTTCATGCGTGGCAGGCTCCTCGCAAATCACTGAAAAGGGCATGCCATGTGCCGAACTGTGAGCCAGCTAACGCTGTTTCCCCGGGCCGCCTGCTAAACAAGGGGCCGGAGCACGCGGAGAGACCATGGGTACCCCGAAGACCATTCTGCAATTCTGCATCGCTATCACACTCATTGCGGCGACCGCTGGTGCCGCGACGTTCGTTGTTCCTTCTGACCGCGATCTGATTCGGCGCGCTGATGCGATTGTCATCGGCAGCGCGCTCGTCAACTACTCCCGCCCGACTGCTGACGGCGGAGTCGAGACAGTCACTTCGATTTCGGTCGAGCAGGTCATCAAGGGATCGACCGGCGATGACACCTTGAATGTCGTCGAGCCGGGCGGCGTCTTCGGCGACCGCGCTTCGATCATCAGCGGTGTGCCGCGGTTCACGGAGGGTCAGCGAATGCTCCTTCTGCTGAATCGGACGGGCGACGATCGCTGGGCGGCCACCGAGCTCGTCCTGGGCAAGTTCACGTTCAGGAGCGAAGGGCAGGAGATGCTGCTGGTGCGCGACGAAGCGGAGATCGTCGGCTGGGATCCCGACCTCAAGCAGCACCGTGAACTGCGTCGCTCGGCGTCAGACTTTCTTCAGTTCGTGAGGGACGAAGTCGGCGGCCGACTGCCGCGTGCGAATTACTTCACAGAAGCGCCGCCTTCGACGCCCGCTCCTTCGCCGCGCCTCGTGGCGACGCCGAGCTTCGTCGTCGCCGCGCTGGCGTTCAGCGCGAACTCGTACACGATGGCTCTTTCGGGTTCCAGCGGCGGCCGATGGAAGGCCTTTCCCAATGCGGTCAACTGGTTCATGGGAACGACGCAGGAGCCGGGGGCGCCCGGTGGAGGCGCCACGGCCATCACGACGGCTTTCGCCTCGTGGAACAACGACGCGGGATCCAACGTGAATTACGTCTACGCGGGCGTCGACAACGGTTCACACACCTCAGGCCTGCATGGCGCCGATGGCGCGAACACGATTCTGTTCGAGCGCGACCTGAGCTCCTGGGGTGCGGCGCCGTTCACCTGCAGTGGCGGCGGGTACAGCGGCACCCTCGGCATGGGCGGAATCAGCCAGGCGTCCGGAACGAACACGGTGAACGGTGAGACGTTCTGGACGACGCAGGAGGGCGATGTCGAGATGAACAAAGGCATCGCCAACTGTACGACGCTCTTCAACAACGGCGACTGGAACACCGCGATCACGCACGAGTTCGGACACACGCTCGGCTTCCGTCACTCCGATCAGAACCGCGCCTCGAACGGCGCGTGCTCGGCGACCGCGGGCCTCGACTGCTCGAGCTCCGCGGTGATGACGGCGGTCGTGACGCATAGCATCAACGCAGCGTTGCAGGCGTGGGACGTCAATGCGGTGCGCGCGGTGTATCCGGGTGCGGCGCCTCCACCGCCTCCTCCGCCTCCGGCGGTTGGCAACGCGGATACGCCCGGACTGTTTCGTCCGTCCGCAGCTCTGTACTTTCTGAGGAACTCCAATACCACCGGAGTGGCTGACATCGCGCTCGCATACGGTATTGCAGGCGACGTTCCTGTGGCCGGCGATTGGAACGGAGACGGCGTCGATACCGTCGGCGTTTACCGAAATAACGCCTTCTTACTTCGAAACAGCAATACAACCGGGATTGCGGACATTGCTGTACCTTTCGGTATCCCCGGCGATGTCCCGCTCGCCGGTGATTGGAATGGAGATGGGATCGATACGATCGGTGTTCGTCGAGGTGGTGCGTTCCTGCTGCGCAATTCGAATACTGCCGGAGGCGCCGATCTGGTCATTCCGTTCGGACTGGCAAGCGACATTCCTATCGTTGGCGACTGGAATGGTGATGGCACCGTGACCATCGGAGTGTACAGACCCTCTACGTCCACATTCTTCCTTCGCAACTCGAACACGACCGCCGCCCCCGATCTGACGTTGACCTTCGGGATGCCTGGCGATACGCCCCTCGTCGGCGACTGGAACGGAGACGGAGTCGACACGATCGGAGTCCGGCGAGGCGCGGCATTCCTCTTGCGCAACACCAACTCAACTGGTTCTGCTGACGCGAGTTTCGTGTTCGGCATTGCGGGGGACACTCCTGTGGTCGGTAACTGGGATGGATTGAAGTAACGAGCGGTGTCTGTCAACTCCCACTCGCGTGCTGAGGGTTAACATTCTTGAAAAGCGGCTGAGCGGTCAGTTGTACTTTGATGTTATAAAACCCCGCTCGAATGTCTCTGACCTCTGTCCTGGAGATACCCTGGGCGTACTTGCTGAGCCAACGTATCCTCCGGGCGCAACGCGCTCGTCGCGCGCTGGTCAGCGAATACATCAGGCCGACGGCACACATGCGCGTGCTCGACATCGGGTGCGGACCGGGATACCTGGTCGAATACTTTCCAGATGCAGAGTACGTTGGCATCGATATCGACGAAAAATACATCCGATACGCACAGCGCCGATACGCGGGCCGCGGCCACTTCGCCTCAATGTACGTGACACGCGATTCTCTGAAAACATTTGAACCTTTCGACGTCGTGGTCCTCGCGGGTGTTCTCCACCACGTCTCCGACAGCGAGGCCGTATCCCTGCTCGCCGCATTGAGAGATGCTCTGAAGCCCGGCGGCAAGGTAGTTACGCTGGACTGCTGCTACGTCTTGAACCAGTCAAGGATTGCGAAGTTCCTGATTGACAATGACCGGGGAAAGTTCGTTCGCGACCCGGCATCGTTCGAGTCTCTTGCTCGCAGTGCCTTCACGACGGTTCACTCTGAAATTCGCCAGGATCTCTTCCAGATACCGTACACGCTGCTGGTGATCACCTATTTGCGATCAGACGGCGGGCAGATCCTGAGGCTAACTCCAGCTGCTACTGAGCGCCGCGCGGTAGATCCTTCCTATGTTCGCTCGAAGATCTGAAGGACTCCACCGTGCCGGACAAGCGTCCGAAGAGAAGGTGATATCCGCGCTGTTGACAGCCTCCGCCACGTACGTGACGTAGAGTTTCCGTCCCATGACTTCCTCGATCATTTGTTGCACTTCCAGCAAAGAGCATGGGCGTGCCCGCACAAGCAACGACACGTCGGATGCCATGACATCTGGATCGAGAAGCTGCTCAGCGATGTACGCGCCTATGTCGCAGGCGAAAACGAAGTCACGCAATGTCCTCATGGTTCCGTTCATGTGAGTGACCGATCTGCGAAGCCCATCCGAAATCAGCTTCGCGACCAGCCCGGCTCTTGTTCCCGTGCGAATGTACCCGTACGCCGAGCTGAGGCGATAGATCCGATGGCTTGAAAGATTTGTCGAATTCCTTACCAGTTCCTCTTCACGCATCTTAAGAACGCCGTACGGGCGCATCGGCGCAGGCACAGCGTCGGCTGCGACGTGACGCTGCCCTTCGAACAGACCGCCGGCAGAGCTGATCACGTGGAAAGACATCTGCGTGTGAGTGTTCTGCGTGAGTCTCTCAGCGAGCGCCAGCACATCGCGGAAGCTCGCTAATTCGGTTTCCGTTTCAGCCACGCTGGACAAGAATCCGGCTCGTCCCGCGCTCCACACAATTCTCACGGCCGACCCGTTTCGCGCAATCGAACTGGTCCGCTCCTCGATTGCCTGAACCTGAAGTTTCCTTTGCGAAGAGTCGCTCCAGTCGTACGGCATCACCGTTACCGCCACGGGGCGACGGTGCTGTAATTCGTCGAGGATGGAGTGGCCGATTAAGCCAACGCCAAACAGCAGCACCACCGGTTCGTGACGTGCTTCAGGTCGCGCGGTGTCGATGATGATCACGACGTTGTCCGTTCGCCGGGAGAAACGGTTTCAACAACTCATCTTTGCTTCGATCGACCGCGAAGAAGGTTGGCTTGCCGAGCGTGTGAAGAACCAGTGTCGATATGTATTCCAGTGCAATTCCAACCATGAACGCGGTGAGACCTCCGAAGAATGAGATGGCGAGCATCAGAGATGCCCAGCCCCGAACCTCGATCACTTGCGCAAATCCCAGCTTGAGAATCAGAGTCAGCGCTGCGAGGAAGACGCTGGCTCCTACCGCCAAGAGGCCGATCGCTGCAGCAATGCGCAAAGGCTTGATGTCCGATGAAATCAGCATCCGGCGGGCATGCCGGAGAAGACCGGCGAGGTTGTATCCGCTTCGGCCGCCGCTCACCGAGCGCAGATCGACCATCGGAATCGGCAGAGAACTGACTCGATTCGTGAACCAGCCCAGAACGACATCGACGTATGTGTCGTGCGTCGAGACGGAGCAGGCTGCCCGGACGACACTGCCACGCAGCATTCGAAAGCTGGAGAATGCTCGAACGACCGGATTGCCGGCCAGCCAACTCATTCCGGTTTTGAATACCCGCGACGAGATGTTTCGAAATGCCGATCGGTGGACTGCGCTCTCGGCCGCACCGTAGACGACGTCATTGCTGCCCGCGACGGCGTGCATGAGCAGCGGCAGCAGATGCCGCGGATGATGCTGGAGGTCTTCGTCCATCGTCGCCACCCAGTCCCCGCTCGAATGGAGAATGCCCGCGACGGTGGCGCCGTGTTGACCGAAGTTTCGAGAAAGATGAACGACTCGGATCCAGGGGTGATTTCGCTGCAACTCGCTGAGTACCTGCACGGAGTTGTCCACCGCGGCGTCATCGACGAAGATCGACTCGATCAGCTCGACAGGTAGGTCGGTCCGGTGAAGTTCCTCGCGAAACGAGCTGAGGGCCTCGACGAGCTCGCCTATGTACTCCGCGCCACGATAAACGGGTGTTACCGTTGACAGGTATATTTTTTCCACACGTCACCCTGCAGCTCGCGCGGCATCGAGCCGGCCCGAGAAGCGATGCCCCGGCACAGTATACGGTCAAGGTAAAGAGTGACCGCGCTGACTCGTCCGCTGGTCGCCCTCGAGCGACCGCTTGCTCGATGGGTCAGCTTCGTCCTTGTCCCGAATCTCCAAATCGCGAGAATAAGCCGCTCGGAAGAAGCTTCCGTTTCCGGATTCAGATCGGCAGCGTGAGGGACCTGTTTCCGCGTTCTTTCTTTGATTTCGTGCTTTGGTGCTAGAGTCCCGGGCCGCAGTCGGCGGAGAAGGGCGGCGGAAATCGATTTGGCACCGACCATCCCGGTCTTGCCATTCAGTGTGCGCCGTCGACAGGAGACATGCATAACTTCGATCAATTCGCAGAAGACTACGTCGCGATCAACGATCGGTACGCTTCTTTCTTCCGTGAGAAGACCGATTACTTTGCGGCGTACAAAGCTGCATATGTGGCGCGACTGTGCAGCGTCGCCTTCGACGGCAGAATTCTGGATTTCGGTTGCGGGATCGGGCTTGTGACCAACAGACTCGGTGGTCTGTTGCCTCTCGCACGGATCGACGGCGTCGATAGTTCAGCCGCATCGATCGCACGTGCCAGAAGCGGCGCGACCGATCCTTCACGCATTTGCTATTTCGAATCGGAAACGGAGCTTACCGGTTCGTACGACATCGTCGTGCTCGCAAATGTCCTTCATCACGTTCCGGCCTCGGAGCGGCCAGCGGTGTTGGGACGTGTTTTCGGCCTGCTGAACCGTGGAGGCCGCGTGGTCGTCTTCGAGCACAACACGTGGAATCCGCTGGTCATGCGGATCGTAAGGAATCACCCGTTCGATCGGGACGCAGTGTTCCTTCCCCCGTCGGAAACCGCAAGACTCGCGCGAGCCGCAGGGCTGATGCCGAGGATCGACTTCATTGTGTTTTTTCCGGCCTTCCTGAAAATGCTCCGTCCTCTGGAGCGATATCTGCGAATGCTGCCAATTGGCGGTCAATACGCGTGCGTCGGAACAAAGCCAAACTGAGACGTCGAGGAGGCCCTTCGGCGACGAGTAGTCCCGTTCCCGAGCGGAGTCCCAAGAACGTTCCCGATCAGCCGGCCTCGAACGATGCGGCAATGGTGTTGCCGGCCCTGACAGCTCTGACGCTCATTGTGGCCGCCGTCTGGCTGCCTTTCGGGCTGTGGAAGACAGGATTAATCGAGGATTGGTCGTTCTACAGTCTGTTGGACAGTCACATTACGCTTGCGCAAGCTCTCACCGTTCACAGTAACAGACCGTTCGCGATGCTTGGATGGGCGCTCGGCTACGCGATGACTCCGAACTCCTTCGTGGGCCTGAATGTGCTGCATGTAATACTGATGCTCGCCAAGGCCTGGCTCCTGTTTGCGATCATTCTTGCGCTCCTGCCTCGCGCTTATTTCGTGGCCTTCTGGGCTGCGGCGCTATTCATGATTTACCCGGCGGACGGGGACCTCTTTGCGACCCGTGTTACTAACTATCACATGGCGGTTGTGTTTTATCTGGCCGCGGTGTACTGCCTGATCTTGTACTGGCAACGGGGTAGAAGGTGGTGGCTGGTGGCTGCCATGTTCGCTCTCGTCCTGGACTTGGGAACGATCGAGGTGAGCTACCCGCTCGTTCTAGTCACTCCGGGCGTGCTGCTGCTTCGTGGCGGCAAACCCACCAGGCGCTTCTGGCGCGTCATGGCCGCTTGGTACGCGGTCCCGTTCGTTCTCGCCGTTGTGTCGGTCGCGAACTCTCTGCGCGGCGGTTCGTACCAGCAGCACGTTCTTGGGATGGAGAATCTGGCGCTCGGGGAGCGGATCCGTTCGGGATTGTTCCACTTCGGACGGGCGTATTACCAGACGCTAGTCGGCGTATGGAGGGAAGTTGCAGGTGCGGGCGCGGCCAGCCGGCTGTATGTGTTGATAGCGATCCTCGTGAGCGTGTTGACCTTTTCTGTCGGCCTTTGGCTCGCCCGTGGAATGGCACGCGACAACCGTGCTCCGATCATGATGAGCGTCGCCGGTCTTGCCGTGATCGGTCTTGGTTTTCTGATGTTTCTCCCGCTGCCACACCGGGTGTTCAACGAGCATGTTTTTCTGTTCTCATCGGCGGGCGCGGCGATGTTTGTTGCAGGTGTCGGCTGGTGGTTTTCCTCCCATGGTCACTGGGGTCGCGTTGCCGGCACTGCTTGTTTAGCCGTCGTAACCGGGATGTCAACTGTCGGCGCATTGAACCTTCACGCTGCAGTGGCGAATCTCTCTCTTCAGGAGCAGCACGTCCTTGCGTCCATGGCCGAGCAGATGCCGTCTGTTCCGCGGCAGCCGTCGGTTGTACTGGTATTCGACGCTACGGATGAGATGAGCCACGTAATCTGGCACATCGGGTCGAGTGTTGAGTTCATCCACAGCGTTCGTTACCTTTACAAAGCCCCGCAGCTTCAGGTCTACGTGTGCCATCCTGAGAGCGGGGTCTGGGGCCTCGTGAACGAAGCCTGCCAGTTCTCCCCGGAAGGCGTCGAGATCACGTGGGCCGGCCGGCGCGATCACACTTATCGGTACGATCAGATCATCGCTTTTCAATTCGATCCCGCTGTCGGCGCTCTCCGACTTCTGAACGAGCTGCCGGATGATGCGGTGGCCAAATGGGCCGTCGCATACGTGCCGAAGGCGCTCATCGATTCGCACGCCTCACCGCCGCTGAGAGTCCATACGTTACTTGTTGGTTGGCCGTTCAAACCTCGACTTCTTCACCAGTACGCGGCCGACCACATTGAGGTCAACTTTGACTATTCGGTACCGGGCCCGGGCTGGTGGCAGCCGGATCACGGCATCGGTTGGACGAATTCGAAAACTTCCAGAATGGAAGTGCTTCTGAAGGAAGGTCACGATTACGTGCTCGAGTTCAGGATTGCCGGAGCATTATCGCGGGATACGTGGGATGGGCTGTCTGTTACGGCGAACGAACAACCGGTCGTGTTGTCATGGACAGGAGATCAGGCCGGCGGCCGAACGTACACGGGCCGGATAGATGCCGGCACAATCGACGAAGGAGGTGGACTGGCGCGGATATTGTTTCAGGCGGGAGGGATCTATACGCCTCAGCAGCTCGGAATCAACACCGATACTCGCCACATCGGGCTCGGCTTCGATTGGGTACGGCTCTCTGCTGCGCCTGTTGCAGTGCCACGTGTTCAGTCACGTGCCACTCCGATCGTAACCCGATCCGATGTCAGCGGCCGGGGACTTCGGATAGGTTTCGACTCCGTTCCATCCGGGTCGGGCTGGGCTATCGGTCCCGGCTCACAAGCTTGGATGACGGGCCCGGAAGCGGTGCTAGATCTTGCTCTTCGCGGCGAGCCGTACCTCATTCGCTTCAGAGTGTTGGGTGCGTTGGATGCCAACGTTCTAAAGACGTTGTCAGTGACTGTTGGGGGGCATCCGATAAGACTTACCAACTCGAGCGACGACAGTGGTGCGAGGATCTATGAAGGTCTTGTTTCACGCCAAGTTATCGATACGCACTCCGATACGACCCCGCTGGTCATCCGGGTGGACCAGTCCAGAGCACCGTCTGATACGAACGTCACTTCCTCACGAGGAAGTGCTGGTGTAGGGATTGCGTTCGACTGGTTCGAGGCGACCCCGGCACACTCAACGATTCCACCTTCCGGCTAGAGGGCGGCCTGTGGGTGCGCGAAACGTGATCGTCAGATCGGCGATTCCGCTGGAGTTCTCATTCCTGAGGAGGAACTGCGACGTCTCGGGCAAATACAATGCGATCGTGTCGGTGTTGTTGTTGTCCCAGTCGCCGACGACCGGAATGTAGTCTCCTCCCGCGCTGCCGTATGCGAATACGGCGTTTGCGGAGCCGGTTGTGAGCGATTTGCGCAGAATGAATACGCTTCTGTCGGGCGAATACAAGCCGATGGACGATTTTCCATCTCCCTCGAAATCTCCCGCGACAGCGATGTCACGTTCTCCTGCGGTCCCGAAGGCTACTGTCAGGTCGGCTGGTCCTGGCGTGTTTGAATTCCTCAAATAGAAGACGGCGCTTGAGCGGCGGTAAACCCCGATCGTATCCTTCCCATCCCCGTCCCAGTCGCCGACGACGGGAATGTCACCTGCGACACCGAACTTGAAGGCGTTGACTGCCGCGCCACCGCGATTTTGCGTCAGCAGGTAGAAGGTACCCTCAGACGGGCGAAATACTCCAAGCTTCGTGATACCGTCGCCGCTCCAGTCCCCGGCTAATGCGATGTCGTCAGCCTGACCGAAGGGCACTATGGAATCAGGATCGCCGGATACGAGCGAGGCCTTGAGATAGAACGATTGCGTCGCTGGAGAGAATACACCGATCGAAGTAGTGGCGCGCCTGCGATTTGCCGCGGCGACTCCCTTTGCTCTATCCGCCTCGGAGCCATTGTTCCTGCATGACGCGAGCGTCGCCCATGCGAGCAAAATGAGAGTCATCAGGCGGACGCGCCGTGACCTGAAGGCTTGGATCTGGAAGGCGAGCCGGGCAGCGCCGTCGGCGAAAGGCTGCAGTATCGAAGCGATGCACCTCGTCCGGCGTCCTTTCATCGCGCACCGAAGGCGCGGCCGCCGATCCACGGGTTTGCGTTTACGAGCGCAATCATGATGACCGCGGATATGCTGCTCAGAAGCCGAGACGCGTCCGTGAGAATTGCCATAGTATCGGGGAGCTGTGAGCCTCGTGTTCATTCACATTTCTTTGGCCGCTCAAACGTCGGCAACGGTATCATGGTAAAGAGGTTGAGCGACGCGTTCCAACGTAGTGTGATGATCACCTTCCGGCGTGCCACGGGATGACGTTGCAGCGAGGGATCCTTTACTACCAGTGTAACGTATGCTCGGAGCAGTGCTCCACGCCGATGTCGGAGCTCGCGCGCGAGCGACCCTCGTGCCGAGTCTGCGGTTCGACGCCGCGATTCCGGTCCCTCGTGTCGCTGCTTTCACGCGAGCTGTGGGGCCGTTCGACTCCTATCGCCGATTTCCCGAAACGCCTGGACATCTCCGGGATTGGTCTGAGCGATTGGCATGTTCTAGCCAACGCGCTATCAACAAAGTTCAATTACAAGAATTCGTTTTTTCATCAGGAGCCGCGGCTGGACATCACGCAAGTGCCGCCGGACATGTTGTCCCGCTTCGATTTCATCATTTCGAGTGAAGTGTTCGAACATGTTCTTCCACCCGTCTCCAGGGCATTCGTGAATGCCCGACGTCTGCTGAAGCCGAACGGCTTTCTCGTGTTCACGGTGCCTTACAGGCCGGGAGACGGAGAGACTGTCGAGCACTACCCGCGGATGCATGAGTACCGCGTCATCAAGCGGGGAGAGGCGTTGGTGATCGAGAACGTGACCGCCACGGGGGAAAAAGAAAGTTTTGAGAATCCCGTCTTTCACGGCGGTCCGGGCGCGGCGCTCGAAATGCGCATCTTCACGGAGAATGCGCTGCGGAGGGAGTTCCTTGCTGCCGGGTTTGAAGACGTCGAAGTGATGAAAGACTCGGATTACGAATTCGGTGTTCATTGGAAAGAAGCGTGGTCGCGGCCGCTGATCGCGCGCGTCGCGAAACGGCGGTAAGCAGGAACGGATCGGGACCGCGCGACTGGTGCGGGTTGCTTTCGCCATGACCAAATTGACACAATCCGGCCGGGTTCAGAGAGAAGCCGCGCGTGGCGGGTCCCGTGTCCGCGCATCATCACATGCTGCGTGTCGCAAGAACGAAGCCCTTCGCGGCCGGTCTGGTGCTCATCGTCGCGCTGACCGGCGCGAGTCTCGCCGTCCGCCACTTCCTGAAGTCGCGGGCGTCGCGGCGGCCGAACATCGTCATCATCGTCGTCGACGCGCTCCGGCAGGATCATCTCCCCATCTACGGCTACTCACGGAACGACGCGCCGTTCCTGTCGCGCCTGGCATCGCAGGCGGCGGTGTTCGATGGCATTTCTCCGACGTCGTGGACGAAACCGGCGGTGGCATCGCTTCTGACCGGTCTTTATCCGGTACGCCATCAGACGTTCGGCCGGACGGACGTCGTACCGCCGGATCTCGTCACGTTGCCTGAACTGCTGACCAGGGCCGGCTACACGTGCGACGGCGTCACGTCGAACGCGTGGATCTCGGCCGAGAACGGATTTGATCCCGGCTTCGCCTCGCTCGAGGCCGTTCAACCGACCGGGCCGACGAGCCCGGCCACGGCGCAAATGGTCAATCAGAGCGCGCTGGCAAGACTCGCCGGCTCTGCATCGCCTTTCTTCACCTACATCCATTACGTGGATACCCATCTTCCATATCGCCCGGCCATGGCGTGGGACGGTTCGCCGATTGCGCCTCGCGACCGTCTCAGTGTCGGTGAAGATGAGTTGCTGGCCAGCAGCTTCGTGTCACGGCCGCCAGCACTCGTGCATCGCGCGGTCGATCTCTACGACGGAGCAATCCGCCAGGTCGATGCAGCAATCGAAGACGTGTTCCGCACGTTGAAAGAACGCGGCGTGCTGGAGAACACCATCGTCATCATCACCGCCGACCACGGTGAAGAATTCGAGGATCACGGGCGCATGGGCCACGGGCATGGCTTGTACCAGGAGGTCACCCGAATTCCGCTGCTCGTGACCGGCCCTGGAATCACGCCCGGCAGGCGTTCGGGGGCGGCCAGTCTCATCGACATCGTGCCGACGATCGGGGATCTTCTCGATCTGCGATTGCCGGACCGCGCCGCCGACGGTGTGAGCCTCCGGCGGAATCTCATCGATCCGGCGCTGAGAGTCGCCGATCGCGACCTCCTCCTTCATCTCGATTGCACCGTGGGAGCGAGGACGACGAGCAGGTTGATCGAAATGATTCCGGCGGCGAGTCTGGCCCTGATTCGCGACGGATCGAAGCTCGTCGTGTCGAAGACACCGTTCGAGAAAGCCGTCTTCGATCTCAGAGCCGACCCCGCCGAACGTCGCAACGTCTTCGCAGACGATGCTCATGTCACGTCGGTTCTGGCTTCAGCGTTGGCGAATGCGTACAACGACCTTTCCCGCCGGAAAGAGCGGCGCATCACGATGCAGAACGCGACCGAGACGCAGCGGGCCGTCGCGGCCCTGGGCTACGTGGCGGGCCTGGTCGTTTCTGAGCCGCGGACCATCCCCGGCCGCATCGCCGCTCCTGATACCGTCCGGGACGGGGATCTCGGCTGGGCGCTGGAAATCGACGCCTGCATCAATCTCGCAGCGCGTGAAGACCTTCCGCAGTTGCTGATGGGCTGGTATGCGCCGGAGGTCGACGGAAGATGGACGGGCGCGAGCGCGACCGCCGTGTTACCCATCAGCGGCGCTTCCGGTCGTCATCTGTCCATCAGCGGCCGGAACGGACGCCCCGGCACGGTCCAAACGCGGATCGACATCGGGACGGCAGCGGTGTCGGAGCGGGCGATGCTTCCCGGGCCCTTCATCTGGAACGTTCCGCTCTCCGGATACGACGGCACGTCGAACGTCGCGCGGATCTCGGTGTCTTCGACGTATCGACCGAGTGATCACGGATCGCCGGACGACCGGGAGCTCGGCATCTTCATTTCTTCCATGTGCGTGGAATAGCACGCCGATTCGTCGGGCGCTCACCGGTATACCGTATTCGGAGTTCTCTCATTTTCGCCGGTGAGACTGCTGATGGTGAGCCGCCCTGTTCCGCTCAGCCGGCTCACGCGAATGAAGACTTCAGGCTTGCCGCTCAGCCGCTCTGCCCAAAGCGCTACAGCGATGTGAAAATCTCCGGCTTGTGCGATCGTGAATTCCTGCGGTGCGTGACCGCGAGGCTCAACAGTCACAATGAAGCCCGAGCCGGCTCCATCGACGCGACCATTGACCAGCAGACGATTGGCATCCGGTTGCGGGATCGCGGTCGCAAAGTCTCCCTCGGCGGGCGAGCCGAGCGGCAGCGGCTTGATTGAAAGATTTCCATAGCGGACGAGGCGGAACACGAGATCGCGCAGATCGCCGGATGCTCGAAATGTCTTGTTCGCGCGGACGATCAGCGTCCGATCTCCGAGGATGGAATCCGTTGGGGGCACCGGAATCTGTATCGCGTTGAGACCCGGCTTCAACTTCTGCACAATCGGGGGCGTCCCTCGCGGCGCGTCCATCCATTGGACCTGCACCTGCAATCCCTCCGCTCCGCTCAACGACTCGGGAAGGAAGGCCTCGAGCGTCACCTGCGACGTCGTGAACGGCACGTAGACCGGCAGCACGCTCGTCTGTCCGACCCAGCCGTCTTCGAACAGACCCGAGCAGTCGGTGCACGACTCGGCCGTGGAAGCGGTCGCGTAAGCGGCGGGAAGTGCTTCTCCGCGTTCAACGCAGTTCCAGGCCTGATTCGGCGATTGATACGCGAACACGCGGGAGCGGCGCGGCCGGCCGTCCTCATCGACGACGCCCGTGGCCATGACATGGTTCCAGAGCCGTACTTCTGCGACTTGCACTGGAGATCGGTTGTTCGCCGGCGTCTCGAACTGCAGGTGAAGCGATGCCGTCTTGATACCAATTTCCGGCAGCAGGACTGAATGGCGATGCGCCGGTCCCGGCATGACCGTCAGAGCCTTTTCCGCACGCTTGCCGTCCGGCGACGTGACGATGAGATTGACTTCTGCAGGCGTGGATGCGCCCGAGGGAAGGGCGGCCGTCAGATCGAAGCGATAGAGTGCATCACTGACCTTGCCGGGGTTGAAGGGCTCGACAATCGTTTGTTCGACCCGTTGGCCGGGTACGAACAACGCCTCTTTCTCGCCGTCCGGGCGTGTGGCATACGCAAGCGGGCGCGAGGCCGTCCACACTCCCGTATTCGCCAGGAACGCGCTGTCCGCAAGCATGTTGGCGGCGTAATCGCGATGCGTCCAGAGGCTGTAGCCGATCGTCCTTCGAAACAGCACGGGGAGGATCCGCCGCACCGCCTCGGCCTCGTCAGCCGGGTAACGGAGCTTCGAGTTCGTTCGCGTGAATCGCGGGGTGTCGTCCGCCAGATTGAGTTGTTCGACGAAGATCGGCAGCTCCTTCGAGTTGGACAGAATTTCGTGCAACATCCGTTGGGCCATTGTCGCGGCGAAATCGGGTGTCGTGAAGCCGCCGTCATTCGGGGCTCCCCAGAACGGGTTGTAGTAGGCGGCGATGAACGTGAATTGTGGCGGGAGCTGATAGCCCGCTTCGTAACCGTGCCACGTCGTTTGACCCGCAGCCTTGACGGGCTCTTTATCGAGACGCAGCTCATACCCGAGGCCGACGTTCCCGCTGGTGTGAATCTTCGTCAGGATCGCCTCGTTGATGTAGTGAGCGATCATGTCGACGTAGTCTGCCAGCGCCGGCTCACCGGAAGCGGGAAGCGGAATGTCCTCGAAGCGCGCGTAGGATGTGCCCCATTTCTGGTTCCAATTCTCCAGGGAGCCGCGCGCGCGGAGGTAGGCTCGGAAAACGCCCTTCCGATTCTCGAAGTCGAGTCGCGTCTTCGGGTCCTGGCGAATCATGTTCAGGTACTGGCTGAAATCCTCCCAGCTATTGAACAAACCGAAGACGTTGTCGTACCTGGCGACGTGCCTGGATACGGTCAGGAAGAGGTCGGCCACCGCGTCGATCTGCTGCGATTCGAACATGAGGTCCGGGATCTCGTAAGGGCGCGATCCCGGTAGATCCTTCGGCACCGCCTCGGGTGTCCCTACGCGAAGGACGACCCATAAATTGTTGCGGCGCGCCGCTTCGATGACGGTGTCCAGCTTCTTGAAATTGTCCTCGTCATAAGTGGGAGGGGAGATCCGGGTCTGAAAGTTGCCCCATCCGAGAAACAACACGATCGTGTTGAAGCCGTACGAGTGGATTTCGCGGAAATCGCGATCGAGTTGCGCCACGCGCAAGGAGTCCCAGAACGTATATGGCCATCGACCCTGGAAGTAGTGGACACCGCGAAGACGGTATCGATTCGATAGAGCCGGGTAACGGTCCCGGAAGGGGACAGGAACGGTGTCGCCGCCGCTGCAGAGGATTGGCGGGGCTTCGCGCGAAGTCTGACTCGGAGAAGCCGCGCGCTGAGCGGCGGCGGGGGAGGCATCCTGATGGCCCCTGCACGCGGCCATGATGAGTGCCAGCGGGATCGCGGCAGCCGCCGGCCACATTCGTCTCCTGCCGCTCATTTGCATTCCTCCTCGCACCCGCGGCGCGCATCTTGCCGTGCCCGATCGTTTGGCGCAAGGCTCGTCGCGGCGACCATGAAGCGACAAACAACAAAGAGTTTCAGGTTGGTTGCAGTACTTTGCACGCGGCGCAAAGAAAGAGGGCGATTCGCACAACCGTCCTGCGATAAAATAACTGGCTCGCGTCGACCAACGGGACTCCAGGTCGCCACAGCCACACAGGTGAGGTCGATGGACTCCGACACGTTCCGCTACGAAAAGGACATCCATCTCGATTCGAACAGCACTCACGACCGTGTCGTGCGTCTGGTCGGGAAGGACAAGGATGTCTGCGAGCTCGGTTGCTCGACCGGCTACATGTCGCGTGTTCTTCGGGAACAGGGTTGTCGCGTCGTCGGGATCGAACTGGATCCACAAGCGGCCAGTCGGGCTGCTGAATACTGCGACGACGTCATTGTCGGCGACCTGGATGCGCTTGATCTCGACCGCGCACTGTCCGGTCGCGAGTTCGACGTCATCGTCGCCGCCGACGTGCTCGAGCATCTGAAGGATCCAGTGCAGGTCCTCAGGTCTCTCCGGAAGCATCTCCGCCTCGACGGTTGCGTCGTGGCATCGCTTCCGAACATCGCGCACGGGAGTGTCCGTCTCGCTCTGCTGAACGGAAGCTTCGCTTATACGGAGACTGGTCTGCTGGACAAAACACATCTGCGTTTCTTCACTCGCAGCTCGCTCGACGAGCTTTTCGAATCGGCCGCGTTCGTCATTGGGGAGCTCGAGCGTGTCGAAGCGAAGGTTCAGGAAACGGAGATCCCCATTGACCTTTCGACCGTTCCTCCCGAGTTGCTGCGGAAACTCGATGACGATCCGGAAGCTCGAACGTATCAGTTTGTCGTCAAGGCCTATCCTCTTCCGCGACCAGAGCTGCAGATTCTCCGGCAGCGACTCACGGACCTGGTTCGGAGCCGCGAGGCAGCCCTTGCTGAGAACCGGACGCTTCAGCTCGCTTGCGACGAGTCGCGGTCCGCGTCGAACGATCTGATGGCGAAAACCGCCGAGTTGCAGAACGAAGTGTCGGCTCTGACTGGCAAGTGTTCTTTACTGCAAAGGTCACTCGCCGACAGCGAGAGCCGCATCGAGCAGGTCGAGCGTCAGCGTGAAGCCGACTTGCAGCATGTCCGCGAGGCCACATCGAGCATGTTCATGCCCGATCTCGAGGCAGCACAATCGCAAGAGAAGAGCCTCGAGGCCGAGGTCGAGCGTCTGAAGGCCGCAGTCGCTGAATTGCGGTCCGAGACTGAGCGGAGTGAACGCGCGCGCGAGTCGGCGCTGCGGGAGCGCGATGCCGAGGCTGATCGGGCGAGGCGTCTCGAGGAGAAACACTCCGAACATACCGACGGCCGAGCCGTCTCTGAAGCGCGGCGTACACGCGACGAGGCAGTAGGGCGGGCCGCCGCTCTGGAGCTTGACCTGGCCGCTTCGCGATCGATGGTCGCGGACCTTCAGCGCGACCGTGAATACCATTTCTCGGAGGCCCACGCACTGACCGCACGCATGGAGGAGCTCCGCGCGGAGCTCGGGGCGATCCACCGTTCAAAGCTGTGGAAGCTCGGAAGTGCTTACTGGCGGATTGTCGACGGCTTCCGTTTCCTTCGGCGGCTGATGACGAGATCGACGGCCACGACAGTCTGGGGCGCCACGTCGGTTCCCAACCCCGTCATCGTGGTCGAACCCGAGGTGAAAGTCGCAGTGGAAGCGCCGGTCGCGTTGCCGCCGCCGGCTGACCCACTCCTCACGGACATCGAGCACTTCTGCGCCGATGTTCGCATCCGTTTCAACACCGAGCCTTCGCTGCTCGACCTGGCCGACATCGGACTGGCAACCTCCGCTCCTCATCTCGGTGCGTTCTCTCCCTGGGTCGTGACGGATCACGAGCTCCAGTATGCCGACAAGAGCATCGATGCCGTTGCGGTCCCGGCCGAATCGCCATTTGTACGCAACGGCGAGGCGGAGCGCGTCGCCCGCATCGCGCTGCTGAAGGTGAGCGCTGACCGGCGTCTGGATGTGGAGTGGTTTTCGAGACCGCTCGTCACGTCCCTCCCCTCGGCCAGCATCATCATTCCCGTGTACAACAGATGGGGACTCACGGATCGCTGTCTGCGCGCGCTCTCCGACACGCTCGGGGATCATTTCAATGGAGAGGTGATCGTCGTCGACGACGGGTCGACGGACGAGACGGCCGCGGGCCTTGCGGAGTGGCAGAACGCGATGCCATTTCTACGGGTCGTTCGCAACTCCGCCAACCGCGGGTTCGTGGACAGTTGTAATGCAGGTGCGAGCGTTGCCGCTTCCGATTACCTCGCCTTCCTCAACAACGACACGATCCCCTCAGACGGATGGCTCGCCGGATTGCTCGGCACGTTTTCGCGATATCCCGACGCTGGTGTCGTCGGCGCGAAACTCCTTTTTCCCGATGGATCGCTTCAAGAGGCGGGAGGAAGGATCTTCCGCGACGGAACGGGAATCAATTTCGGCAAGTTCGATCGTGAGGCAGAGTCGCCGTTGTACAACTTCGTGCGCGAGGTCGACTACTGCTCGGGAGCCGCGCTGGCGACGCCACGCGCGCTGTTTGAGAGCATCGGCGGGTTCGACACGACGTTCCGGCCCGCGTACTACGAGGACGTCGACTATTGCTTCACAGTCAGGTCTCGCGGCAGGAAGGTTCTGTATCAGCCCGCCGCGAGGGTGATCCATGTCGAAGGCGGCACGTCGGGCACTGACCTTTCCACCGGGGCCAAGCGGTACCAGGCGGTGAACCGTGAGAAGTTCGTCGGGAAGTGGAGGCGCCAACTCGACAGCGCGCCGCTGGCACCTGGCCGGATCTCGGACGCGATACTCCAGCGGCTGTCCATCCTCCGCCAAAACGCGAAGCGAATTCTCGTCATCAATCACACGGTGCCGGAGTGGGACCGGGAGGGTGGGTCGAAGCGCCTCTTCGATCTGATTCGGTTCCTCGTCGCGGAGGACTGGGCCGTCAGTTTCATGGCACCGTGGGTCCCTTCAGGCGAGCGGTATATCCGCGAGCTGGAGCAGATGGGTGTGGCAACCTATTCCAAGGGCCTCAGGAAGCTCCAGGACAACGATTACGCGACGGAGGCACAGCGGCTGATCGCGACCGGCGACTTCGACGTGGCGCTGATCTGCTTCTGGCACATCGCGGAAGAATGGGCTCCGGTCATCCGCAAGCTGTCTCCTGCGACGGCGATCGTCATCGATTCCGTCGATCTGCATTTTCTCCGGCGGTCACGCGAAAAACTGCGGAAACGCGCAGACGGCAGCACCGAAGGATTGGATGCGACGTTCTCCGATGAGATGCGGCGGGAGCTCATGGTCTACGCGCAGGCCGACCGCGTGCTGACGGTCTCGCAGAAAGAAGCCGATTGGGTCAACGATTTCACCTCCTCGACCACTCACGCGCGGGTCGTGCCTCTCACAGACGAATTGCCTCTTTCGACGCGTGCCTTTTCCGATCGCCAGGGAATCCTCTTCGTGGGCAGCTTCCGCCATCCCCCGAACGTCGAGGCCGTCCATTACCTCTGCAGGGAGATCCTTCCGCGGCTCGATCCGTCGGTACTCGAGATGCACCCCGTCTACATCGTCGGAACCGATCTCAAACAGGAGTTCCGCGAGTACAGCCGGTCGTTCCCGAATCTGCGTCTCGTCGGATGGGTCCCTTCACTCGCGCCCTACTTCGAGCGTGCGCGTGTCACGGTGCTGCCGCTGCTCAACGGTGCGGGGGTCAAGTTGAAGTTCGTTCAGACCTGCATGATCGGGACGCCGAGCGTGGCGACTTCGGTCGCGGCCGAGGGTCTGAACATCGTGAATCGCGAGCATGCTCTCATCGCGAATGATCCCGACGGGTTCGCGCGGGCCATCGAAGAGTTGTTGCGCGATGAAACGCTCTGGGTCCGGCTCAGGGAGACCGCACGAGAGCACGTCGTTCGCTCGAATGGTGACTGCGCGGGACGGGAACAGCTTACGGAAGCACTCGCGAATCTGTAGTCAGTACGGGAGCGGCGTCGCTTCGGCGGTCGCCGAGCACTTGCATGTCGTAGCGCACCATCTCGCGGACGAGGTCGGGGAACGTGTACGTCGGTTTCCAACCGAGCTTCGTGCGCGCTTTCGTGGCATCGCCGATGAGCAGATCGACTTCCGCCGGCCGCAGGAAGCGCTCGTCGATCTTCACGTACTCCCGGTAGTCGAGGCCGGCCTCGCCGAACGCCAGCTCGCAGAATTCGCGGACGGTGTGCGTCTCGCCGGTGGCCACGACGTAATCGTCAGGCTCGTTCTGCTGCAGCATGAGGTGCATCGCGCGGACGTAATCGGCGGCGTGTCCCCAGTCGCGCTTCGCGTCGAGATTGCCGAGGCGCAGCTCCGACGCCAGTCCGAGCTTGATCTTCGCCACCGAGCTGGTGATCTTGCGGGTGACGAACTCGAACCCGCGCCTCGGTCCCTCGTGGTTGAACAGCATGCCGCTGCACGCGTACATGCCGTACGACTCGCGATAGTTGCGCGTCAGGTCGAAGCCCGCCACCTTGCTGATGCCGTACGGGCTGCGGGGGTGAAACGGAGTGAGCTCGTTCTGCGGTGTCTCGCGCACCTTGCCGAACATCTCGCTCGAGCCGGCGAAGTAGAACCGGCAGTTCGGCCGCAACTCGCGCAGCGCGGCGAGCATGTAGTGCGTGCCGTTGATGTTCGTGTTCATCGTCGAGAAACCGTCGGTGAAGCTCTCGGCGACGAAACTCTGCGCGGCGAGGTGGTAGCACTCGTCGAAGTCGTGCTGGCTCATCACGTGGAAGATGCTCGGATAGCTCTCCAGCGATGCGGCGTGAAGGCTCAGCTTGTCGAGAAGGTGCTGGATGCGGCCGAACCGCTGGTCCGGCGCCTCCAGCGCGACGCGACGCACGATTCCGTGGACTTTGTATCCGAGGTTGAGGAGTTGTTCGGCGAGGTAGCTACCGTCCTGGCCGGTGATGCCGGTGATGAGGGCGCGTTTGGTCAAAGCGGGCTTCCTTCAAGAGAGAAAGAATGATGATAGTCACGCCTTCCGCAGGGCGCAAGGAGCTCAGGCTCTCCGTAGTATCGTTCGCCACCACGCTTGAGAATTCTCTACGTCTTTGGAACCCGCCCCGAGGCCATCAAGCTCGCGCCGCTGATCGCGGAGACGCGGAAGGACTCCGCCTTCGACGTGCGGACCTGCGTAACCGCGCAGCACCGGCAGATGCTCGACCAGGCGCTGTCCATCTTCGATGTGACTCCCGACATCGACCTCGACCTGATGCAGCCCGACCAGGATCTGCCCTCGCTCACGTCCCGTCTGATCATGGGCGTCCATCGCGTCATCGGCGAGGTACAGCCGGACCATGTGATCGTGCAGGGAGACACGACGACGACGTTCGCCGCGTCGCTGGCCGCGTTCTACGCGCGCGTTCCGGTCGCGCACGTCGAGGCTGGCCTCAGGAGCGGCTCGCTCGACGCGCCGTGGCCGGAAGAGTTGAACCGGAAGCTCACCTCCTCGATCGCGGCGTTGCACTTCGCTCCGACTGAGGGAGCTCGCGACAATCTTCTGCGCGAAGGTGTCCGGCCCGACTCCGTATTCGTCACCGGCAACACCGTCATCGACGCCGTTGCGCAGATCGCGAACGCGATCCGATCGGACACTGCGCTGCGTTCACGGATCGATCGTCAGCTCGCGTTCCTCGATTCGAAACGGCCGCTGATTCTCACGACCGGCCATCGGCGCGAGAGCTTCGGTCCCGGTCTGGAAGCGATCTGCAATGCGCTCGCGGAGCTCGCGCGCGATGAAGACGTGGAGATCGTGTATCCCGTTCACCTCAATCCCAACGTCCAGCAACCCGTTCATCGCATCCTCGGCGGCTCGAGTGGCGTCCACCTCATCGACCCCGTCGATTACGTGACTTTCGTGTCTCTGATGATGCGGGCGCGTCTGATCCTCACCGATTCGGGCGGCGTGCAGGAGGAAGCGCCGTTTCTGGCGAAGCCGGTGCTCGTCATGCGCGAGACGACGGAGCGGCCCGAGGCGATACGCGCCGGCCTCGCGCGCCTCGTGGGAACGGATGAGAAGGCGATCGTCACCGAGGCGAAGCGACTGCTGCACGATCCGGCGCATTACGCTTCGATGAGCACGGGTGCGAGCCCGTACGGCGACGGCACGGCGTCGCGGAAGATTGCCGAAGTGCTCCGGGCGGCAGGGCCTTCTCCCCGCGATGCAGGGAGAAGGTGGCCGAAGGCCGGATGAGGGGCTTTCGGATCAGTTCAGCCAGTCCGGCCGGTAGCGCGCGGCAATCCTCCGCTGCACTTCCTGCCTCGCCACGCCGTCGTCGATCGAATCGAGCATCGGCGGTGCGAACGCGCACGCCATCGTCAGGTTCTCAATGCCTTCTTCGCGCCGGCCGGCTTTCAACTGCTCCAGACCGAGGCCGAGGTAGATCTCCGGGCGGCGGTCGATCGCGAGAGCGCGCTCATACCACTCGATCGCCCGATCGTGCCGCTGCAGAAATCGATAGCTGAGCGCCGTCAGCAGCGGAGGATCCACATCCACCGGCCGGATGTAGCAATGGTGCAGGCGTTCCAGCGCTCCGCGCGCGGCCATGACCTTGCTGTAGCCGTCGTCGCGCTCCGCTGCTTTCACGAGCTCCGCCTCGCTGCGGCTGATGTCGCGCGAGCAGCGCAGCGGCAGATACGTGCAGCGGTAAAGGCCGATGAGCATCACCGGCCCGAGGATGGCGAACGCGGCGATTTTGCGTCCCATCAGCCGTCGATCCATGCTGCGCACAGCGCGGCGAGAAAGATGAATTGCGAGATGACGGCCGTCAGCTCGAGCGGAAACTGCGCGAGCGCGAGAAGGCAAAACTCGATGGCCAGCGGAAGCGCGAGGATCCGCGTGAACTCGCGCCTGTCGCCGCCGCTCGATGCGCGCTGCGCCGACATCCAGGCCACCGCCGCGATCGCCGCGAGGAACAGCAGATACCCGATCGCTCCGGTTTCAGCCAGTACCTGCAGGTGGTCGTTGTGCACTTCGCCGAAGTTGCCTCCGCGGTTGAACGCCTTCCGCAGAGACGGAAAACGCATCTCCGCGCGGAGCTTGTACGGGAAGTACTGCCAGGCGAAGCAGCCCGGGCCCACACCGGCGATCGGATGATCGCGCGCCATCAGCGATGCGGCGACGAACGGCGTGCCGCGATTGGTCAACATCGCGTTGTAGTTGCCGCGGCGGAACCAGTCCCGCATGTTGACGGCGCGCTGTCGAAGCGGCGGAAACGTCGCGGTGGCAACCACGATGACCACGGTTGCTGCGAGGGCGCCGAAGATTGCCTTTCGCCGCGATCGCACTGCCACCATCACCAGTGCCGCCATCCCGAACGCGATGAGGGCCGTGAGCGTCTGATTGAACAGCAATCCGATCGTCAGAGCCACGGCTGCAGCTGTGAATGCCCGGCGATACTGCCGCGTCGCCATCGCGGCCGCGAGCGCTGCGAGCGCGACCGCGGCAAGGTAGCCGCCGGCATCGTTCGGATTGCCGATCAGGGCCGTCGACCGCTGATGGTGCGTGACGCCCTCCGGCGCGCGAAACGGTTGCCAGATCCCCAGCTCCTGCAGAGCGCCGAGGATGGCGTTGATCAACGCCGGGATCAGGATGAAGAACAGCGTCTTGAATCCGCGCCGCCGCGCGAACGCGATCGTCGCGAAAAAGATCACCACCGCCGCGCACACCGTCACGAGCGAGTCGATGCTCCTCGTGCGGTTCGTCGAGGTGAGCGTCGTGATCGCCGTCCATGCGACGATCAGCAATGGCAGCGCCATCTGCGGGCGGCGCCACTCGATCTGCCAGTGTCTGGGTGGTTTCACGATCGCCGATGCCACATAGAGCGTCACCAGCACGATCGCTTCCGCGCGAAATAGCGCGTCCTTCGGGATGCGGAACGTGTCCTTCGCTCCGACCACGACGAACAGCGGGATTAGGAGCGAGAAGAACGCGACGACGCGATCCGACCAGCGCCCCCGCCAGTCGCGCAGTTTGAGCGTGAATTCTCCCGTCGGCTGCGCGCTCCGCGCGCCAGGCTTCCTCGGCACGGAGCGGCGATTATAGGGGTGAAGTTGCCGCGAATCGCCGAACAGCGACTTCCGGCGCGGCGCCGAGCGCCGCGCCGGACTGACGAGAGATCAGAATGTACTGCCGGCGGGACAGGTGGTGGCCGTACTGACGGCGCCGTTGTTGAACTGCTTGTTGTCGGAGCAGGCCACGATTTGCGCGCCGCCCGCGCCGGTCACTGCGGCCCCGGTGTTGTTCCCCGCGACATTGGATGTGAGCGTGAGCGTGGCCTGCGAACCATTCGCATTGAAGCCGGCCCCGTTGAACAGAGCAGAGGAGTGCTCGATCAGGAGCTGTGCGGCGGCTCCGGAAGAGACGACATTGAAACCGGCGTTCGTGTTGTTCGAGGCAATGCTGTTGCGAACGGCGATCTTTCCCCGATCCTCGACGCGAAGACCTGCCGCGTTGCGGTACATTCTCACGTTGTCGATGGAGCCTGTCGCGGATCCCGTGAGCGAGGGCTTGATGAGAATCCCGCTACTCGAGTTGTTTCGGATGATGGAATCCGAAACGTTGACCGTCGCGACCGAGCTCGGTTCGATGTCGATTCCGACCGTGAAGCCGTCGAACGTGCATTTCTCGATCGAGACGTTGCCCGCGAGAAGCCTGACGCCGTTCAGAGCACCGGTGACGCCCTTGAACTCCAGTCCACGCAGGGTCACATTGTCGGTACTCAAGGCGTTGATCACGATGGCGTTCGTTCCGGCCACGAGGACGCCGGCGAGCTCCCCGTCGGATTCGATCATGATCGACTTCGTGATCGTGACGCCGCCAAAGCCACCCGGATCGAGCACGTTGATCACGCCACTGGCGGCTGTCTTCGAGATCGCGCCCGCGAACGTCTTGCACGGCGCGGTGCGGCTGCAGGGATTCGCGTCATCACCGACGCCCGAAACCCATGTGCGGGTCGCCTGCGCGTACGCACCGGTGGCGACACTGAGAAAAATGAGGACACAAATCCCCCGAAGCTTGAACAGGTACATCTGACTCCCTCCTTGGTTGGTGGACCTCTGTATTCTAATTCCTTTGGTGGTCGCGTTCGAAGATCTTTACGCGAACCAGGGGGCGGCGGATGCATGGGACGGCGGCGGCAGCCAGGCTCGAGCATACATTCGCGGCCGTCGTTGTTTCTAACGTAAATGGCTGACAGGTCGCCAAGTTACGGTCCGCGGTTCCTGCGCGAGTTGAGCGCCGGGGACCTCAAGGATTTCCTGTCGCGCGAGCTCGGAAGCCTCGTCGAGGACGAAGTGCTGGCGGTTCTCGAGAACCCATTCATTACGCCGGCAATCTGTCAGGCCGTCGCGCAGAATCAGCGGCTCACGGCGTTCTATGCGGTGCGGCTGGGGCTCGTCGCGATGCGGCAGACACCGCTTGCGCACGCCGTGAAGTTCGTTCACTACCTCTACTGGGCGGACCTCGTGCGGCTCTCCGTCGATGTCAAGGTTCCTGCTGTAGTGCGTCGTGCCATCGACACACAGCTCCTCCTCCGCATCGAGAAACTCACCCTCGGCGAGAAGATCACGTCCGCCCGACGATGCAGCGCCGCCCTCATCAAAGTGTTTCTGTTCGATCCCGATCCGAAAGTATTCGCCTCGCTGCTGACGAACCAACGCCTGCGCGAAGACGATCTGCTCGTCCTCGCCAGCTCGCCGCGGGCTTCAGCCGAGCAACTGACGATGCTCGGCTACGACAACAAGTGGTCGTATCGCTACTCAATCCGGAAGGCGCTGGTCATGAATCCGCTGACACCGCGCTCCGTGGCCGCGGCGCAACTCCGGTTCCTGAAGCTGTCGGACCTGCGCAGTATCCTGCAGCGGCCGGACACGTCGGTCTACCTGCGGCGTTGCATCGAGCGGATGCATCGATCTCTAGTGTGGTGAATCAGGAATACGTAGTATTTCGCTGGTGCCGCAACCGGCACCAGCCCGGAGGGTTGCGTGCGGCGCCGGCCGTCTGCTTCGCCGGCGCTCCTCATCGATGTCCCGCATCGACTGCGTCGCGCCGGCTCGCATCCGACACGGCGGCGCACGCAACGCGGCCGGTCGGACTTGTGCAGAGGTTCCCTGGGGCCGGCCCCCGGGGTCGAAGACCTGCCGTGAGCGTTGCGTCACACCCATTTGGAAGACACTGAACTAAGATTACCGAATTACTGACCGCATGCCTGACCACGACCCACAGCCGTCGTCACATTCGGAACTGGCGCTGTTCGGGGAGGAGCTCCGGCGCGAGAGGGAGATCCGCGGGATCTCGCTGAAAGAGATCGCCGACTCCACGAAAATCAGCAAGCGGTTCCTCGAGGCGATCGAGCGCAACGACCACAAGACTCTGCCGGCACCGGTGTTCACGCGAGGCTTCGTTCGCGAGTACGCCAGGTACCTCGGCCTCAACTCCGAGGAGATGGTGAACCGGTACAACTACGCGGCCGTGGGCGACGATCGCATCGAACACAGCACGCATCTCGACCGGCTCGTCTCGGCGGCCGTTCCGCAGGAACCTCCACCGCCGAAGCCGAAGCAAGGCATTCCGCCGCCATATAAGCGCATCGACCGCAATGTTTACATCGCGGTGGTGCTCGTCGCCGCTCTGACGGCGGTGAGCTGGTGGGCGATCCAGCACAAGCGCGATGCTCGGGCCGAGGCGGAGGCACGTGCGGCCGACGCGCGCGCCGCCGTCCCACCGATGCCGAAGCCTCCTGTCGCCGCCGCGAGCGCAGCGCCGGTCCAGACCACCGAGCCGCCGCAACCGCAGCCGCTCCACCTGGTCATCGAAGTCACCGACGATTCCTGGGTGACGCTGCTGGCGGATGGAAAGACCGTCGTGAGTGACGAGATGCGCGCCGGTGAGCGGCGGACGTTCGAAGCCGCGGACGAGTTCCGCTTCAAGACGATCGGGAACGCCGCCGCGGTGATCGTGACGATCAACAACGTGCAGATCCCGCCGTTCGGCCGGGACGGCCAGGTCGTGCACAATCGAGTCTTCACCCGCGAGTCGATCAGAAAACTCGCGGCAACGGACACCCCCGGTAACCCATGACCTCGCACGCCCAGCCGGAGCTCAGCGCCGCCTCCATCATTCCTCTGATCGAGGCCGGCACCTACCAGCGTGAAGTCCTTCTCACGATTGCGAGAGGTTTTCTGCCACTACCGCAGGAGGACCTCATCGCGGTTCTCGCGTACCTGGCGGCAGTGTCCGATCCCGAAGTCACAGCGCTGGCGCGCACGTCGCTGGCAGACATCCCGAGCCGCATCGTCGTTGCGTTCGCGGGAAACGATCGGATTCCGCACGAGCATCTCCAGTTTCTGCTGCGCGTCAGCGCCGATCCCATCGTGCTGCAGGGGCTCATCCGGAACCGTTCCGTCTCCGACGCAGACATCGTGGATCTCGCGAGGCGCGCGGAAGCGGGCGTGCAGGAAGTGGTGGTCATCAACCAGATCCGCATCCTGCGCGAGCCGCAGATCCTCGACGCGCTGCTCGAGAATCCCAACCTCACGCCGGACGTGCGCCGCCGCGCACTCGAGGTTCGCGAAGAGTTTTTCGAAAAGAAGGTGCGCATCGCGGAACAGCAGGCCGCCGCGGAAGCAGAGCGCGAGGACCTGTCGTTCGATGCGATCGCCGATCTGCTGGAGCGAGCCGAGCAGGAGGTCGCTCCGGACGTGGCGCCACCGGCGCTGAACGAGGTCGAAGCGAAGGACCACAACTCGCGCTCACTCTGGTCGCAACTGCAGTTCATGACCGTGGCCGAAAAGGTTCAGCTCGCCTTCAAGGGCGACAAGATGATCCGGATGTTCCTCGTCCGCGAGCGCAACAGGCTCGTCGCGCAGGCGGCGATGCGCAACCCGCGGATGAACGAGACGGAAGTGGAGCAGGTCGCCGGCATGCGCAATGTCGACGAGGAGGTGCTCAGGATCATCGGCATGAAGCGCGACTGGGCGGCGAAGTACCCGATCGCTGCTGCGCTTTCGAAGAATCCGAAGACGCCGGTGGGGGTTGTCCTTCCGCTGATCAATCGTTTAACCTTACGAGATTTGAAGGGCTTGAAAGACGACAAGGGCGTCTCGGACGTCGTCCGTTCCATGGCGAAGAGGCTGTACCTCGCCCGATCCCAGAAGTCGTGATTTTCCATGAAGATCAACTACTACGAGATCCTCGGCGTCGACCGGACCGCGACGGTCGAACAGATCCGCGACCGCTTCCGTAAGCTCGCGCGTGAGAACCATCCCGACCGCTACACCGGTCCCGACAAAGCCGACGCCGAGCGGCGCTTCCAGACCCTCACCGAGGCGATGAACGTCCTGACCAACAGCCAGCGCCGCAAGCAGCACGATGCGGAGATCTCGGCGGGAGTCGGCGCGAAGTCGCCGGCCGATTTGACCCAGGTGGCCAAAGCGTATATGGCCAAGGGCGTCAAGGCGTTCAAGGAGAACGACATTCGCAGCGCGTACGAGAACTTCGACATGGCCGTTAAGCACAATCCGCAGGACGGCAAGGCGTTCCACTACCTCGCTCTTGCCGCCGTGCGCATGCCGTCGATGATGCGACAGGCGGTGCAGGCGATCGAGACCGCCGTGCAACGGGAGCCGCTCAATCCCGCGTATCTGAAGGATGCGGGGCTGATCTGCAAACGCGCCGGACTGGTAGCCAAGGCGGAGCGCTACCTCGACCAGGCGCTTCAGTGGGACCACGACAACGCCGACATCAACAACGCTCTGGCAGAGCTTCGTCAGGGCCGGCCCGACGCCAAGGAGGCGGGGAAGGGATTCACCCTTTTCAAGAAGGGCTGATCACGAATGCAAGTGAAGGCGTACGGTCTCAGCCACGTCGGGCGTCAGCGTCAGCATAACGAGGACTCCTATCTCGTGGAGGACGATGCGAAGCTCTTTCTCGTCGCGGACGGCATGGGTGGCCATGCGGCCGGCGAGATCGCGTCGCGCATCGCTGTCGATTCCATCTCCGAGTTCATCCTGCACTCGAAGTCGGATGACGGCACGTGGCCGCACGCGTACGACGAGCACTTCCGCCGCTCGACGAATCGACTGATGGCCGCGGTGCGGCTGGCGAACACGCGCGTGCTCGAAGCGATGCGCAAGGACGCGCGGCTGCGGGGCATGGGAACCACGGTCGTGGCATGCCTCGTCGACAACGACATGATCTCGGTCGCGCACGTCGGAGACTCGCGCGCCTATCTCATCCGCGACCGGCAGCTCTCGCGGATTACGAACGATCATTCCTGGGTGTTCGAACAGGTGCAGGCCGGCATGCTGAGCGAGGCCGAAGCGGAGAAGCATCCGCTGCGCAATGTGATCACGCGCGCCCTCGGCGGCGCGCTGCAGGTCGTGCCCGACGCGTCCGAGATCGAAGCGCGGCGCGGCGACCTGTTTCTCCTCTGTTCGGACGGCCTCACTGGCATGGTTTCCGAAGACGAGATCCTGAGGGTCGTCACCGAGAACAATGGCGATCTGAAGAAAACCTGCCAGCAGTTGATCGAGGTCGCCAACGAGCACGGCGGTCTCGATAACGTGACGGCGGTGCTGGTGACGACGGAGTGAGCTCGCGAACGATGCACATCCGAATCGACTACTGCGGCGTTTGAAACTACCTGCCGAGAGCCTCCAGTCTGGCGGCTGAGATCAAGAAACAGCTCGGAGTGGACAGCGAGGTCGTCCGCGGAAGCGGCGGCATCTTCGACGTCACCGCGAACGACAAGCGGATTTTCTCGAAGCACGACGAGGGGCGGTTTCCTTCGGAGAGCGAGATCATCGCGAAGCTGAATGCGATGAAGTGACACGGTGCGCCTTACAATGTCCGCCCCGTGTCCATCCTCCTCTCTCCCTACGGCGGAAGACTCGTCAATCTGATCGAAACCTCGCCCGAGTTGTCTCGGTACGCTGGGACGTTGCCATCGGTGCAGATCTCGGAGCGGGCGCAGTGCGATCTCGAGCTGCTCGCCACCGGCGCGTTCTCGCCGCTCGATCGCTTCATGGGGCAGCGCGACTACCAGAGCGTGGTCGATTCGATGCGCCTCGCCGATGGAACGCTCTTCCCGATTCCGGTGACGCTGCCGATCGATTCTTCGGCCCCCGTCGAGCTCCATCACGACATCGCGCTGCGCAGCGCGAAGAACGAGATTCTGGCCGTGATGGCCGTCGAGGAGATCTACGGTTGGGATCACGAAGAGGCGGCCACGAAGGTCTTCGGCACGACGGATCGCAAGCATCCGCTCGTCGCGGAGATGGACCGTTGGGGGAAGCTCAACATCAGCGGCCGGCTGCGCGTGTTGAAGCTTCCGACGCCTCACGATTTCCGTGAGCTTCGCCGGACGCCCGCACAGGTTCGGCAGCTTCTGGAAGAGCGTGGACGCGAGAACGTCGTCGCGTTTCAGACGCGCAATCCGATGCACCGCGCACACGAGGAACTGACGCGTCGGGCGATCGATCGCGTCGACGGCGTTCTCCTTCTCCATCCCGTCGTCGGAATGACCAAACCGGGCGACGTCGATCACTACACGCGTGTGCGCACGTACAAGGTGCTGGCCTCGAATCACTATCCGCAGGATCGGATCGTGCTGTCGTTGTTGCCCCTGGCGATGCGGATGGCCGGCCCGCGGGAGGCGTTGTGGCATGCCATCATCCGGCGGAATTACGGTGCGAATCACTTCATCGTCGGGCGCGATCACGCCAGCCCGGGCCGCGACTCCACCGGCCGCCCGTTCTACGGACCGTACGATGCGCAGCACCTCGTCGCGCAGCACAGCGAGGAGATCGGCGTGCGCATGGTGCCGTTCGACGAGATGGTGTATCTCGCCGGCGAAGAGCGGTACGAAGAGTCGACGAAGATCCCCGCCGGCGCCGAGACGCGATCCATCTCCGGCACGCAGGTCCGCGATGACTATCTCAGCAAGGGGCGGTCACTGCCGGAGTGGTTTACGCGCCCGGAAGTGGCGTCGATTCTCGCGGAGAGTTATCCACCGCGGAACGAGCAGGGCTTCTGCCTCTGGTTCACCGGTCTGAGCGGCGCGGGAAAGTCGACGACCGCCGATGTCGTGCTCAGCCTCCTTCTCGAGCACGGGCGGCAGGTGACGATCCTCGACGGCGACGTCGTCCGCACCCACCTCTCCAAGGGTCTCGGTTTCTCGAAGGAGGACCGCGATACGAACATCCTCCGCATCGGTTTCGTCGCGGCGGAGATCGTGCGGCACGGCGGAGCCGTGATCTGCGCCGCCGTCAGTCCGTATCGCGCGACGCGGGACAACGTGCGGGCCATGGTCGGGCCGGAACAGTTCATCGAGATCTTCGTCGACACACCGCTCGAGGTGTGCGAAGCGCGCGATTCGAAAGGGATGTACGCGCAGGCGCGCCGCGGACAGATCCGCGGCTTCACCGGGATCGACGATCCTTACGAGGCGCCGCTCGCACCGGAGCTGACGCTCGACACGGTGAAGGCGACGGCCGAAGAGAACGCGCGCGCGATCGTCGCGGTGTTGCGCGAGCGCGGCTTCGTCGTCTGAACGCGCTGGCCCGCGAGAGCTTCTTCCTCCTGCGCGACGCGGCGGTGGGCGCTACTCTTTTGTTGCCGCAATTCCAAACAACTGGTTCTGGCGCTCAGGGCCGCTATTCGGGATCTCACGACGCCGACCTTGCGCGCAGAATCATCTCGCGTTAGTCTCTGAGCGCAACACTCAGAGAAGGTAGCGTCCCGTCCCACGGCAGGAGGAGGTCACTTTGCCCAATGTGAGCGATCCTCGTCTGGTCTCGGTCCATCCGACGCGTCAGCAGCGTCGTGCTGGCGAGCGAAAGCGGAGAAAGAGCGAACGCAAGGCCGTGCAGGTCGCGGCCGGTGCCGCGCTGGCACTCGGTGCCGGCGTCCTCGGAGCTCCGGCGAACGCGGCGACGATCACCGTCAATTCGAATCTCGATACCGTGGCAGTCGACACCCAGTGCACGATTCGCGAGGCGCTGGCTAACGCGAACGATCCGACAGGCACCGATCAGACCGGAGGCGATTGCACGGTCGGATCGGTCGGTCTCGACACGGTCGATCTGAGCAGTGTCTCCGGAACGATCACCCTCACCGCGGGATCGTTACAGGTCACAGACTCGGCGAATATTCAGGGTCCGGGCGCGGGCACGCTGTCGATCAGCGGCGCCGACACGCAAGGCATCTTCTACATGTACAGCGCGTTGCCGCCGCCGTCGCTCATCGACGTCAGCGTCACGGGCCTCACGCTGGAGCACGGCTCGAGTTTCGCGGGCGCGGCCATCGCCTCTGACCAGGTGAACCTGACGATCGGCAACTCGGTTCTCCAGCAGAACAATGCGTACATTTTCGGCGGCGCGCTGGCGTTCATCGGCGAATATGGCGCGGACCTGACGATCACGAACACGACGATCTCGGGCAATAGCGCGAACCCCGCGGGCCCGGCGCCAGGGATCGGCGGCGGCATTTTCGTCAAGTACGCCGGCTCCGGTTCGGCGATGCTCCTCGACCATGTGACCTTGAGCGGCAATCACGCGCAAAACGTCGGCGGCGGCATGGCGCTCGCCTTCTACTGCGGCGCCTCGATGACGATTCAGAACTCCCTGATCACAGGCAACGACTCCGGCCTGGTCGGAGCGGGGACGGCGTCGTTTCCGGGCAACGGCGGTGGCATCTACATCAGACCAGCCGCGTACTACTCCGGTCCTCCAGTCGCAGCTCTCGAGAAGGGAACGATCAGCGGTGCCGCGATGAAGGAGGCGAAAGTCGCCGGCCGCGCGCGCGGCGCCGGCGCAACGCGGGCCTCAAAGTTGCCGCCGGGCGCTGTTCACGCTTACTCCTGCGCCGGTCTCACGATTCGGGACACGACGATCTCCGGCAACTCGAGCGCCGATTCAGGTGCCGGTCTTGCGGCATACCAATACGTCGACGTCACGCTGGTGCGGACCACCGTGTCCGGAAACACATCGACAGGTGGAAGTGGCGGCGGGATGGCTCTGTATGCCAGCAACGGCTCGATCGAGGACTCGACGATCGCCAACAACACCGCCTTCTACTACGGCGGTGGAATCTCGTTCAACTATTCGAGCATCACGATCAACAACGCGACCATCAGCGGGAATACGTCTCAAGGTGGCACCGGTGGAGGCATCTACGTCGGTTACCAGGCGTCGGGCACTCTCAACAACTCGATTGTGGCCGGCAACACCGGCGGCTACGACGTCGAGGTCTTCACGAGCAGTGGTGCGAGTCTGACGGTTGCGTTCAGCGACATCCAGAATCCCGGCACGACGCCGACCTTTACTGACGGCGGCAACAACATCAGCGGCAACCCGCTGCTCGGCCCGCTTCAGGACAACGGCGGTCCGGCGAAGGGCAATGGTGGTACCGATCCGACACTCACGATGCTCCCGGGGGCCGGCTCGCCGGTGATCGATGCGGGAGACAGCGCGACCGCGGCGTTGCCGACTGACGAGCGAGGGCTGCCGCGCGTGACGGGCGCCGCCGTCGACATGGGGGCCGTCGAGGTCAACGTCGTCACGTCAACGGGCACGATCACGAGCAGCCCGGCCGTCACCGTCAACGAGTCGGCCGGAACCGTGACGATCACGCTGAATCGAACCGGTGGATCGACCGGACCGATCACGGTGAGCTATTCGACGGCGTCCGGAACCGCGACCGCGGGGGCGGATTTCACGGCGGCCAGCAGCACGGTGTCGTGGGCCGACGGCGATACAACGCCGAAGACGATCACGATTCCGATCACCATCGACGCGATATTCGAGCCGCCGGAGACATTCACGCTCAATCTGTCCACGTCGACGCCTGGAGCGGTGGTGGCAACCCCGGTGGTGACGGTCACGATTCTCGACGCCGCCACCGTGCCGACGCTCGCGTTCTGGATGAAATTGATGCTCGCGCTGACCTGCGCGGGAGTGGGAGTGATCATGCTACGCAACGGACGTTTGCTCGTCGTCGTCCTGGCCGCCGGCGTTGCCGTCGCGGCCGCATCAGAGGCCAAAGCGGCACCGGGTCAGGCAGAAGCAAGGGCCACCGCGCGCAAAGCTCGCCGCGAACGGGTTGCCGCGACCGTGAACGAGGCGACCACCTCGGGACGCGACGTGTCGCTCAAGATCGGCAGCGAGACCCTTCTCGTCAAGAGGGGTCGTCTGAGGATCGTCGATATGCGCGGAGCGCGGCATCGCGCCACGCTCGAGTCGCTGAAGCAGGGCACGCCGGTGGTGCTCCGAGTTCGTCGTGCGCAGGATGGCTCGGTGCGGCGCGTCAACATCGCGATTTTCGATTCGATCGAGAGCGCGAACAGGGCACTCGAGTGGCGCGCGAACCGCTAGGGAACCTAGGCTCGGCTCTCCGTGACCCGAGGAGCGCCGCCGTCCCGGCGGCTGGTCCGCCGTCGTCTCGACGGCGTTCCTCCGCGTTTCAGACTCTCGCCACGTCCGCCAACGCGGCGTTCGGAAGAACGTAGCTGCTGGCGATGAGCTCGGATGTCGGCTCGAGAAGCTCCGGATAGCGCACACCGTGCAGCACCTGCACGTCGAAGATCTCCTGCACCGCGCCTTTGAACTGCAGGAACGCGACGATCTCTCCGTTGCGCAGGTCGAGCACCCACACGCCGCACAATCGCTCCTTCACGCGATCGACGAGCGGGATGCCACCGAAGATGTTGCTCTCTCGCACCTGCGACAGCCCGATGAAGGCGAACGGCCCGGCGAACGCCAGTCCGCGCGTGAAGCCGGGAAGCTCGGCGATCGTCTCGACTTTCCCACTGGCCAGATCGAGTGTGGCGATCGTTCCCTTCCCCGACTCGAGGATCCAGAAACGGCCGGCGTACCAGCGTGGAGAGTGCGGCATGGAGAGACCATGCGCGACGATCTCTCCGGAGTCGACATCGATGAGGACGCCGCCATCGGCCTTCGTTTCGCGCCAGCCTTGTGGCTCGTTGGTGGCACCGAGAGCGCTGACGTAGCGCACGCGCCCGTCGATGATCGTCATCCCGTTCAGATGGCATCGGTCCTCGGGCGCGAGATGCGACACGAACTTCGGCCGCCAGTGCGGGACGAAACTGTGGTCCGCGTCGATCGTGCAGAGAGCCGAGAATCGCGTGTTGACGACCCATAGCTGGTTCGATGCGAACCCCACCTCGTGGATGCGGATGTCACCCGTGTAGTGAACGTTCCGCGGAACGAAGCACGCATCGTGCTTTCCTGCCGGCTCGAGTCGCGCGGTGATCTCGCGCTGGTTGCGGTAATCCCAGACCTCGCGCTGCGTTCCGATCGCGACCGACGCAGGTCCGACCGCGATGCCCATCGGGCTCGCCAGCGCGCGGAAGTGCGTGTTGAGCGTCGTCGCGTCCTCTGCGCGGAGGAGGACGACGCGTCCGCTCTGGTACGTCGAGACCATGATCGAGATGCCGAGGCGATCGAGGATCTCGGGGAAGCCGCGAGTGAAGACGCTGCCGAAGTCGGCCTGTTCGGGCGGCAGAGGTGCCGTCGCCGTCGCGCTCTCGGGATTCGCGGCGTGCCGGACGCGGGGGGCCGGCGGCTTCGCGAACAGGTCGCGCGCGCGTTCCATCGCCGGGGTCGTGAGGTGCATGACCGAGTCGAGATCCGGACCGTTTCGTTTTGCTTTCTCCGGGTCGGGCGGCGTGAGCGTGTGCCGGGACAGCGGCAGCGGCGCCTTCAGCTCGCGATCCCATTCGATGCCGACGAACTCACAGAGCCGCTTCACTTCCTTCTGGGGATCCTCGACGAGCTCGCGATAACCGGCGACGCACCAGCGCTCCGGTGGCAGCGTATCGAGATCGTCGAGCAGTGTCGTCGTGGCGGCGGACCACTGTCGTGCGACGATCTCCGGCAGCGGTTTGCCGATCGATTCGCGCCAGCCGGGCGTCAGCACGAGCGACCAGGGCAGACCCTCCCAGCCCGGGAGATTCGGATACGTGACGAACTTCCCGGAACGCCAGGCGTCGAGCATGCTGCTCATCGTGGCGCGCGGATCGCGATAGAGATAGATGAAGAAGGCATCGGGAAAGACCGCGTTCAGAAAAGGAACGCGCAGCGAGTTTTTCGGTGTCTTCTCCAGCATCCGGACGAGACCCGATGCGGGGCGTCCATTGCGATCGCGAAGGCGTTCGAAGAAACGCTGTTCGATCATCTTCGCGGTCGGAACGTCGGCGTCTTCTTCGGTGAGGCGGTTCGATTCGTAGCCGCGTTGCGACGGCGAGAGCCGCCCGATGCCCTCGAACACGCTGTGGCTCTCGCCGCCGATCGAGTAGAGGCCCGGCGACTGCAGCAGCGTCTCGAAGAGCATCGAGCTGCCGGCGCGCGGCGACGAGACGATGAAGATCGGCCTCTCGATGCGCCGCGCGGCGATCGTCCGTTGCGACAGGCGCGCCAGCTCGGGATTGATCGCCGGCCGCACCAGGACCTGCCGCACGATCTCCGCGGCATCGGTCCCGTTCGGGAGTTTGATGTGGCGCTCGAATCGCTGGAGGATCTGATCGAGCTGGTCGCGCAGCGCCGTGAACGCGCGCCATCCCTCGCCGGACTCGCCGTGCTGTCGCCAGAGGACTGCCCAGTCACGGAGGAACCGCGTCAGTTCCGCGCGCAGCTGGCGCGGCTCTTCGCCGTCGGGCAGGTCGGCGATCGTCAGCGCGAGCAGCGATTCCTGTTCGTGCGGCGACATCACAATCGGCTGATTCACGGATTCGAGGTGCAGCGTCACCTGCTCCGCGGCATCGAACGGAACGAATGCGGGATCTTCGCCGGTCCGCTCCACGAGGCTCCAGAACGCCGCCGAAGGGAGGCTGTCGGCAACGAGGTGGATGCGCCGGGTGGGGTTCGGATTGACGACGTTGTGCATGCGCCATGTGTCGAACACCCATGACTCGCCCGCGGGCATGTGCATGGACTGTTCGCCGCAGATGAACTTCACGGCAGGGTCTGTGATGATCGGGACGTGGATGCGCACGCGCTGAAGCCAGTAGTAGTTCGTGTCGACATGCGCCGTCGCCTCTCCATTGCCATCGATGCGCATGAGCCGGGTCCGCCCGATCGCGGATCCAAAGCTGGCCAGCACCTGCTTGATGTACGGGCACGCGTCGAGGAACGGCGTCGGTCGCATCGGCCCCTTGGTCTGATCGTTGGAGGCGTCGCCGTGCGCGGAGATGAGCGGAAGGGCCGTGTTGCCGGGATACCCCTGGGGGTGCGGCCGCCAGGCGTCCTCCCCGAACTGGCGTACCTCGCCGGCGAGGCGCGCTACATCGAACCGCAGCGGCAGGCGGATGAACTCGGAGCTCAGTTTCATGAGGTGGACCTGGGTTTTATACCACGCTCGGATGCCGGATCGATCGCGCGGCGGACGCACGACGATCGGGTGTAGGCTCCGCCACACGGAGGCTGCCATGTCGGACACGCCCACCCTGGTCGAGAAGATCGCGGAGCTCGTGCAGATGCACACGAACGCGCGGCAGGTCTACGGAGATCCGGTCG
>Ga0210377_10000431_pt1 | contig 40279 bp, 42 predicted proteins | sample PLM4_65_b1redo_FD_155480 | JGI IMG/M metagenome (GOLD analysis project Ga0210377, IMG submission 155480) | Groundwater sediment microbial communities from an aquifer in East River, Colorado, USA - PLM4_65_b1 redo | ecosystem: Environmental > Terrestrial > Soil > Riparian zone | place: USA: East...
GAATGTGGTCGACAAGTTGGAGCCCGGGCACGAACTCGTCAGAGAATGGATCAAGCCAAACAAGGACGGTCACGTCCGCTTCAAGATCGGTGACAACTGCACGAACCTCTGGCGACACATGACGCGCTACGCGTACGCGCCACGCGAAGGGAAGACCGCCGAACGCCATGGCCCCGGAGAGAAGGTTGCCGAAAAGTACAAGGACGGATGCTTCGATCACGAAACTGAAATACTTACAGAACGCGGTTGGAAGTATTTCCGCGATCTCTCTCGGACAGAATGTGTGGCAACACTGAATCTCCGGACACGACACGTGGAGTTCCAACTGCCTTCTGCCTGGCAAGCATATCCGTACACGGGTCGCATGATCCGATGTGACACTCCCACACTCGACCTCTGCGTTACGCCGGATCATCGCATGCTCGTGTTTCCGCAATCATACAAACTGCGTTTCCGCCACGCAGAAGATCTGCTCCGTCAGGACACGATCCCCATTGCATCACGCGGGGTTTGTCACGACGGGCCAACACACGTCGAGTTGTGGCCCGGACACAGTGTATCCTCGGAGGATTGGGCGGAGTTCATAGGCTGGTATGTTGCAGAGGGAAGCGCAACAGGAACACGAGGCGGCAAGATTCAAGTGCCGGGACGCGGCTATTCGGTCTTCCTCTCACAATCACAGGAGGCCAACCCGGAAAAATGCGATCGCATCGCAGCGCTCTTGAACCGCCTCGCCTTTCACTGGAACTACAAGGGCAACCGGGTATTTTCGATCTCCAACAAAGCCCTGTGGGAGATACTCTTTCCCCTGGGTCACAGTGAGGAAAAGTTCATCCCGCGCCACATTCTCTCCATGCCGCACCCCGCACTCACACGTTTGTGGGAGGCAATGTTGCTCGGTGATGGGTCGCGTGGATGCTACACAACGACATCACAACGGCTCGCGGAGGACGCAACAGAACTGCTTGCGAGGATCGGCAAGGCATGTTCATTCTCTACCAGGATGCCGAAACACGGTGTGATCAATGGCAGAACGGTTCGCGCCAAACATCTTCAGTACATAATCGCCGAACGGCAGGATTCCGTTGCGTCCATCACGAACGGCAAGAAGGAATATCTCTGTCATGAGCAAGAGTACAATGCAATGGTCTATTGCGTCACGGTGCCAAACTCAACGCTTCTCGTGAGGCGCAACCACAAGACAATGTTCTGTGGAAACTGCGACACGGTGCGCTATCTCATGATGTACCTGAAAGGACCGAAGGATGAACCTCCTCCCGCTGACAAACTTCCCGAGCACTACGAAATGTACGGCGCAAACACTTCGGACGACGTTAGGGTCGTCAATAGTCTCGATCCATTCAGCGCGTGACCTTGAGGAAATCCAGAAGACTCTGCCGTCCCGCTTCCGAATCAGGATCTCCGCGGCGAATATGGCGCGCCTCAGTCTTCGACAAATAGTGGTGTTCAATACAGCCGCCGCCGCGTTCGTTGCGTGGGCGACGACGATGAATTACCGTCTCGCCGTATACCGTGACACGAACACGGGGGACGCAATACCGCTTGATGAAGAATACCCGGGCGCCGAGATCGTTGAGCCGACAACACAAGACGTGATCCTGGAAGGAAGACTCCAGTAATGGCCACTGTGCATGTCATACCGCTGAACGACCTGAAAGAACACGTCCAGGAAAGCACGTGCGAGTGCGGGCCCCAGGCAAAGATCGTGGAAGGAGGCATGGTCATTACGCACATGGCGTTCGATGGACGGCATTTGGTTGAACAGGCAGAAGAGTTGCTTCACCAATCCACATCTACACATTCACATCTACACACAGGAGGTATCATGGCAGTCCGTGCAAAGTTTTTCGTTGTGAAGGTCAACAAGAACGAAGACGGCAGCGGCACCGTCTTCCTTTCGCCGGTCTCGGCGGGGAGCAAGGAGAACGACGAGTTCTACCAACTCACCCCGGGGGGAACGATCGAGTTGCAGACGGTCAACCCCGAGGCGATCGCGCAGTTTGAGGACGGCAAGGAGGTCTTTGTCGACTTCACCGAGGCGCCGAAGGAGTAATGATGGACGCGTACACCACAACCCGGGTGCAGGACGCGATTGCGAATCACGCGATCCCGCGCCCGGAGTTGCTGGACTTCTCGGGATCAGAACTCTACGAGATCCAGGGGACGGAGCGGATCATTCAGGACGACTACTCTCGTTCGTTCCTGAAAGAACTATTCAGCAGCGATTCCCGTCCGCGCTTTGTGATGGCGTCGCATCCTGCTGCACTGAAACTGATCCAAACGGCATTCGGGACGTTGAAGATAATCGAAGATCCCCACACCCCGCGCGATAAGGTGTACACGATGAGCGGCATACGTGGAGCACTCGCTCTCCGCCAGGAAATGGAGACGCCATTTCTCAAGTTGATCTCCGAACTTGAACCCATCGGAAGACCGGAAGTCCCGTATCTCATGGAGCACATCCAGTGACGGCGCTTGCACATCTCGAGAAGGAAATAGAGAAGATTCGAGCGACAAGACCACAGAACAAGTTTGTCGCAATCCTGGCGGGTTATGACATCATCGATGACATCAATACATTCGTGAAGAATTATCGTCCGATCGACGTGAAGGACGCCTATCGGTTTCTGGATTGTGGGTACACCAGTACGCCCGTGTTCGACAAGTCCAAACTGTTTCCCCACGGCTCACACCTTCTCGGCGTGATCGAAACCGACGATCCCGCCACTCCCTACACTCTCATCATGCGGAAGGAACACCAATGATCCACTTCACAGATCCACGAACACCCGGGTTCAAGAGCGAACACTGGACGGACATCCAGGACAATCCCGCTGGCGGCGTCAGCATGGGGGTGGGGTTCGTTATCAGCTGGCAGAACGGACCACTGGGAACGGACAAGTTCCGTAAGGAACCCAACGGCGCATTTGTCGAGGATGTGATCTCCGCAGTTCTTGACCGGATCAGTTTCTATCAGGCGAGTCCTTTTCGGTGTGAGGAGAACGAGGAAGCCCTGACGCATTTGAAACTCGCACTTGAGGCCCTGCACCATCGGACCGCGAAGCGGGAAGAGAAGGGCGTCGAGGGAACGCACGAACTGTGAGGGAAGATCCTGCTGACCGGTTCAACCTTCAGTTATGGGCGATGCGTCACGGCTGGCTCACGTTTGAGATCAGTTTCGTTTGCCTCCGGCACGAGATGAAAGCGAGAAGAGATCCCCAAACGATTGTGCAGCAATCCGGGATTCACCTGAACGCTTCGTACCACGTCTTTGTCGACGAGATTCATGAGACGATCCGATTCTATCAGGACCCGCAAGCGTTACAAAGATTTCGCTTGACAGTGGACGATGGCGCGCGTATATTCCAACCCGGCAAGCGAACAGCAACAGAGATTGAACACACATGATCCCCATGTGAACTGCCTGAACGGGCGCACCTGTCTCGCTTGCCAAAGTGGACAATCGGTGTGCAGCTCGGGCGGGTGGTTCGCATGGGGATTTTCTATGAAGGACCATCACCGTGAGTATTCACGCCGCAAGTTGGGCACTCGATCAACCAGTCTTTCCGTCTGCATGTAAGTTCCTCCTGTTTTGTATTGCCGACAACGCCGACGAGAATAACCTTGCCGTCGTGGATCCCAATGCACTGGCGGTGAGGGCGGGACAGACACCGGAAGAAGTCAAGGTCAACATCGAAGAGTTGGAAAAACTCGGTCTCATTACGCCGTCAGAAATCCCGGAGGACATGCGAGATCTGTACCGCGCCGGCTATGTCGGCATTCAGGTTCTTGCGCCGCATGAGGAGGCAACAGCATGAGCATCGATGCAATCCGTTGGGCTTACAAAACCCCACTGAAAAAAGCGAGCGAACGCCTTCTCCTTGTGTCGCTTGCTGACTACGCCGACGAAGACGGATTATGTTTTCCCTCCATCACCACGCTTGTGCGCAAAACACTGATGAATAAGAGAACGATAGTTGCAGGACTCATCGCGCTGAAAGAGGGGAGATTCATCAAGGATACGGGCGACAGAAAAGGCCGAACCAGGTCGGTGATTGTGTACAAAGTCAACAACGAAGCAGGTGCAAAAATGCACCCGCTTGACGAACGGAAGCAGGTGCAGAAACGTACCGGAAGCAGGTGCAGTTTTGTACCAGAAGCAGGTGCAGTTTTGTCCACTATAACCATCAATGATCCATCACTGAATCACCAGAGTGAAGTAGTAGCAATCCCGCAATCTTTGGACACGCCCGATTTCAGACAAGCATTCACGGCATGGGTTACCTACCGGAAACTCCCTCCCGTAAGTCAGGATGCGTTACTGAGAATGTCGCTCAGGCCGGGTCCGGCAGTTGCAACAAGGGCAATCCAGCAGGCTATCGCCGGCCAGTGGCAGAATGTTCGCTTCGAGGATTATTCGGGAGGGACGAAAGGACAGGACTTCCTTCGCAAAAGTTTTTCTCACATGAAAATGTGTCGCGTTCACCATCACGAGTTCGATACACGCATTCACGGATCACTGTGTCCCATTTGCTACCCGGATAAGGAAGTAACCAACAACGTACAGGTGAAATCGCTGGTCGCGGAACTCGCCGCGGGGATTGGAACGGTGGCAAAAGCGCCGGTAGATTCCACCTGAGTGATGCGGGCATTTGCGTTTGTCCCAGGAGGAAAGTATCTTCTCACAAAGAGGAACATCAACTCAATGGCCGAACTTCAATCAATGGGCGATTTCAAGTCTGGTGTGCTGAACACCCAGAGCGGAGTTTCCCAATTTTCCAACCTCCCGTACAACCTTCAGGATAATAACGATCGGCAGACGCTGACGAGTCTGATCCAGAAATGGATCACGGACGCCGATAGCGTGCACCGCCAGTATTGGCCGGAGTGGGATGAGGTTGACGATCGGCTGAACAGCGCCCGCATTCCGGTGGGATTCACGACGAAACACGCGGAACAACTCGCGGCCGTGAACAATCCCAAGTTGCAGTCCAGGAAGACCAGGACGATGCGGTCCTTTGTCACCGTGAATCGTACGCGGCCGAACCATGAGAGCACGATCGGAGAGTTCATCTCCATCCGACGTAAGTTGATGTTGAACGCGACGAACCCCACGGACCGCAACCGCGCCCGGGTGATGCAGAAACGCATTGAATACATCGAACGCACAGAGATGTTGCCGGACGAGATTTATTTTCCGGCAATGGATGGGGCCTGGGCGAAGGGACTCCACTGGATCGGCGTCACGTACAATCCCTTCGCCCGCGGGATGCGCGGTCGGTTCGATGTCACGGAAATCAACGTGCGCGATATCCTCCTGGATCCCGGGACGCGCGGACACTTCATGCAGGAGAAGGAGTATCTGATCCATCGGTATAAGATGCCGATCGAAGAGGCCAGGGTTCACATGCGCCGCTATCCACTCTTCGATGCAACTTCCCTGGGCGCCGACAATGAGTACGACGAACCATACCAGCGGCGCGACAACATGCCACGCAGTGAGTATGCGACCTTCTACCATGTCGAGTTTTTCCGCAAAGAGCCGACGTACTATGCAGCCGATCCGAACACGGGTGGTATTCAGCGTATCGGGCGCGGCCTCTACGATGTGCTTAACGCTGATCCGAGGATGGCCGGAGTTGTGTTCGAGGGTGAGCAGGAGGAAAATTACTACGTCGCCCTCTACAACTCTGATCAGGGTGTGTTCCACTTGCAAAAAAACGTCTTCGACGCATGGACGCGGATACCTCTCGTCAACATGGCCACAGACTCAAGGGTCTATCCACTCGGAGACGTGCAGGTCTACGCGTCGCTTGCCGATCTTCTTGACACCGTTGTGACGGTCTTCCTCCAAAACGCGAAGCGCACAAACAAACCGATCGCCGATGTGGACGAAGAGATGTTCGAGGAATATCAGTCGTACATCGATGAGGTCCTTGAATCGGGTGGAGCTGCGCCGGGTATCAAAAACATTTTTAACGTGCAACCGATCAATTCCCACCTGGTGATGCTCATTCCGTGGATCATGGGATGGATTCAAGACACCGTATCAAGACACTCGGCGTCACAGGGACAACTCCCGGCGAAACAGATTGCAAAGGAAACGGTGGAGTTGATGATCCAGCGGGACCGCGTCGCGCACGGACGGAAGGATGTGACACTCCGGTGGATGCTCACGCAGTTGGCGCGGATTCTCGCGCGTGGCATTACGATCTTCGACAAGGACCCGGACTTCTTTCAACTCACCGATACGGGCCCCGGCGAGATTGACTATGTGCCCGTCAACCAGGTGTGGACGGAAGCGGAGTACATCACGCAACTCGCGTTGATGGCCGGGTTGCACGTTCCCGAGCCTCCACAATTGGATCGCCTCCCGCAGCAGGTCCACAATCTGGCAACGACACAGTACGGTCAGGAATCGATTGCCTTTGAAGAGGCAATGTACAACATCCGTCGGCGTTTTGAGCAGGACAACGATGTGAAGTCGGTCCCCCAGGAAGGCTACATCATCGAGGGACGAGAATATACGGACGACGATGTTGTGTCCATGCTGGAAGAGTCGGGTCTGTCCTGGGAGGAATTCAACGCAACGTACCAAGTCCAACGGGGCAACATCCAGGTATATCTCGTCAATCCGTTCGATGAGGATCTTGAGTACAACATCGAATACACCGTTGACACCGATTTCCAGAACGATCCCGAGTTCAAGACGAATCAGGCGCTCCTTCTCAACGCACGCGGCGCCATGGGCAAGTTGGACATGCTCAAGCAAATGAACGTGCCCGATGCGGACGGTATCCATCGACGAGCGCTTGAGGAGAACGAAGCGATCCAGATGGCAATGGCGATCGCAGAGCATCCCGAACTCAGGGACCAATTCCTTGCACTGATCCAGGGCACAGCCAGTGCAGCGGCAGGCAAGAATGGCAAGACGAAGAAACCCGCGACGGCGCAATGACCGAAGCGGATATACGTCGCCGTCTGTTCATTAACTTCTACGACCAGTGTTGCACGCACACGCGCACGTACAAGGTGCTCTTCCCCCGGGCACCGGAGGCGGGCATCCCGACAGAGATCGAGGAGTTGGTGAAGATCGATAGGGAGCAGGCCATGTATGTGCATCACGAAGCGCACGAAGTCGAACGGGCGGTGAAGAGAGTCATAGAAAAAGTTTTGTCGCTCACACAACCAGTAGAGGTGGAACCGTAGTGAACACACTGATCCTTACCATCGGCCTGCCGAAGTCCGGGAAAACCACATGGGCGCGCGAGCAGGGTGCGCCGAACAAAGTCATTCATTTAAGTTCACCAAAGATTCACCATCCCATTCACCATTTTTTCACCATCCGTTCACCACGTCCACGATTCGAACGGATGGCAAAGCAACATGAGGGCTTGACGCCGGAGGAAACGGAACACGAGTTGCCCTAACTTGACAGTGGCAGAGAATCGGCGTATGTTTGCATCAGATCGCGGGATAGTTCAGTTGGCAGAACACCGGAGTCATAATCCGAAGGTCAGGGGTTCGATTCCCCTTCCCGCTACTCACAACAAGGAGGTCCATCATGGCAGGTCCGAGCGGTGTTGACATTGCAACCGGCAGGGCGCCGGGCAAAACAGGCGGCAACTCCCAGGAAACGGGATCGGCCATTCCCGTCAGGACACAGGACGCCGGGAAACTCCACAAGAAGATCGACATGAATCCCGTGAACCCCGATGCTGGTCTGAACGATCAGTACCAGCCGTATGTGGACGGCAAGGCCAAGCCCAAAGTTCCATTCATGGGCGGCGGCGATCACTCGACACCGTAAAGGAGGGAGCAATGCCAGGCAAGGAAATAAAAGCGGACACGACGCCCATCAATCCAACGCAGGGTGAGATGACACCTATCAATCCCACGCCAGGGAAGAAGACGCAAGTTCGCATGACGGATGGCGTCCCGACGTATGACCGCCATGAGCGGATGCAGGAGGATGGGACCGTGAAGCGTCATTCAGAACGACCGAAAAGGTACTGACGTGGGAAAAGTCGAAAAGGTCATGGGGGAATACGGGGAAGGAAAGTTGCACTCGAGATCCAAGAAGGGGCCCATCGTCACATCGCGCGATCAGGCCATTGCGATTGGCCTCAGCGAAGCACGGAAAGCGGGAGAGAATGTTCCGGCGAAAGCGAAACGCAAGGTCCACCACTCGCCCACGATGACAGAAATCGACAATCACAAGACGCACACTGTCAATGGCCAAGTGATGGAGCATGCTTCTTGCTGACCGATCACTGCCTGAACAAACTGATGAGCGATCTTCGCGAACGTCTCGCGTCGGATCCCGGGTTGTCGGATGATGTGAGTTTTGGTTGCACGTTTTTTTCCAAGCAGGGTGGCCTTGCAGGTGATGTGGAAATCCACAAACGCCTAAGCCCCCCGAAGAGCGTTTCAGAAACAAGGCCAGCGTAAGAACTTCCCGGTAACGGGATCTATTCTCACAAGCCTTGAATGTCACGGTACAGACCGCGACGTTCAAGGCTTTTTTTATTCACCGATCGGCAGGGCACACGCCTTGACCGGAAAGGAAAAGTCGTCATGGCAGAATCAACAATGCTGGAAGAGTCGCAAACCGAAGTTGGCGCGAACAAGGGCGTCCCCGGAATGGTGAAACCCTCAGACATCATCGCGGCCGAACAGAGACGTCTTGCCGGCGGAGGGCAACCCTCCGCACCAGGTGCACCGCCAGTTCCCGCGGCACCAGGCGCACCGCCTCCCCCTCCTGCAACACCGCCAGGGCCGGGAGATCTCACGGTCAACCATGACGAGTTGCTTCAGAAGGTGGAGAAGGGCGAGGCGTTATCGGATGATGAGAAGGCCATCCTCGCCATCATGAAGAAGGAAGTGGAAACTGGGTCAGAACCGCCCGCACCTGGGGCAGCCCCCGGCACTCCGGAACCGAAGTACAAGATTGGCCAGCAGGAGTTCACGAAGAGCGAACTTCTGACCAAGATCCGCACGGAGGAGACGGAACTTGGGGACCTGAAGATCACGCCGGCCACAGAGGAAAAGATTTTGCAGTGGTACGTGAAGTCCCAGAACCGTACCGAGCAGCAACGCTCAACCCAGGCAGAGTCGGAACGTCTGGCGCACGAACGGAAAATCCAGAGCGAGAAGGAAATCCAACTCAACACGGAGCGGGCACGTCTCGAAGGGGAAATCTCAGCAATCACCAGAGAGCGGAAGAGTCTCGCGGACGAAAAGAAAGTGTTGACGGCGACACTCGCAACGCCGGTGAAAGCGGAGGAGATCGAGGACGCTCAGACCGGCAAGATCAACCACGAAAAGAACGCGCAGTTTCTCGAACAGCGCGCCGCGACGAAACGCCTTCAGGCGATCGCCGCGAAGGAACAAGAACTTACTTCATCCGAGGCCGAACTTTCATACAATCGATTCAAGACCACGGTCCATACGTTTGTTGCGGCGAACCCGCAGTATGGAACGAAGGAAGAGGTCTTCACTGTATGGGACAAGGTTTCGAGAGGCGAGGCCGTAGATCCCGAGGACGAGTTGAAGGTTCAGGAACTCGACCGGATCTTCGTGGAATCTTTGAACAGGAAGATTCCAGCGGAGAAGGTCTTCGCCTATTACCAAAAAGCAAACCAGCTTGCGATCAAACCTCCGGCACAGTCCGGCAACGGTCGCCCAGGCGCACTACCCCCTGAGCCGAAGCCAGCCAAGACAGCAGCAGAGATCATTCGTGCGCACAAGCAGCGCGCGGCTCTCGCCCCTCCCGGAGCACCCGGGGGAGGCAACCAGCAGCGCGGCGGCGGCGTGGAACGAGCGGCAGAACACATCGTGAAGGCCGACGCGAAAGCGCTTGGACGTGAAGATGATCAGTTTCTGAGCACTGAACTTGGTTATTCTCACTGATCAATTAGGCGGAGGATACACCGATGGACGTACCCATTGTATATTACGATCGACCGATTGACTCGACCGCAGGGACGGTGATCAATGTCGACTTCAGTGCCGACTTGACCTTGCAACATGAGTCAGAAGTGCCGCTCATCACGCTTCTCTCGAAGTTGAAGACGGCGCGAACTCAGACCAACGAGTTCAAGTTCGCAGTTGGACGATTCGCACCGCGAACGTCCGCAGCAGCAGCAGCGGTTCTCGCCGGCGCAATCGGCGCGACAGCAGCTCTCACCGTTACCGCTGGGCATGGCGTCTATTTCGTTGCGGGAGACGTTATCGAAACGCCCGAGGACAACAACGACGCAACACACACCAACCAGTTGTACATCCAGTCGATTGCAGGCGACGTGCTGACGGTACGCGCCTACGATCCTGCGACGTTCGGCGTGGCGGCCATCGATCTTGCCGCTGTGGTGCGAAGGATTTCCTCGGGCATGATCGAGGGATCCAGCGGTCGGGCATCCAGCCAGACCGTGCCCACCGTGTACAACCAGTTCTGCCAGTCCTTTGAGGATTACTTCGATGTAACACGCGTCCAGGCGGAAAACCGGAACTACACGGGTCCGGAGCGCACGCGCCTGCGCGAGGAAGCGCGCAAGAAGCACGCCGTGGATATGGAATACGCGGCGTTCTTCGCAAAGAAGGTCAAGGACACCACGACGCCCGGCAAGCCCCGTTACCAGATGGACGGGTTGTTGGCACAGATCGTCACCAACAAACTCGCGTATGGCGCCGCGCTTGCCGATACGGAGTTGTACGACTTCATGACCGATGTGCACAACCCGAGGTATTCGGGTGGGAACAAGCGCATGGTCCTGTCGAGTGGCGATTTGTTGGGCTCCGTCAACAAACTCGCGACCAGTGCCATTCGGATCACCACGCGGGACACCACATGGGGGCCGAACATCACGGAGGTCCAGTTCGCCGGCAAGATCTGGCAGTTCATTGAGACGCCAGCTCTGTCCGAAGCCCGTCCCGGTTGGGGCGCCGTCGTCCATCCGTCGTACATGCGGAAGCGCGACCTCATCCCGACCATGTACGAGATGAACGTCCAGAATCCCATCGATAAGTTCTACAAGGATGGGTTCTACTCGGTGTGGGCCTTTGAAGGCCGACTCGAGGAGGTGTTCGGACTGATCACGCCGTAAAGGTGGGATGTGAGATCGTGAGCGGGTGCGTTACCCGCTCACTCTTTCTTTTCTTCTATTCATCTGAAAGGAAAATCTTATGGCAGCGTCTCTCTATGTAGTGCTGGCGTCGTATTATTCCAATGCCCGTTACCCGAAACTGGGGTTGCGTTTCCGCGGCGGTCGTTGCCAGATCCTCCGGCAGGATCTGGAAAAACTCCAAAAGAAAGCGGGCAATTTGTGGGGCAGGGAGTTTGGCATCCTGGGTGAGTTCACAAATCTGCCCCGTAGCGGCGGTGTTGTCGTCGTGCGGACATCATCATCGTCTCCCGAAAACCCCCGGAACCTCGTACAGACGCCAGGTCCGGCAGACAAGGAACTGGAAGAGCCGGGCGGTCCGGTTCTCCCGTAATTCGATTCGGGCAGCAGATACCATTACAATCAAAAGGAGTCAGCAACCATGAAAAATTTCAAGTGGGTGTTCGCCGCTCTCGTCGCGGTGGCGATGTTGGTCGGCGTGGTATTCAAGGATGTGTTCGCCACTGAACGCACAGTACCGTACAAACGCGTTGTTTCCGGCGGCAAGGCATTCCTGCAATTCAACACTACTTTTCGGGCAAGGACGACGGATACACTGTTCCTTGCTTTCAGGATTGACGCGACGCTTAACCCGTGCGACACGACACTGTTTTTGCTGAATGTCCGAAGCGCGAAGGCTCACGCCGACTCACAATTCAACATCGGCGTTCGGTACAGTTTCAGCACCAACGGTGTGACGTGGAGTTCGCCGGTGACAATTGGGACGGATAGCACGACATGGGCAGCCACAGCGGGAACCTCCTTCTCACAAGCGACGGTTCGCTTTGGACAGGTCCTGTACGGTGGGTGGCAACCATTCATGCGAGTCACAGTTGTCGGTCTCGGCACCAATAAGGTGGGCGGCAAGGTGGCCGTGGATATGGTCGAACAGTAGTCAGGTCCTCTCACAATGTTATGCGGGCGGTTGGTCCGATCTCGCCTCTGTGCCCAACAGTCAGCTTGATCCCTCCTCATCTGGATCAGTCGCCCGCGCTTTTAGTAACAACGGAGGACATGGCACGTGACCACGGAAAAACTTGTCGGCTTGCTGGCCGCGTATAAGAGTTTCGGCGGGACAAAGGTACAGTTCTCTCCCGACGAAGTGATGTTCGCCGGGACGCATGCGCAACTCTTCATCCTCTCCAATCTCAGGCTCCTTGAGCAGACGGTACAACTCGCACTTGCCGCAGCGCAGGAACGGTATTACTTCACTCCTGTTGTTATCACGGGGATCGCAATCAACCTGGCGGGCAATGTCGTTCTCACCTTTGCCGACCACGTCTTCCATACGGACGATGAAGTAGTGATCGATGCGTCAACAATGCGTCGCTACATCGTTGGAACCGTTACACCCACGACGATCGAACTGCTTGACTCTTCGGTCACGGGGACGATCCTGGTGATCGGGAATACTGTCTATCACGGCCTGTATGCAGCCGTACAGGTTCTGGACGACGGGATCCTGAAAGTATCGGCGGCAAGCGGTCCGCAGACGGGGACATTGGAGAAGGCGACAAAGGCTATGATCGAGCTGGAGCGGGAAGGATTCACGGACAAATCTCCCACGAGGGAAGTCATTCGTTTCTACCAGGAGTTCACCGATCCTCTCACGATCGGCGTTCAGGGGATTCCCCAGGAAGCCATCAAGACAAGAGTATCGTTCCAGCGTCGGCCCCTCCCGATGGAGAAGGTATCGCTCACGGTCAACCCCATGGTGCCGTACACCCACGACTACCTCTTAATCGTTGCAACACGCTACTTCATGTACGATTTCCACGAGGAAGAGAAAGTCAACGACGGTGCCGCGAACGAACTCAAGAAACTGAACGGGATGATGGAGGCTGTGCGAAATCAGCAGGGTAAGGCACGACTTGCGCGCAAGACCGGCGGCAGTTCATTCAAATTTGAGTAGGCATGGAAACCGCACAGAACATACTATTGCAGATCGTCCAGATCATTGATCCGACCACGAAGGACGATCAGATTTTCCAGGATGATGAGTCGGGCGCGCTCATTGATTCCACGACGAACGCAACACCGATCGTCGTCACGACGCAGACGGCGCACGGTTTGCGCACTGGTTACCGGGTTCACATCAAGAACCACCTCTCGAACACGGCTGCGAACAATACCCAGGCAAACCCGAATTGGCGCGTCACCGTCCTTACGGCGACGACGTTTAGCCTTGACGGGAGTGTGGCGAATGGCATTGGCGTGAATACCGGCGTTGTCGTTGCTGCTTTGGTGGGTGCGGTGGATGGGGACAAATATCCACGCCAAAGGCATTTGCATGCGTTCAATCAGTCTCGGATCGCCCTGATCAACGCCATCACCCAGGAGTACAAGGTGAGTGACCGCGCGTACGCGATCTCGGGTGCCATCGTCACAAAGTCGGATCTTGCATTCGCTGGCGGTGTCGCGACACTTCCGGACGGGTATCTCGAGGCGATTTTGCTCACAGCACTGAGTGGATTGAAGATCAGCGTTCACCCGGTGAGTCTGATGGAAGTGACCAGGGAGAGAGACAGCGCGGTCAATCCCATCGTCTATGAGGATGGAACAAATTTCCGAAGTGTTCATTCAAACACCTTCATCGCGGACGCTGCTACGTACATCCTCCGGTATTACGGCATCACGGACTTCAGCCTGGACGACATCGTTATTGGCGTTGCGGAGGAGGTATTCAACCGGGAGTGGATCAATAACATCATCGAACTCGCCCAGATGGTCATTCGTCAGACAAGCAGCGTAGAGGTCAATGCGCTTGCCCGGGAGTTGGTCCGCGGGAAGCAACGGGGGACCGCATGAGGCCGGAGATGAGTCCCCTTTGGAAACACGTACCGAACGCCGCGGTTGACGAGAACGGCGTTATCACCGAATATCCCTACTGGCGCGTTGCGAAGTCAACAACGATAGCAGGGGCATCCATGTGCAGGACCTGTGGCGCCGAACGCGTATGGGACAACGTCAACGGGAACCGCATTTGCCGGACATGCGGAAGGGATGTGAACTATGGCACTCAGTAAGATCTGGACGGCAGAAAAGGGATTCAACGAAATCCGCGGGCAACTGAAGGAAGTGGATGATGTTGTTTTCGCACAGCGGTTCGAGCGGATGAACCTGGCACAGTATGCTGTGGCGTCGCAGTTCTACCCCTTGATGCAAAGTGCGTACATGACACAGAAGATCGTTATGGACGACCAGACGGGAATTTTCGGCGCGGGGACCTGGACGGTAGCCACACGGAGATTGGAACTGCTCGTCTCGAGTGCTCCATTTGTCACGACCGACATCGGGAAGATTGTCGTCTTCTACATCGGCACGGACTTCTTCCTGGGGATCATCGAAACCGTCGTCTCTGCCACGACGGTTGTCCTGCGCGGGAGTCCATTTCCGGCAAGCGACGATGCGGTGGACAGCGCCATCATGGTTGCGAGTTCCACGACCAACGATTACATCGAGTTGAGCACCCTTGATCCGCCCATGATGCGGACGGGCGAACAACTCAATTTGGAACTGTCCTCAACGGCGACGAAGACGACGGAGGGTGTGAGCATCGAGGACTTGCGGACCTTCCAGCCACAAGGCCCGAAGAACCTTACCCGCATTGTGTTCTGTTTGATTGGAGAGCGGGTCGAACTTGGAAAGGGTGGGGATCTACCAAGTTACCAGACCCTCACACTGCACTACCCCCGGGTTCCGATCGCCCTTGCAGCCGACGGTGACTATTGGGATATCCCCGATGGGCCGCCCATGAGCCTTGCACTGCTCTTTCTCAAGAAACTGATCGCGCCCAAGGTGGATATGCCGGCGTATCAGGCAGAGGCGGCCACAGCGGTGCAGAGTGTGCTCACGATGTACGGCGTCAAGGCAACCTTGCAGGAGATCAAGAAGAAAGTTGAAGCGTTCACCTAATGGGACAGCGGTTCATCATCTCACCGCCCGAGCCGCCGCCGGTACCAACGCCGCCGCTCATCACGATCTGCGTGTGCATGGCCGGCAAACTCGGAGGAGGCTTTGCAACCATCGTGTGGGCGACCAACATCCCGTCGACGTCACAAGTGAAATGGGGAACGTCACCGGGCGTGTTCGACCGGGAGACGGTTGTGGATACGACACTCACGAAGTGTCACCAGGTGATCCTCTTGCAACTTCCCATTTCCTCCACGATCTACTTCAAGGTCGTGTCGACAACACCAACGGGAGGATTTGCAGAACAAGAATGCGACTCATTCACCACAGGGCAGGATTTCGACATTCTCGTTTCACCGCTGTACGACTTTGCCGTGAGCAAAACACCGGTACATCACGTCGCACTTTCAGAGCATCTTGTGGAACGCGAGACAGCGATTGATACTGAACCGGACGCAGACGCTGAGATGATCGTCACGCAAAGCGTGAACGCTCTGGCCGTGGATCACTCCGAAGCAATGGAGTCATTGCCCGGCATGGCATTCGAGTTGTCCATCACGCTGAACGTCACGGGCGCCTCTCACCCCGCGTCACCGATCAGGATTACGACCTCCGGCAATCACGGTTTCCTGACGGGCGATACGGTTGTGATTGCCAATGTTGGAGGGAACACGAATGCGAATGGGACCTGGACCATCACGGCGATCGCAGCCACCACATTTGATCTGGACGGTTCCGCAAGCAACGCAGCCTACACCAGCGGCGGGACAGCAAAGAAAATAATCACGGGGTGATAGTCATGATCGAACACATACTTGAGCGCATATTTGTTGCCTGGGAAGTTGATCCGTGGCTTCCGAAGTATCCGACGCTGTTTTCCCACCTTCCGCACATCGCAGGCGGCGAGGCAGTTGCGTCGTTCTTCTTTGTGATTGGCTTCCTCTTTGGGATGCCAATAGAGATTGCCCGACTGATAGGATCGGGATTGTGTACGGCTCTCTTCGCCTACGTCGAGTTCAGCACGGCGGCGAAGAAAAAGAATTGGTACGATTCCATGTTTGACCTTGCGCAGTATCAATCCCATTGGGGATTGACACTCATGATCGCCCAGGCACCGTGGGCCGCGCTCTACTATGTGGCATACGCAGTGGCTTACTTCATCATCCTCATCAACAAACCAAAACCGAAGAGTGTACAATGAAAACGATCCATCGGGAAATCACGATCGGCAGGGGGGACATTGAACTTGAGTATGAACTGCTTCTGGATGGTCGACTCATCAAGCAGGGAAGAGCAGACAGTCTTGTTGATCCGTTCCTGAAGGTGCTCTTCCGTCAGATGAGCCGTCAGGAAGATGTCTTTGGAGCTGTCTCGGACAACGCGGCGGTTGTGGCAGTCACCGCGGCAACGGCAACGAATCCGGCGGTCATTACGCACGCCGGAAGCCTTGGCACGGCAGTGGGCCAACTGCACGCCTTCATCTTCGCAGGTGCGGCGGGCGGATCGTGGGCGGCACTGAACAACACGCCGTCAAACCCGTACTGGATCTGCGAGCGTATTTCATCCAACACATGGTCCGTGCTCGGGCTGAACGCCGTTGGATTCGGCGCATATACCCCAAGCAGCGCTACGATGGAAGACACGAGCCGTATTGCTTTGAGTCAGAACAACTTTGACCTTCGCGGTGGGGTCGGAATCGTTGGGCTTGGAAACTGCGTCGGTACGAATAACCAGGCGGTCAATATCTTCGACAGGAAGTTGATCGCGAGGATTACCCAGGGGACCGGCGCCGGGCAGTTACAGTATGCAGCCAACATCATCAACGCACCCGGTGTGGATGCAGTGAGCGCGCAGATTACGGTCACGCGTGACTTTACGAACGGGTCCGCGGGAACCATCACGATCAAGGAGTTTGGACTTGCTTCCCTGTCCAACGGCACGCGTGGGTCAACTGCGAATACAACGGGACATCTGTTCGCACGCGACATCATTGCGGATCCCGGACTTCCGTTGCTTGTCGGTCGTACACTCACGATGAATTACCGGATTAAGACGCAACTCACGGTTACGGGAGGGTTCTTGAGGCAGTTTGCCGATCTTCTGTACCGGCAAGCAGCTCAGGTATCATTCGACGCAAAGACAATCTTCAACGCATCAAACGTACAAAACTTTAGCGCGAACGCCTTTCGAGCGGTGGATTTCGGTGGGGAGCGGAATGATTACCTCACGATCGATCCACTACGCGGCGAGGCCGGTGTTGTCGTAGGCACAGGCAACACACCCGTCTCCATGACGGATACTGGAATGATCGCGCAGGCGGTTCACGGCTTTGCGACTGGGAAACTCGTTCACTATGGGAGCCTGGTGGATCAGTACGCACTTGCGGCAGCGGCGAGTCCGAGCAATGCTTCCTTTGCAGTCTCAAGATTGTTCGAGAACAAGAGTGGCGCCACAATTACCGTTCGTGAGATCGGCATTCATGCCCTTGGCTTGAATGCGTATCACTGCATCATGCGGGATGTGCTGGTAACCCCAGTTGCGCTTCTCAACAATGAAGTCTTAAAAGTGGTTTACACAGTCAAAATCCAAACAGGAGTCTAAGATGGGTGTCGTCCTAAAACGTCTCGTTTCGATTTCCCAGGTGACGCCGGGTAGTGTCGACTCTCCGGTTGTTCCACCGAACACGACCTGGCAGGTGTCTGTCATGACGATAGCGATCCGCGTAGACGGCGTGGTTGACCTTGGATGGGCCGTGAATCATGTCCCCAACGGTGGAGGTGGTCCAGGCAACACACTGAGGGTGCAAATACGGGCAGGCGCGGGCATATACCAGTATAACGAAGATTTCGGTCACGGTGCCGTCATGCTTGCGGGCGACAAGATGAACCTCAGTTGGGGGATTAGCGGCGGCGCGGCGGGCAACGTCACGTTTGCTCTCAATGTGTACGGAGCGGAGATAACACCGTAATGCAGCAACCCGAGGGCCTGACATACACTCCGTTGAAGGAAGTCAAAGGGCTGGTCTTGAATGTGGACCGCTTTGACTTGACGGAGAACTTCGCCTTGCGCGCAATGAACGTGCGCATGAATCGCCCGGGCGTGATCTTCGAGAGGGACGACGGGACGCAGCACGGCTTCCCCGACTATCCGACGGGGGTCCGGATCATCAATATGTATCCCATCTTCATCGTCAAGGAGAATGCAGAGTACATTGTGATGGTCGGTCTGGATGCAAGCAACAATCTCCGACTGTACGTCCGTCCCGGCGACGGAACAGGGACATGGGAAGAGTTGAGCAGGGCTGTAAAGTTGATTCTGGACGGGACGCCGGCGGTTGCAACCTTGACGGCCAACATCCGCACGGCGAACCCCGACGAACCCAAGGACATCCTGAACAACGTCCTCATTCTCGCGGCAAACGAGTTGCAGTATTGGATCGCCGTCAACATTGATCGTTCGATCAATGGCGTTGTGAGTGCAGTCTTCCTCACTGGTAGCGGGGCCTCAAGCATCACATCCGAAGTCTTCCTGGGGAGTGACGGCCTGGGATGGCAGGACGGGGATGATGTGTATGTGTACAAGATGCAGGGCGTGTTCGATGTGGACGAACACACCCTGACACAGTTCTTCCAACAGGGGTTGCGTCCGCACATCCGGTGGTTGGAGATCACCGGGCAGAACAAAGTTAACATGCTCTTTGGCAGTAGCACGAAGCCAGCCGTCATGCGCACACCCGTGAAAATCCAGAAGGGCGTCAACACGATCGCCGGCGTGAGCGCTGCCGCGGCGTCGGAGATCTTTTGGTATCCGACAAAGATTGGTGTCACGCCACGGTCAACACTCCTTTTCCGCGGAGCAAGTGGTTTCATCAACAACGAACAGTACATCCTGGAAGGCGCTTTTCTTCATTCGCTCGGATCCCTGATTCAGTATTACACGGTGACGACGCGTCCCGGGTGGTACGTCGATCGCATGCAGCTCATTCCGAATTTCAAGCGTCTGGGAGAAGCCGCAGCGCCGAAGTTCACAGGCGACAGCATTCAACCGTACACGACGGATATCGGCGAGGGGATTCGAGTCATTGCATCATTCGAGAAGGACACGGCGCCGGAGAAGTGGCATACGCGGTTCTACGTCACCGCACTCTACCGGGGAACGGAGACGGACGCGGTGTACCAAATGTCCGACGTGATTTATCAACTCCACCTCAGCGCAACGAACGAAGGCTTTCCCCAGGGACGGTTCGACATCGGTATTGATCTTGCGCGGATCAACAAGTCCATTCATGGTTTCCGCGTGTATGAAGCAGCGAAAAAAGACGACGCCATTGGCAGCAACCTTGCAAATTGGTTTGAAGACGCGGATCAGTATGTGCGTGTCGCAGAGGTGCTTTTCTCGAGTCCGACCTGGCGGCAATTCCTCGGGGAACAGTACACCTACCGGACGTTCATCATGGTCACTCGCAGTCAATACGACAATGCGACGGCAGGCGGACAACCGACATTGCTCGCGGACATGCGTCATGCGCCAGTAACGACGCGCAGTTACATGACGCCACGATTCGCCGTGAAAGTAGACCACTCGCAGGGCGCACTCGTATTCATGGATCAGGACGATCACACACTCCGGTCCTCCATCTACGGAGGCAATGGAGCACACCAGGACGACAACTTCCCTAATGTCTCTGTCAACATCGCGCAGACGAAGCAACGCATCCTGCTTTTCGGCAAGGGACCGATGGAAGGGTTGGGAGTGGTCACGGGTGTCATTGCGGTGATTCGTCCCACGGGACTTGAGTATTACGATTTCACCAGCAAGCAGCAGGATCGGCAGGATGCGGACATGGAGGCCCCGGACACGCTCCACACCACGCCGTATGGTCTGTTTTGGCTCGGGCGTTCTGGCGCGTACATGATTGATCAGAACGGCGGTCCTATCCAGGACATCTCAATAGACATTCAGAACCTGCTTGATGGGACCTTGAAACTCGATCCTCCCAATGAGTCGGTTCCCTTCCTCAGCGACGCCAACAGGAAGTTGGCGCGAGCTGGCTACGATCCGGTCTACCAGCAGTCCTGGCTTGAACTGCTCTTGCGGAAGGCCGACAACACCGGCGATGAGTACGTCCAGATGCGGTTCTCCTGGTTGCGGCAGAACTGGTCGCACAGGATTCTGAACATCGGGACGGCACCCGAGGAAGTCCGGGCATTCGCGCCGAGCATGTTGAAATACTTTTTGATCGCGTACGGTGGCGGCATCCTTCGATATCCGACGCGTTCCGGCGCGCTTCCCTTTGAGGATGATGTAGCGTTCAACGGGACGAGCGCGAACAAGGGATTTACCACGGACGTGCTTCTCAACTTCGGGACGTTGTACGAACTCTCGAAGACGAGCAACCTATGGGAATTGATGTTCCAGTGGGCGGGAGAATCGGCAGATGGGCAGGGATACTATCTTGTCGAGTTTTTCAGTAACTTCAGACCATTGAGTTATGCTGATATGCGCGTCTTCCTGGATCAGATCAAGACACGCCGGGGTATTGATCAGCGGATGGGGGCACTCTCAAACATCCAGATGCGTATCCGCATACCCGACACTCAGCAGTTGAACACGCAACGGTGGGACATGCAGACAATTTCGATCGGTCACATTCCAAAACAACGGGAAGGAACGCTCTAATGCCGAATCTTCAAGGAGGCATTTCCGGTGCTGCTGGCGGCGCGGGAGTCGGTAGCCTTTTCGGCCCCGTGGGTGCGGGCGTCGGTGCAGGCGTCGGCTTTCTCGCCGGACTCTTCGGAAGCAAGAGTGCGGAGCAAGAGTCACAGGAACGGGCAGACCAGGTACGTCAGTATCTTGCGAGACTCAGACTGGAGAACCGCCAGGCCAAACTCAAGGTCCTGAAAGAAGGGACAGAGCGTCTTGGCAAGTTCGGTGGGACACAGATCGCACTCGCGCGAGGATCCGCAGCCGAGCGGTCCGCAGCTCTTGGCCGTTACGGTGATGCAGAGCCAGCAGTGTTGGCAGCGGAACAACAGGCGTCCACCCAGGCAAATAGACTGCTTGGGGACTTCCAGGCAACGACGGAACGTGAGTTTGAGAATAGGGATCTCGCCCTCTCCATGCAGGGTCTTGGAATCGAACAGGACTTCGCCAATCGACCGATGCAACCGGGCGTGGGAGACTATCTTCTTGGAATCGGCAAGGAAGCGTTCACGTTCTCACAGAATCAGGAGATGATGAAAACGCAACGTGAGACAGCCCCGACATCAAGCACGGCAGTAATCAAGCCGGCAACGGCTTCCTTCTCGGTGAATGGGGGTCCGTCCATGTCAGCGCCGATTCAGTCGGGACAGACATCGGTCACACCATTAAGCAGACCGTTCGATCCCGGCGCGATGGAGAACAAGGCGTTCTATTCCGGGTTCGCACAGCCCGCGCGTCCCGGTCAAGTGGGACGCATGGCCAACCGCAGCGGTTTCGGTGGAGTGCGTGTGCCATCGTTTGCAAACTAACGTCGGAGAAGAATCATGCCCTTCGGCCAAACAGACTACACCCAAGTTGATCGCGTCACGAGTGCGCTCAGTTACGCTAATGAGTTGCTTGCGAAGAAGGAACAGATGCAGTTCCAGCGAGAGCAGGACAAGGCGGAGCGTGAGCAGGTGGCTGGCGTGATGGAGAAATTCGCCGGTGAAGTCCAGGGAAAAACTCCCAAAGAGTCAGTTCAGGCCAGTGCAGGCGCAGAAGCGGGGTTGGCACGATTCGGAGGCCCACGGTCACAGGAAGCGTCAAAGAACATCTTCAGCTACTTGCAGGCGCGCACGGCAGCAGAGCCACCGCCGAAACAGTTCCCGCCGCAACGTCCCATTGAGATCAGTGTGCCGACGCCGGAAGGTGGTCCCACGGTCGTGAGCAAGGGAGGAGTCAACTACGAGAAACGCGAGTTGATCAACCCCGAAACGAAGGAGTCCTATGGCTTCCTCTTCCGAGACAAGGGCCAGCCGTCAGGTCTGTTTTCCGGTGGACGCGGCGGCCCAATCAAGGAACTCGGCGCCATGTTTGAACGGAGCCCAGAAGGTAAACTTCGTATCAAGCGGCAACCCGACGGGAAGCCAATCCCATTGCGCCGGGAAGATCTGATCAAGTTGCGTTCCCAGGTCGAGGACGATTCACGGCAGACAAGGGCGCAACGCAACTCCATGATGGAGGATCTTGCGGCAGCCGAAGGAGACGCGGACTTGTACGAAGGCTACGTCAGTTCCGAGTCGGACAACGAACAGTACCGGGCCTTGTACGATTCAGCCGTGAAGGAGAAGGAACGCATTCAGGGATTGATGCAGGAGTCCGACACGCGCTTGCAGGATCTGGACAATCTTCTCGAGGACGTGAACACCTACAATCCAGAGGTTGCCACGCCGTCGACGCAAACACGCGGCGCCGGTCCCAAAGCGTATAAACCGCCGGGGCAGTAATGCCCGATACTTTTGACCCCAGGGGTAGTGGGTATGATTATGAAACCGCCAAGAAGTATGGCATCACGCCCGATGAGAGCGGGCACATGCCGAGCCGCGAACCAACTACCGGCCTGATACTCAAAGGCAAGCGACATCCCACCTTCGACAAGACTCTCGCGGGTGAAGAAAAGGCTGGCTATCGAATCGTGGAAAAAAACGGCAGACTCTACTCGTTCCCCGCGCTAACATCTGACGAAGTTGTTGACCGTGCACGCACGCAAGGTGCATTCATCAAGGATCTTGCGCGTCACCCCGCCTATCAAAACTGGACCCCGGAAGAGATCGTCCCGTCATTCTCCGACTTCCTACGAACCGGCACACCGGAGGAGAAGCAACGATTTTTCTCCGACGTGGGAAAGCATCTCCCCGCCTGGCGAGGATGGAAACCGGACGAGATTGTTCAATCGCTGAAAACGGACATCTTCTTCACGCCGTCCCCACAACAGCAGCCTGAGCCAAACCTACCGATCAAGGCAGCACTCGAACAGAGTGGCGCGGTCAATCCTCTCGCTGATACGACCTTCCGGCAGTTTGATTCGATCGTCACAGCCGACGCCACGCGCGTGGGCGAGACGTTCGACGCGACGAAGTTCCAGGATTTCATGTCAGAGAAGAATCAGCAGAAAGCCCGGTACAAGACGTTGCGCGAAGAGATTGCGATGTTGTCCAGTGATGGCGATTTCCAATCCAAGAAGTCCGAAGCGGAAGAGATCCACAGTGAACTGTCAAAGGACACAAGTTGGAACTCCTTTGTTCAGGAATCGAACACGCTTGCACAGATCGGTCAGCAAGAACAACTCACCAACGATCAGATCCGGGAATACAACGCCAGGGTTGGCCAACTCCAAGCCACCTTGCCGCAGTTTGCCGACAAGATCCAGAAGTCCGAACGTCTGCAAGCCCTGATGAACGATCCCAACTTCCTCACGAAGATCAAATATGAGGATGAAGTAATCAAGTCGGCCCGGGAAACAACGAAGGACATCCGGGACGCGGTGGATAACGCAGAACGTGCACGGGTACTGAAAGAGTATGTTGTCGGACCGTTGAAACGTAAGATCGACGACGAGTTGAGCAGGACGCGCCCACCGGAAGAGTATCCTTCGGGAATGCTGAATCCGGCCGGCGCAATGCTCGGACAGTTTGTCCCCATCTCCGACGAAGCGAAGACATACCGGGAACTCACCCAGGCAAAACGCATGGTCCAGCAAGTTGAGGACATGCCCATCTCTTCCGATACATGGACGCCCGCGCTTGATCGCTTGATGCAAGGACTCGGGACGGTGCTTGCGCCGGAGAAGGTTCCTTTCCTTGGCGATGCGTTGCGCATTGCGCAGTCCGAACGGTTGCGAGATCTGCGCGACAGGCAGATAAGCGGGAAGAAATTGAACGAGGCAGACCAGGCGTTACTTGACGCGTTCGACGCCACGGAGGAATTGAAACAGATCCCGGGTGTTCAGGATACGTTCTATCAACTTGGTCAGGGCCTTGGCGGGCTTATCCCCTATGGGGTGGAGTTTGCCATCACGGGCGGGGTGTACACGGCCGCGAAGACGATTGGACGCCGGCAGATCGGAAGGATTCTCGGTGCACAGGCGTACCATGATCTTCTCCGGACAGCAGCACGCGGGCAACTGATCAAGCGTCTCGGTGCGAACGTCGTTGCGGAAGCCGCGCCCGCAGTGTTTGCCGGGACCGTACAGTCCCTGGCGAACCCTCTCCGTATCCTGGCAGGAGTGGAAGAGCGTATCGTACCGCTCATGGAACTCACCTTCTCTCCCGCCGGCGAAGTGATCAACCGCGAGTTGGACAAGCAACCGGACTCTTTCGGCAAGGCGTTCGCCAAACAGGTTGGCAAGGACGCGGTAGAGTACGTCACCGAACGCATGGGTATCGTGGTAGAGAAGCCGGTGGAACTGATGAAGCGTCTCGTTCTCGGTCGGTGGATGCAGAAGAAGGCGATGGATCTGACGAACGTCCAGAAGGCACTCAGCTACATCCGCACGAATGTCGGGTGGAATCAGATGGTGGGCGAGGTTTTCGAGGAAGTGGGTGGACAGCCTTTCCAATCGTGGATTGAGACGGGCGAGTTCAAACTGATGTCACCGCAGGAGATGTTGTTGACCGCAACCGTCGTAGGTGTTCCGTCGCTCATTGGCGGCGCTACCAGGATGCTGGACATTCCGAACCGTCTTCGTGCTGAACGGGCACAGGCAGAGCGTTCCACCCTTGCACAGGCCCTCCAGGAGGAGAAACCGGAAGAATACACGAACATTCCTCCGCCAATCGAACCCACCGCACCGGGAACGGCCCCTGGGACGCCCACAGCAAGGTCAACGGAGGAAGAACCCAACATTCCACCCGCTCAAGGGGTTGAACGCCCCGCAGAGCGAGGTGCAGGGCCTACTGTACCAATCGAGGAGGTCATTCCCGGGGAACTCCCCCAGGAGCGACTTGACCAGTTGAAAGCCCGTGAAATTGAGGCAAAACGCAAGGCGGCCTTCCAGAGGGAGAAGGAGAAGAAAGCGGCGCCTCGCTCTACATTCACGCCCGTGGAAAACATCCCAGAAGTTCCGAGCGATCCTCAACAGGTCCGTGAAGAATTGCTTGCGGCAGGCGTTTCCGAACGTGAGATCGTCAACATGACGGAAGGACAGTTGTTCCGCAAGTGGCGCGACTACGCTGGACTGAAAACATACACGGAGGTCCGGGACACAGTCGCAGCGCAGAATATCGGAGCGAAATTCACGATCGAACAGGCCAAGGCCCGCTTTGCCGAGTTGAAGGCGATACCGGCAGCAACAACACAGGATGCAATCGTGCAAAAGCAGTTTGTCCGTGAAGAGATCGAAGGCTTCCTGCAGACGCCGGAGAACAAGGCGATTCTGGACGCGGTCGGCATGGTGAAGGGAAAGTTCATTGCGTTTACGCGTGATGAGATTGGTCAGGCGCTTGACATCCTTGCAGGGAAGAGGAAGGTAACCCCCGCCCCATCGACGAGTGTCGTTGGTGGTCAACCCATCAACCTCACACCGTCCGAGCCACAGAAGAAGGCTGGCAACTATCAGAAGGGTCACGCGACGATACAGGGTCTTGAGATCTCCATCGAGAATCCGATTGGCTCAACGCGTAGCGGGACGAACATCGAAGGCGAGAAGTGGGAGCAGGAAGTCAAGGCCGATTATGGATATATCCGTGGAACGGTCGGCAAGGACAAAGATCACATCGATGTTACGATTGGCGGGAATGCCGAGAGTCAGTTCGTGTTCGTCGTGAATCAGAAGAAACCGAACGGATCATTCGATGAGCACAAGGTCGTGCTTGGAACGACGAGTGAGGAAGAAGCCAAACAGGTGTACCTATCCAACTATCAGGCAGATTGGCTCGGAAAGCAAGGCGGTGAAATTGACGGCGTGGCAATGACGGTCGATCAGTTCAAAGACTGGCTGAAGACTGAGGACACGACGAAACCCGCAACCGTTAGGAAGCAACCCCGGATTAGTCCAGGTGGATTGCCGAAACCACCGGAACCGCCAAGGCCGAAACCGCTGACACCAACGGAGCAACGCATTCAGGGCGTGAGGCAGGAACTGGACGATCTCGAAAAGCAAATGCGGGATCTTCTGGGCGGGCAACTCAACATGGGATTCGATCCACGGGTTGCCGCTGTTGCAACACAGATGGCCGTCAAATATGTGGAACTCGGGATTTACACCTTCAAGAAATTCGCTGAGGAGATGATCCAGAAGTTCGGTCAGGGGATGAAGCCGTACCTGAAACAGGCATGGGGGGGGGCATTCTTCGCGTCAGAACCCGGGATTCAGGCGAAAATGGACAACACGGATGTCGTCAACAAATTCGATCTTGAGACGATCGGCAAGGAGGAAGCGAATCCGCTTCTTCCGATGGCAGAGAGTATTCGGGATAGCTTACTCACACAGGCCGTGCTCGGTGACAAGCGCAGTCTGGAAATACTGGCCCGGGGATTCGAGATCACGGACAAGAACCAGGCAAAGGAAGCGGCAGAACTCGGGATCGCAATGGCCGCGCGGACGATCGCCCGCGGGAAGGGATCCGATTCTGCAAAGTTGGACGCGTTGATTGATCTGTACAAGCGTCAACCATCACTCACTCACAGGACAAGTGAGTCGATCGCCATGCAACAGTACAGTACGCCGATCCCTCTCGGGTACATCGGTGGTCTGTACGTGCGCGCAGACGAAGGCGCTCCCCTGTTTGAACCGTCGGCGGGGAATGGATTGCTCACGATTGCAGCAGACCCGAAGAAGGTTGTCGTGAACGAGATTGATCCGGTCCGTCTCGGGAACCTCCGATCGCAGGGATTCAAGGCAGTGTACGAAGAGGATGCGCGAGAACAACTTCCGCCCGCGTTGCGCGGGATGAACGTCATAACCAATCCCCCATTCGGCAACGCGAAGGACAGGATTATCTTCGACAGTTTTCCGTTGTCCAAGGATGATCACGTGATGAGCGCCCGTGCACTCGAGATCATCAACGACGATCAACGTGCGGTCCTCATTGTCGGCGGTAACCACGAATGGGATGTGGACGGGAATCTGAGGAACGACCGTCTTTTCTTCAACTGGCTGTACCATCACTATCACGTTGCGGACGTACTGAACATCTCCGGCGATCTGTACGCGAAGCAAGGAGCGAAGTATCCCATCCGCATGGTCCTGGTCAACGGACGGAAGGAAACGCCGGCGGGGTTTGCGCCGGAACAGAGTGCACAGACGGAGAAGGTGTACACAGATTTCCACGACATCTACCAGAGGATGAAGGCTCTGCGAGAAGAGGAGAACCCCGATGTACTACAACCTGAAACTGATACGGGACGCGGCGGACGTGGCCCTTCTGTGCCAGGAACACGACGACCCGCTGACAGACCAACCATCGATACAATCACTGGTGTTCCAGAATCTGAAACGGCTGGTGGTGGAGGCCGAGGCCCAGGGACTTCAACCGGCACTATTAGCGGAGGAACTCCTGAAGGAGGCGTTCGACCCCCAGGCAAGCCCGCGCGAACTGGCATCCGAACTCCTGGAATCACCCCAAATACAGATGCGGCTTTCGGATTACCAATCACGCCTGCGCGAGAACTCACCCGGGGGGGCGTCGATGACGCTGCAAGAAGCAAACGCGCTTTACAGCGAGACGAGTCTTTGGCAGGTGCTCGAGTTGATACCTTAGACACGCCGTACATTCCGCAGTCCCTTACGCCGTCGCTCACGTCACTGACGCCGACCAACATGGCAAGCGACATCTTTGCCGTGCTGGACAAGTTCGAGGATGTGTACGGCAGCATTGACGAGTATGTCCGGCAGCAGCTAAAGTACAACACGATGGAAGAGTTGCACGAAGCATTTGCCGGAGAACAGATTGACGCGATCGCCCTTGCGATAGCGAACATTGAGATGGGACAGGCGTTGATCATCGGCGATCAGACTGGGATGGGGAAGGGACGATCCGCAGCTGGCGTTATCCGCTACGCGATTCAAAACGGGATCAAACCCGTTTTCTTCACACAGAACGGACGGCTTTACTCGGATCTGTACAGGGATCTGATAGATATTGGCTTTGGTCACATCAAGCCGTTCGTTCTCAATAGCGGCGTGAACATCGTGGACGATTCCGGGGGGATTCTTCATAAGGCAATCTCGACGCCGGAACACTCCCGGGTTGTGGCAACGAAGGATCTCACGGGCTACGATCTTGTGCTCACCAGCTATTCGCAGATCCAGAACGAGGAGTATTGGAAGAAGCGAGAATTCCTGTCCGAAGTGGCACAGGGGACGATCATGATTCTGGATGAATCCCACACGGCCAGCGGGATTGACTCCAACACCGGATTGTACATGACCAATCTGGTGCAGAACGCCAGGGGCGTTACGTTCCTCTCAGCGACCTTCGCCAAGCGACCGGACAACATACCGATCTACGCGGTGAAGACGGCAATGCGGGAAGCGAACGCCTCCATGATGGAATTGATTGAGGCGATCGTGCACGGGGGAGTGGCAATGCAGGAAGTGATTTCCGCGGAACTCACGGCCGCGGGACAGATGATGCGTCGGCAGCAGAGTTTCGACGGCATCACGATCGAGCGTGTTGTTCTGGACGACAAGAAGGAAGAGCACACGAGAATATCCGATATGGTCACGGACATCATCCGGGACATCATCGGCTTTCAGAGCGTCCATGTGGGCGCGGTGATTGAGATGTTGAAGAAGCGCGTCAAGGCAGAGGCCAAGCAAGTTGCAATGACGCAGGGAACCCGGGCGGCGGGTGTGGACAACGTACCGTTTGCCTCCAAGGTCCACAATGTCATTGAGCAACTGATGTTCGCCCTCAAAGTCGAAGAGGTTGCAAAGGAAACGATTGCGGCAGCCAAACGCGGACAGAAGCCGGTGATTCTCTTCCGCAACACGATGGCGGCCTTCCTTGAAAATCTCGGCTATGAATTGGACGACGCAATCCCGGACACCGACTTTTCACGAGTGCTTGATAAGGCGCTTCTGGGAGTCATGCGCTACACCGTGCGGGCGCCGAACGGTCAGCAGACCCGGCACCAGTTGAAGCGTGAAGATCTCGGACGGGAAGGGGCCGAAGCCTTTGACACAATCAGAGAGAAGATCAAGGAAGCCAGTACAGGCATCACGATCTCTCCGATTGATATTCTCGTTCAGCGATTGGAGGCAACGGGACTGCGCGTAGGCGAAGTAACCGGCCGGAAGAGACGGATTGACTTCTCAGGGACGGAGCCGAGACTTGCCAACCGCAAGGAGCATGATTCACGCGCAACATTCAGGAAGTTCAATCACGGGGAGTTGGACGTTATCCTGATCAACGCCTCCGGTGGGACGGGCACAAGTGCACACTCCTCCGTGAAGTTCAAGGATCAGCGGCAACGTCTTGGGATCATCTTCCAGCCGAAACTCGACATCAACGAAGAGATTCAGGGTAGGGGACGTATCAACCGTGTCGGCCAGGTTGTGTTGCCTCAGTATGAGTACATCTCGACCGCGATTCCGGCAGAACTGCGCATGATGATGATGCTCAAGAAGAAGATGAAGAGTCTGGATGCGAATACCACATCGAAACAGCGGTCCGCTCTCTCGATGGAAATGACAGACTTCATGAATAAGTACGGCGACCAGGTTGTCACAGAGTACGTGAAGGAGAATCTGGATTTCAATGATTCGATTGGCGATCCACTCAAGTTGCGTGATATGGACGAAGAGCAACTGGTGAAGTTCAAACGTGGGGAGGATGCAGCCCGCCGCGTCACGGGCCGCGTGGCAATTCTCCCGGTGTCGGAACAGGAACGGTTCTACCAGGAGATCACGCGCCGCTATGAGGATTACATTGACTATCTCAACTCCATTGACGAGAACGACCTTGAACTCAAGTCTCTCGACTTGAAGGCGAAGACGCTGACCAGCTTCATAGCGGCAGCAGGGAAGGGTGGTCAAACGTCCTTCGGTTCAGACACGACGCTCGAGACGATATCGGCACAGATCCTGCGCAAGCCGATGAAAAGAGCGGAAGTGTTGAAACTCGTCCAGCAGAGTGCAGGCGACAAATCGGGAGGCGAGATCCGGCAGCAACTGAGGAGTGACTTCGAGGAGTTTTGGAAAGGGCACACGGAACGGGAGTTGGCAAGGTACATGCCAAAGTCTTCCACTGAGAGCAACGACGATCGGGCCAAGAGACTTGATCGACGGCAGCGCGCAGTCCAGAAGTTGGAGAACCACCAAAGGCGGATGCAGGACCTGTTCGACGATTTCCAGGTGGGCCAGATTTACCGGATCCCGTTGATGCTGGACGATCCACAGTCTCCGCCGTCCCTGGCAGCCTTTATCGGATTCAAGATCGCGAAAGCAGCGAAGAACCCGTATGCGCCAAGCAACGTTGTTCTCCGGTTCGTCGTCAACGATCACAGGCGACAGATCTCCATCCCTGCCAGCGAAGCCGACGCCCTCAACGCAATCAGGGTGGAAACATCAAGGAAGACGCCGATCCAGCGCAAGGACGAGTTCGAGAAGTGGGATACGAGCAGCTACGCCCGGGACAGGGAAACGCGAACCATCCTCACGGGGAACGTCTTACAGGGAATGACGCTGGATATTGCCTCCCACGGGAAATTGGTGTCGTACACAACCGATATGGGCGACGTGAAGCGTGGTATTCTTCTTCCGCACAATGTGCAGACGACGAAACTCGAGGAAGTCCGCTTGCCGATCAGCCAGGCCCTTGACTACATCATGGAACACCGGATCGGTTATGAAATCGACACGAACAACGGGATCCAGTTCGAGAAGACACGTCAGAGCGAGTTCATTATGCGTGTTGCGAAGTCCAAGGCCGCCGGCGGCATATACTATCTGGACAAGGACGTGCAGGGGCTTGTGAAGAACGGTCGCTTTGACAGCGTTGGTGATTCGATGGTTGGCTTCGTCCCGGAAGCCAACATGCGGAAGATGCTGAACCTTCTGGAAAACAAGTTTAACGATTCGATGATGATCCCCGAGGAGTTCGCACAGAAGGCACAGCAAAAGAAGCCGCCACAGGGTCCAAGGGCAGGCGATGAATTGGCCGGCAATCTCTATTCGATCGGTCCGGCGATCGTGCGCGCGTGGGACAGGATGATCAGGCCGTGGACGGAGCGTATCTTCATCGGTATCATGCGTGTCGTGAACAAACTTCCAGAGTCCGTGAGGAAGTACCTCCGTGCCAGTTTTGCGCAGACGCCGGAGATCAGGGCAGCGTTTGAGACGTTCCGGCAGATGGTGGGCGGTGGGAGAATCACGGTCAACAAAATGACGAGGATGATCCTCCACGGAGATGCCACCGAGGAAGAGTACAAGGCACTCGACCGGATGCTGAGGGGACATCCGGACGATTTCAACACGTTGCCAGACGAGTTCCGTGCAGCGTGGAACCCGCTCTTTGATGAGTACCATGCGATCGCCCAGGAGTTGACTTCGGAGATGGGTGCGCTCGGTCTTCCCATCCGCGAAGAGTGGAAGGAAGGACCATCGCATTGGTATCCCAATATGTGGAAGCAATACTTCCCACGGATGGTGCTCGGTCGTCTCTTCGGATTCGGCAGGCCCAACTTCCGCATTCGTGGAGCTGAGGCAGCACACACACTTCCGAGGATCACGGACAAGTGGGTGGTGCTCACTCCTGACGGGTCGATCGCCACGACACCGGGAACGAAACAACAGGCCATCTTTGACGAGGAAGACCAGGCAGACGCCTTTGTCGAAAAGAACGGCGGCTACCGTGTGACGTATGTGGACAAGGACTCCGGGAAACTCGTTGAAGAGAAGTTCGACAGCTACGGTGAGCGGGAGAAACTTGTCCAGCAACTCTACCAGGACGCCACGGCAAGCAGAATTGAAAAGAAGAAACCGCAACGCTATACGATCATGGCGCCCATGACGCTGGAACAGATGATCGGTCACGGTTTGCTGGAAGATCCGATCATCAATGTCCGGCGTGGGATCCGGGAGGCAGTCGGGCTTGTGGCGAAGACGGGATTCTTCACGAAACTCGGTCAGGTTGCAGCCAGCGACGAAGCGGACGCGACACACAACGTCCAGTTGAAGGATTACAATTTCAAATTGCCGCCGAACATCGCCCACGCGAACGACGACATTGAACGGCTGATGAATGGGTATATCCCGAAGTCACTCGCTGAAGATCTTGTGGCGTTGTACGGCCAGCGGGGATTGGTCCGACAGATGTATGACATGATCACACATGGCCTCAAAGCGGGATTCACGGTGTACAATCCCTTCCGCTATCTGAAACAGCCGATCGAAAACGAACTGTCTCTCTTCTTTGCCGATTCCGTACTGTGGCTGAACAAGGTGAGTCAAGCGCAGGTGTTCAAGGAATACATGGACACGGTGGTTGGCAGCACGCCCAACGAGAGGTACGATCTCTTTGTGAAACTCGGGGGAGACAAGGAAGACTTCTGGACGGCAGAACTCCGGCGGTACGGAAGGGATCTCTCACGCTTCCGGGATGTAGAGGGTGTGTCCTCGGTGTTGTCGCTTGCCGAACGCATGGAGAAGTATCTTGAACAGAACAGGATGTACAACTTCCTGGCCGACAAAGCGGATCTTGCCCGGGCAATCTACCACCACGAGGATATCATCTACCGCTACTATGCGTTCGTCGGATGGATGAAGCAAGGCATGACACCGCGGGAGGCCATGAGTCGGGTGCAAAACTCCTTCTTCTATGCCAAGGAGGCGCCGAAGTGGGTGACGAAGGTATCGCGTCACATCCCGTTTATCGTCCGTGTCAACTATGAGTTCGCACGGATCATGGCTGCTCGACTGCGGGACTATCCGGTGTCGACGGTGATGAAGATTGGCCTCATGCTGATCATGTACGATTGGCTCAGGGACATGCTCGCGGAGAAAGCGGGATGGGATTTGAAGGAGTTGGACAAGCGGGCGAACAAGGAAGGCCCCAAATGGTGGGAACTTGTTTTGCCGATCACCGACGACAGGGGACGGAACATCATCGTCAACCTGACCTGGCTCATTCCCTTTGCTGAACTCGGGTTCTTTGCCTGGGACGACAGCAAGGACGTGACGAAGAATGCACTGAGACTGACGCCGCTGGCGTTCAAGGGTGCACTGACAACGGCCTTCGGGAAGACGGCCTACGGGACGGACATCACGAAGCCGGGAGATCCCGACTGGCTCAAAAAATACGTCACGAATGGCGTTGTCCAGTACATGCCCTTCATGATGGGACAGTACCTTGTGAATCAGTACCGGAACGCCGTTGAACCGGACAAGGACCGCAAGGTTCCATGGTGGCAACGTGCCTTTGTTGCACCGGCGATCGGCGGGATCAGGCGCACGACACAGCGGGAGATCGTTGTACGGAGTCAGTTCCCCGCACTCGATAAGTTGAAGTATTTGCTGGACGAGAAGGCGAAACTCACAAGCAAGATTGATCTTGTCCTCAATATGGACGAAGTTCTCCGGCATAACAAGAAGGCGATGCAGGCCCTCAAGGACATTTCCAAGGATTACAACATGCCGATCACGTCCAAGATGATCAAGTGGTACACGATTCGTCCGTCTGTGGCCTTGCGATCGGCACGACGCCGGCAGAAACGCCAGATGGAAGAGACGCCGCTTGAATCACGCGCGGGCATCCGAATGATGGTACCCGGCGCGCCGGCAAGACGTGACACGGTGCAATAGTGGGCTACCAGCGCAAGATACGCTTTTCCAACGATGACACGCTTCAGGCAATCAAGGAGAAAATCGGCAAGGAACTGATCCGCATTGAGCGGGCCTTCGCTGAGATCGAACAACCCGTGGCGACGGGGATTGGGACAACTCAGAGTGGTGGGGGTGGAGGCGGTGCAACTCAGTTGATCCTTGGAACGGTGGATGGGGCTATCACCATTCCTGTGGGGACGATCCTTTTTGATTCGGACGACGGGTTTGTCGTCACGCTCGTCAGCCCGTCGGTGGGGAGAATTGACTTGAATCTCCCCCCTCCGGAAGTTACATTGCCATTGCCAATCCCAACGCAGATTGGCCAGGTGCTCTATGCTCGAACCGTATCTGCCTTTACTCCCGAAACACCGCTCACGGGATTGGGCGGGTGGATGGTCAACGACGACGGTCTTCTGCTCATCGTCTAAACTCATTTACATCAATCAAAAGGGCCAATCATGAAAAATGTCGGAAACTGGTTGTGGGAACACCGGGGAGGTATCGCAGCATTCGTCGCGTGGCTTGTCACGCGGACGTGGTTCACAGAATGGGCGGGTGCTCCTGTCATTGATCTCATGGGCTACGGTGCTCTTTTGCTCGGCAGCGTGTCAGTCGCAGGGGGGGTGGTCATAACGGGATACAATGCGTACAAGAAAAGGAACGAATGATGTTCGTCTGGATGATGTTGATATTCCTGACGTGCGCGAGAGCCGCAGCGCAGTTTCAAGCGCAGCTGCCGACCAATCCCTTTCCGGTCCCGACTCTTAACAATCTGAAAGCGACATACAAGATTGCCTTTGCTCTCGGGCTCCGGGATACCTCCATCACACTTCGCCTGGGTCAATATTTTCAATTCACCGAGAGGATTGACACCACGATCTACCGTCACATCGTTCGCTTCGATAGCGTTCGGTACAATGGCGGCGGCAACACGCGAACAGTGTTGATGTCCCTCCGTGCGATCGACTATCCTCCTCCGGGAGATTCGACGCGGTCTGATTCTCTCGGGTACGAGATGCTGGTGGATGAACCGACGTACACGGGGTGGGGAGGAAAGGAAATCCGTACATCGTATAACGGGTTCACCGTGACGATCAGTCTGCAGAAGATTATCAACATCGGGTTCCTCAGCATTGCGAAGTTACGCGTCACACAACATGGGACGATGGTGGACTCAATTGCCGTCGTGCCATAACTCACCAAACATCATGGAGGTTGCAATGAATCTACATCGCAAAACTTTCGGGCTGATTCTGGCCCTGATCATTTGTGTTGCGGGAGCGTTCGCCGGGGAAGTGTACCGACTGTCCTGGACGCAATCACCTTCGACGTTCTTAGAGACGCAGAAGGTGATGGCGACAATCAACGGGGGGCCCCCGCAGCAACTCGGGACGGATCTCCTGGCGAACGTCAGTCAAGTGGAATTCGAGTTCACCAGCAACGCAACGGCGAATTGGTGGATTGTCTCGATCGGTGACAACGCCTCCACAGCGGAATCCGTACACTGGACCTTCACAGCCGCCAACCAAGCGACGATCCTCCCTGCAACGGGAGGGCAGTCCGTCTTTGTGCGCCATGTGGATTAGAGGGACTTTGTGGATCGTTCTGTTCCTGGTCGCGTGGGAGTGTAATCCCGATCAGCGGCAAATCCTGCCGGCAACGGGAGGGCAGGCGACGTTCGTTCGTCATGAATGATGTGGGATGCAGTGGGTAATTGTGGGAACATCCACCAAAACGCAACAAGGAGTAAAGACGCATGGCACTCAGCACGCGATTCTCTGTGGCGGCGCGAAACAAAAAGATCGACGCCATAACACCCGATCTCAATAACGGCTACCTCCGGATTTACGATGGCGCGCGACCCGCCAGTCCAGATGTGGCAATTACCACTCAGAACCTTCTCGCTGAGTTGCGTTTCAATGCCACGGCCTATGGGATTGCTGTGAACGGCGTAGCTGCTGCGAATGCCTTTACCCAAGATGTCGCAGCGAACGCAACAGGCGTGGCCGTATGGTTCCGAGCATTGAAATCGGATGGTGCAACCGCTGTCATCGACGGCGAAGTCGGGATGGCGGGGGCTAATCTCAATCTGAACGTCATTAACATTCAAGCGGGCGCGCCGGTGCTGGTCACATCACTGCCCTATGCTGAACCCATGCAGGGAGTGTAGTCACTACAAAAATCTAAAGGAGACATTCTTATGAATCAGGTAATTGCATCTTCCTACACAGACGGACCGGCGTTGACAGCGGCGGCGGCGGCATCTTGTTTGCCTACCTATGTACCCACCACACTTCCCGCCGGTTACTTTCAGATTGGACGGGTATGGCGTCTCAGGGCAATGGGTCGCATCTCATGCGCAGTCACGACACCCGGGACGGCGCGGTTTGATGTGCGGCTCGGCGGCATCGTCGTCTTTGATACACTGGCAATCCCACTGAATATCGTGGCCAAGACGGATGTGCAGTGGGCGCTCGACATATTGCTCACCTGTCGAGCAGTCGGGAGTGGAACACAGGCGAACCTGATAGGCTCCGGGATTTGGTTATCGGAGGCGAACATCAATGTACCCCTGCCTTCGGTCGGTCCCGGACCCGGCGGCGCTCTCGTGCCGTTCGATACCGCGCCAGTGGTTGGCGCTGGGTTCAACTCACAGAGCGCATTGTCGTTCGATGTCTTCTTTACGCAGACAGTCGCCACCGGCTCAATGACGTTGCATCAGTTCTTACTTGAACAGTTGACGCCCTAATGCCTATCATCCGGCAGAATCTTGTCGAGTTGGGCGATGTACTGATCCAGGGCGAGTGGTTACGCTCGCTCGCCTTGAAAACAGATACAACACCAATCTTGATTGCGCCCGGTGAAATAACCGGACTCAATCGGATTGTGGCGGGCGATCAAGGTTCAATCCTGACGAAACCAGCAGACGAAACATTTATCGCTGCGAATGGGATGATCGTCACACCTGGCGGCGCTCTTATGCCTATTCAACGCGCACTGCGCGGCTTTGATGGGCATTCTTCTTCGCTCCAGATATTTGTTGCTTCCGGCGGCGGCGTAGCAGGTCAGGGCGGCTCATTGACAGGCATCGGTCTGCAAGACACGGGAGGCAGAGAGGTACGCCATAGTCGACAGAGAACAATCGAAGGCATCCACATTCCGTACCACTGGCTCGTTGCCGACGCCATAGGGCGGAATACCGTTGTAGCCACGGTTGACGACGTAGGAAAACTGGCGCGACAGATAGACGACGACACATTGTGGTTGCTTGTAAGTTACGATCCTCTTGTGTGGGTATCGGTGAGCGTCCCATTCGGGATATTGCCCGCCATTTCGGACCCGCTTGCACAAAGTCAGGATAAAGACATCGAGGCGCGTGAGGTCATCGCAACGATCCTTAGTGCGCTGAGATTTCATCGTTTAATCAACACATAGCCATCGCAATGGGTGATGATGATTTCGTTTCTCGGAGGGAGTACGATGTGCAAATGAACGGACTCATCTCAGAGATAAAGAGGGAACGGACCATGCGCGAACATGCTCTTGAACGGGCCTTTGAGAAGATCAAGGATCTGGAAAAACAGTTCCGGGAGTTAGTCGTGGGAAATGGAAAACCATCCATCCTTTCACGATTGGCAGGCATCGAGGACATAGAGTTACGACGTGCCAGGACCATGCGGTGGCTCATGGGTATTGTTGCCGGTACGCTGGCGAGTGTCATTGGCAAGATCCTCTATGACACTCTCTACTTTCTCCCTCAGTTGCTTGAAATCGTGCAGCATCCCAAATGACGCCACAAGACCTTCTCCACAAACTCTACGCACGGTGTTGCCGCATGCAGGAGGCAAACTACACAGCGGCGGCTCGGTACGGCAGGCTTGCCCTCATCACGGGATACCCGAGTGCCGTTCTTTCCGGTATCACAGCGACGGCGGTCTTCGCGTCGTTTTTCAGTGTGGACTCTGCGGTCGTGTGGGTTCAGTTGACGGGGATCGTCACATCACTTCTGACGGCGTTTGCCGTTTCTTCCGATCGTTACTTCGGTTTTGCTCAAAAGAACATAGAGTACAGAAAACAGGGAAGCAGCTACGCGCACTACAAGCGCGAGGTTGAGAACATCCTGGCGTTCCCTCCGGGAGATCTCGAACCCGTAGTAAAGAGCCTGACGCAACAGTGGACGGACGAGACGAAGGACTATGTGGAAATTCCGGACAAAATCTGGCTCAGGTTCAAAGACAAGGAATATCCCCTCATCAACGGTCACAGCCAGTAAAACTGACGGTCGAGCGTCAGAGAAACTGACACTCGTGTGTCAGAGAAAAGGAGGCACACCCATGACCAGCGAACGCAAGGTTGTTTTTTTGTACGTCGCTCTCGCCGTTACCATTCTTGCGATCATCGTCCTTCTGGTGAAGAAAAAGACGCCGGAGAGCGTCACGACGACGCGCCGTGTGTGGACCGAGGCAGACTCCGGGATGGTCGTTCAAAAGGATATTGAGATCACTCACTTGGAGGCAATTCTCGAGGATGAGCAACGCACACGGCAAGCGGACTCAACTGAGAACAAGGCGGTCGTGGCATTCTATAAGAGACTGATCAAGCAAGTGGAAGCCACTCGACTGGACACAAGCGGCAGCGATAGTACGACGTTCACCTTCCCGGTGGCGCGTGCAATGAAGGACACGACGATCGTGGATCGGTTCGTTTCAAGTAACGGGGACACCGCGGACGTTGTACAGACGTTCCGCTTTTCGGCAGCATACCACTTCCCACCCCCCATGCCCGGCTCATTCGATTTGAAACTCGGTCGATCGAATGTGAAGATTGAGTACCGTCGCATGATGATCGAAGAGGAGACGGAGAAGATTTACGTTGAGGACGATGTGCTGAAACTCGTCGGCGCGGCAGCAGCTGGCACGGTTCTGGGCTACGGGCTGGCGAAGGACAATCAGATTCTTATCGGCGCCGGTGCCGGAGGGCTGGTAGTCGTTGCCATTACCATCATCTTCTGAGGCAACGATGTTTCCCTATACGCTGAGAAAGATCTTGAAGGCAATGGAGATGAAGGGCTTCGATCCCGTCCAAAAGCCGTACATGCTTCATCTGGTGGGGATCAGGATGCCGGGGAATGCGAATACCTTCAACGATTGGTTCACGATGTTCAGGAAGGAAATGCGGATGCAGGCTCAGATTCCAGCATGGGAGTTCCGGGCCTTCCACTGCACGACAGATCCCGGATTGTACTGGCGATTGAACCCCATGAATGTGGAGGGGACCGCGATCCTCTGTCCGGGGATGCACGAGAAGTTGTGGACGATCGGCCTCCACAAGGGCCAGTATCCTGCGCTGGTACAGTACGGCAAGGCCCGTGTGTGGCGTGACAACGACAAGGACGAAGTTCTTGACCCGGGCCCCACGGTGAGCGGCTACTACGGGATCAACTGCCACCGTGCAAAAGCGAAGGCAACGAGCACGATCGTTGACAAGTGGTCGGCTGCATGCCAGGTGATTGCCGACTCGAAAGACGACGATGTGAAGATGGAATGGGCGAACACACAGGTCGAACGGACAGGGATCGAAACCTTTGATTACATGCTCCTGGAGGACACGGATCTCAACTTTCTGAACGTCTAAACGCTATACCCGCAAGAGATTACCACGCCCCGAAAGAAAGTTCTTGACAAACGTTCCCCCATCCTTTATATTCAGGTGGGCACAGAAAACCCCCATTAGAAAAGGGACATCATGTCACGAAAGAATCCTGGTCGTCCACCGCTCCCCAAAGCCGTTACGAAACGTCATTTCCTGAAGTTCCGTTTGGGAGACGAGACTTCCCGTGATATACAGTTCTTGCTGACTGAGAAGGAAGCCGAGGACGCGTCGGAACTGATTCGGGGACTGATCTTCCGTGCCCGCAAACGAGTAGAAAGACGCATTGCCCGACAGAAGGCGAAAGCCCTGATGGGGTAAGCGTCGGAAAGGGGCATACAGCATGTCCGATCTGCTTACACACCGAACGAAGTATCTTTTATACAAAGAGACTCGTCCTCCCGACAGGAAAACGAGCATCTTCAACATTTTTGCTGCCCGCGGTGGCTTCCTTGGGCGCATCATTTGGTATCCACAGTGGCGACAGTACGTCCTTCAATCAGCAGAGGGGATCATCTTCAATCCCGATTGTCTGGACGAGATCTCATCATTCATCCGTCAACGCATGGAGGAAAGGAAACGTGGATCAAGAACAAAACGACGTCGGCGGTGAATCGTCCGAGGGTCCTGACGAACTTTCTCCCAAGCGGCGGCGACTAAACACTCAACACTATCATCAACTTACTTTCACAAGGAGGGTACAGTGGCAAAAATCACGATCACCGAAGGACTCGCGGAAATGAAGACG
>Ga0210377_10000433_pt1 | contig 40218 bp, 52 predicted proteins | sample PLM4_65_b1redo_FD_155480 | JGI IMG/M metagenome (GOLD analysis project Ga0210377, IMG submission 155480) | Groundwater sediment microbial communities from an aquifer in East River, Colorado, USA - PLM4_65_b1 redo | ecosystem: Environmental > Terrestrial > Soil > Riparian zone | place: USA: East...
ATCTCAGCCAGGCGATTCGGGATCTCACACGCAGCTTAAGTATTCGCCCCCATAAGTCGTTGCTGTTCTTGCTTTTTGGAATTTCCAGGTTGACAATCTCCCCTCAAGAATTTGCAGCCCGCACCCCCAATCCTTTGAGCATCGACTGATCAATAAGCTGAGGCCGCGTCTCCAATTTCTCGAAGGCACGGCCTCCCGGCGATGTTCCGAAGGTGCCCTACTCAAGAATCCGAGGCCCCTCCTCCGTCCTCGTGGCCCGAGACGCGGCCGCTGCGGGGCTCTGACACGGGCCACCGGTGAACTCTCCCCCTCATCATCCTGAGTCCTATCCCTCCAACTGTGTCTAGTCCCCCAACTCGCGCCGGATCGCTCTTCCTGAGAACTTTCACATTTCTTTCACAATTTCCGGCTCTCTTCGATGGGGAGGACAATTTCCAGCACTATAAATTCTTGATTTCTTTGGTGCCGGGGGCGGGAGTCGAACCCGCATAGGCCAGAGGCCCGCAGGATTTTAAGTCCCGTGCGTCTCCCAGTTCCGCCACCCCGGCAATACCATCAATTCTGAACACGGGAGTTTTGATTAACCTATCAAACCGTCACCATTTCCACCAAAGTAAATATCTAAGCAGTTACATCACATAAGCTACTTAACCTATTGAATATTATATAATAATCTGTGATATAAATGTGCTGCTACCCTGGGGCACGCCGCCGCAGTTCCTCCTTCAATTCGTCCGGAGCTTTGGTGACAACGATATTGCCAGAGCGGACCACATAGATCGGCTGATCGATCTGGTGATCGAAACGGTCGGTCCGGATAATCTCGCTTACCACCAGCTTGACCCGAATCCGGCTGCCGTCCTCGGTCTCATACTCGTTCCACTCCTCGCGGAGCGTCCGGAAATCGAGGTCGATCCCGTCAACTGTCTCATTCCCTACCTGAACCTTGGTGCGCCTAGCCACAGGTTTTCCCCCCTCTCATTCGCTATGGTCCCCCACGAATCAGGGGCTGAAGCTTCCGCCACTGCTCCGGTGTGAGGATCGTTTTCCCCTTCTCGACGGTCTTGATCCGACCGAGGCGGAGGTCAGTTCGAAGCGCCTCTATTTTGCGGATTCTTGTCTCCACCTGAGACATGTCGATCTGCTCTCGACTGAATAATCCCTGGAGCTGCAGTTCGATCCGTTGAAGCTCCGCGGTCTGAAGGTCCGCCGCTCTCTGGAAATCGCCACGAAGGGTCTCGAGGGCCCGGACCTGCTCGGCAGTGAGCGAGAGGTCCCGGGCGTGCCAGAGCATGAGGGTGATGAGCGGGACCTGCTCTCCGAGGACCGGCCGGGCCGGCATCTGCCATTCGGACGGGGGAGGTGGCGGAATCGGCGCGCAACCGAGGATGGTCATCAGAGGGAGAAGCACAGTCCCGCACACGATGGCTCTGAACCGCGAGAAGCTCATGCGTGTCCTCCAATGGGAGACACCAGGGGCGGCAGTCGGGTACACTCGATCACGATGTCAATGCGATTCCCGGAAGAAGCTCCGGCTGGAGTGGAGGCGGCGGGCGGACTCGAACCGCCGAATAAAGGTTTTGCAGACCTCTGCCTTAGCCACTTGGCTACGCCGCCATGGGATGGCCAATACCTACATCATTCAGTACGTCATCCAGTAATTGAGTCGGAAGAGGACAAGGGGTGGGTACGACGCTGAAAAACATTCTTTATTACTTCATGAACACGCGCTCGATGACGGCTGTGTGGGCCAGAGGTTTGGAGCGGGAAACGGGATTTGAACCCGCGACCCTCGCCTTGGCAAGGCGATGCTCTGCCACTGAGCTATTCCCGCTCACGGAGCAACACTATAGCGTCGGCAGTCTGTTCTGTCAAACGAAAATCGCCCGGGCGCTCAGAGGGTGAGGAGCTTGAGGACGGCCTCTGGATCAGCCTTCACCGTGACGGGCCCTGGCGAAAGGCGAATGGCGGCATCGGGATCTTTCAGGCCGTGTCCGGTGAGGACGCAGACCACGACCGTGTCTCTCGGGAAGTTGTTCGATCGGCTGAACTTGATGAGCCCGGCCACCGAGGCTGCCGACGCCAACTCGCAGAAGATCCCTTCGGTATGGGCCAGGAGCCGATAGGCGTCGATGATCTCGCCGTCGGAGACCATGTCGATCCGCCCGCCCGACTCCTGTGCAGCCGCCACCGCGCCACGCCAGCTCGCCGGGTTCCCGATCTGGATCGCCGAGGCGACGGTCTGGGGCCGCTCGATCACCTTCCCGTGGACGATCGGTGCCGCGCCTTCCGCCTGCCACCCCATCATCTTCGGTAACGCCTTGATCCGCGTTTCCCGAAAGTACTCCTGGTACCCCTTCCAGTAGGCGGTGATATTGCCCGCGTTTCCGACCGGAATGAATTGGTAGTCCGGGCTCCGACCAAGCCGGTCGCAGATCTCGAACGCCGCACTTTTCTGCCCCTCGATCCGGTACGGATTGAGGGAGTTGACCAAGGCGATGACCCGATCGCCGGAAAGCTGCCTCACGATTCCCAGGGCCTGGTCGAAGTTCCCCTCGATCTGCAGCACCTGGGCGCCGTGGATCATGGCCTGAGACAGCTTGCCCAACGCGATCTTCCCCTCCGGGATCAGGACAAAGGCCCGAAGGCCTGCACGGGCGGCGTAGGCCGAGGCGGAGGCCGAGGTGTTCCCGGTGGAGGCGCAGATCACGGCCCTCGCCCCCTCCTCTACCGCCTTGCTGACGGCCACCGTCATTCCCCTGTCCTTGAAGGAGCCCGTGGGGTTCAGCCCTTCGCATTTCAGATACACCTCCGCTGTAAGCCCGAGAGTCGTCCGCAGCCGCTCGGCACGGACAAGCGGAGTGTTCCCCTCGTTCAGGGTGACGACCGGCGTCCGTTCGGTCACAGGCAAAAAGGCCCGGTACTGGTCGATTATCCCTTTCCAGCTTGTCGCGCTCATAGCCGGCTCAGCCACTGGCCCCTTCGACCCTGAGGCACACGGTCTCGCGGCTCACGACGTCGAGATGGTCGATCACCTTGAGCGAGCGTTGCATGTCGCCCTCCACCGCCTCGTGGGTCATCATGACGATCGGCACGGCGCTTTGCTCATGGCGTCCTTTTTGGATGACCGACGCGATGCTGATGTTGTTGCCGCCCAGGATCCCCGCCACCCTGGAGAGGACCCCCGGTTTGTCGATCGCCATGATCCTCAGGTAGTAGCAGGTTCGGACCTCAGCCATGTCCTTGATATCGGCATCCTGGTCGGAGAGCTGCGGGGGAGGGACACTCCTCGCAGTCCGATCCTGGAGCAGGCTCCTGGCGATCTCCGCGATGTCGCTGACGACCGCCGAGGCAGTTGGCATCTGGCCCGCCCCCCTGCCGTAGAACATGAGAGAGCCCACGGCATCCCCCACGACGTAGACGGCATTATAGACGCCGCCCACCGAGGCCAGCAGGTGATCCTCCGGAATGAGGGCGGGGTGCACTCTGGCCTCCAGTTCGCCATTGAGCTGCTTGGCGATCGCCAGCAGCTTGATCCGAAACCCCAGGTCCCTGGCATACTCGATGTCGGAGGCATCGATCCTCCGGATCCCCTCCACGAAGATCCTGTCAAACGGCACATAGGCGCCGAACGCCAGCGTCGCCAGGATCTGGAGCTTGTGTGCGGCGTCGATTCCGTCCACGTCAAGCGACGGATTGGCCTCGGCATATCCTTTGGCCTGGGCCTCGGCCAGCACCTCGGCAAATGGTCTCCTGCTCTCCGTCATGGTCGTGAGGATGTAATTGCAGGTGCCGTTCACAATGCCGGTGATCGAGCGGACCCGATCGGCAACCAACCCTTCCTTCACCCCTCGGATCAAAGGAATGCCACCGCACACGCTCGCTTCAAACCCGATCGACACCCGCTGAGCCGCCGCGGCTCGATACAGCTCACGCCCGTGAGTGGCAAGAAGGGCTTTGTTGGCCGTCACCAGATGCTTCTTCCTGGCCAGCGCCGCCTGACAGAACCGAAGCGCTGGATCATGGCCCCCGATCAGTTCCACGACGATGTCGATGGCGGGATCATCGATTACCGCCATCGCATCGGTGGTCAGCAGCGCCGGGTCCACATCGACATTCCGCCTGCGCGAGATGTCGATATCGGCGATCCTCCGAATCACGATCGGCCCGCCGAGCCGCCGTTCTATGAGGGCACCGTTCTCCTGGATCAGTTTCACGACGCCGGATCCGACCGTCCCGAACCCCAGTATGCCGATCTGCACCGCTTTCATGGTCATCCCTCCGCCCTGCTCAGCCGCCCATGGCCGATGCCAGGCCGCCTCTCCAGGCCGACTCGACCTCCTTGATGGGAAGATCGAGGGCAAATGCCGCGCCCCGAAGCTTCAACCTCGTCCCCCCAACGGTTCCCAGATGCGTGAGCGGCACCCGATGCACGGCTGCAATCTCCTGCAGCCTCGGCCAGTCCGACTCTTGGAGGGAGACGATGATCCGCGATTGAGATTCTCCGAAGAGAAGCGCGTCGGGACGGATGGTGTCTCGGAGCTCGATATCGACACCGATCGGCGCCCCTGCCCTCCCGATGCATGACTCGGCCAGGGCGACGGCCAGCCCACCCTCTGAGCAGTCGTGTGCCGAACGGATAACTCCACGCCGAATCGCCTCAAGACAGGCGCGCTGAGCTGCCTGCTCCGTCGCGAGATCCAACGACGGCGGCTCGCCACGGACCAGGCCGAACCGCACCGCGAGATACTCGCTCGCTCCCAGCTCCTCCTTCGTTTCCCCCAGGAGTGCCACCAGATCCCCTTCGGTCTTGAACCACTGGTCGGTGGCGTGGGCCACATCTTCCAGAAGGCCGATCATCCCGATGATGGGTGTGGGAAATATCGCGTGTCCTGATGTCTCATTGTAGAAGCTCACGTTGCCGCCGGTGACGGGCGTGTGCATGGCACGGCATGCCTCGCCGATCCCCTTGACCGCCTCCACGAATTGCCACATGATCGCCGGTCGCTCCGGACTCCCGAAGTTCAGACAGTTGGTGATCGCGAGCGGCTCTCCGCCCGCGCAGACCACATTTCTGGCCGCCTCGGCCACGGCGATCATCCCTCCCCGATAGGGATCTATCGCGCAGTAGCGGCCGTTGCCATCGGTGGACAGGGCAATGGCGCGTCTGCCTCCTGGAAGCCGGAGGACAACGGCGTCCGATCCAGGCCGGACGACCGTGTTCAAGAACAACATGTGATCGTACCGCTCCCAGATCGGCTCTTTACAGGCGAGGTTCGGCGACTGCAGCAGCTCGAGGAGCGCCGCCGCATAATCGCCAGGCGGTGGAACGGCCGAGAGATCGAGCCGACGCGATTCGCTGATCTCGTCAGGAGGGCTCATCGGCCGGTGATAGGCCGGTGCACCATCAGCGAGCGCGGCGGCCGGGATCTCTGCCACCAGCCTCCCGTGATCGAGGACCCGCAACAGCCCGCCCTCGGTGACCCGCCCGATCACCTCCGCATCGAGGTCCCACTTCTCGAACACCTTTCTGACACGTTGCTCGCGTCCCCGCTTGGCGACAACGAGCATCCGCTCCTGCGATTCTGAGAGCATCAGTTCATACGGGGTCATCCCCTGCTCTCGCCGGGGAACGAGCGCGAGGTCGATCTCGATCCCGGTCCCGCCGCGGCTGGCCATCTCGGCCGTGGCGCAGCTCAGGCCCGCGGCGCCCATGTCCTGGACCGCAACCAGATCGTCCCCTTCCATCAGTTCGAGACAGGCTTCGATCAGCAGCTTTTCCCGAAATGGGTCACCGACCTGGACCGTCGGGCGCCTCGCTTCGGATCCTTCATCGAAGGCGCCAGAGGCCATCGTGGCGCCATGGATACCATCGCGGCCGGTCTTGGCCCCGGCATAGATCACCGGATTGCCGACCCCACCCGCCCTGGCGAAGAAGAGCCGATCTTTCCTGGCGATCCCGACGCACATGACGTTCACCAACGGGTTCGAGCCATACGGCTCGGCAAAGAAGGCCTCTCCTCCCACGGTCGGCACGCCTACAGCGTTCCCGTACCCTGCGATTCCAGCCACCACGCCGCAGAACAGGTAGCGGTTCTTCGGATCGTTCAGCGGACCGAACCGGAGCGAGTCGAAGAGCGCGATCGGTCTCGCGCCCATCGTGAAGATGTCCCGGATGATCCCCCCCACCCCAGTGGCGGCCCCCTGGTATGGCTCGATGAAGGAGGGGTGGTTGTGGCTTTCCATCTTGAAGACAAGTGCGAGACCATCCCCGATGTCCAGGACACCCGCGTTCTCGCCCGGGCCCTGGAGGACACGGGAGCCCTTCGTCGGAAGCGTGGCCAGATGGACCTTCGAGCTCTTGTAGCTGCAGTGCTCCGACCACATCGCGGAAAAGACGCCCAGCTCGGTCAGGTTCGGCTCTCGACCCAGGATCGCGAGGATCCGATCGTACTCCTCAGCCGTGAGGCCGTGCGACTCGACAAGATCGGAGGTGATCAGGGAGACAGTCATGAGGGGCGTCAGGCGCGGGCGAAGGTGTCGAGGATCGACGCAAACATCGCGCGTCCATCCTCGGAGCCAAGGATCGCCTCTGCGGCCCGCTCCGGATGGGGCATCAGGCCGAGCACATTGCGGCGCTCGTTGCAGACGCCGGCGATATGATCAAGCGAGCCGTTAGGGTTCGCCTCCTTCGTGAGCTCGCCGCCCTCGTCGCAGTAGCGAAAGACGATCTGGTCGTTCTCCACCAGCTGCTTCAGGGCCGCTTCGTCGATGTAATATCGCCCTTCGCCGTGCGAGATCGGCATCCGCACTACCTGCCCACGTGTCATGGCAGAGGTGAAGGGGGTCTGCTGGCTCTCCACCCTCAGATGGACCCATATGCACCGGTAGTGCATGCAATCATTGCGCAAGAGGGCACCGGCCAACAGGCCGGCCTCTGTCAAGATCTGAAATCCGTTGCAGCTCCCGAGGACCAGGCCACCTCTCTCGGCAAACCGCGCCACCTCTTTCATGACGGGGGAGAATCGCGCGATCGCGCCGGTCCGGAGGTAGTCGCCATGGGCGAAGCCTCCTGGCAGGATCACGCAATCGGCGCCTTGAAGATCAGCCTCCTTATGCCACAGATAACACGCCTCCTCCTTCAGGACGTTCACGATGACATGATAGAAGTCCTGTTGACTCCAGGAGCCGGGAAAGACCACGATCCCGAATTTCATCTCCCGGCCTCCTCCAACTCGAAGCTATAGTCTTCAATGACCGGGTTCGCAAGGAGTCGCCTGCACATCTCCTCGACCTGTGCGGCGGCCTGTTCCCTGGCGTTACCGTCCAGCCTGATCACCAGAAACTTCCCGATACGAACGTCTCCTACTCCCCTGAATCCTAGTGTTTCAAGGGCGGACTTCACGGTGTCCCCCTGGGCGTCGAGGACGCCCGGCTTCAGCGTGACGTAGATTTTCGCAGTCAACATGATACACGTTCCATGTTCCAAGTTCCGGGTTCCAGGTTATGCTTCGCTGTTCCGGGTTCCGGGTAAGAAATGGGGGCTCTCTTTTCAACTTGGAACGTGGCACCCGGAACCTGGAACTCCCGATGAATCAGAGGCCTACGCGAGCGAAGATATCGTCCAGATGACGCAGATGATAGCCCAGATCGAAGCACTTTTCAACCTCGGCAGGCGAGAGGTGACGGCGGATCTCTTGGTCGACGAGCAGGAGCTGCTTGAAGGGCGCTCGCGACTCCCAGGCCTTCATGGCGTGTCGCTGCACCAGCCGGTAGGCCTCTTCACGACTGAGGCCCTTGTCCACCAGCGCCAACAAGACCGCCTCCGAAAAGACCACGCCCCCCGTCAGGTCAAGGTTCTGGCGCATTCGATCCGGATAGACTCGGAGACCCTCCAGGACCTCACGGAAGCGAACCAGGAGGTAGTCAAGCAGGATGGTCGCGTCTGGAAGGACGACCCGTTCCACGGATGAGTGGCTGATATCGTGTTCGTGCCAGAGGGGAACGTTCTCCAGGCTCGCCTGGGCGTAGGCTCGAAGCAGCCTCGCCAACCCGGACACTTGTTCGCACGCGACCGGGTTCCGCTTGTGAGGCATGGCCGACGATCCCTTCTGTCCCTCGACAAACGGCTCCTCGACCTCACGGACCTCTGTCCGCTGCAGGTGGCGGATCTCGGTGGCGAACTTATCCAGCGAGGTCCCGATCAGGGCGAGCGTCAGCAGAAGCTCAGCGTGCCGGTCCCTGGAGAGAATCTGGCTGGAAATCGGCGCCGGGGTAAGCCCGAGCCGAGTGCAGACGTACTGCTCCACGAACGGCGGAAGGTGAGCGAAGGTCCCGACGGCGCCCGAGAGCTTCCCATATGCCACCGCTTCCTTCGCCCGTCGGAGGCGATCGAGATCGCGCCCCGCTTCGGTATACCAGAGCGCCAGCTTCAAACCAAAGGTCACCGGCTCAGCATGCACGCCATGCGTACGCCCGATCATCACCGTCCGCTTGTGGCGGCGGGCGAGATCGGCGAGAACCAGCCTGAGGGCCTCCAGATCTTCCACGAGAATGGTGGCAGCCTGCTGAAGCTGAACGGCAAGGGCGGTATCGACCACATCATACGAGGTCAGCCCAAGATGGATATACCGCGCCTCCGGGCCGACCCGCTCCGCCACCGCCGAGACAAAGGCGATGACATCGTGGCGAACCTCACGTTCGATCTCGTCGATGCGGCGAATATCGTAGCCAGCCCGCTCCCGGATGACGGTCAGCGCCTCTCGCGGAACCTTGCCCAGCTCCGCCCAGGCCTCACACGCCAGCAGCTCGATACGAAGCCAGGTGTCATAGCGACTGCGCGGTTCCCACACGGACGCCATCCGGGGAAGCGTATAGCGAGAGATCATCGCTTCTCCTCGTTACACACGCCTATGGTTCCGGTTGCCCAGTGGCGAAGTCGCGTTGTCAAGACAACGAAGCCTGGACTGAGGTCCGTCGAAGGAAGGAATTCGGCCCGATCGGCCGTCAGGAGAGCAGCGCGGCCTGGGGGACAGGGCCGATGAAGGTAATGGTGAAGGCCTCGTCGCGCAAGATCCGCCGGGCAAGCGACTGGAACTGATCGATTGACACCGCTTCGATTTCGGAGATGATCTCATCGAGATCATGATTGCGCTCGAGGTAGATCTCCGTTTTGGCAAGGCGAGTCATCCGGCTGCTGGTCCCCTCCAGACCGAGGAACAGGTTGCCCTTGAGCTGATCCTTTGCCTGTTGGAGATCGCGGGGAGCAATCGGCCGATCGCGCAAGCGGGCGCACTCCGCGCGGATCAGGTCTACCACCTGACCAGAAGACTCGGGACTGGTCCCGGCATACACGACCAGGAGGCCACAGTCGCGGTATGAGGCCTGGTAGGAGTAGATCGAGTACGCCAGGCCACGCTTTTCGCGAACCTCCTGGAAGAGTCGAGAACTCATGCTGCCGCCCAGCATGGCATTCAGCAGGTAGATGGCGTAGCGATCCTCGTGGGCGTAGGGAAGACCGTCTAACCCCACGCACAGGTGAAGCTGGGCCGTGTCACGCTCCTCGACCCGCACGGCCGCCGTAGAGACAGGTGCCGGGGGATCAGAGTGATAGCTTCGGCCTTCGAAGCCGTCGAATGCCCGCAACACCAGCTCCGCCACTTGGTCGTGCTCCAGGTCGCCGGCCGCCGCCACGACAGTGCGGTCTGGCCGATAGAAGCGCTCCATGTGGCGGCGGATATCGGCTTGCGCCATGCGGAGCACGGTGTCCTTCTGACCCAGGATCGGTCTGGCCACGGGGTGGTCACCCCAGATCGCCTCGGCGAAAAGGTCGTGAACCAGGTCATCCGGGGTGTCCTCCACCATCTTGATCTCCTGAAGAACCACCTGCCGTTCCCGATCGATATCCTGGGGGTCGAGGCGAGAGTGGAGAAAGGTATCAGCGAGAAGTTCAATGGCCAGGGGAAGATGCTCGCCCAGCACCTTGGCATAGAAACAGGTGCTCTCCCGACTGGTGAAGGCGTCCAGCGTCCCACCAACGGCATCAACCGCCCTGGCGATCTCCTCCGCGCTCCGGCGCTCCGTCCCCTTGAACAGCATGTGCTCGATGAAGTGCGAGACACCAGCCACCTCCGGCGTCTCATCCCGTGAGCCAACCCTGACCCAGACTCCGATCGAAGCCGACTTGACGGACGGCATCCGTTCGGTGAGCACTACCATCCCGTTCGACAGCACCTGGCGGTTGTAGAAGGAGGTCGTCATAGATCAGGAGGATCTCTGCTCGGCCTTTCTCGTGCTTTCGGACTCCAACACCTCTTTGCGACTGAGCCGGATCTTCCCGTTCTTGTCGATGTCGATCACCTTGACCATGACTTCGTCTCCTTCCGACAGCACCTCCTCGACTTTTTTCACCCGCTGTTCGGCAATCTGAGAGATGTGCAACAGCCCATCGGTGCCAGGAAGGATCTGCACAAAGGCGCCAAAGTCCATGATCTTGACCACCTTGCCCAGGTAGACTCTGCCGACCTCAGGGACCTCGACGATCTTATTGATGATCGACAACGCCTTCTGGGCCGCCGCCTCATCGACCGAGGCGATCTCCACCCGCCCATCGTCGGAGATATCGATCTTCGCCCCTGACTCCGCCACGATCCCCCGGATCACCTTGCCGCCCGGGCCGATCACCTCCCGGATCTTATCCACAGGGATCATGATCGTGATGATCCGAGGGGCATAGACGGAGATGCTCGGCCTTGGCTCCGAGAGGGCACGGTCCATCTGGCTCAGGATATGGAGGCGGGCGCGTTTGGCTTGATCCAGCGCCTTCGCCATGAGGGTGGCGGTGATCCCCCGAGTCTTGATGTCCATCTGAAGGGCGGTGACCCCCTTTCGCGTGCCGGCCACCTTGAAGTCCATGTCGCCCAGGTGATCTTCGAGTCCGATGATGTCGGTGAGGATCGCCGTCCGATCCTTCTCCATGACAAGCCCCATCGCCACCCCTGCCACCGCCGACTCGATCGGAACCCCGGCATCCATCAGGCTCAGGCTCGCCCCGCAGACCGTCGCCATGGAGGATGAACCGTTCGACTCGAGGATATCCGAGACGATCCGGAGGGTATAAGGAAACTCCTCCTTCGGCGGCAGGACCGCGAGCAGCGCCCGCTCGGCCAGCGCCCCATGCCCGATCTCACGGCGACCGGGGCCACGCATGAACTTGACCTCGCCGACGCTGAACGGCGGGAAGTTGTAATGGAGCATGAACCGCTTGGTCCCTTCGCCCTCGATGTCATCCAATCGCTGTTCATCTTCGGACGTGCCAAGTGTGGTGGTCACGAGGGCTTGAGTCTGACCTCTTGTGAACAGGGCCGATCCGTGCGTTCGCGGGAGGACCCCCACCTCGGCACTGATAGGCCGAACGTCCTCAAGTCCCCGTCCGTCCGCTCGCCGCCCCTCCTCCAGGATCATCCGGCGCAACTCCTCATGCTCGATCTGTTCGAACAGGTGTCTGACCGCTGCTTTCCGATCCTCCGGTTCGTCGCCATGCTGAGCGAGGACTTCCTCATAGAGCTGCTGCCTACGGGTTCGGTGCTCCTCCTTTTCGGCAATGCCGGCGAGGGTCCGCAGCCCCTGGCGGGCCAGGCTGCTCACCCGCTCGTGCAACTCGGGATCAGCAGGCGGAGCGTTGAAGGGCGCCTTTTCGACCCCAAGCTGCTTGGCGAGCTCCTCCACCATACCGATCAGGACTTGAATCCCCTTGTGGCCGAACTCGATCGCCTCGACCATCAACTCCTCGGACACCTCTTTGGCCCCGGCCTCGATCATCACCACGGCGGCCCTGGTCCCTGCGACCACCAGATCGATGTCAGCCCCATCCTGCATGGCATAGGTTGGATTGAGGACGAACTTGCCCCCGACACGGCCGACCCGGACGGCGGCGATCGGCCCGAGGAACGGGATGGACGAGATGGTCAGGGCAGCGGAGGCACCCACCACCGCCAAGACATCAGGGTCGTTCTCCTGGTCAGCGGACAGGACGGTGCCGATAATCTGGACATCTTGACGATAACCCTCCGGAAAGAGAGGGCGCAGTGGGCGATCGATGAGGCGGGCGGTGAGGGTCTCCTTGTCATGGGGGCGGCCTTCCCGTTTGAAGAAGCCGCCGGGAATCTTCCCTGCAGCGTAGGCCCGTTCCTGGTAATCGACCGTGAGGGGGAAGAAATCGATACCCTGACGCGGCTGTTTGGACGCCACCGCCGTGACCAGGATGACCGTGTCACCATATCGGACTAACACGGCGCCATCGGCCTGCCGGGCGACACGTCCCGCCTCGATACTCAGCGATTTGCCTTCGATGATCCGTTCGACGCGACCGTTCACTTCCGGATTCCCAATCTTTCTATGACCTGTTTATACCGGGTGTTATCCTTGCTCCTGAGGTAATCCAGGAGCTTCCGGCGCCGCCCGACAAGGCGAAGCAATCCCCGCCTCGAGTGAAAGTCTTTCTTGTGGACCGTCAGGTGTTCGGTGAGATATCCGATTCGCCCGGTAAGGAGAGCGATCTGCACCTCCGGAGAGCCGGAGTCGGTGTCATGAAGCCGATGCTGCCCAATGATCTCTTGCTTGTTTGCAACCGCTTTGGCCACGAAGCCATAACCCCCTTTCTTCTCATGGAGATACCCGCATCCTCAACGTACGATATCATATGCCCCTAGGGGAGTAAAGCCCATTCTTTCGGAGAAAACCGAGGGAAGGCGGCAAAGACGTCATCGGCCCTCCTCCTGTCGATTTCGATTTGCTGCCGGAGCAGGTCAGGGCTCTCGAAATGCCGCTCATCCCGCAGTCGTCCGAGAAAGAAGAGCGTCAGCGCCTCCCCATACAGCTCGTGGCTCGCGTCAATGAGGTGCACCTCGATCCGGCGGGCGCCGCCCCCAAACGTCGGAGCTGTCCCGACATTGACTAGGGCGCGTTGCAGTTCCTTGCGGTACCACGCCTGGCCCACGTACACGCCGTCCGGAATCAGCACATCGGCCGTGGCGGGCAGGTTAGCCGTCGGGTAGCCCAGCCCTTTTCCCCGCCCGGCTCCCCGCTCAACCTCTCCCCGAATGGCGTAGGGCCGGCCCAGATAGCGAGCAGCCTCGACCAGCTCGCCCCTGGAGAGCAAACCGCGAATCAGGGTCGAGCTCACAACCTGGCTGTCCACGGTCATCGCAGGGACCACATCCAGCCCGAACTGGTGCTCTTCTCCAAGCGCTCGGAGGGTTTCGGGAGAGCCAGCCCTGCCCTTGCCGAAGGCGAAGTCGTACCCGACGCAGACAATTCGTGCGCGGAGTCGATCGACCAGGTAGGTTTTCACGAAATCGCGCGGCGGGGTGTCAGCCAGAAAGGGGGTGAAGGTGACCGCTACCAGAAGATCGATGCCGAGGGCTCGTATGATCTCCTGCTTGATCGGCAATGGTGTGATCAGGGGCGGGGCCTTCGAATGGTTTACCACCTCGAGCGGGTGCCGCGCAAAGGTGAACACAGTCGCCGTTCCCCACTCCTGCCGGGCCCGCCGTACCACGCGACCGAGGATCTCCTGATGCCCCAGATGGACTCCATCGAAGGTTCCAAGCGCCACCACCACATAGGGGTAGTCGCCTTCCAGATCCTCCACCCGCTCGACGACGATCATTGCCCGGCCAAGACCCGCACCGGCTTGAGGACCACCCGGCGTGGATCGGTCGCTGCGAACTCCTGACCCGCGACCGTCGCCTCGGCAAGGGAAAGAAGCTGGCGCCGGTACCCCAGCACGCGAACCAAGTCCCCCTTCTCCACTCCAGGGGGGAAGCTGATGAGCGAAGCTGCCACCGTCCCACTTCCTTGGACGACCGCTCGAGAGGACTCGGGATGGACCCTGACGGCGGGAAGGTGGTCCAGGGCCTCTCCCACGGGGATCAGCACCTCCCGAATGCGCCCCTCCTCAACGATCTTCCTTAGCTGGTCGAGGGTTATCGCCTCCTCCACTAGGAAGCGGCCCGACCGGGTTCGCGTCAGTGCAAAGAGGTGCGCGCCGCATCCGAGCTCCCGACCGATGTCGTCGCACAGGGCGCGGGCATACGTCCCCTTGGAGCAACTGACCCGGATCCTGATGAAGGGTAGATCGACTGAGAGAAGGGTGAGATCGTAGATCTTCACCGTGACCGGTTCCCGTTTCACCGTTTCGCCGCGCCGGGCCAGGCGATAGAGACGCTCCCCGCGATGCTTCTTGGCGGAAAAGAGCGGTGGCACCTGCTGGATCTCTCCGACAAACCCATTCAGGATCTCTCGAAGTTTGACAGGGTCCACGCTGATGTCATCGGTCTGGGACAGAACCTTCCCGTCTGCATCAAGGGTGTCGGTGGTGATCCCCAGCCGCATCGTGACCAGGTACTCCTTATCGGCCTGGGTGAGGAACTGCGCGATGCGGGTGGCACGTCCGACGCAGACCGGGAGGACCCCGGTGGCCCTCGGATCCAGAGTACCAGTGTGGCCCACGCGGCGGATCTTCAGGAACCGTCGCACGACATCAACCACATCGTGAGAGGTCATCCCCCCAGACTTGTTGATGTTCAAGACTCCGCTGAGTTCCATCGAATATGCCACGCCTCACACACCAGTGGCAGGCGCGCGCCCCGATTCCCGTTGGCGCGCCCGCAGCCGCTCGACCGTCTCCCACGGGACCTCTACCGCCCCCAGCTCGGCGTCGGCAACGACACCCGCGCCGTGAAAATCGCTCCCACCGGTGGGAACCAGCCGATGTCGACCAGCTTCGGCAAGGAGCGATGCCGTGATCTCGGGGGTGTAGCCCTTATAGTAGGCCTCGATCCCCTCCAGGCCAGCCTCCACCATGATTGGGAGCAGGCGGGAGAGATCCAACCGGTAGTCGTTCGCTCCCACGATGATCGGATGGGCCAAGGAGGGTACGCCATGCGCCTCCTTGATCAGGCTGACCGCTTCCTGGGGAAGAAGCTTCAGTCCCTCAACATACCCCGGGCCTCCCCGTCTCAGAAAGCGCGAGAAGGCCTCATCCACCGACCCGACGTAGCCCCGCTCCACAAGGGCCCTGGCGATATGGGGCCGTCCCATCGAGCCGCTGTCAGCAATCGCCATCACACGCTCCCAATCGAGCGGGCAGCCCAGTTCTCCCAGCCTCTCCACCATGGCCCGGGCTTGCGTGACCCTGGCCTCCTGAAGCCGGCAAAGGCTTTCGCGCAGGCGGCGGTCATCCGCATGGATAAGGTAGCCCAGAACATGGATCTCGTCGCCATCCAGATTGGCGCTGACCTCGATCCCCGGGATCACCTCGATCGGAAGACCGGAGGCGGCATCTTGCGCCTCTCGGATCCCATCGACGCTGTCGTGGTCGGTCACGGCCATGACACGGATCCCGATGCGAGCGGCGGCCCTTACCAGCTCCGCCGGCCGTAGCGCACCATCGGAGGCCGTCGTGTGAAGGTGCAGGTCCACCTGACTCCCCATCGTCACTTCTCCATCGTCCTGTCGGTCTCGATCCGCCGCAGCAGCTCAGCCAGGTGCAGCGCCTCCTCCAGCGAATTATCCGGCAAGAACACCAGTTCCGGCGCATAACGCAGGCACAGCCAACGCCCCAGCTCGCCCCGCAGAAAACCCGCCGCGCTCTTCAGACCGATCAGCGCTTCGGGGCGGTGTGTCTCTCCGCCCCCGGCCGAACAGATATAGATCCTCGCATGCCGCAGATCATCGCTCACCCACACACGGGTGACCGTCACAAAGCCGATCCTCGGATCCTTGACCGAACGTAGGATCAGGCGACTGATCTCTTCCTTTATCAGGGCACCGACACGCTCGGCGCGCTTGCCTTGCATCAGCGTATCAACCATGGCCGGCAAGTGCCCCTCCAACTACTTCGCCCTAAGTTGGTGGGCACCCTGCCGGAAACCGGCGGGGTCAATGGGTCACCAAATCGATCTCGTAATCGAGAATCAGGGCATCGCCGTCATGCTCAATGAGGTTGACCACCTTGCTCAGGGTCTCATCCACCAGGCGAGCATTGTTGCTGACGCAGGCGATCCCCAACGTGGCGCGTTGCCAGTCATCAAGACGGTCCACCTCGGCGATGGAGACATTGAAGCGGCCCTGGACTCGATCTTTGATGCTCTTGACAACCCGACGTTTGCCCTTGAGAGAGCTGTTGCCAGAAATGCGAAGCTCGACGCGGCAGGTTCCGACCGTCATGACGTAACAAGTTCCACGTTCCGGGTTCCAAGTTCCACGTTGATGATAAATCTTAACCCGGAACCTGGCACTTGGCACCTGGAACGTTGTTACAATGTTTGAGCGACCGCTTCAAGTTCATAGACCTCCAGGATATCGCCAACCTTGACATCGTTGAATTTCACGAGGCCGATCCCGCACTCGAAACCGCTCTGGACCTCTCGGACATCCTCCTTGAATCTGCGGAGCGACCCGATCCTCCCCTCGTGGACCACCTTCCCGTCACGGACGATGCGGACCGGGCTGTCCCGGCTCACCTTGCCCTCCACAACGAACGAGCCCGCAATGACCCCCACTTTGGGCACTTGAAAGATCTGACGAACCTCAACACGGCCCACCGGGCGCTCGACATACTTGGGCTCCAGCAGCCCCTCCATAGCCCCCCGGATCTCGTTGATCGCGTCATAGATAACCGTGTAGAGCCGAATCTCGACCTTCTCCAGCTCGGCCAGCTTCTGGGCCTTTGAATCGGGACGCACGTGGAATCCCACGATGACTGCATTGGAGGCAGACGCGAGCATCACGTCGGTTTCGTTGATGGCGCCCACGGAGGAGTGGATCACTTTCAGTTTCACCGCCTCCGTGCTGATCCGCTCCAGAGATTCCCGGAAGGGCCCGATGGAACCCTGGACGTCCCCCTTGATGATCATGCGGAGTTCCTTGACCTCTCCCTCCTTGATGCGGCGGTGCAAATCCTCTAGGGTCACGCGTTGCCTCGAGACGATCCTTTCCTCTCGATGCTTCTGCTGGCGGCCGACCGCGATCTGTCGGCCTTTCCGCTCATCCGCCACGACGACGAAGGTATCCCCGGCCAGCGGGATCCCTGAAAGCCCCAGGACCTCCACTGGAGTCGCAGGCCTCGCCTCCTGGACCTTTTTTCCCTTCTCGTTGATCATGGCCCGCACCCGGCCTGAGTGTAGTCCGGCGACGATGACGTCACCCACTTTGAGGGTCCCCTTTTGCACCAGCACTGTCGCCACCGGCCCTCGGCCACGATCCAGCTCGGCCTCGACGATGACGCCTTTCGCTGGTCGGTCGGGGTTCGCCTTTAATTCCTGAATTTCGGCGAGCAGGAGGAGCATCTCCAAAAGGTGATCGATCCCAACCTTCTTCTTAGCCGAGACTTCCACAAAGATCGTCTGCCCTCCCCACTCTTCCGGGACCAGACCGTGCTCCGACAACTGCTGCTTCACACGGTTCGGATCGGCGCCGGGCTTATCGATCTTGTTGATCGCTACCAGGATCGGAACCTTGGCGTCCTTGGCATGGTTGATGGCTTCTACGGTCTGAGGCATCACCCCGTCGTCGGCTGCGACGACCAAGACCACAACATCGGTGGCTTGTGCCCCACGCGCACGCATCGCGGTGAACGCCTCGTGGCCAGGCGTATCCAGGAACGTGACCTTGCCATTGGGCAGATCGACCTGATAGGCACCGATGTGTTGGGTGATCCCTCCTGCCTCCGAAGCGATGACATTGGTCTCACGGATCGCATCCAACAGGGAGGTTTTGCCGTGATCAACATGGCCCATAATGGTGACCACCGGGGGTCGGGGCTGCAGCAGCGAAGGGTCCTCAGCCTCTTTCGCCTCGGTCGGGGTCTCCTCCAGGGACGTCACTTCAACGGTGAATCCTAGCCTGTCGGCCGCCGTTTTCACCAACTCCACGTCAAGAAGCTGGTTGATAGTGGTCATGATCCCCATCTTGATCAACTTCTTGATGATCTCACTGGGGCTCGATTGGAGCTGTTCCGCCAGCTCCTTCACAGTGATCGACTCCGAAATCTTGACAATCAGGGGGGCTGGGGCGGGCGCTTCTGGTTCGGCCGGCTCCACCTGCGTGGGGGGTTGAGGCGCAAGGGGAGCAACGACCACCCCCTCCTCGGACGCGCGGCCTGCAGCAGGCGTCACCTGGGTGAACGACGGCTCCGCCTTCGCTGGAGCCGGGGCGGCCGGCGGCTGGACGGACACCTTGGGAGGCGCTGGGGATGGCTGTTCGAGAGCCACGGTCGCCCCGGTTGATTTGGGGGAAGGAACAACCTGCGGCTTTTGACGCGCTGCCGGCCGAACCGGGCTCGATTTCGTCGCCGGCGTCCCTTCCGCTATCGGCTGGGGCCCTGGTTTTGGCTTTGGCTCAGCGAGCTTTGGCCCAGCGGGCCTAGCCACCGAGATCCTGTGAGCGGCCGCCATCGGCCCTTCGGCCTTGCCCGCTTTGGGATGTGGTGTCGCCATGGGCTTGGCGGGGGCCACCTTGGCCGGCGGACCGGACTCCATGGGTTTCGGCTTGGCGCGGACCTTCTTCTTGGGTGGTTCCGCTGTCAGGACCGACCTCGCGCGGGCCTCATCCACATTGCTGCTGTGGCTCTTGAGTTTTAGGCCTGCCTTGTTGAGCCGATCCAGGAGCTCCCTGCTCGACATGTCGAGTACTTTGGCCAGCTCATAGACCCTAATCATTCCCACGCCCGATCACCTCCAAGCCCTCCGGGGTTCGGCTCGGCCCAGCGCATCGATCGCCTCACCCTGGGAGCCGCTGCCCGCTTCGATCTTCTTTGGGATCTTCGTTAGAACAGAAATCAGAGCCTCTGCAAAGCCGGGATCCGTCACCGCAACGTATGCTCGATGCGCGCCACCGACTGCGGCCCCCAACTCCTCCTTACCAAAGCTGGAATAGCATGCCACGCCAGCCTCTACGGCCAACACTCGGAGTTTCTCGACCGAGCTCGCGGAAGCATCTGCCGCGGTGAGGACCAATCGGGCTGCGTGGCGTTTCACTGCCGACTCCACCGCTTCCGCACCTGACACGACCTTTCGGGCCCGGCGAGCAAGTCCAAGGAGCGCGGTCACCTTTCGGGAGACCCGCTCCCGAATCAACCCTTCAAGCTCCTCGACCGCTATTGGCGGGAGCGCTACACCAAGAGAGCGTCCGAGCTCACCCCGCTTGACCGCCTGTTCAAGGCAGGGGTGTGCCGGGCAGACGTACGCGCCGCGACCAGGTCCACCCCCCAGGTCGATACCCAGCCCTGCGCCCGGCACCAGATGAACGCGGACCAGTTCCGCCTTCGGCCGGATCGCTCGGCATGCGACACACGTTCGCACAGGAGAAGAGACCACCTACCCTGCCTCCCCCACAGCGATGGCAGCCTTCGCGGCCTCGATCAACTTCTGGGCCGTCTTCGGGCCAATCCCTTCTACCTGGACCAAGACCTCCTCCGAAGCGCCTGCCAACTTTTGATAACTGTCCAGACCGGCATCCACCAGGCGAGCGGCTAACTTCTCGCCCACGCCAGACAATTCCGCCAGCGAATCCAGGATAGTAGCGGTTCTACCCGCCACGGCCGCCACGGCCTCGAACTCCGCCTTCGAGCGCGCTTCCGATTCCTTCTGAAGCTCGCCCCGGCTCTTAATGTCCACCTTCCATCCCAATAACTTGGCCGCCAAACGAGCGTTCTGTCCCTTTTTCCCGATGGCCAGCGAAAGCTGGCCGTCAGCCACGAGCACCTTGAGGGTGTGCGCCTCCGCGTCGATTTCGACGCTCCCGATCTCAGCAGGGGCAAGCGCGTTTCGGACAAAGGCGGCCGGATCGTCCTTCCAGGCGATCACATCGATCTTTTCACCCATCAGCTCCCTTACAATAGCCTGAATCCGACTGCCCCGGTATCCAACGCAGGCCCCGACGGGATCCACATTCCCATCGCGCGAGGCCACGGCGACCTTGGCCCGCTCGCCGGCATCCCGGGCAACGGCCTTGATCTCGACGATCCCCTCGTAGATCTCGGGGACCTCGATCTCGAACAGCTTCGCCAGGAGGCCTGGGTGCGTTCGCGAAAGGATAATCTGAGACCCCTTCGCCGACTTCTTCACATCTAGAACATACGCCCGAACCCGATCTCCGATCCTGACATCTTCACGTGGGAGCCGCTCCCGAACGGGGAGGATCGCTTCGGCCTTCCCGAGGTTGACGATGACGTTACCCTTCACGACCCGTTGAACGACACCGTTGACCAGCTCACCCTGTCGCGCCTTGAAGCTCTGAAAAATACTCTCCCGTTCCGCTTCCCTGACCCGCTGGATGATCACCTGCTTTGCTGTTTGTGCAGCAATGCGGCCAAACCCACCCACCTTCACTTCGGCTCTGATCTCATCGCCCGGCTTGGCCCCAGGGCTCACTTGCTGGGCCTCCTCGACGGAGATCTCGACCTTGGGGTTCAGGACCTTCTCGACGACCTTTCGCACCGCATATAGCTTGAAGCCACGAGAGGGCTTGTCGAACTCCACTCGCAGGTCCTGGACGGGCCCGAGGGTCTTCCGAGACGCGGACAGAATTGCCGCGCCCACGGCGTCGATCAGGACTGCCGGATCGATCCCTTTCTCGCGCCCGATCTGTTCTATGACTTGAAGCAAATCAATGCCCATTGCACTCACTCTAGGGTCTAGGGTATAGGGGAGGGTGAATGCTTTATCACTTCTCTACCCTGAACCCTAGACCCTATCCCCTGCTTTACAGAGCTGGAGCCAGCCGGGCCTTCGAGATAAGCGCATGAGGGATGAGGACGACACTGCCATCCTCTCGCTCCAGCATGATCCGCCCCCCCTCGAAGCCCTTCAGGATGCCGAGAAACCGCCGCTGCCCCCCGATGGCCTGCGAGGTGCTGACCCTGGCGCGTTGGCCAACGAAACGGATGAAGTCAGCCTCCCTGCTCAGTGGGCGGTTCAGGCCCGGAGAAGAGACCTCGAGCGAATAGGGGTGGTCGATGAGATTCTCTACGTCGAGAAGGTCACCCAACTCTTCGCTCACCCGCTGGCAGTCGCCCAAGGTTATGCCGCCACTCTTATCGAGGTAGAGCCGCAGAATCCATCCACCCGCTTCGCGGCGGAATTCTCCGTCTACAAGTTCCAGCCCCAACTCCTGGAGGAGCGGGAAGGCGATCGACTTTACTCGTTCCACAACCACGGCGCTCATGGTCCACGATCCCGCATAAAACAAAGAGCGGGCATTCAATGCCCACTCTTGTAGTAAATTTAACACATTGCCCCTGACCATGCAAGGGAAAACGGGGAAGATCGGAGAGGGGTCGCTTACTCCTCCTTCTCTGCTTTCGATTCGGCGATGACTCGCTCCTTCAAATGTGGCGGAACCTCATCGTAGTGAGAGAACTCCATGGTGTAGTCCCCTCGGTCTCCGGTGATGGCCTTGAGCTGAGTGGCGTACTCCAGCATCTCGGCCAAGGGGACATGAGCTCTGATCACCTGGGCCTTCCCCCTGGCCTCGACGCCGAGGACACGCCCCCGCTTGCTATTCAGGTCGCCGATCACATCGCCCATGCAGTCATCGGGGACCGCAATTTCGGCCGTCATGATCGGCTCCAGCAGACCGGGGCTTGCCTGCAGGACGCCCTTCTTAAACGCCAGAGAGCCGGCGATCTTGAAGGCCATTTCCGACGAGTCCACGGTATGGTAGGAGCCGTCGTAGAGGATGACCTTCACATCCACTACAGGATACCCCGCAAGAGACCCTTCCTCCATCGCCTCGATAATCCCCTTCTCCACCGCAGAGATGTACTGCCTGGGGATGACGCCCCCAACGATCTGGTTCACGAATTCATACCCCCCACCCCGAGGCAGTGGCTCGAGCTTGATCCAGCAATCGCCAAACTGTCCACGGCCCCCGCTCTGCTTCTTGTGCCTGCCCTGAACCTCGGTCCGTCCGTGGATCGTTTCCTTGTATGGGACGCGGGGCGTCTTCATCTGGACCTCAAGCCCGAACTTGCGCTTGAGGCGATCGATCGCAATCTCCAGGTGCGCCTTCCCCATCCCGGCTAGGATGATCTCCTTCGTCTGGAGATCGCGTCGAATGTGAAGGGAGGGGTCCTCCTCCCGGAGCCGCTGCAGCCCCCCGCTCAGTTTCTCTTCGTCCCCTTTTGCCTTCGGCACGATGGCATACTCGATAATGGGGCTTGGGATCTCAACGGGTTCCAGGCGGATCGGGCTCCGTTCGTCGCAGAGGGTATCACCTGTCCCTGTCTCTTTTAACTTCACCACGGCCCCGAGATCTCCAGGGCCAATGGCTGGGACTGGCATCTGGCTCTTGCCCCTGAGGAATACCAGTTGACCGATCCTTTCCTTGCATCCTTTGTTGGTATTGTAGACGGTGGAGTCAGATGAGAGCAGGCCAGAGTAGACGCGGAACAGCGTGATCTTCCCGGCGTACGGATCGGCTACTGTCTTGAATACCAAGGCGGACAATGGGGCATCCTCTGTGCTGTCCCGGACAATCCGCTCCCCGTTCCTCGGATCGATTCCCTCGACCGCTGGCCGATCTGCAGGGGATGGCAAGACTTCAGTGAGAAGATCTAGGAGGGGCTGCGCCCCGATATTCTTGAGGGCCGAACCGCAGAGGACCGGAACGAGTTTTCCCCCCAAGACCCCTCGCCTTAACCCGACCTTCAACTCTTCGGCCGAGAGGGTGCCCATTTCCAGATACTTTTCCAGCAGCTTATCGTCGCTTTCCGCAACCGCCTCCATCAGCTTCGCCTGCAGCTCCACCGCTCTCGGCTTCAGCTCGGCCGGAATCTCCGCCTCGGAAAACTTCCCCGTGATGCCGCTCTGGTAGATCACGGCTTTCATTCGCAGGAGATCGACCACACCCTGGAATGACGCCTGGGCTCCTATCGGAAACTGTACCGGTGTCGCGACCGAACAGAGGTTTTTCCGAACGTCTTCCAGGACCCGGAAGAAGTCCGCCCGCTCCTGATCCATCTTGTTGATGAAGATCATCCTGGGGATGCCCCTTGCTTCGGCATACGTCCAGACCTTCTCCGTCTGCACCTTCACGCCAGAGACGCCGCTGACCACCACAAGGGCAGAGTCAAGCACCCTCAGGCAACTCCGCGTGTCGGTCAAGAAGATGGAGGCTCCAGGGGTATCAACCAGGTTGAGCTTGTATCCCTTCCACTCGCAGAACGCGAGGGCAGAACTGACGCTCATCTTCCGCTTGATCTCGTCCTCGTCGAAATCGGTGACGGTTGTCCCATCATCGACCTTCCCGAGGCGAGACGTGGAGCCTGCATCGAAGAGCAAGGCCTCGGTCAGGGTGGTTTTGCCCGCGCCTCCATGAGCCACAATTGCAACGTTTCGGATCTTAGCGATCTCCGCCCTGCTCACGACCCTTCCCCCTCATTGCGGAGTCCAGCTTCCCCGTATTAAGGCCCTTTTCCTAACACACGGGCCGCACCATTGTAAAGGGAAATCCCGCCTGCGTAAAAGAGAGATGCCCTTCCCGAACGGCTCGAGAAGGGCATCCTTTCATCTCATCATGCAGGATGGGCGGTCTTCAAGGTCGGGCTGCTCTCTCGGCCTCGCCCGCTTGAGCCGCCAGCGGTTCGGCCGGCCTTTGCCCTGCGGCCGGCCCCTTGTGTTGACGGCGGCCGCGCCGTTTGGCTGGCTTCGCCAAGGGCTCGGGGGCGGCGCCAGAGCCCACCAGCTCGATGGCCGCAAGCGGTGCGCCGTCGCCCATTCTGTAGTCCAACTTTGTAATCCTCGTGTAGCCACCGTTTCGATCTTTGTACCGGCCTCCGATGGACTCGAACAACTTTTTCAACACCTTCTCGTCGTTGATAACTTCCGCCGCCTGCCGACGCGCATGGAGATCCTCTCGCTTCGCCAGCGTGATAACCTTTTCTGCCAGCTTGCGCAGTTCCTTGGCCTTGGCTTCGGTTGTCACGATCTTTTCGTAATGGAAAAGTGACGTCAGAAGGTTCCGGAGGAGCATCTCGCGGTGAGCCGTTGTCCGGCCGAGCTTTCTCCCCGCTTTCCTATGCCGCATGACTCACGCTCCCGCCGGGCTCTGAGGCCCGGCAAGCCCCGGCCGCAGTTCAGGCCTTGGAGGCCTTCTCGCCACGCTTGCCGGCAAGCTCGCCGATGGGGAACCCCTCAAGCTTCATCCCCAACGTCAACCCCATGCCAGTAAGGATTTCCTTGATCTCGTTTAGAGACTTCCGACCAAAGTTCTTTGTCTTCAACATCTCGGCTTCGGTCTTCTGGACGAGCTCGTAAATATACCGAATACTGGAGTTCTTCAAGCAATTGGCCGACCGCACCGAGAGCTCCAGTTCATCGACGCTTCGGTTCAGGTGCTCCAGCAACTGCTCCCTCTCCTCGTCGACGGCCACGCCCTCTCCTTCAGGCTCCTCCTCGAAGTTGATGAACATGCTCAAGTGGTCCTTGAGGATTTTCGCAGCATAGGCGATGGCGTCTTGGGGTAGAACGCTCCCGTCAGTCCAGACCTCCAGGGTGAGTTTGTTGTAGTCCGTGGCCTGGCCGACGCGGGTGTCCTCGACCAAGAAATTCACCTTGCGAATCGGTGAGAAGATGGAGTCGATGGCGATCGCGTCAACGGGTTGACCGTCCCTTTTGTTTCGGTCGGCGGGGACGTAGCCCCGCCCATGGCGAACCTCCATCTCCATCTCAAGCTTGCCATCCTTATCCAGCGTCGCAAGGTGCAGCTCAGGGTTCAGGATCTCCACATCGGGATCCGGTGTGATGTGCGCGGCTCGAATCTCCCCCTCTGAAGAAGCCTTTAGGTAGATGGTCTTGGGATGTTCCACGTTGAGCTTGACCCGAAGCCCCTTAATGTTCAGGATGATATCGGTCACATCTTCTTTCACCCCGGGGATGGTGGAGAATTCATGGAGGGCCCCGGAGACCCAGGTAACCGCTGCCCCCTCGATCGCGGAAAGGAGGATGCGCCGAAGCGCATTACCGATTGTCAATCCGAAACCGCGTTCGAAGGGCTCCGCAAAAAACTTCCCGTATGTGCTGGTCAGCGTTTCCAACTCACATTCCAGCCGCTTTGGCTTCTGGAAGCCCTTAAACTTCTGAATCATCAGAACCTCCCACGCCCGCCATTACTTGGAGTAGAGCGCAACGATCAACTGTTCCTCTACGGGGATGGCTATCTCCTCCCGAGTCGGGGTCGATCGGACAGTCCCTTTCAGGTTAGCCGCATCCAACTCCAGCCAGCTCGGCAACGGTCGCTTCTTGGCCCCTTCGAGAGCTGCCTTGATTGCCACCATCTCCCGACTCTTGGGTCGCACCTCGATGGTCTCGCCTGGGCGGAGCCTATAGGACGGAATGTCCGTCTTGCGTGCGTTCACGAGAAAGTGACCGTGGCTGATCAACATCCTCGCCTGCGCCCGGGAGGCGGCGAAGCCGAGACGATGGACAACGCTATCCAGCCGCTGCTCCAGGATCCGTATCAGGTTTTCCCCACTCATCCCCTTTTGCTGCTCGGCCAGGCGAAAGTATTTTCGGAACTGTCTTTCCAAAACTCCATAGATCCGGCGCGTCTTCTGCTTCTCGCGAAGCTGCTTGCAGTAATCCGAGAGTTTCGTCCGTCGCTGGCCGTGCTGGCCGGGGGCGTAGTTCCGCTTCTCAATTGCGCATTTGACAGAAAAGCACCGATCCCCTTTCAGAAACAGCTTCATCCCCTCCCGCCTGCAGAGCTTGCAGACGGGATCCCGATACCTAGCCACGAAACCCTCCCTGGAGGGTGGTCCTGCCCCCCGCCTCATGCGCGCGCCGGCGAACGCCGCCCCGAACGGCCCTCTCCTCAACGAAGGAACAGTTCGGCAGCCAGAGCGACTGTCTCATACTCGTCTCCGCTTGGGCGGCCGACAACCGTTATGGGGAATCGGCGTCACGTCTTTAATGACGGCGATTTCGAGGCCTGCCGCCTGCAAGGCCCGGATGGCAGCCTCACGGCCGGCTCCTGGTCCCTTGACATACACTTTGACTTCTTTCATGCCGTAGCCCATTGCCTTCTGGGCAGCCTTCTCCGCCGCCATCTGCGCGGCAAATGGGGTGCTCTTCCGCGAACCCTTAAACCCCACGGAGCCCGCACTGGCCCAGGCTATAGAGTTGCCTGCTGCATCAGTGATGGTAACGATGGTATTGTTAAATGTCGCTTGGACGCAGGCGATCCCGTGAGCGATATTCTTGTGCTCCTTCTTGCCTCCTGCACGTCCTACCGGACGCCTCGGTGTCACTTCCTCCGCCATTCTCCCTCCGTCGAGTAAGTCACTCGTTGAAACGCAAGTCACACAGAGCGAACACTGGAAATCGGGCCGGACGAGACGGCTCGACCGGGTGACTCAATGGGGCATATCCGATCAGGTCTTCTTACTCTTCATGCCAACCGTCCGGCGAGGCCCCTTGCGCGTTCTCGCATTGGTGCTGGTCCGCTGGCCACGAACCGGGAGCCCACGGCGATGCCTCAGACCGCGATAGGTTCCGATATCCATGAGCCGCTTGATGTTCATGGACACCTCACGCTTGAGGTCCCCTTCAATCTTGTAGTTCCCCTCGATGGTTCGCCGCAGCTTCGTGATCTCTTCCTCGGTGAGGTCCTTGACGCGGACGTCCTGGCTGACCCCGGAGTCCCTCAAGATCTTGCGCGAAGAGGAATGACCAATGCCGTAGATATACGTCAGCGCTACCTCGAGGCGTTTTTCTCTTGGAAGGTCTGTGCCGGCGATGCGTGCCATTGTTCCTCCGTTAACAGTTCACGGTTGACGGTTCACGGTTCACAGGGAAGATTTGATAGACAATAGCCTCTTCCATAAACTGTCAACTGTGAACGGTGAACAGTGAACCCATCTAGCCTTGCCGCTGCTTGTGGCGAGGATTCTCGCAGACGATCCGAAGCACGCGTTTTCGTCGAATGATCTTACACTTCTCACAGATCGGCTTTACTGACGCCCGAACCTTCATGGCAACCCCGTGCGCGGTGGGGGAATCTGCAACCCCCCTCAACCCCTCTACCCTAGAGTCTACTTGTAACGGTAAATGATCCGCCCTCGCGTCAGGTCGTAGGGGGACAGCTCCACAATCACCTTGTCCCCAGGGAGTATTCGAATGAAATGCATGCGCATCTTCCCCGAGATGTGCGCAAGGACCTTATGCCCCGTTTCTAGCTCGACCCGGAACATCGCATTCGGCAGAGGCTCGATCACGGTTCCCTCAACTTCAATCGCTTCTTCCTTCGGCATCAGCGACCCGTGCCCTTCACTCACCCAGCCCCGTCCAGGGAGGTAAGAATCTCTGTCCCCTCTGGGGTGAGCGCAACGCTGTGCTCGAAATGGGCGGAAAGGGACCTGTCGCACGTCACCGCCGTCCATCGATCTTCCAGGATCGTCACCTCCGGCCCGCCAGCATTGACCATAGGCTCGATGGCCAACACCAAGCCGGGTTTGAGCGTCGGGCCGAAGGGGGGTCGACCCGGCGGGCCGAAGTTCGGGATCTGTGGCTCCTCGTGGAGGGAGCGGCCGATCCCATGGCCGACAAAGAGACGCACCACCGAGTACCCCTGAGACTCGACCGCGGACTGCACCGCATACGAGATATCCGACAGTCGATTCCCCGAACGGGCAGCCTCGATCGCACGCTGTAGCGACTCCTGCGTGACAGCTATCAAACGCCTGGCCTCTTCTGATACCTGACCCACGGGGACCGTGACCGCAGCATCCGCGTAATAGCCATCGACAACCGCCCCAAGATCGAGGCTGATGATATCGCCCTCCCTGAGTGTGCGTCCCGAGGGGAACGCGTGTACCACCTGCTCGTTCACAGACGCACACAGCGTATAGGGGTAATCTCGATACCCCTTGAAAGCCGGCTTGCCACCTCGCTTCAGGATGTATTCCTCAGCAACGCGGTCCAGCTCCAGGGTGGTCATCCCTGGCTCCGCCAGCCTCGTGAGCCTGTCGAGGGCCTCGGCCACAATGCGGCCGCTCTTGCGCATCAGGTCGATCTCCCAGGAAGACTTCAAGATCATCACGGCTGCGGCTTACGCCCGCCCCAGGGCGTGATGGATGCGCTGAGAGATCTCCTCGATTGCTCCCCGGCCGTCGATCCGCCTGAGCAGCCCCATCTTGTCGTAATGGGCAATCAGCGGTTGAGTCTGCTCCCGATACACCCGCAGCCGATGGCGGATCGTCTCTTCCTTATCATCGTCCCGCTGGTAGAGCGCGCCGCCACATTTGTCGCAGACGCCACTCTCCCCTGGCGGATGAGCGTCAACATGGAACATATACCCGCAGTCACGACAGACTCGTCGTCCCGCGAGTCGCCTGATCAGATCTTCCTCAGGCACCTCCACGCTGAGGACCTTATCGAGCGCAGCCGAAAGGGATCTCAAGGCTCGCGAGAGAGCCTCGGCTTGGGGAAGCGTGCGAGGGAACCCGTCGAGAATGTACCCCCTGGCGCAATCGGACTTGCGCAGTCGCTCCTCGATGATCCCGATGACGACCTCGTCTGGAACCAGGGCCCCTTGCTCCATGAACGACTTTGCCTTCCGGCCCAGCTCGGTGCCATCCGCCAGCGCCTGCCGCAAGATGTCGCCCGTGGACACTTGAGGGACGCCGAGCTTGTCCGTCAGCAGCTTGGCCTGTGTCCCCTTGCCGGCCCCCGGGGGCCCAAGTAGGATGAGCCTCATGAACCGCTACCCCAGCCTGCCTGTGATCCGACTCTTTTTCAGGAATCCCTCGTAGTGACGCATCAGGAGGTGCGACTCGACTTGCTGGACCGTGTCCAGGGCCACGCCTACCACGATCAAGAGGGAGGTCCCCCCGAAGAAGAACGGCACGTTCATCGTGGTGATCAGAAACTCCGGAAGAATTGAGATCGCCGCCAGGTACAATGCCCCCACCAGGGTGATCCGATCCAACACCTTCTCAATAAATTCCGCCGTCCTCGCCCCCGGTCGGATCCCAGGAATGAAACCCCCGTACTTCCTCATGTTATCAGCCACATCATTCGGGTTAAAGACGATAGCGGTGTAGAAGTACGTAAAGAAGATAATGGCCGCCCCGTACAGCAGCGTGTAGATCACCGTGGTTGGGGAAAGGGCTCTGGCCACAGCCTGCATCCAGGGATGCTTGGAGAATTGGGCAATGGTGGCCGGGAACACAATGATGGAGGCAGCAAAGATGACGGGGATGACCCCGGCCGTGTTGACCCGCAACGGGATGTGCGTGCTCTGCCCCCCGTAGATCCGGCGACCGACCACCCGCTTGGCATACTGCACCGGTATCGGCCTCTGGCCAAGGGTCATCACGATGACCCCGGCGACCACCAGGACCATCAGGACCAAGATGGCCAGGAACGACAGGGCCTTCAGTTCCCCAGTGGACAGAAGACGCCAACTGTTCACGATTGCCTCTGGAACCCGGACGATGATGCCAGCAAAGATCAGGAGGGAAATCCCGTTCCCGATACCCCGCTCGGTGATTTGTTCGCCCAACCACATCAGAAAGATCGCCCCGGCGGTGAGCGTGATGGCGGTCATCAGTCGAAAACTCCATCCGGGGACCGGCACAACCACCTCACCGGTCGGACTCCGCATGCTCTCCAGTCCGATGGCGATCCCCATGGCCTGAATGGCCGAAAGGAGAACCGTGCCGTACCGGGTATATTGGGTGATCTTCTTCCGGCCCTGTTCCCCTTCCTTGCTCAGCTTCTCAAGGGGGGGGAAGACGACTGCCAGCAATTGCAGGATGATAGACGCGCTAATGTACGGCATGATGCCAAGGGCGAGGATGCTGAGACGGCGCAGCGCCCCACCCGAGAAGAGATCGAAGAAGCCGAGGAGCGTTCCGCCCACCTGATCGAAAAATGAAGAGAGGGCGTGGGCGTCGATGCCGGGCGTGGGGATATGGGAACCAATCCGGTAGGCCACGAGCGCGACAGCGGTAAAGATGATCCGCTTCTTGAGCTCTGGAACCTTGAAGATATTGCCGAACCCCTCGATCATGCGCCGATCACCTCGACCTTCCCTCCTGCGGCCACGATCTTCTCGATCGCCCGCTTGGAGAGCTTATGGGCGGAAATGGTAAGCGGCTTGCTCAGGACCCCTTCGGCAAGGACCTTCAACCCCGCCTTCAGGTCTTTGACGAGGCCCATCTCGCGAAGCAGACCAGGGGTCACCGTGGTGCCCGGTTCGAATCGCTCCAGATCCTTCAGGTTCACGATGGCATAGGCACGCCTCGACCGGTTCGTGAATCCCCGCTTCGGCACCCGACGATGCAGCGGCAACTGTCCCCCTTCGAACCAGGGGTGGATATGGGCGCCCGAGCGAGCCTTCTGACCCTTCTCCCCCTTCCCGGATGTCTTTCCGTGCCCCGACCCGGTACCCCGGCCGACCCGCTTTCTGCGCTGGCGGGCGCCTGTCGGCGGCCTCAGCTCATGAAGCTTCATGCTCCCTCCTCCTGATCCACTTGCTGCACCTCGACGAGATGGGCCACCTTCGCGATCATCCCCCGAACGGTCGGGGTGTCGTCGCGGACCACTGACTGATCGATGCGGCGCAACCCGAGCCCGGCCAGGACCCGGCGCTGGTGCTCTCGCCGTCCGATCAGACTTTTCCGCAGCGTAATATGGAGGCCCCTACCCATCCTATGCCCCTTGGGCTACCAGCCCTTCAGAAACCGTTCCGCGCGCACGCGCCACTTCCTCTGGGGCTTTGAGCGACGTCAAGCCTTGCAACGTCGCCTTCACGACATTGTGTGGATTGTCAGACCCTAGCGACTTGGTGAGCACGTCCCTCACTCCCGCCGCCTCCAACACGGCGCGGGCCGCCCTCCCCGCCACCACGCCGGTGCCTTGAGAGGCCGGCCTGAGGAACACCCTGCCCGACCCGAACCTTCCCACGATCTCATGTGGAATGGTGGACCGCACCAGCGAGACCCCGACCATGTGCTTCTTTGCGCTCTCGATCCCCTTGCGAATCGCCTCCGGCACCTCGTGTGCCTTCCCCAAGCCAACACCCACGCGTCCCTTCTGGTCCCCGACAACCACGAGGGCGCTGAAATGAAACCGTCGCCCTCCTTTGACCACCTTGGCGACTCGGTTGATGTGGACCACACGCTCGACAAGTTCAGAGGACTCAGAGCTGATTCGCCTCACAACATCTCCTTCCTTACGCCCGTTGCGCGACTCTCAGGGCAGCTATGGGCAACTCCCGCGCACGCAGTGTCAGATTACGGATGAGTCCGGCAAGCAATCCGATCGCGACATTAGAACATCAAGCCTTTTTCCCGTAGGCCCGTGGCCAGCGCTTTCACGCGCCCGTGAAACTTGAACCCGCCGCGGTCGAACACCACTTGGGAGACACTCGCCGCCAGTGCCTTGGACGCCAAAAGCTCACCGACCAGCCTGGCAGCAGTCGTTTTATTGCCCACCTTTCCCTTATCTTTAATCTCCCTGGAGAGCGTAGAGGCCGCAGCCAGTGTCTTTCCCTGTTCATCGTCGATGAGCTGGGCATAGATGTGACGAGCGCTCTTGAACACACAGAGTCGAGGGCGTTGCGCGTTGCCGGCCACCCGCTTCCGTATCCGACGGTGCCGGCGATGCCGGCCCTCTCGTTTCCCCTCGTTGCCAATCAATGCAGCCCTCCAAGGCACACGAGTGCCGTTCCAACTTGTTGCGGCTAATCGCCAACAGGTGTCCTGCTAAGAACTATCGCTTTCCCTGACCTCACCATTGTGGCGTAAATGGTTGGAACGGCACGAAACGGCCTAGGCGCCAGCCTTTCCAGCCTTACGACGAATCCGCTCCGTGGCGTACTTGACCCCCTTGCCCTTATACGGCTCGGGAGGCCTCAGACTTCGGATCTTGGCCGCGACTTCTCCAACCTGCTGTTTATCCGACCCAGAGATGGTCAGTAGATTTTGATTTTCCACCTCGACCTTGATTCCCTCCGGAAGCGGATAGACAATAGGATGAGAATAGCCCAGCATCAGCGTCAGATTCCTTCCTTGCAACGAAGCCCGATAGCCCACGCCAACCATCTCCAGTTTCTTTTCGAACCCCTTGGTCACCCCTTCGATCATATTGGCAACCAGCGTGCGGGTCAGACCGTGAAGCGAACGATGCAGCTTATTGTTCGTGGGCCGCACGCAATGAAGCTGCCTGTCCTCCGCTCTCACCATCATTGAGGGATGGAGGCGAAGGGACAGCTTGCCCCTTGGACCCTCTACGGAGATGCCCCCCCCCGCAATCTCCACGTTCACCTTATCGGGGATGGGGATTGGCTTCCTTCCGATGCGCGACACGTTCCCCCTGCTCGTTTAACGTTCGGTGGTCCAGCGTCCTTCGATGAAGAGGTGCGTGCTCTCAGCCATCAATCCCCGACAACGGAACCGCGCTCACCAGACATGGCAGAGCACCTCGCCACCCACCGCGCGTTCTCTGGCCGCGCGCTCCGACATGATCCCCTGCGAGGTGGAGAGGATCGCGACTCCTAGACCACTCAATACCCGAGGCAAACGTCGCGAGGTGGCATACACTCGGAGGCCGGGTCGGCTCACGCGCCGAAGGCCAGTGATGATCCGCTGATTCCCCGAACCGTATTTCAGGTAAATGCGCAGGATCCGATGCTTATCGGTGTCGAGCACCTTGAAGTTCTTGATGTACCCTTCGGCTCGAAGGATTTTCGCAATCTCCACCTTCAACCTCGACGCCGGGATATCGACTTTGTCGTGGACGGCGGAGTTGGCGTTCCTGATCCTGGTCAGCATGTCCGCAATGGGATCGGTCATCATAATCAGCTTGCTCCAAGTTCCGCGGTGAGCATTCGGTCCATGGTTAGAGGAAATTTACCGCTTCGAACCTCGGGCGCGGAGCGCTCTTACCAACTTGCTTTGATGACACCTGGAATCTCGCCCCGAAGAGCCAGATCCCTAAAGCAGATCCGACACATCTCGAACTTTCGCAGGTAGCCGCGTGGCCGTCCACACAGCCGGCAGCGATGGTACCCGCGCACCCTGAACTTCGGCTCACGCTGGCTCTTGATGATGAGCGATAGCTTTGCCATGATCTCTGTCGACTCCTCTTCTCCTGGCTCTCAGCAATCAGCACTCAGCGTTCAGCAATAACAAGCGCGCGACAGATCTCGCACAATGTCCAAGAAGAGCATCCTTCATGGCCGGCTCATTCTCTTGCTCTGACCGACTGCTGACCGCTGATGGCTACCCTTTTCATGAACTCTTCTGAAAGGGGAAGCCAAGGTGCTCCAAGAGGGCACGGGCCTCCTCATCGGTCCTCGCTGTCGTCTCAATGGCGATATCCATCCCGCGGACCGCTTCCACCTTGTCGTACTTAATCTCAGGGAAAATGAGTTGCTCTTTGACCCCAAGGCTGTAATTGCCGCGACCGTCGAAGGACTTGGCCGGCAGCCCTCTGAAGTCCCGGATTCGGGGCAGCGCTGTGTTCAGAAATCGATCGAGGAACTCGTACATCCGATCCCCCCGCAGGGTGACCTTACAGCCGATGGGCATCCCAGTCCTGAGCTTGAACCCAGCTTCGGACTTCTTCGCGCGGGTGACGATTGGTTTCTGTCCGGTCACCGCCGAGAGCTCCTCAACCGCGGTATCGAGCACCTTCACATTGCTGACGGCCTCTCCGAGTCCCATGTTGATCACGACCTTCTTCAGGCGAGGTACCTGCCACATATTGTTATACCTAAACTGCTTCATAAGGGCGGAGATGATCTGTTGACGAAACCGCTCGCGGAGTCGTGGTGGAACGAGGGGCTCCGGTTTGAACTCCCTCGCGCCCTCTTTCTCTTTCTTCTTCGGTTTAGCCCCTTCTGCCATCAGTCTGCCCCTAGTCAACCACGTCGCCGCACTTCTTGCAGACACGAACCTTCTTCCCGTCGGCAAGGCGGCTACGGCCGACCCGAACGGGACGATCGCATTTGCTGCAGACCAACATAAGGTTGGAGATGTGAATCGGGCTCTCCCGTTCGAGGATGCCTCCCTGCCTCGAGGCCCGCCCCGGCTTGGTGTGGCGCTTGACGATGTTCAGCTTCTCCACAAGGGCCCGATTGATCTTGGGGATCACAGTCAGAACCTTCCCCCGTTTTCCCTTGTCCTTTCCGGCGATCACCATGACCAGATCGTTCTTCTTGACCGCCAGCGCAGGTCCTGCCGCCATCATGCCCTCACAGGCTCGGCCCTCAGGGATGAGGGGTCACATGAGATTCCCACAACAACCCAGGGTCTAAGAACCGGGATCAATGCTTTCACCGTCAGACCACCTCAGGCGCCAGAGAGATGATTTTCATGAACTGGGCCTCGCGAAGCTCCCGAGCTACGGGGCCAAAAATCCGGGTGCCGACGGGGTTATTCTGCTCGTTCAGGAGCACAGCGGCGTTTCGATCGAATTTGATGTAGGAACCGTCGGGGCGTCTCAGCTCCTTCGACGTTCGGACCACCACCGCTTTCACCACCTCACCCTTCTTTACCGACCCCTCCGGAACCGCCTCCTTCACGTTGGCGACGATGATGTCGCCCAAGCGGGCGTACCGCTTCGCTGAGCCCCCCAACACCTTGATGAGGGAGATCCGCTTGGCCCCGGAATTATCGGCCACCTCCATGATTGTTCGTAACCCGATCACAATTCTCCACCTACCAGGCTTACTCTAGGGTATAGGGTGCAGGGTTTAGGGTCGAGGCAAAGGACGGAGTGAAAGTTCGATCACCCGAGACCCTCTCCCCTTCTCTCCTGTCCTTTTCAGACGGTCGCCTTCTCCAGGACTTCCATCACCCGCCAATGCTTGTCCTTGCTCAGAGGCCTACTCTCCAGGATGGCAACCTTATCCCCGACTCCACAGCGACCCTCTTCATCGTGGGCCTTGACCTTTTTCCTGCGCCGGACCATCTTGCCATATTGCTCATCCCGGACGAGTCGCTCCACCATGACCACTACCGTCTTCTGCATCTTATCGCCGACCACCACACCCACCAAGGCTTTCCGACGACTCTTCTTCTTCTCGGTCATGCCGTTTGCCCTGCCCCGCCTTGGGGCTGTTTGCGCACACACTCTGTCCGGATAGTCTCTGCCCGTGCGATCTCCCGGCGGAGTCGCTTGATGCGCGCCGGGTTCTCAAGCTGGGTCGTCGATCCCCTCAACTTCAGTTTGAAGAGGTCGTCTCTCAACTCACGAAGCTTCTGATCCAACTCCTCCATGCTCAGTTCCCGAAACTCCTTGGCATCCATCATCGCCCTCAGCTCGCCGCCATTTTGCGAGAGACAAAGCGCGTGGCAATAGGAAGTTTATGGGCGGCAAGGCGCATCGCCTCCCGGGCATTTGCCTCAGTTACCCCTTCCATTTCGCAGAGGACCCGGCCAGGCTTCACCACCGCCACCCATCCTTCCGGCGCCCCCTTTCCCTTACCCATACGGGTCTCAGCCGGTTTCTTCGTCGTTGGTTTATCCGGGAAGATCCGTATCCACACCTTGCCTCCCCGCTTGATGTGGTGGGTGATGGCTCGACGAGCCGCCTCGATCTGGCGGTTGGTAATCCAGGCGGCTTCCAGAGCTTTCAGGCCGTACTCTCCGAACGCCAACGTCGAGCCGCGGACAGCAATTCCCGATCGTCGCCCCCGGTGCTGCTTTCGAAACTTGACCCGCTTGGGCGCTAGCATCTGTCTTAGCCCTTCGTCGAGGCCAGGGCCCGGAGCCGCCGCAACCGGTCCTGCGGCATCTCTCGGTCCTGTTTGCCCTGCAGCGTTTCCGGGAGGACCTCACCATGGTAGACCCAGCACTTGACCCCGATCAACCCATACGTGGTCTTGGCCTGGGTGAATCCGTAGTCGATGTCGGCCCGCAGAGTATTGAGCGGCATCCGTCCCTCGCGATACCATTCTCTGCGTGCGATCTCTGCCCCGCCCAGCCGTCCGGCACACGCAATCTGTACTCCTTGGGCACCCAGCCGCATCGTAGACTGGACGGTTTTCTTCATGGCCCGTCTAAACGCTATCCGGCGCATCAGTTGAGAGGCGATCTGTTCGGCGATCAATTGAGCGTCCAGCTCAGCCTTCCGAACCTCCAGAATGTCAAGCTGAATCTGCTTCTTGGTCATGCTGGAGAGAGCCGTTTTGAGCTTCTCGACCTCAGACCCTTTCTTCCCGATAATGATGCCAGGCCTCGCAGTATTGATCACAATGCGAATCTGATCGGCCTTTCGCTCGATATCGATGGCGGACACCCCGGCGTGATAGACCCGCTCCTTGATGAAACGCCGAAGTTTGAGATCTTCATGGAGAGCAGCCGCGTAGCCCTTGGTGGCGAACCACCTGGACCTCCAGGGCTTGATGACGCCAAGCCGATATCCTATAGGATGAACCTTTTGCCCCATCTCATCTCCACTGCTCGTTCCCCCTCTGCCCTCCGATTGAACGAGCGTTCATCGACCGGGGGAGGACTCGTGACGCTTACGCTTCTTTCTCCTTCAACACGATGGTGATGTGGCTGCTCCGCTTCTTGATCGGAGTTGCCCGCCCCATGGCGCGAGGCCGGGACCGCTTCATGGTGGGGCCCTGGTTCACGAAGGCCTCCTTCACGAAGAGACGGTCAACGTCTTTGGCTCCGTGGTTGTGCTGCGCGTTGGCCAGCGCCGACTTCAGGATCTTCTCCACGACCCGGGCCGCATACTTCTTGGTAAACTTCACCGTGTTGAGGGCGTGGTTGATGTCGCAACCTCGGATAAGGTCAACGACTAACCTTGCCTTCCGCGGCGGGATTCGAATGAATCGGCCAACAGCACGGCACTCCATACTCGGCTCGTCCTCCCCTACTTGAGGGCAGTGGAACGCGCCGTATGCGCCCCATGCCCCCGGAAGGTCCTCGTGGGGGAGAACTCTCCCAGCTTGTGTCCGACCATATTCTCGGTGATGTAGATCGGGATAAACTTCTTTCCATTGTGGATCGCCAGCGTGTGCCCGACGAACTCAGGAAGAATCATGGACCGCCGGGACCAGGTCTTGATGATCTTCTTGTCCCCTCCCTCGTTCATCGTTTCGATCTTCTTGAGGAGCTTGGGATCCACATAGGGACCCTTTTTCAATGAGCGCGACACACTAGCCTCCACACCGAGTTCCAGGTTCCGGGTTCCGAGTTCCACGTTTTCTCAAACCTGGAACCTGGAACATGGCACTTATTTTCTGCGCTTCACAATAACACGATCAGAGGGCAGGTTCTTCTTCCGGGTTTTGCGTTCCACCTTTCCCCAGGGGCTACAGGGATGGCGGCCGCCGGAAGTCTTTCCCTCGCCGCCCCCCAGCGGGTGGTCATGGGGGTTCATGGCCACACCTCTGACCGACGGCCTGATCCCAAGCCAGCGAGACCGACCGGCCTTCCCCAAAGAGATGTTCTCGTGGTCCAGGTTCCCGACCTGGCCGATGACCGCCATACAGTCGAGGGAGATCCGACGGACTTCACCCGAGGGAAGTTTCACCAAGCCGTACTCGCCCTCCTTGGCCAGGAACTGCACCCCGGACCCCGCACTTCTCGCCAATTGGGCTCCCTTTCCAACCTTCAACTCGATGTTATGAAGCGTCATCCCCATTGGAATGTATTTCAAGGGAAGGGCGTTCCCCACCTTGATCTCGGCCTCGGGGCCCGACATCAACTGCTCCCCAACCTGAAGGCCCAATGGGGCGACAATGTAGCGCTTCTCCCCATCCGCGTAGTGCAGCAGAGCAATCCTGGCTGAACGGTTGGGATCATACTCTATCGACGCCACCTTGGCCGGAACCCCCGGCTTATCCCGCTTGAAATCGATGAGGCGGTACATCCGCTTGTGTCCACCGCCACGGTGACGAGAAGTTAGCCGCCCAGCCGTATTCCGCCCTCCGGTCTTTTTCAGCGGACGCAGAAGGCTTTTCTCCGGGGTCGTCCTGGTCACATCGGAATAGTCCAGAACGCTTTGGAACCGCCGGCCTGGCGATGTCGGTTTGTACGATCGGATCGGCACGCTACACTCCTTCGAAGAACTCGATGCTGTCCCCTTCCTTCAAGGTTGCCACCGCTTTCTTCCAATTCGGCGTCCGACCGACATAGCGGCCGACCCGCTTCACTTTGCCTTGTACCGAGATGGTCCGGACCTGAAGAACCTTCACACGGAACAGGGATTCGATGGCACGTTTGATCTCGATCTTGTTGGCATCCCTGGCCACTTCGAAGAGGTAGTGGTTGGCCTGATTCTTGAGTTCCGTCCCCTTCTCCGTGATCAGAGGACGCCGAATAATTTGATGCGCCTCTCTCACGGCTTCCACGCCTCTCCCACCAGGCCCAATGCGTCCCTGGTGATGACGAGGGCATCGTGCTTCAAGATATCATAGACGTTCAAGCCCTGCGCGGGGAGCAGTGTAACGCCAGGGAGATTGCGGCACGACCTCGCGATCGCGTCATCTTTTTTGACCTGGTTCGTCACGACCAAGGCCCGCCCCTCGACACCCAACCTTCCCAACAGCGCCCTGAACCCTTTCGTGCTTGGCCGCTCCTGCGAGAGGTTCTCCACAACGATGAGCCGACCAGCTTGAGCCTTCGAAGACAGGGCGGCGCGAAGCGCTGAAGCTCGCACCTGCCGCGGCACCCTGTAGCTATAGTCTCTCGGCTTAGGACCGAAGACCGTCCCCCCTCCACGCCATAGTGGCGATCGCCTGGTCCCCGCACGGGCTCGACCGGTTCCCTTTTGCTTCCAAGGTTTTTTCCCACCACCGCGGACTTCCGATCGTGTACGGGTTGAGGCCGTCCCCTGGCGACGATTCGCGAGCTGCATCTTCACCACATCGTGGAGCAGATGCGGCTTCACGGGAGCGTCGAAGACCGCCTCGTTGAGGACGATCTCCTCTGTCTTCTCCTTGTCGAGGTCAACAACCTGGACCCTGACCGCCATCGGATTAGCTCCGCTTCAGGATGGTGAGCAAGCCCCCCGTGGGCCCCGGCACCGCACCCTTCACCAGCATCAGATTCTGCTCTGGGATGATCTTCACCACCTTGAGCCCCTTGGTGCTTTTGGTATCTCCCCCCATCCGTCCCGGCATATGATGCCCCTTGAAAACTCGAGACGGATAAGACGACGCGCCAATTGAGCCGGGGGCCCGGTGGAACATGGAGCCATGGGTCGCGGGCCCCCCTCGATAGCCCCATCTCTTAACCCCGCCCTGAAACCCTTTCCCCTTCGTGACCCCGGTGACCCGAACCTTCTCTCCCACCTCGAAGAGCGCAACGGTCAGGACCTGGCCAACGGTGTACTCGGTGGTCTCCGGCGACTGCAGGCGGAACTCTCTGAGATGTTTGTGCAGAGCCACCTTGGCCTTCTCGAAGTGGCCCTTCAACGGCTTGGTGACCGTCTTCGCCTTGGGCTCTGGCCGGAATCCGATCTGGATCGCCTCGTACCCGTCATTGCTTGCGGTCTTCCGCTGCACCACCGGGCACGGACCGGCCTCGATGACGGTGACAGGAACGGCCTTTCCGTTTTCGTCGAACAGTTGTGTCGTTCCGACTTTTTTACCGATCAACCCAATACTCACATGAATTCCCTTGGAGATATCCGAGGCCCGTTCTTTCCCATGGGGAGCAGGCGCTGCTGTGGTCCCCGCGTCAGGTGGCGCGGGGACTCGGCTTTGCCGACAGCGCCGCCGAGGGGGGCTTGCCCCCCTCGGGACGTTTACAGCTTGATCTCGACATCAACCCCGGCCGGCAGATCGAGCCGCATCAGCGCATCGACGGTCTGGGGCTGCGGATCCAAGATGTCCATCAGCCGGATGTGCGTCCGGATTTCGAACTGCTCCCGCGACTTCTTATCAATATGAGGCGAACGAAGCACGGTGAATCGACTGATCTTGGTCGGTAACGGAATCGGTCCAGACACCCTGGCGCCCGTTCGCTGGGCTGTGTTCACGATCTCCTTCGCCGACTGATCGAGGATCCGGTGATCGTACGCCTTCAGTCTAATCCGTATCCGCTGATTCTCCATGTCACCCCGTCAATGCCTCTCCGCCGATGGACACCCGCAACCCACGCCCCCTACTCCACCACCTCGCTCACCACCCCGGCCCCGACCGTCCGGCCCCCCTCGCGGATGGCGAAGCGGAGTTCCTTCTCCATGG
>Ga0210377_10000434_pt1 | contig 40165 bp, 26 predicted proteins | sample PLM4_65_b1redo_FD_155480 | JGI IMG/M metagenome (GOLD analysis project Ga0210377, IMG submission 155480) | Groundwater sediment microbial communities from an aquifer in East River, Colorado, USA - PLM4_65_b1 redo | ecosystem: Environmental > Terrestrial > Soil > Riparian zone | place: USA: East...
CGGTCTCATACCCTTTCGCCGCCAGGAACTCGAGCGCCGCGGCATCGCCGCCGACCTCGAACTCGATCTGCACCGAGCCGCGCTCCTCGCCGGTTCTCAACAGCTCCGTATCGGCGCGCCCGCCGAGACCGATGAGCAGGGCGTCGACGAGGATCGATTTGCCGGCGCCGGTTTCGCCGGTCAGGAGGTTGAGGCCGGCACCGAGATCGAGCGTGGCGTCCTTGATGATCGCGAGGTTCTGGACGTGCAGGCAGCGGATCATTTGACCCCGGGCCGATCGGGGACGGTCGGCGCGGGATGCTACCAAAGGGATCTCATGTTGTCAACGAATGGACCCTGTGCTAAGTTACGGCCCGCGAACCGCTTGCGAGGAAACGGACCATTGCACATGCTTCTGGCCGCGTCATCCGGCCTGCACGCCGACCCGCTCCGCCTCATCGCCGACTCCGGTCCGGTTGCGCAGCTGGTCCTTCTCATCCTTCTCGGCTTTTCGGTGCTGTCGTGGGCGGTCATATTCGAGCGCTACCGCGCCCTGCGCCGCGCCGATTCCGATTCCGATCTCCTGATGCGCGAGATCACCGGCGACCGCCGCCTCACACAGCTGCAGGAAATCGCCGGCCGCTACGCTTCGAGCCCGCTGGCGGCGATCCTCCTCGCCGGATTCCGGGAGACCATCAGCGCGGTCAACGAGGGGCTCGGGCCGCAGCGCTCGGGCGCCGTCACCAGCGAGCAGGCGCGCGAGCGGATCCTCCTTCGTGTCAGGCGGCGCGCCGAGGAGGCCGCATCGCTGCAGGCGGACGGGCTCGATCGCAACCTCGGCCTGCTGGCGACCACCGGCACCGTGACCCCGTTCATCGGCCTGTTCGGCACGGTCTGGGGGATCATGGATGCCTTCCAGGGGATCGGCATCGCCGGATCGGCGAGCCTGGCCGCGGTGGCGCCGGGAATCTCGGAATCGCTCGTCGCGACCGCCGCCGGACTGGCCGCGGCGATCCCGGCGGTCGTGGGCTACAACCTCCTGCTGGCGCGCGCCCGCCGGCTCGGTGCGCGCATCGATCGCTTCGTGCCGCAGTTCATGACCCTGGCGGAGGGCCAGATCGAGTCGGGCCGCACCGCCGCAGCGCCGCTCGAAGCGGGCACGTTCCGCTCCTAGGAGTGTGTCTGAGTAATGGCATGGGTCGCGCGCATGGGGCTTGCGGGTCCCAGGCGAGGCGCGAGGAGGAATCGATGTGGGGCATCGATGACGACGAGTAACGAAGCATGGGGCCGCAACCCCCATGCGCCCTTCTGGTTCGCGGCGGCGCGGGGCCGTCTGCGTCGTTGCCGCGCCTCGGCGATGTCCCGCATCGCGTTCGTCGCGGCGCCTCGCATACGGCCCCGCGGCGCCGCGAACGCGACCCATGCCATTACTCAGACACACTCCTAGTCCCTTGACGCCGCCGACCCACGCCCCGCGTCCCGCCGGCCGGCGCCGTCCGGAGAGCGCACCATGGCAATGAGCCTCCCCGGCCGCGGGCAGGGGCGCTACGGACCGGCGCTGTCGGACATCAACGTCACACCCCTGGTCGACGTCATCCTGGTGTTGCTGATCATCTTCATGGTGACCGCGCCGATGATGAGCCGCGGCATCGACGTCCGCCTGCCGAAGACCGCGGCCGGTTCCGACGCCACCGAGGATCGCCTCGTCATCACCGTCGATCGCGACAGCACCATCTACCTCAACGACCGTCCGGTGAACCTCGCCCTGCTGACCGATCGCCTGAAGGACGAGATGCAGCGCACCGGAACCGAGTTCGTCTTCCTGCGCGCCGACCAGGATGTCCCCTACGGCCGGGTCATGGCGGTCATGGATCAGATCAAGAAGGCCGGGGCCGACAAGGTGGGGATGGTGACGCGCCACGCGCAGGCCGCCGCCCCGACCCCGCCACCGCGCGCCGGCGCGGCCCCCAAGAGCGGCGCCCAGAAGCCCGCGAAGCCGCCCGCCACCCGCTCGACCGGCAAGCCCGGCGGCGGAGCATGACGGCGCGCCCGCCGGCACGCACCGCCCCCGCCGGCGGCCGGCGGCCGGGGATGGGGCTGGGACGACCCGCCGTCATCCTGTCGATCGTCTTTCATGTCGTCGGGTTCTTCGTGATCGTCGGCGTGCCGCGGCTGCTCGCCTCCGGCCCAGATCCGGGGAAGGTCTACGTCGTCGATCTCGTCACGCTGCCCGGCCCCGCCGGGCCCGGCCCGGCGACCCCGGCGCCACCGGCGGCGGCCGCCGCGCCGAAGCCCGAGCTGTCGAAGCCGGCCGCCGCGCCCAAGCCGCCGCCCGTGAAGAAACCCACCGAGAAGGCGATCGTCCTTCCCGATCGCAACGCGAAGAAGCCGCCGCAGAAACCACAGCCGGCGAAACCGAAGGAGGAGCCACCCGTCAAGGAAGATGCGGCGGCCGCCGAAGCGGCCGCGAAGGAGCCCGCGCCCACCGCGCCCACCGCGCCGGCTGCGGCGACCGCATCCGGCGACATCCCCGCGGGCTCGCCGACGGTCGCCGGCACCGGTGGCGGCGGAGAGGGCGACGGGACCGGGGGCGGTGGCGATGCCTACACCTTCTACCTTGCGCTCCTCAAGCACAACATCGAGAACGCCTGGAAGCGCCCGGTCTACACCGGCGACACCACGCTGAGCGCGACCGTGAACTTGAGACTGAGCCGCACCGGGCGCGTCCAGAAGCTCGAGCTCAGCCGCGCCAGCGGCTTCGAACCACTCGACCGGTCGCTCATGGTCGCGGTGCGCGCCGCCGAGCCCTTTCCGCCCTTCCCCGCCGCCCTGGCGATGGACACCCTCGCGGTGCAGATCGTCTTCGATCTGACGCCCGAGGGGTCCGAGTCGGGAAATCCCGGAGACTGACGCCTTGCCTTCGACGACACGCCGCCTCGCACCACTCGCATTGATCGTGGCCGCCCTGGCCCTCCTCCTGGCGTCCCCGGCCCCGGCGCAGGACGTCACTCCGTCCGAGGCGCCCATCATCCGGATCACCGGCGCCGGCCGGCCGAAGATCCCGATCGCGATGCCACCCTTCGACGGCGGCGATGCGGCGCGCGGCCGCGAGGCCGCCGACACCCTGCACGATGTCATCCGCGACGACCTGCTGTTCTCGAACTACTTCCAGATCGTCCCCGAGGAGTACCTCAAGATGGTGGGTCCGTTCAGCGACCGCGCCGCCTCCTACAAGGAATGGCAGGGGATCGGCGCCGAGGCGGTGCTCATGGGGCAGGTGCGTCCCGACCAGGGGAACGACGTGGTCTTCGAGGGGCGCGCCTACGACACCTCCGAGCAGCGCCTGGCGCTCGGCAAGCGCTACCGCGCCGACGCCGGGCAGCTCCGGCTCCTGGCGCACCGCATGAGCGACGAGATGGTCCTGCGCTACACCGGCAGGCGCGGTATCGCCACGACGCGTATCGCCTTCGTGTCGCAAACCGGCAAGGCCAAGGAGATCTTCGTCATGGACTACGACGGCGCGCGGGCCAGGCGGATCACCGCCAACGGATCGATCAACCGCGCGCCCGCCTGGTCCGCCGACGGCAGTCTGATCGCCTTCGTGACCCTCAAGTCGGGGCAGCCGCAGCTCATGATTCTCAATGCCGCCGGCGACGCGCCCATCGCGGCCTTCCCGCAGAAGGGCGAGCTCAACAGCGCCCCGGCCTTCTCGCCCGACGGCACGCTGCTCGCCTTCTCGAGCAGCCGCGACGGCAACGCCGAGATCTACACGCTGCGGATCGCCGACCGGCAGCTGACCCGCCTCACCCGCCACGACGCCATCGACACCTCCCCCACCTGGGCCCCCGACGGTCGCTCCATCGCCTTCACCTCCGACCGCGGCGGGTCGCCGCAGATTTACATCATGGATGCCGGCGGCGGGAGCGTCCGCCGCCTGACCTCCGAGCTGTCGTACTGCGACTCCCCCTCCTGGTCCCCGGGGCCGGCCGAAACGATCGCCTTCACGGCGCGCGTCCCGGGCGGGTTCGACATCTTCGCCTATGATCTCAAAGCCGGTACCATCTCGCGCCTGACCGACGGCGGCGGGATCAACGAGTCGCCGCGCTGGTCGCCGGATGGCCGCCACCTGGCGTTCGCCTCGAACCGTTCCGGCGGGTTCGACATCTACACGATGGACGCCAACGGCGACCATGTCCGCCGGGTGACGCGCGGCGGCAGCAATGAGTCCCCCTCATGGTCGAATTGACCGCCGGCGCACGATACCCGGCCGCGGCCGCCGGCGGGAGGGGTGGCGGGAGGAGCGCGTGTTATAATCCGCCGCTCTCGAGGTTCCCGAGGGGGCCGCGGGGCCCGGACCACGCCCCGCTCCCGGCAGCCGGCCGCTCCGTTGCGTCCGGCCCAATCAACCATACGTGGAGGTGACCTTATGATCCGTGGTCTGTCGCGCATGCTGCCGCTCGCGCTCGTCGTTGCCACCATCGCCGCATTCGGCGTGGCCTGCAAGTCCGTTCCCCCGGCCCCGGACAAGCCCGCGCCCGCCGCGCCGGCGTTCGATTCCTCGACCAAGCCGGCCGAGAAGGTCGACGAGTCGTCGGGCTTCAAGGAGGCCGCGCCCACGGCCGAGTCGTTCGGCGAGACCCCTTCGACAACGGCCGACAAGCTGAACACGCAGGGCGTGCTCAAGCCGATCTACTTCGATTTCGACCGGGCCGATCTGCGCCAGGACGCCGACCAGACGCTGTCGGCCAACGCCGCCCGCATGCGCGAGAGCGGCTCGCTCTCGGTGCGCATCGAGGGTCATTGCGACGAGCGCGGCACGATCGAGTACAACCTGGCGCTCGGCGACCGGCGCGCGCGCGCGGCCAAGGATCAGATGGTCGCGCTCGGCATCCCGGCGGCCCGGCTGCGGACCATTTCCTACGGCAAGGAACGCCCGGTTGATCCGGGACACAACGAGTCGGCCTGGGCGTTGAACCGCCGGGCCGAGTTCATCTTCATCGCCGAGTAACCCGGGACCCGGGCCGGCGCTCAAGGAGGGTTCAGTGGGACGCATCAAGTCGGCGATCAAGAACATGCGCAAGAGCCGCCGCCGCAACCTCGTCAACCGGGCGCGCCGCAGCCAGTTGCGCACCGGTATAAAGAAGATGCGGCGCCTCATCGAGAAGAAGGACGCCAAGGCGGTCCGCGGCGCGGTCACCGAGACTGTCTCGGCGATCGACAAGGCGGTGCGCAAGGGAATCCTGCACCGCAATGCGGCCGCCCGCCGCAAGTCGCGCATCATGAAGCACCTGCACGCCATGGAGAAGGGCCGCTCCTAACGAGGGACCGGCATGATCCGGATCCGCACGATCCCGGTATCCGAGGTTTCCGATCTGCACCGGCGGATGGAGCAGGTGATGGAAAACCTGCTACACGGCTTCGGATCGGTGGCCCCCGGGACCGCTTTCCTGCCGCGGGCCGACATCCACGAAACCGCCGCGGGCATCCGCATCATCCTCGATCTCGCCGGGGTGACCCGGGACGAGATCGACATCGTCATCGAGGGGCGGCACCTGCGCGTGGCGGGCACCCGGCTGGAGCCCGAAGGCAGCGAGTGCCTGCGCTACCACCAGATGGAGATCCCTTACGGCTCGTTCGAGCGGATCTTCCATCTTCCGGAAGCGGCCGACGCCGAGCGCGTCAGCGCCTCGTATCGCGACGGATTCCTGCAGATCACCGTGCCCCTGCGCCCCGGCGGCGAAACCCGCCAGGTGCCCATCGACACCCCGTAGGGAGCCTGCCGTGACCGAGCATCAACCGGACCAGCCGTCGAACGGCGGGTCCCAGCCACCGGAGCCGCCTCCCCAGTCGGGGATCCCGTCTTCGGCTCGTATTGCGGCTCCGGCGCTGCCGGAGATCCCCACGACCCTGCCGATCCTGTCGCTCAAGAACACCGTCGTCTTCCCCCAGATCCCGATGCCGCTGGTGGTCGGGCGGCCGCCCTCCGTGCGTCTCATCGACGAGGCGATGGTGCGCAACCGCCTCATCGGCCTGGTCGCCCAGAGGAGCCCCGACGTCGAGGAGCCGAAGGAGGCCGACCTGTACGAGGTCGGCTGCGTCGCCCTCATCCAGCGGCTATTGAAGTTCCCCGACGGGACGCTGCGGGTCCTGGTCGCCGGCATGCAGCGCATCCGCATCAAGCACTGGGTGCGCCTTGACCCCTACCCGGTCGCCGACATCGAGCTGCTCGACGAGACGGTCGAGCAGACGGTCGAGGTCGAGGCGCTGGCGAAGAACCTGCTCAACCAGATCTCGAAGATGCTGGCGCTCATGCCGATCGATTCGGACGAGATCGGCGTCGCACTCCTGAATGTCGACAACCCCGGGCGCCTGGCCGACATGGGCGCGGCGCTGCTGGTGCGCGACACGCCGCTCAAGCAGGAGTTCCTCGAGACGCTGGTGGTCAAGGACCGGCTGCGGCGCCTCACCCAGCACATCAGCCGCGAGATCGAGGTGATGGAGCTGGGCTCGAAGATCCAGGAAGAAGTGCAGGGGGAGATGGAAAAGGGCCAGCGCGAGTTCGTGCTGCGCCAGCAGCTCAAGGCGATCCAGAAAGAGCTGGGCCTGGAGGACGACACCGACGCCGAGATCCAGCGCCTCCAGACCGACATCGAGAAGGCCGGCATGCCCGAGGCGGTGCGCGAGGCCGCCGACCGCGAATTGAAGCGCCTGCGGACGATGCCGCCGGCGTCCGCCGAGCATGTCGTGGTGCGCACCTACCTCGACTGGCTGATCGCGCTGCCGTGGTCGAAGGAGACGACGGACAAGCTCGACATCATCGAGTCGCGCCGCATCCTCGACGAGGACCATTTCGACCTCGACAGGGTCAAGGACCGGATCGTCGAGTTCCTCGCCGTGCGCAAGCTGCGCAACGACACGCGTGGGCCGATCCTCTGCTTCGCCGGGCCGCCGGGCACCGGCAAGACCTCGCTCGGCAAGTCGATCGCCCGCGCCATGGGGCGGCAGTTCCACCGCATGTCGCTCGGCGGGGTGCGCGACGAGGCCGAGATCCGCGGTCACCGGCGCACCTACGTCGGCGCCCTGCCCGGCCGGATCATCGAGGGGCTGCGCAAGTGCGGCAGCCGCAACCCGGTGATCATGCTCGACGAGATCGACAAGCTGGGCGCCGACTTCCGTGGCGATCCGTCGGCGGCCCTGCTCGAGGTGCTCGACCCGGAGCAGAACCGTTTCTTCCAGGATCACTACCTCGACCTGCCGTTCGACCTGTCGTCGGTGCTGTTCATCACGACGGCGAATGTCCTCGACTCGGTCCCGCCGCCGCTGCGCGATCGGATGGAGGTTCTCGAGCTCTCCGGCTACACCGAGGACGAGAAGGTGGCCATCGCCCGGCGCTACCTCATCCCCCGGCAGTCCACCGAGAACGGCCTCAAACCCGACGACCTCGACCTGCCCGAGGCGACCCTCCGCCGTGTCATCGGCGGCTACACGCGGGAGGCCGGGCTCAGGAACCTCGAGCGCAGCATCGCCACCCTGTGCCGCAAAGTGGCCCGGCGGCGCGCCGAGGGCGACGCCGCCCGGGTCACCATCGCCCCCGGCGAGCTCACGGCCTTTCTCGGCCCCGAGCGCTTCACGAGCGAGCTGGCCGAGCGCATCGGCCAGCCGGGCATCGCCGTCGGCCTCGCCTGGACGCCGTTCGGCGGCGAGATCCTGTTCGTCGAGGCGACCCGGATGCCCGGGGGGAAATCGCTCACCATCACCGGCCAGGTCGGCGACGTGATGCGCGAATCGGCGCTCGCCGCCCTGTCATGGATCCGCAGCCGCACCGCGTCGCTCGGCATCGCCGCCGATTTCTTCAGCCGCTCCGACATCCATGTGCACGTTCCGGCGGGGGCCATCCCGAAGGACGGCCCCTCCGCCGGTGTCACCATGGCCACGTCGCTGGTGTCGCTGCTCACCGGGCGCCCGTGCCGGGCCGAGACCGCGATGACCGGCGAGCTGACGCTGCGCGGCAAGGTCCTGCCGGTCGGCGGCATCAAGGAGAAGGTCCTGGCCGCCCGGCGTGCCGGCGTCAGGACGATCATCATGCCGGCCGACAACGAGAAGGATCTGCAGGACGTTCCGAAGGACGCACTGGCCGACCTGACCTTTCACTTCGCGCAGCAGGTCGAGGACGTCATCGAGTACGCCCTCGAGCCGGCCGCCGCGACCACGCCCGGGGGCCGCAAGGGCTCCCGGCGCCGGGCCACCGGCGAGGGCGCCCGCCGGCGCGCGCGTCGCGATCGACCGGCGGCCGCGGCATCGCACTGAAACCCACGCTGAAACCCACGAGGAGCCGTATGCACCCCCGCCCATGCCGCTCGCCAGTCGCCGGTCTCGCGCTCGCGCTGTTCGCCGTCATCACTCCGACCGCCCTCGCCGACGAGGCCCCGCTCCTCGGCTTTTCCGCCGACCATTCCGGCGCCGAGCGCGCGCTGGAGGCCAGGTTCGACGCCGCGCTCGACCCGGCCCATCTCAAGGCGGCCATGAAGGAGCTGACGGCGCACCCGCACCACGTCGGCTCGCCGTGGAACAGGCACGTGGCCGAATGGGTCGCGGAACAGTTCAGGTCGTTCGGCTTCGAGACCCGGGTCGAGGAGTTCCAGGTGCTCTTCCCGACGCCCACGGAACGGCTGCTCGAGATGACCGCCCCCACACGCTTCAAGGCGCGCCTCGAGGAGCCGGCGCTCAAGGAAGACGCCACCTCGGCGCAGAAAAAGGAACAACTCCCGCCCTACAACGCCTTCTCGATCGACGGCGATGTCACCGGTGAGCTGGTCTACGTCAACTACGGCGTTCCGCAGGACTACGAAGATCTGGCGAAGCGCGGCATCGACGTCAAGGGGCGGATCGCGCTGGCTCGTTACGGCGGATCATGGCGCGGCATCAAGCCGAAGGTGGCGGCGGAGCACGGCGCGGTCGGCTGCATCATCTTCTCCGACCCGGGCGGCGACGGGTACGTCCAGGGCGACCCCTACCCCAGGGGCGGCTGGCGCTCGGGCGAATCGGTGCAGCGCGGGTCGGTGGCGGACATGCCGCTGTACTCCGGTGATCCGCTCACGCCCGGTGTCGGCGCCACCGCCGGCGCCAGACGCCTCGACCCGAAGGACGCCAGGACGCTGACGAAGATCCCGGTGCTGCCGATCTCCTACGACGATGCGCTGCCGCTCCTGCGCGCGCTGGGCGGGCCGATGGCGCCCGTGGCATGGCGCGGGTCGCTCCCGGTCCCCTACCACCTCGGGCCTGGACCGGCGCGCGTGCACCTCAAGCTCGCCTTCGACTGGAGTCTGAAGCCGCTGCGCGACGTGATCGCCGTCCTGCCGGGAGCGGAGCGTCCCGACGAGTGGATCGTGCGCGGCAACCATCACGACGGCTGGGTGTACGGCGCCTCCGACCCGGTGAGTGGCCTGGTGGCGCTGCTCGAGGAGGCCCGCGGCCTCGGGACGCTCGCCAGGGATGGCTGGCGGCCGAAGCGCACCATCGTCTACGCCGCCTGGGACGGAGAGGAGCCCGGCCTTCTCGGCTCGACCGAGTGGGTCGAGGAGCATGCCGAGGAGCTGCAGCGCAAGGTCGCCGTGTACATCAACACCGACTCGAACGCCCGCGGCTTCCTCAGCCTCGCCGGCTCGCACACGCTCGAACGGTTCATCAACCAGGTCGGCCGCGACGTGACCGACCCGGAGCGCGGCATCTCCGCCCTCGAGCGGGCGCGCGCTTTGACCCTGGTCACGGGCTCGAAGGAGGCCCGGGAGGATGTCGTCGCCCGCGCCGACCTGCGGCTCGAGGCCCTGGGCTCGGGCTCCGACTTCACCCCGTTCCTGCAGCACCTGGGGATCGCCTCGCTCAACATGGGGTATGGCGGCGAGGAGCACTACGGCCAGTACCACTCGATCTACGATTCCTACGACCATTTCCTGCGCTTCGTCGATCCCGACTTCAGCTATGGCGTGCTGCTGGCGAAGACGACCGGCCGCGCTGTTCTCCGCCTCGCCGATGCCGACACCCTGCCGTTCGAGTTCACCGCGCTCGCCGACAGCGTCGGCAAGTACGCCAGGGAGATCGAAGAACTCGCCGAGTCGATGCGCAAGGAAACTGCCGAGACCAACCGGTTGATCGCGGAGAAGACCTTCGAGGCGGCCGCCGATCCCAGGGAGACGTTCGTCACGCCGCAACCCAAGGGGCCGGTACCGTACCTCAACTTCGCCCCGCTCCAGAACGCGGTCGCGAAGCTCAAGGAGAGCGCCGATGCCTACGCCGCCGCCTGGAAGGAAGCGGGCGAGGGCGGGAAACCGTTCCCCGCCGACCGCCAGGTGGCGCTCGACCAGGTATTGCTGCAGGCGGAGCGCACGCTGACCCGCCCCGAGGGGCTGCCCGGCCGACCCTGGTACGTCCATCAGGTGTACGCGCCCGGCCAATACACCGGCTACGGCGTGAAGACGCTGCCGGCGGTGCGGGAAGCGATCGAGCTCCGCCAGTTCGGCGCGGCCGACGAGCAGATCGGAATCGTGGCCGGGGTGCTCGCCGGCGCCGCGGCGCACATCGATCGCGCGACGGCGATCGTGCGCGGTCCTGCCGGCCGCCCTGTGACATTGACGAAATAGGCCTTCGCGAGCCTACAATTTCGCTTCGAAGTGTCCGTGCGCCCGGGGAGGAGTCGTCTTGGAAATCGGCACCAAGCTGGCCAATCGGTACGAGATCGTGGGAGAGCTGGGACGCGGCGGGATGGGCGTGGTGTACCGGGCGCGCGATCCGCAGCTCAACCGCGAGGTGGCGATCAAGGTCGTCGCGCCGACCCTCCTGACGCCGGACACCGAGCAGCGCTTCAAGTCCGAGGCCCAGGTCGTGGCGCGACTGGATCATCCCGCCATCGTCTCGATCCACGACTTCGGCCAGCACGAGGGCTCGTTGTTCTTCGTCATGCCGGTCGTGGACGGCGCCAATCTCCGGCAGCTCCTGAAAGAGGGCGGACTCCGGCTCGGCGACATCCTGGAGATCGGCATCGTCGTCGCCGAGGTGCTCGAGTACAGCCAGGCCCGCGGGGTGATCCACCGGGACATCAAGCCGGAGAACATCATGGCCCACCGCCAGGAGGGCGGCGGGCTGCGGGTGCGGGTGATGGACTTCGGTCTGGCGCGCGCCACCGAGGCCACCGGCGTCACCAAGACCGGCATGCTGGTGGGAACCATGGCGTACCTGAGCCCCGAGCAGGCCAGCGGCCGCGCGGTGGACACCCGGTCGGACATCTACTCCCTGGGGACGGTGCTCTACGAGTGCGTCACCGGAGATGTGCCGTTCGCCGGTGACATGCAGTCGATGCTCTACCGGGTGGTCCACGAGATCCCGCAGTCGGCGCGCGAGCACGGGGCGCCGATCGACGAGGAGCTTGACCGGATCATCCTGGGTTGCCTGGCGAAGGATCCGGCCGAGCGGCCCGCCAGGCCGGGCGACCTGGTCGCCGCCCTGCGCCGCTATCGCAGCGGCCTGCGGGAGAGCGAGCAGAACAGGTCGGTCATGCTGACGCGCTCCATCCAGATCCCCCGCGTCGCCCTGGCCCCGTTCGTGGGTCGCAAGGACGAATCCCGCCAGCTGCAGCAGCGCCTCAACGCCGCGGTGGCCGGCGAATGCCAGTTCGTGCTGGTCGCGGGCGACGCCGGCGTGGGCAAGACCTGCCTGCTCGGCGACCTGGAGAAGATCGCCCAGGCCCGTCAGATCCGCGTCCTGCATGGACGCTGCGTCGAGCAGGATGGCTCGTTCCCCTACTACGGATTCTGCGAGGCGATCCAGGAGTACTTCCGGCAGAAGGAGTCCGGGTCGTCGGGCGACGTCAAGGTGGACGTCTCGGATCTGGCCGCCGATCTTCTCGCCCTGTTCCCGACCCTCGGCGAGATCGATGCCTTCCGATCCGGCTCGGCCGGAGACACGCCGACGGCGACGGCCGGCGAGGCGCGTCAGCCCGAGAACCGCGCCCAGGTCTTCGAGCTCCTGGCGCGGACCCTCATCCGCCTCGAGGCCGGGAAGCCTCTCGTGATCCTCCTGGAGGATCTGCACGGCGCCGACGTGTCGATCGAGGCGCTGCGTTATATCGTGCGCCGCCTCGGGCCGACCCCGACCCTGATCGTCGGCACCTTCCGATCCCAGGACGTCGTCCGCGGCCATCCGCTCACCGCGATGATCGAGGGGTTCCAGGGGGATCGGCACTTCAGCCACGTCACCCTGCACCCCCTGTCACCCTCCGAACACCGGGAGATGCTGTCGACCCTCACCGGCGGGGCCCAGGTCTCCGACAGCGTCGCGCAGCGGCTGTTCGAGAGCACCGAGGGGAATCCCTACTTCACCAAGGAGCTGGTGCGCTCGCTGATGGACGCGGGGAACCTCGTCCGGGATGTCACCGGGGCCTGGTCGCTCTCGGGTGGCGCCGAAATCTCGTCGGACGCCCTGCCGGCCACCATCCAGCAGGCGGTGGAGAAGCGCGTCGCCCGCCTGCCCGAGACGCTGCGCGAGGTCCTGTCGACCGCCGCCGTCATGGGCAAGACCTTCGACTTCCGCGATCTCGAGGCGCTGTCCGAGACCGAGGCCGACGTCGAAGAGGCGGTGGAGCAGCTCATCCAGGGCGGGCTCATCGAGGAGGAGCGCCAGTCGCGGGGCGACACGCTCGCCTTCACCAGCGGCGTCGTGCGCGAGGTGCTCTACGCCGAGCTGTCGCGCCGCAAGCGGCGCTCGCTGCACCGCAAGTACGCCGAGCAGCTCGAGAAGCGACATGCCGGGAAGCTCGAGAGGGTCTATCCCCAGCTCGTCTACCACTGCTCCGAAGGCGATGTCCCGGAGAAGTCGGTGGAGTACGGCCTCAAGCATGCCCGGCGCTCGATCGAGGCCTTCAGCCCCGAGGAGGCCATCCGCTCGGTCAAGATCGCCCTCGAGTTCCTGGACGAGGAGTGGGACGGCGACGCCGCGCTCGAGGGCGAGGCGCGCGCCCTGCTCGCCTCGGCCCTGCAGATGGCGGGCGATGTGGACGGCGCGCTGCGCGAGATGGGCGGCGCACTGCGGGTGTTCGAGCGCGAGAAGAAGACCGACAGGGTTCCCGAGACGCTGCTGGCGGCGGCGCGCGCCGCCTGGGAGTCGCGCCGTTCGGAGGAGGCGCGCGGCTGGGTCGAGCGCGGCCTGGTGGCCGCCAAGGCCGCCGGTGACCAGGAGAAGCTGGGTCACTTCCTGGCGCTGGCGGGGACGCTCGCCAACCTGAGAGGCGAATACACCAGGGCCGGGGAATATCTCAGGGAGGCGGAGAGCCTCGGACAGGCGGCGCGCGAGGCGGCGGCGCAGGACGTGGTCGCCGACGGCGGCACGCTCATCGTCGCGGTGGGCAACACCATCCTGGCCGCCGAGCCGACCGCCATGGAGACCGTCGAGGAGTGGGAAATCTACACCAACGTCTTCGAACCTCTCGTCACCTCCGGCAAGCTCGGCGACCTGGTCCCGACTCTGTGCGAACGCTGGGAGGTCAGGGAGCAGGGCCGCTCCTTCGTGTTCCCGATCCGCCCGGGCATCCGTTTCCAGGACGGGACGACGCTCACCGCGACCGCGGTCAAGGCCGCCTTCGAACGATCGATCCGGAAAAGCGCCGCCAATCTGCCGCCGGCGTTCCTGCCGATCCGCGGGGTCAGGGAGTTTCTGGCCGGCCAGGCGGCCGACGTCGCGGGCATCGTCGCCGACGGCGACCTGCACCTGGAGATCCGCCTCGAGGATCCCCTGCCGATCTACCCCGCCCTCCTGGCCGACGCCCGCACGGCGGTCTACCGGCTGGCGGATCCGGAGCGCGACGATTCCCTCGTCGGCACCGGCCCTTTCCGTCTGGCGTCGCGGGACCGTGACTGCATCCGCCTGGTGCGCCACGAAGGGTACTGGAAGGATCGGCCGCCGCGCCTCGACGCCCTCGAGTTCCGCCACGGCCTGAGCCAGGCCGCCATCGCCGCCGGCCTTGAGAGCGGCGCCTTCGACGTCACCGGCGATCTCCTGCCGAACGACCTCGAGCGGCTCCTCGGCGATGCGCGCTTCCGCAGGGGTCTGGTGGAGACCCCGAAGATGACGACCTACTTCCTGGTCTTCCCGGCCCATGCGAACGCTGCCGCCCGGTCGGAGCCGGTGCGCCGCGCCCTGGCCGGCCTGGTGCGTCCCCACGATCTCGTCTGGCAGACGCTCGGCCGCTTCGCCCACCCGGCCGTCGGGCTCATCCCGCCCGGCGTGCTGGGGCACGACCCCGGGCGCCGCCGTCATCTCATCTCCCTGGACGAAGCGCGCGCCCTGCTGCGCTCGGCGGGGGCGCCGGAGTCGTTCACCCTCAAGGCCGCCGTGCATCCGGTCGTGCGCGACCGCTACGGCGCGCTGCTCGAGGCGCTGTTCTCCGTCTGGCGGGACCTCGGGGTCACCGTCACTTTCGCGCCGACCGACATGGCCTCGTTCATCCAGGCGATGGGGCGGGGCGGCGACTACGATCTCGGGGTGATGCGCTGGACGGCGGACTACAACGACCCGGACAACTTCACCCACAACCTCTTCCAATCGAGCACCGGCCAGTTCAGGACGTACTACGCCTCCGCCGAGGCCGACGAGATCCTCGAGGCGGCGCGGCGCGAAACCACCCCGGCGGCGCGCGAGACTCTGTATCGCAAGTTCGAAAGCCTGATCCTGCAGCCGGGCCTGATCGTCCCGCTGTTCCACGACGTCGGGTTCCGCCTCTCCAGTCCCCTGGTGCGCGGTCTGCGCCTGACCAACACCTACCCGGCGGTCAACTATGCCGGGCTCGGCAAGGCTGCGGCGGCGGAGCCGGCGGCGCGCGCCCGGCGCGAAGAAGGCGGGAGCGTCCAGATCCCGATGAGCGCCTCGGTGCTCCAGCTCGATCCGTCGCTGGCCCAGGTTCTCGAGGAGGGCGAGGTGTTCTCGTCGATCTTCGAGCCGCTGACGATGGTGCGCGATGGCCGGCTCCGCCCGCGCCTCGCCGAGGAGTTCCGGGTCGAGGACGGCGGCCGGAAATACCGCTTCCGGCTGCGGGAGGGAGCGCGCTTCCATGACGGCCGCAGGGTGACGGCGCGCGACGTGCGCTACTCCTTCGAGCGTCTTCTCGGGGTGAAGGGACAATCCCGCCGCGAGCAGTTGTCGGCCATCCTCGGCGCGCAGGCGATCTACGAGGAGAAGGCGGCCGAGCTCGCCGGCTTCCAGATCCAGTCGGCGCTCGACTTCACCATCGAGCTGACCAACCCGGTGTCGTTTTTCCCGGTCCTGCTCTCGGACATGAGCACCTGCATCGTGCCCGAAGGCACCCGCCGGCCGATGGGGGGAAGCTGGAAGGAGGGCGCCGTCGGAACCGGACCGTTCCGGATCGTCCGCTTCGATCCGGGCCGCCGGCTCGAGCTGGAGCGCAATCCCTATTACTGGAACGAGGGATTCCCCCGCAGCCAGGGGCTGGTGTTCGACTTCGGCAAGTCGCCGGCGGAGATCCTGTCCGGATTCCGCGCCGGCCGGCTGGCCGTGGCCACCGACCTCGAACCCGCCGATGTCGAGGCGCTGCGTCGCGATCCGGCCTACGCCGCCACCTACCGCGAGGCGCCGTCGCTGTCGATCTACTTCGTCATGTTCAATCGACATCGGGGGCCGCTCACCGACCCGGCCCTGCGTCGCCGGCTGGTCGCGGCCATCGACGCGGCCGCCCTGGTGCGGCAGACCCTGGGGCGCCGTGCCATCCCGGCGCACGGACTGATCCCGCCCGGTCTGCTCGGCTACGAACCCACGCCGCCCGCGGCGGCGGCGTCCGCGCCGCCCCGATCCGAGGAGCGGGCGACGGCCATCGAGCTCACGGCCGCGATCCACCCGATCTTCTCCGGCGAGCACGCCGCCTTCTACAAGGAGATGGACGCCTCGTTCCGTTCGGCGGGGATCACCATCCGATCCGCGACCACCACTGTGGCCACGTATCTCGAGTCATGGCAACGGGGAACCACCGACATGATCATCGGCCGCTGGCTGGCCGACTACCCCGACACCGACACCTTCTTCCAGGGCCTGCGGTACGCCTGGGCGCACGTCGGCTCGCCCGACCTGGACGCTCTCATCAACCGCGGCCGCACCGAGACCGATCCCGCCGCCCGCCACGCCCTCTACCGCGAGTTGGAGACAATCCTCAGACGCGACGCCGTGCTGCTGCCCCTGTTCCACGAGCAGGTCTACCGCTTCGCCCGGCCCGAGGTGGACGGTCTGACGGTGTCGTTCACCTATCCCGTGGTCGCCTACGAGACGCTGCAGATCCGACGGACGTAGTGTGTCCGAGTCATAGGCTCGGTCGCGCGGCGCCCGCCGCGGGCGTGTTAGAATCCGCGCCAGACAGCCGCTCTCGGCCGGGTACATCTCATGGAATCGACGATTTCGTCGCTCATCGCCGGCGCCGATGATGGCGACCGTTCGGCCGTGGACACGCTGTTCGCGACCCTGTATTCGGAGCTGCACCGTCTGGCCAGGGGGCAACTGGCCCGGAACGCCGGCGACCTGACGCTCGGCACCACCACCCTGCTGCACGAAGCCTATCTCGACATGGCGGGACGCGAGGGCGCGGTCTTTCCCGATCGCGGCCGCTTCATGGCCTACGCGGCGCGGGCGATGCGCGGGCTGATCATCGACTATGCGCGCAACCGCAAGGCGCAGAAGCGCGGCGGACAGTTCGAGATCACCTCGCTCGACACCGACGCGGTCGACGGATCGACCGACGAAACCGAGCTGACACGGATCAGCGAGGCGCTCGACGATCTCGGCACCGTCGATCCGCAGCTGGTCCAGGTGGTCGACCTCAAGTTCTTCTGCGGCTTCTCGTTCGCCGAGATCGCCGCCATCTTGCCCCCCCCTCACCCCTGAACGCTGGCGCGTCATCGGTCCGCATCTCGACCGCGCGCTCGATCTCCCCGCCACGGAGCGCGCCGCCTGGCTCGCATCGCTGCGCTGCGAAGACGCGGCCCTGGCTTGATCACGTTGGTCCGGAATACGCAAGTGCTATGAACGCCCAACCACACGACCATGCCCATTCCGAATAGACCTGTTTTCTGGGGTCGTGCTGGAAGATCCCTCCCCTCTGACCTCCTACGGGCAAGAGCGGCCAGTGCGCTCCGCCCCGCTCGACGTCAACCCGAGCGTTCCCTCGCCGCAGGAGTTCCCCGCGCGGATCAAATAGTAGAACGCGCCACCTGCCGGTGGTGCCGCACCATCGGCCGCCGAGGTGTCCGAGACATCGTCCGACTCGATGCACCAACCCAAGCCCAGGGCTGACAAGATGCAGATCTCGGCCAGCCGCGCGGCAATCCGCTGGGGTCGGGAAGGGTGGCGGGTGGCGGCCTGAGTTGACCCGCCCAACTACAAGTTCCCCTCCCCGCGAGCCAATCTGTTGGATCGGGCCACGCGACTTTCCGTTCGTGCTCGGCCGGGGTTCATCCGGAGTACGGATAACCGCTACAACAACCGCCACCGACCCTTACCCCTTATTAAAATCAAACGTCGACTCTGAACCCGTTCTCCGTTTATTGAGCCCACGGTTCGCGATGCACGCCTGTGTGATTTCCCCCCATACAACGATGCCACCCCACAGCCAACGAACGCTGCCATTGAACAGCACAGGAACCACCAGCCCCAGGTTTTTCTTTCGGCGGCCCGCCCGGCACCGCGCACCTTGACAAACCCAGCGATCAGAACCCGTGGCGAGCTCCAGCCGTAACCGGTTGCCGAGGTATCGCCTTGACGAGCCTCGTCGTCCCAGCGACCTTGGCGAGGTGCTCTTGCTTAAGCCAGTGCTTGGGGATAGCTACCAGTGACCCCTTGATATTGGTCGCGTTTAGCGTTCCAGAGACACGATGCTCGTAGATGGGGACGAACGCTTCCTTCTGCGGGACATGGGTGTGTAGCGCACCTGTGCTGAGGCCAGCCATGGCGTTGACCAGTTCGGTGACGCGCTGATCGACCTCGCCATCCGAGAGCGTCCCATCGAACAGGAACGTGTCTTGGTCGATGAAGAACTTGTTTTCGAACTCCATCTTGACGCCGTTTGCCAGTGCCTCGGCTTTGAGGATGTTCTGGTAGTAAAGCGCCACCGCGGTGATGGCCTGGTTGGGATCGAGCGCAAACTGCACGTCGCTTGTGGCTGTGACGGTCTGCTCTTCTGAGGTGCTCAACTCATTCACAATCGTCTTGCTCACGCCAACGGTAAACTCGCATGTCAAGCCGAAAAACTCAGCGCCAAGCCTGGTGTTGTTGCTTATCGTCCAACTGTTCCCCTTCTTCAGAGCCATCCCCTGCTTGAACTGAGAACTGAAGGTCTCCGTGTACGTGGCCTTCGTCGGTGACGCGTTTGATCTCCGTTTCGTGCCGTACCCCATGAAGCACGACACGATGTTGCCGGTGGAAAGAGACACGGTGTTGACGGGGACCGGCACGGTCACGTCGATTAGTCTGTCGCCCTCATCTTTGGCAAGCCAGCGTGAGAAGTTGGCCTTGAAGCTAAGTCCTAGGTCCTCGTTTGTGACCTTCACCCAGTCGACGTACCACCCAGGCTTCCTGTTCTCGTTGTTATGGGATACTCGGATGGAGTTGATCCAACCGACGTCTTCCATCTTGAGCTGGAACCGATCGAGTTTGCCCTTTTCGAAGTTGTCCTCCTGGTTGTCGAGCTGCTGCTCCGAGCTCGTCCCCTTTGCGCCGATGAGCTGAATGAAGACATCGGCGTCGGTCCCGGCGTCATCCCGATTCCCTGTCTGCACCTCAATCGTGTAGGTTGTCATGGCCTGCTCCTCTATAGAGAAACCCAGCCGACTTTGATCGGCCCTTAGGTCAAGGCGACCATCGAATCAGCCATCAGAAGGGAAGCACCCAAGAACCGGTGCATGCGCATGTACTCCTCTACGCCAAAGGCCCCCGGTGGTCTCGCGCCTCAGAATCCTTACACTTGGCACACTATCCAGTCGAGAGCGAGCAAGCCTCTCGTACGCTCAGTGAAAGGTGTTGTCAATGATGCTGATTGACTAAGGTGATCACCCTATGCCGAGCCTTGACTGCACCCGAATCTATTCCTGGGAGCTCGGCCAGCCAGGCTAGTCGACGCGCTTCCTCCGCCGGCCTAGCGCCCCGGACGCCCGGTGTTGGCGATTCCGGCAGGTCTTGACCCAGGGCTCCATCGTCGAGCAGAAGGAGCTACTGCGCGGCTTCATCGCCGGCATCACGATCACCCCGAGCAAGGACCGCGGCATCATCACCTGGTACGACCTGTCAGCATCTTTTGGTATCAGCGGGGGGACAGGCGATGAACCGTACCAACGCGGCGACGCCGGCCGGCCGCCGGCAGCAACCCCGCCGCCGACCCGCGCCCTCGCCCGACACACCGCGCACCGCCCACAGCCGACCTGCGGTAAACTTCGCGCCATGACCACGACAACCCGACGCCACCTCATCGGCGCGGTCGCCCTGCTGGCCGCCGCGCTCGCCTTCCCACACCCCGCTTTCTGCGACGACCCGCTCGCCGCCATCCGCGCCGAGGTCGTCAAGCACCACGACGAGGAGGTGCGGCGCCTGCAGGACTGGGTGAAGCAGCCCTCGATCGCGGCCGAGAACCGCGGCATGAACGAAGGGTGCGACATGATGATGCGGCTGGCGCGTGAGGCCGGGTTCCAGAGCGTCGCCCGCGTCGATACCGCCGGCCAGCCCGGCCTCTTCGCCACGCTCGATGCCGGCGCCGCCCGGACCGTCGGGGTCTACTTCATGTACGACGTCAAGCAGGTCGACCCCGCCGAGTGGTCGTCGCCGCCGTGGGACGCCGCGCTCGTCGACAAGCCGGGGTTCGGCAAGGTCATGATGGGCCGCGGCGCCGTGAACCAGAAGGGACCGGAGGCGGCCTTCCTGGCGGCGCTGCGCGCCATCAGGGGGGCCGGGAAGAAGCTCCCGGTGAACCTCGTGCTGGTGGCCGAGGGCGAGGAGGAGATCGGCTCGCCGCACTTCCATCAGGTGGTGCGGCGGCCGGAGGTGCTGGCGGCGCTGCGCAAGTGCACCGGCGTCTTCATGCCGGGGGCGTCGCAGGATCCGGACGGTACCGTGACCGTGTCGCTCGGGGCCAAGGGTGTCGTCGAGCTCGAGCTGGTCGCCAGCGGTGAGGCCTGGGGCCGCGGCCCCGGGAAGGATGTGCACTCGAGCAACCGCGCCCGTCTCGACAGCCCCGCCTTCCACCTTGTGCAAGCGCTCGCCACCCTGGTGACCGCCGACGGCGACCCGGCGATCGACGGTCTCGCCGACGCCGCGCGTCCCCCGACGCCCGCCGAGAGCGCCATGCTCGACACCGCCGCCGCGCGGCTGTCGGAGGCCACCGCCCTGAAGCTGCTCTCCGCCAAACGCTGGGCCCACGACCTGCCGTGGCGCGCCGCACTCGAGCAGTTCCTCTTCGCGCCGACCGTGAACATCGAAGGGTTGGTCGCGGGCTACACCGGCCCCGGCGGCAAGACAGTGCTGCCGCACCGGGCCGTCGCCAAGCTCGATCTGCGTTTGGTGCCGAACATGACGTTCGACGGCGCGGTGGCCGCCCTCAAGGCGCATCTCGCGAAGCGCGGCTACGGCGACATCGAGGTGAACCCGAGCGGCGGCTACGACCCGAGCAGCACCGCGTCCGACGCCACTCTCATCCGCGCCGCGACCGAGGTCTACAAGCGTGCCGGGCTCGACCCGTTCCTGTGGCCGCGCAACGCCGGCTCGTATCCGGGCTACGTCTTCACCGGCGAGCCGTTGCGGCTCCCCTCCGGCCACTTCGGTCTCGGCCATGGCGGCGGGGCGCACGCCCCCGACGAGTACCTGGTCATCGAGGCCTCGAATCCCAAGGTGATGGGGTGGGACGGCGCGGTGATGTCGTACGTCGACTACCTGTACGAGCTGGCCGCGATCAAATGAGCGCGGGTTGGGTGTCGCCGGCGGTCCTCGTGCTGGCGATGCTCGCCCCGACGACCGCCGTATCCGAGGAACTGCCGCCACGAAAGACCTTTCGTGAGGCCAGCCGGATCTTCTTCGACGACGGCGCCTACCTCTTCTCTTTCCCGAAGCGCACCACGACGAAGGGCGCCTGGCTCACCGCCGGGTTCGTCGCCGGGACCGTCCTCCTGATCCAGCGCGACGACGCGATCCGCGCGCACGTCCTCGAGCCTCCCGACTCGGGAACCGCCGATCGCGTCGCCGACCTGTTCGAGCCGCTCGGGCGTTCGTACGTCGAGGCCGCGGCGCTCGGCATCGCCTATGCGGCGGCACGCGGGAGCGGGCATCCGCGCGCCATGTCGACCGCGGCCACGGCGTTCGAGGCCTGGCTCTGGACCTTCGTGATCACGAGCGGAGCCAAGGTCGCGTTCGGCCGCGCCAACCCGACCGGCGACGCCGAGGCGCACGACTTCTTCACCGGGGGCGACATCTTTCCATCGGGCCACACCTCGCGCTCATTCGCGATCGCCGCCGTGCTCGCCGACCACTACGGGCCGAAGGCGGCGTGGATCGCCTACCCGGTCGCCGCCCTCATCGGCCTGGCCACGGTCCAGCAGGACACCCACTGGACCTCGGATGTCCTGGCGGGCGCCGGCCTCGGGCTGGCGATCGGCTCGGGGATCGCGCATCGCCACCCGGCGCAGGCGTCGGGGTCGCCGTTGGAGCCCGGGGAGATGTCGCGCGCCCGCGCGGCATGGCGGCTGGCGCCGGCGCCCGGCGGCGCCATGGTCTCTATCGCCTACTGAGGGTGTCGCCCGCGGCGCCGCAGGCGGCCGATGGCGACGACGAGGAGGACCGCGGTTGCCGCCCCCGCGACCCCGCCGGCACCGATGAGGGTCCGCGAGAGGACGAGGACCGGGCGCGACCGGGTCAGCCAGCCGTACGTGTAGCTGATGGTGTGGGACCCGAGACCAGCGAGGGCGGGGTCGAACGCCGCACCCTCGACGCCGGGACCGGAGAAGGTGCCGCCCATCGGTGTCGCGCTCAGTGCGATCGGCCGTGACCGGTCGAGCAGCGCCAGCCGCGGGAGTCGGAATTCGATGTCGGGCGGCTCATCGTAGAGCGCTGCAAGCGCAAAAGCCCGATACAGGGAGAGTCCCGGCCTCGAGGCCACCTGCCAGATGACCCGGTCGCTCCGATCGAGCTCGAGGAGAACGCCCGGCACACCGCTGCAGATGAGGCGGCGGCCGCCGGCGATCTCGCAGGCGCTGCTGATCGCGAAGCTGTAGAGGTCCGCGGGCAGACGATACTCCCAGGCAATCGACGCCTGGCGTCCGGTCTCATCCACGCGCAGCGCCAGGGCACGGCTCCACAGTCGTCCGGCGTCGCCGTTGTCGAAGATCATATAGTCGCCCGCAGCCGTCACACCCACGGCGTGCTGACCGATGAAGCGCGCGGCCTCCGGCAACCGGATGTCGCCGTCGCGACCCAGGCGCCACAGCAGCCGGCCCGTGCGGCGGTCGATCTTGGCCAGCAGATCGTGGTGCCGAAGTGAGATGACGTAATTCCCGTCGCGGTCCGGACACACGCTGTTGACGTGCAGCCAATCCTCGGCGCCCTTGCCGAACAGCGAGTCCCAGAAGTGGTCGTGCCTTCCATGCAGGCGCAGAGGATCGAAGGCGTCGAAACTGGTCCACTGCCAGAGTCGACGACCGGCCGGGCCGTAGACCGCGATCCCGTCGCCGACGACAAGTTCGTCGGGACGGCCGCCGATCGGGCTCCGGTCGACGTGGCGGGCCTCGGCGGTGATGAACACCATGTTCCCGTCCGGATCCTTGAACACGTCGTGGTTCGGGACCTCAGGGACCGCGATATCGACCAGCGGACGGCCGTCGAGTCCGAGGTTGAGAATGCGGCGTGTGCCGCCGTCGGGGCTGCGGATCGCCACGGAGATCGTGCGATCCGCTGCGAGCGAGAAGCCGGCGAGCGTGTCGAAGTGTTCGTACCAGACGACACGGCCGGCGCGGTCGACGATGCGCAGCCAGTCGGAGCGCGGGGGTGCCGGCGGCGCTCCCGTGTCCCCCGCCGGCGGCTGATTCCCGGCGCCGATGTAGCCGAGGGCGCGCAGGGTCGTCAGCGATTCGTCGGCAGCCGCGCCGTCCGCCGAGGCGTCCGGCGCGAAGACAACCTCGTCGGTCAATACGTAACCCCGGGCCGCTCCTGTCGAGCTGATGAGGCGGAGATCCTCGAGACCCGGGGGCAGCGGCCCGGTCTGGAAACTCAGGGTCTCACTCTCCGTGCGCCCGGAAGGGCCGAACAGGACGGCACGTGCCTGGTAGGCGGTCGCGGCGCGGCAGCCGACGAGCACGATCCGGTGTGACGCCGCCGGGGGCGAGATCGCCGTGCGCAGCAGGGAGGCCTTCGGGTCGTCCCTCTGCCAGAACTCGAGGTAAGCGGATGCCGGCTCGGACGCCGTGACCTCGCCGTCGAAGCGCAGCGCGTTCGTGGCCTGCGGCACGAGCCGGAAAGCGGTGATGCGAGCGGGCTCCGCATCGGCCGCGCGAGCGACCATGCAGCCGAGAACCAGGGGGAGCAACGCGGTCAGCCGGCGTAGATTCAAGCCGGGATTTTAGGCCCGGTGCGGGTCCTGCCGTCAACCTCGGCCGGTCGGTGGTCGAAGAGCTCCTCAGAACTTGTAAGCGGCAACCGTGCCCGGGGTCGGGCGGTAGAAGATCAGGTTCGACACCGCATCCACTTCGTAGATCGGATCCTTGTCCCGTCCGAGGTCGATGACCGCCTCGATGCGGCCGCTGGCCTTGCTCACCTTGGCGAGGCCGTATCCACCCCGCTCCTGCTTGATCATCATGAAGACGAAGTCGGGCGCCACCGTCGAGGCCTTGAAGCGGGTGCGCGCCGCTGCACCGTAACCGGCGCTGAGGCTCGCGAGCTGTTCCCCCGCCTGCGCATACCCCGTCGCCACGGCGGCGGTCACGGCGCGATCCATCGAGCCGGGCTGCTGCTGGCTCGATGCCGAGGCGAAGGTGACGCCGGCCGCACCGGCGGCCACGGCGGCCATCCCCATCCTGACCTGCTCGGCGCGCAGCAGCGCCCGCATCATGACCGGCAGTTGCGGCGACGGATGGTAGGTATGGAACAGCATCGTCCCGTCCGTTCGCCAGGCGATGACATTCTGGCTCGAGACCACGGTGATCCGGTCACCGGCCACCTCGATCGCGAGGGGGGCATCGTCCTCCTCGAGCTCGGCGGGCGTCTTCGAAAGCGTCGTGAGTGCGCCGCTCTCGGTGTCGAGCCGATGCAGAGTCCCCTTCTTCGCGGCGTAGGCGTAGAGATGTCGGCCGTCCTCGACCGTGACCAGCGAATCATCGGAACGCACCGCCTCCCCCAGGAGCGGCAGCCCGGTCGTGAGATCGAGGACATTGACCTCGCTCGTCGTCGTGAACAGCAGACCGGACGGGATCACCCGGGTCGAGACGATGCGCCCGCGCAGACGCAGCGGCTCCTCGAACCGCAGCGTCCCGCTCTTCGGGTCGATGAGGCTGAGGTAGTACTCCTCCCCCTTGTTCGTCCAGGCGCTGTCGTAGCCGGTGGTCAGAACCAGCCCGGCCGACGTCCAGTCGTGGTTGATGATGCCGCCGAGGATCTCGATCCCCTTCCCCTTCCTGCCCCAGCGTGACTCGCCGGTGGCGTAATCGCACAGGAGGATCTTCCCCTTGCCGCTGGTGCTCGGGCTGAGGATCAGGCCGTCGCCTGTGAAAATGACATCGTTCAGGCCACCCTTGAGACGCACCGGCTCGGGCCAGACGGTGGCGCCATCCGCGAGCCGGTGGGCGGAGTAATAGGTGTAGACCGTCTCGCCGCCGCCTGTGCTCGACCCCGAGGCCATGCTCATGGTGGTCTCGCTGCCGACATAGACGACCTCGGGGCTCTTCGGCGTGGCGTAGAAGCGGGTGCTGCGGGTGTCCCGGGCGTTCGCGGTCTTCCAGGTGATCGACCCGGTACGGGTGCTGACCGCGTAGATGTCGGTGACCGAGGCGACGAGGAAAGTCTCCGGCGTGATCTCGATCGGTTCACCGACGATTCCCGACTGATTGGTCGCCGCCTGGAAGAACGCCGACAGCGCCCTGGTCAGCTTGCCGGCTCCTTCGGTGAGCCGGCTGTTCTCCCATCGGAGCGTGCCGCGCTCGACGTCGACGAGGAACATGGTCGTGGCCGGATTCCCCTCCCTGAACCCGAACAGCAGCAGGGCGCGGCTCTGCGGCAGGAAGTGCCGGCTCAGGACCTGCGTCACCCCGGCGGCGCGTGAATCAAAGATGATGCGTCCGTCGACCGAGTCGAGGATCACCAGGCGCGGGCGGCTCAACCCGTCCGACACGGCAATGAGGGAGGTCCCGGCGATCTCCTCGTAATGGTCCTGGGCCAAGCCGCCCAGGTCGGTGTGGGTCCAAAGGACCCGGCCGCGCCCCGGATCGATCGCGGTCAGGGCACGCGACGTCTTCACCAGCAGCTGCCCGAGCGGGGCGACCCGCTGCCATTCGACCTCGCCGTCGAGGCGCAGGCTCCAGGCCGGAGCGAGCGTGGGCGAGGCCGCCGGCTCCGTGGCTGCGGCCGAGGACGTTGCCGCAGCCGCGGGCAGAAGACACGTGACGATGGCCGTCAAGCAGGCACGTCGAAGGGCCGGTGTTTGCATGAGCATCCTCCCGCGCCGAAGTTAAGGTCGCGATCCGGGGGGAGACCAGGCGATCCCGAAAGCGTTACCCGGCATGCGTAGTAGAATCCGCGCCGGGGCCCGACAACACCATGTACTTCAAGCAGTTCCTTCACGACGATCTCGGCTGTTCCTCCTACTTCATCGCCTCGCGCCAATCGCGCCAGGCGGTCGTGGTCGACCCGCAGCTCGAGACGCAGCCGCACCTCCGGCTGCCGGACTGGGTCGAGGTGTTCAGGGCGCACGTCGAGGGCTCGTGCGGCAAGGGCATGTGCGGCCGCCCCAGCACCACCATCGGTTTCGAGCGTCGCTACAACCCCGTGCTGCAACCCGGCCGCGACGAGTTCATCAGGCTGGAATCGCAGGTCCCCGCGCGGCCGCTGAACATGATCGCTCAAGACCCGGGACGCCCTCGTGCTCGACGTGCGCGAGCCCCGAGAGTATGCCGCCGGTCATTGCAGCGCAACGGAGGGCGAATGTCGAACGGTCTGAAGCCGCTGGGCGTCCTGGTCCTGCTGCTCTCCACCGCCTGCGGCCCGATGGCCCGGTCGCTGTATATCGCCGGGTGCAACCGCGACATCGATAAAGCGACCAAAGCCATCGAAGCGGCCCGGAATGACGGCGAGCGGGCCTCCGGTTACGCCGAGCGCGGCCGGGCCCACTCCGAGAAAGCCCGATACTCGAAGGCGTTCAAGCTCATCGCCGGCGACGAGTACGGCCGGCTCTCCGGCCTGGCGATCGAGGATCACGACCGGGCGATCGCACTGGCTCCCGACAATGCCCAGATGTACCTCAGCCGCGGCCTCACCTACTTCGACCGCGCCACCGTGGTGGACCCGGCCGACCCGACGTTCAGGGCCGCGATGGACTCGGCCGGGGCCGATTTCACCAGCACCATCGAGAGGGATGGCCGCAATGCGCGGGCCCTCGACATGCGCGGGCTCGTCCATACCTCGATCGGCGACCTCGATCAGGCCATCGCCGATTTCGCCCTGGAGATGACAATCGATCCGCACCTGGGCAGGATGAGACTCGCCGATGCCTACTGCGGCCGGGGCTCCTCCTACCACAGGGCGGGGAACCTCGACCCGGCCATCTCCGACTACGAGAAGGCCATCGAACTCGGAGCCTCCGCGGATGGGTGCGCCTGCCAACCCGAAGCCCCGCTCGCCTGGATCTACTACGAGAGGAAGCAGTACGACAGGAGCTGGGAGGTCGTGAGACGGGCCCGGGCGACGAGGAAGTGGATCGACCCCGAGATGCTCGAGTCACTGAAGAAGGCCTCCGGAAGAGTTGAGTAGCCGGAGCGGGTCGTGTCGGCTCTTGACAGCCTTTGCGCCACGGATCTACTTTGTCGCCAGCGATTCACCTCACTCAGCGAGTGGTACGGCGCCATTGAATGGCCAACCGTCCCATGGCGGGGCCGGCTGGCCTTTCTTATAACGCGGGAGGCGCAGATGGCCGACATCCAGGTGTTCTTCGAAAGACACGGCGGCAGCCCGAACCTGAAGGTCATCGTTCTCAATGCCCGCCAGCCCGTCCTCGAGGACGAGGGCGTTCACTGGCACTTCCAGGCCGAAGACCCCCGTGATCTTGACGAGGTTGAGATCGAGTTCGAGGATCCGAAGGCCAAATACTTCCACACCGCGACTCCTCCGAACAAATTCAGGAGAGCGCTCGCCGAGGGCGACACAATCTACGGGCGGCCGCCGGAGGATCGGAAGCCGCAGGACCCTGTCCCCGGCGAAGGGAATCAGGTCCGGATGCACGGCTACAAGGACAAGTACTGGATCCGGGGCTACAAAGCCGGCAAGGTCGTGGCGTTCCTCGACCCCGAGATCGTTCCCATCCGGCCGCCGTCCTAAGTAGTTCTTCCGTGGTCGCCGCCTACTTGGCGCGATCGACGATTTGCCGGTATCGCGGGAGTGTGCGCAGATCGCGGAACGCGACGTCGTTCTCGATCTCGATGCGCGGGTAGCCGGCCTTGACGGCACGCTCCAGGAAATCGAGTGCCTCCTCCGGCTGGTCGATCAGTCGGCGGATGACGGCGTTGGCGAACAATACCGACGGGTCATCCGGGGCCAGTTCGAGGGCGCGGGCGCCTTCTTTGAGGGCGCCCGCGGAGTCCCCGGTCTTGGCACAGAGCACGCCCACGCGCCGGTGGGCCGCCGGGTCGAGAGGAACCGCGGCAACCCGGTCGCGGGCCAGGACACGGGCGCGCATGTAGGCGTGCCGGGCATCGTCCTCACGACCGAGCATCACCTCGCCGTCCCCGAGGTTCTGCCAGTAGACGTCGTTGTCGGGCGCCACCTCCGCCGCCAGACGGTAGTGCTCGGCCGCCTCACTGAAACGTCCCGCGAAGAAGTAGGCGGTCCCGAGGTTGGTGTGCGCCTCGGGGGTTTCCTGCAACTCGAAGCTGTGCTGGAACGCCTGGATGGCCTCATCGTTCCGCCGGAGGCGGAGCAGGATGCCACCCAGGTTGTTCCACGGCGCGAGGCTGTCCGGCTTGAGTTCCGTCGCCTTGCGATACGCCTCGGCCGCCAACTCCCACTCGCTGAAGCGCTCGTGGAAATAGCCAAGCTGAACCCAATGCAGGTCGTACGAGCCGTTCAGGGCGATGGCCTTCTGGAGTGCCGCCAGACCTTCGTCGTGACCACCGGGAACCTCCCGGCAGGCCGTGCCGAGGTACGCCCAGGCGATGTCGGACTCGGGCCGCGCTTCGGTCGCCTTCTTGAACTCGAGCCTGGCCTCGGCATAGTTGCCCGTTGCCATGAGACCGCGACCCTCGGCGTCGTGAGCCTCCGGCAAGTCAGGGGCCAGCTCGAGAGCGCGCGCCACCGCGGCAGCCGCCTCCTCCCTGGTCGAAGCCTCCGGGTCAATCATGAACCGCCCCCACAGGGCCTCACCCAGGACGGCCCACCCCTTCGCCATGCCCGGGTCTTCCTCCACCGCCCGGCGCAGCATGGCTATGGCGCTGTCGAGACCCTGTGACGTCTCCGCGTGGTTCCTCAGGAAATCGAGCCCCTTGTTGTAGAAGGACTGCGCCATCGGGCCGGGAACCGGCGCCGGGGGTGGGAACGGGCGCCACCCGTTGGCGTAGAGAAACACGCTGCCGACCATGAGAACCCCGGCGACCGCCGGCCATCCGTATCGCCGCCACGGACCGTGGGTGGTTTGTTTACGCCGACCCCGGACCGCGTCGAGTGCCTCGACGACGGCCCCGGCCGAGGCAAACCGCTTCTCTCTGCTCGCCGCGAGGAGCGACTCCAGCAGGGCCGTCGTCCCCTTCCCCGTCCCCGGCCGCAGCCCTGCCGTGGGCTCCTCGCCCACCTTGATCCGGTGACCGGCGAGCATCTCCCTCAGAATCAGACCCAGGCTGAAGAGATCGGCGCGGCCGTCCAGCTCCTCCCCCCGCCGCTGCTCGGGCGCCATGTAGTCGGGCGTTCCGCTCGGCCCGGGGCCGGTCAGGCGTCCCGCCTGCGACTCGGCCAGGATGGCGATGCCGAAATCCATCACGCGGACGTCGCCCTGCTCGTCGATCATGACATTCTCGGGCTTCAGGTCCCGGTGGATGATCCCGTGACCATGTGCCTCGGAGAGGGCGGCGGCGATCTTCGCGGCGATTTCGAAGGCGCGCTCTGGCTCGAGCGCCCCGGCGCGGTTGAGGAGCTGGCGCAGCGTCTCCCCCTGGATCCACTCCATCGACAGGTAGAGGGAGTCGCCGAAGTCGCCGAGGTCATGCACCCGGCAGACATTGGGGTGGGTGATCCGCCGGGCGATGCGCACCTCGTCTTTGAAGCGCGCGAGGTAGCCGGCGTGGCGGGCCACCGCCGGCCGGATCATCTTGAGGGCCACCGGCTGATCGAGGCGGGTGTCGATCGCCTTGTAGATCAGCCCCATGCCGCCTTCGCCGATCTTCTCGACGACCAGGAAACGGTCCGCGATCCGGCTGCCCGGCGCGAGCTCGCGGCGCAGAGTCAGGGGCGGCGCGGGGCACGCGTCCGCATGGGACAGATCCTCGGTGGGCAGGCTGGTGGTTTCGACTCCCAGGTCACACTTCGGGCAGGCCGTCGTGCCCGTCGGAAGCGTCCGTGAGCAGCTCGGACACCGCATGGCACCACCTGTCTTCAGAGCGCGGCGAACTGTCTTCGGTCGCAGTCTACATCATGTGCCCGGGAGGGGACCCCGGGTGAGGAGGGTGATGATGCGATGGCCCCGTGTCGCTATTTCTTCGCCGGTCGCATCGCCGCGCGCAGCTTGTCGGCGAGCGAACCGAACCCTTCGGGCTGCGCCGCCTCTTGCTGGGCCGCGTATTCGCGGACCTCGCGCTTCTCCCCGGCCTCGAGCACCGCCTTGCGACTCAACTGGATCCTCCGGCCCGCCGGGTCGACTTCGAGGACCATCACTTCGACGTCGCTGCCGAGGGGAAACTCCTTGCGGAGATCGCCCCCCCTCTCCACCCCGGTCTCCGAGGCGTGGATGAGACCGGTGCGTCCGGGCGCGAGGAAAACGAAGACGCCGAACGGCTCGTGCCGCTCCACCTTGCCCGTGAGGCGGGCCCCGGCGACGATTTCACGCACACCCTCGGCCCGCGTGGAACCCGCTTCCAGCACCGCGACGCCGATCCGCTTCCGTTCGAGATCGATGCTCAGGATCTCCACCGCTACCGCGGCGCCGGGTGGAACGGTGGCCTTCCATCCATCCCGCTTTCCCGTCGGCGCAAACGCCGACACGTGCGCCAATGCCTCGACCCCCGGCTCCAGTTCGACGAAGACGCCGAAGTCGGCGGCCCGGGTGACCTTCCCCGTCACCGCCTGGCCGACCTTGTACTTCGCGGCTACGGCCGTCCATGGATCGTCCTGCAGCTGCTTCAGGCCGAGCGCGATCTTTCCGCCGGCGTCGTCCACGCGCAGCACCTTGACCGTGATCGTGTCGCCCGGCTTGACCACGTCCGCCGCGTTCGCCACCCGCGACCAGCCCATCTCCGAGACGTGGAGGAGCCCCTGGACTCCACCGCCGAGGTCGACGAACGCGCCGTACGGCAGCACCGACGCGACGCGGCCGGGCAGCACGGCGCCGGCGACGACCGCACGGCGGATCTCGGCGGCCCTCTCGCCTTCCTCTTCTTTTAGTAACGCGCGCCGGGAGACGACCAGTTGCTTGCCGTCCTCCTTGGACTCGATGATCCGGAAGGTGTAGGACTTCCCCACGTGGACCTCGGGATCGGCCGTGAAGGCGGTATCGATCTGCGAGATCGGACAGAAGGCGCGCTGCCCGCCGATGCGAATCTCGTAGCCACCCTTGATGGCCTTCTCGACGCGCCCCTCCACCGGCAGCCCGGCCCGGTAGGCATCGTCCAGCCGCTGCCGCGTGGCGGCGCCGCGCGCCAGTTTGTGGGAGAGCTTCAGGCCGCCCACCGTCGAGACGATGACCGCCTGCACGGTGTCCCCGACCTTCACCTTGACGTCGCTGTCCGGGTCCACCAGCTCGGCGATGTCGATGGTCGCTTCGCCCTTGCCGCCGACATCGACGAACGCCACCTCGGGGCCGAGCGCCACGATGGTCCCCGTGACCGTGTCCCCCTCCTGGTGGAACTTCGGTGCGAAGGACTCGGCCAGCATCCGGGCGAAGTCGTCCTCTCCCTCGAGAGCAGGTTCGGGCGGAGCGGCATCAGGGCGTGGGCGGTCGGTCATCTCGAAACCTCATGTGATAGTGGGCATCTTATCAGCCTCCCCTTCCTGCGCTGAAATCTTCATCAAGCGCCAGAAGGGCTCTGCCCATGCGAAAAGCCGCGCTGTGCGGCCCGGTGGTGGTCTGCGTCTGCATGCTGTTCGCCCTGAGTGGCCCGGTCTCGTGCGGGCCACGGGGGCGGAGTCCGGCGTACTCGCGGGCGGCGAGGGCAGGCTTGGGGGACCGTCCGTTTGCCTGCGTTCGACCGGGTTGATGATGTCCTGTTCCTACTCGACCGATGGTCCCGGGCCCTGGCCTGCCGCCTGCTGCGGCTGACACCACGAAACGCCTTGCGTCGTCAGGTCTGGCGCGGGCGGCGGCTACCGGCCGGCTCTACTTCCAGGTGCCGGGCGGGATCACGTACGGGCAGCACTGGCTGAACGTGAGGTTCGGCTTCAGGTGCTGTCGCGAAGCTCCGCCCTGTAGCGCCTGTTGAGCAGGAACAGGGCGCCGATCAGGACCGGAGGCCCGGCCATCGCCAGCAAGAGGGACCAACTGGCGAACGGCTTGTTCCAGGCCCACGCGATGTACAGAGCCCCCAGGGCGATGAAGAGAATCCCGCCGATCCACTCACGGCGCCAGGAGACGATCAGTACGGCGACCATGACAAACGTCGGGATGAGGTGCATCAAAAGGGCAGGAACCGTTTGCCAGAAGCCTCTGCCCTCCTCGAAGACATCGGCGGCGAAGATGCTGATGAAGGCGGCAAACAGGATGCACACGACTCTGGGTGTCCAGTAGAGCAGCCGCCTCACCGGTTTGTCCATGGGGCCTCCCCCTCGAGTCTCGGATTCCTCACAGCGGGCACGCTACCGCATGAGAGCGCGCGAATCGCTTGTACGCCGGCGAGAACATGCTGTCAACGGGCCGCCGGGCCGGGTGCCACGGACCAACCCTTGGAGGACTCGCCCCTTCACCGTCTCCAGCTCTCCTGCGGCCTGGGCCATGGAATAATCCCCGGGCAATGACCACGCCCGGCCAGTTGCCGACCACCACTTGGCCCGAGCAAGAGCAACGCGGCTCTTTCGACAGGGACATTGCCAAGCACACATGGCGCGGACCACGGGCGCAGGAGGTGATCATGAAGCGGCGGCCGAGACGGAAGCTCCCCTTGCTTGCACTCTTCCTGGTCGCGGCGATGACGGCGGGTGCCCGGGCGGGACAGGGCGCCACGACGCCACCTGCCACGACCGCGCCCGTCACGGCGTCCGGTGAGGAGACCGAGTCCGGGGGTGACTACGTCGTCTTCACCAGGGAGAAGCCGCGCGCCGGGCCGCGGGCCGACAAGGCCACTCTCTACGTCGTCCGCCCGGGGAACATCGGGTTGGTGATGAGGAGCTTCTTCCTCTGCGACCAGGAGATCCTGGGGATCATCCACGGCAGCAGCTATTTTTTCGCCTACGTCGATCCCGGGCGCCACGTCCTCTGGTCCATGTACGAACACGTCGACGCCCACGCCATCGAGGTCGACCTGCAGGCGGGAGCGACCTACTACCTCCAGCAACACGCCTATCTGGGTCCGTCGGGGGGCTGGACGAGGCTCGAACTGCTTGACGAGGCCGCCGGCAAGGAGGCCCTGGCGAAGTGCTCCCGACACGGCACGCTCACCGAGCGTGGCCGGGCGAAAGGGGCGGAGATCGCCCGCAAATACTACAAGGACACCGCCAAGTACCTGGCGCGGGACGCCGAGAAGGCGAAGGAGAAGGTGCCCGCCGACGACTAGGCGACACTCCGTGGCGGTGACGCCGGGAGCCGTGGTGCGCGTCGGCGGAGCGCGGCGGTCCTCGTCAGCGCGGCGCTGGCGCCTTGGTGGTCGACAGGCGTTCCAGATTGGACCTGGCCTGCGGGTCGCTGACCCCGAGGTTGACGGAATAGTCCTTGCCGGACATGAAACCGCAGATCGGCGCTCATGTCCGCCGACCTGACGGAGGGTATGCAGGAGGTCATCCGGTGGGGTCAGGCGGCGTGGCGGGCGTCGTAACCCCGCAGAACTCGGTGGACGCTCCCCCGGACATCTAGTTCGATCGGGTCCTAGCGTTCAGCTTGCTCTCCTCTCCGGAGTGGCACGGCACCAGGGCGCGGCAGCTCGGGCGGAGTGGGGAAGACAAAGCCCTCGTTCTCTGCCCACCAGGCGGGGTTGAGGCCTTCAAACAGGTAGCCGTATCTCGCCATCGGGGAGTCCCAGAGCGCAGGATTTCGGAGGGCCTGGAATCGTCTTGTGAATCGCCAGACGTGCCTGGCAGTTTCCGGCACTTCCGCCGCCAGACGCAGCCACGTCCGCACGCTTCCGGATACTGTTCGAAGCTCGGTGGGTTCATAGCCATAGCGTCGCATGCTCGCGCGACATACCGTCTCGATCAGGCGGACGCGATCCGGGTCCATGGCGTGCAGTCGCGTGTCGACGTCCCTGAGCGGCTCGGTCGCGGTCTGCAGCCATGGAACCGGCGGCATGTCCAACGGGTCCGGGTTGTTGGTTACGTGGTCGAGGACCGCGTCTTCCCACGGCTCTTCGACAAAGTCGAGGACCCGGCGCATCTCGCGCTCGGGATCCTGTCGCAGTTCTTCCAGCTTCACCGATAGGACACGATCCCGGAATCCCGTGGCGTTCTTGAGACCTCTCACGTACGCCAGGCTGTTGGCCAGGTCACTCTGGGAGCCCCAGACCATTCTCCGTGTTGAGTCCACCGTGGTTCGTGGGTCACGAACCATCACGATGACTCTGGCATCGGGAAAATCACGGAAGATCTCAGTCATGTGGTCGAGATGACCTGGTGTTTTCTCACCCCAATGTCGTCGACCAAAGGCAGCCGCCTTGAGTTTCATGATTTCCCTGAAGCCAAGATGGACTGAACCGCGGGGTAAGGGTGACGGAAGGCCCCTCGTGACGTCGGATGGATTGAGGCGCAGCCAGCGAAAGCTGAACGTCCTGAAATACGCCGACAGGAACTCATCTCCACTCATGTTCTGCGGGCACAGGCCAAGCCAGACGTAAAACCAGGGCTCGTGCGTGATGTAGATGTTGGGATGAGACGATAGGAGAACGCGCATGAGCGTCGTCCCCGATCGCGCGTTACCCATGACGAATATCGGCCGATCATCCGGCATGTCGCCGATCCCGTCACCTGGCGCTGGAATCATGGCTTGGGATTCCCCCGAATCCGTGGACAGTCTACTCACGCTGCCTGAGATCGCCGAGCCGGTGTACGCCGGGCTGGGATTGCTGTTGACGATCGGTGGGCGGAGTTTGGGGCCAGCCTCCTGGGCGGATCTTCCTGTGAAATCCAACCAGCATGGGCAGGGCTGGGACAGAAGGCTACCGTGGCGCGCTTGCGAATTGTGACCCTTGTGAGAGATGCCTCGATACGAACGGAAACTATGACCAGTGCTTTCCAGCGCTTTGGGTTGATCCCATGCCGCATCTACCGTAACGCCACGAATGAGCCTTGAACATCCTGACACCGGTTGAAGCAGATCGCCAGGAGGATCCTCTCCAGCCGTCGTGCTGCTCCTCTGCTCATACTGACGCTCAGACCGCTCGCCTCCTGCCTGCCCGACAATGCTCTGCGGCTCGTGCACCTCGGACCCGTCGTCACGGCGCGTCTTCCGCGCGGTGTCACGATGCGTTATTGCGGCGGCGAGGACATGCTAGCGAATGCGCTCTTCTGGCGCGGCTACGGATACCCGGAGACCGAAACGATCGACCTGTTCCTCTATCTCGTCGACATGTCGAGGGTGATGCTCGATATCGGCGCCAGCAGCGGTCTGTTCAGCATCGGGGCGGCCCGTTCGAACCCATCCCTGGTCGTGCACGCCTTCGAACCGGTGCCGCGCATCTTCGATCTTCTGCAGAGGTCACGACTCTGCTGGCCTGATCCGGGCGGCTGTCTGCGCGCGGAGTGCCTCCACCGCCGCCTGGAGCCGCCGCGTCACGTCCTCGGGCAACTCGTCCGCCGCGATGTGCAGGGGCGCGCCGATGGTGACGCAGGCACGACCGAAGTGCGGCCAGTAGCGCTCGTCGGGCAGGATGTGGCCGGTCCCTTCGATGTGGATCGGCAGCACCGGCGCGCGCAGCTCGCGCGCCAGAATGCCGACCCCGCCGCGGAACGGCTCCATCGCGCCATCAGGAACGTGGCGCCCCTCGGGGAAAACGAGGATCGAGAAGCCTTGATCGGCGAGCTCGCCGGCATAGACGAGGCTGCGGCGGAACCCCGCGGTCTCCGGGAGGGGCCAGGCGTTGAAGAAGAACTGCACGAGCGTCGTCTGGAACGCCTCGAGCAGTCGTCGTGACCGCGTGCCGGTGGCCTCACCGAAATAGACGCGGTGGTACCTCGTCGTCATCCCCGGGGCCATCCGCCCGCGCAGCCTGCGTGGCAGGGCCGTCTTGAGCAGGCCGGTGTCCATATAGGAATGATGGTTGGCGACGACCAGGAACGGCCCCTGCGCGCCGTCGAGATGCTCCTCGCCCTCGAGATGGACGCGGACGTGCGCGAAAACGAAGGGTCGATAGACCGCCTCTTCGAGAACGCGGCGGAGGAAACGAATGGGCCATGACACGGCCCAGCGCGGCATCGACGGCGTGGGGAATCGATGGCCGCGGGCGCCGGCGCGGACTGGCGACAGCGGAGATCCCTCGGCGGAAGGGGCAGGCTCGGGTGGCGCCGGGGCCTTCGTCGCCGCCAGCGGGGGTGTCGAGACCGGCGACGGCGTGGCGACCGCCACGCCGTCCAGCGCCGCCCGTCCCGCGGCCTCGAGATCGCCCACGGTGGCCGCCATCATCCGCTCCTCGGGAAGCGTGATGCCGAACTCCTGCTCGAGCGCCGCCCCCAGCTCGACGAGATCGAGGCTCGCCAGGCCAAGATCCTCGACGAGGCGGGTGCCGGGGAGCAGCCGCTCGGCGGGCACGCGCGCCACCTTCGCCACCAGGCGGCGCACGCCACCCGCCGCCGGCGCCGATGCGTCCGCACCGGTCTCCCCCGCCCGCAGCGCCATGGCGCGCTCACGCAGCACGCCGCGCCGGACCTTGCCGGTCGACGTGCGCGGGAACTCGACCTCCGGCCAGATGGTGTAGTCGCGCACCCGCTGCTTCGGGAGCAGCCGCTCGTTGGCGCGCGCGACGATGTCGTCGGCGGACGCGCCGTGATGCAGGATAACCGCCGCGTGCACCCGCTCGCCCCCCTCGTATGGCCAGCCGAACACCGCGATGTCGCGCAGCCCCGGAGCGGCGTGGAAGGCCGCTTCGACGTCGGCGACATAGACGTTCTCGCCTTCGGGGGTGACGATGACCTCCTTGAGGCGGCCCTTGATGACGATGTGGCCATGCTCGTCGATCTCGCCGACGTCACCGGTGCGCAGCCAGCCGTCGGCGGCGGCGCCGCCCCCGCTCACGCCCCCGCCCACGCCCGGGTCCCCGCCCCCGGCGGCGTCTTTCGCACCCGCGCCGAAATACCCCGGCGTCACGTTCGCGCCACGCACCTGGATCTCGCCATCCGGCCCCAGACGCACCTCCTGCCCGGCCAGCGCCTTGCCGACGTTGCCGCTGCCGCGGTGGAAAGGGTTCGAGATCGAGATGATCGGCGCCGTCTCGGTGAGCCCGTATCCCTGGATGACGAGATAGCCGCAGCGCTCCCAGAACTCGCGCACCGGATCGGTGAGGGCGGCGCCGCCGCTGACGACGAACAGGAAGCGCCACCCCATCTGGCGCCGGATCGACGGATACAGCAGCGCCTGTATCCAGAACGGCCGGCGGGCGTGGCGCTCGAGACGCGCCTCGAAGCTGGAGCGGTCCTCCGGGTCGGGATGGGCGCGGCGCATCTCCGCCGCCATCAGCTCGAGCAGCCGCGGCACGGTGAACAGGCCGAAAGCGCCTAGGCGCGGCGCCGCATCCATGATGTCGCGCGGCCGTGGTGGGACGAGGGCGACCGTCAATCCCATGTAGAGCGGCACGAACATGTTCATCGTCTGCCCGAACATGTGCGAGAACGGCAGCGACGACAGCACCGGCAGCTCACCCAGGCGCGCCACCAGTCCCTCGTGCTTGCGGAAGCCATGCTCGAGCGGCGCGAAATCGGCGGCCAGGTTGTCGTGCGTCAGCACCACACCCTTCGGTTCGCCGGTGGTCCCCGAGGTGAAGACGATTTCCGCCGTGTCGACCGGCGTCGCCGGCGCCGGCGCCGCGGCGCCCCACGAGCCGAGCGCGACGACACCGCAGCCGGGAGGGGGCTCGTTCCCTGGCGCCGTGACGAACAGGCGCGCCCCGACCTTTTGCGCGACGGTGGCGCGGAACGGCGCCCCGGTTGCCACCTCGAGCGGGACGACGACACCACCCGCGAGGAACGCTCCGAGGATCGCCTCGATCGCATCCGGATGATCGGGCCCCTGCATCAGCACGGGGTCGCCCGGCTTCAGCCCGGCGGCACGCAGCGCCGCGGCGGCGCCGTGGATGCGGGCATGGAGTTCGGCGTAGGTCCGCGACTTCCAGCGGACGCCGTCGCGCCAGAGGTAGGCCCGTCGCCGACCGAGCCGCGCCAGCCGTTCGACCCGCTCGACGATTGTCGCCCGCGGCGGGGCCGGTTTCCCCGCCGTTGGTGCCTCTCCGCTCATCCTGAAGTCCCCTCGCGGCCCGCGCGGACTACCGCGGGTCCGGGCATGGTACAGCGACTCACCCCTTGATGACGCCTACCGGGACGAGGCGGGCCACCTTGCGCGACAGGCCGGCGCGGTGCACGACGTCGACCACCTCGGTGACGTCCTTGTAGGCCTCGGGGATCTCCTCGGCGAGCGTGGCGTAGCCGTCGGAGCGCACGACGACCCCGCGCTCCTCCATCTCGCGCACGATCGAGCGCCCGCGGGCGGCCTTCTTGGCGGCGTGGCGGCTCATCAGCCGCCCGGCGCCGTGGCAGGTGGAGCCGAAGGTCTCCGCCATCGCGCCGGCGGCGCCCACCAGCACCCACGAGCAGCGGCCCATGTCGCCGGGGATCAACACCGGCTGGCCGACGTGACGATAGGCCTCGGGCGTCTGCGGATGTCCGGGCGGGAAGGCGCGCGTCGCCCCCTTGCGATGCACGCACAGCCGCCGCTCGCGGCCGTCGACGGTGTGGGTCTCGAACTTGGCGATGTTGTGGCAGACGTCGTAGACCACGCCGATACCGAGGTCGCGCGGGCCGCGGCGCAGCGCTTCCTCGAAAGCGCGACGGACGAAGTGGGTGATGAGCTGCCGGTTGCCGAAGGCGTAGTTGGCGGCGGCGTACATGGCGCCCATGTAGTGCTTCCCCTCCTCGGACGTCAGCGGCGCGCAGCAGAGCTGCGGATCGGGCAGCTCGATGCCGTGCCGGCGTGCCGCCTTGAGCATGACCTGGAGCGAGTCGTCGCAGACCTGGTACCCGAGCCCGCGCGAGCCGGTGTGGATCGAGATGGTGATGCCGCCGGGCTCGAGCCCGAACGCCCGCGCCGCGGTCTCGTCGTGCACTTCTGCGACTCGCTGCACCTCGACGAAGTGGTTCCCCGACCCGAGCGTCCCGAGCTGGTTGCGGCCGCGCTCGCGGGCGCGCTCGGAGAGGTATTCCGGCCGGGCGCCCTCGAGGCAGCCACCCTCTTCTATGTGACGCAGATCCTCCGCCGAGCCGAAGCCGTTCGCGACCGCCCACGCCGCTCCCCGCGCCAGGACCTGCTTCTCGTTGGCGGCGGTCAGCTTGAAATCGCTGCGGTGCGACCCGACCCCGGTCGGGATGTTGCGGAACAGCGCCTCGACGATGTCGCGCATCCGCCAGGCCACGTCGTCCATGGTGAGACCGGTGCGCAGCAGGCGCACGCCGCAGTTGATGTCGTAACCAACACCCCCCGGCGAGACGACACCATGGTCGGGATCGAATGCCGCGACGCCGCCGATCGGGAACCCGTATCCCCAGTGGATGTCCGGCATCGCCATCGAGGCGCGCACGATCCCGGGGAGACAGGCGACATTGGCGACCTGGCGCAGCGCCTCGTCGGCGCGGATCGAGGTCATCAGACGGTCGTCGGCGAAGACCACACCCGGGACATTCATCCGTCCATGCCTGGGGATGATCCAGCGGCAGTCGTCCGCGCGCTCGATCGGCACCGGCGCCTGATTCAGTGGGAACTTCGGCATCGTCGTCCCGTAAGCATCAAGTACGGCGGGTGATTATAATGCCGCCCCAGGGCGCCACCCGCGCGCCGGGAGGAACGCAGATGGCCGGATCGTACTGGGTAATGGGCGCCGACGGTAACGAGTATGGCCCGGTCACGCTGCCGGATCTGACGCGCTGGATCCACGAGCGCCGGCTGATCGCCACGAGCCGGGTGCGCACCGAGGCCTCGGAATGGACGGAGGCCGGCCTGGTGCCGGAGATCGCGGCGTTGTTCCCCGGCGGCCCCGCCGCTTCTTCTCCCGCGGCGCCCGGGGCCGCGGCGCCCGGGGCCACCGCGCGCCCGGCGGCGCTCCCCGCCGAGTTCCGCGTCTGGGACTTCATCGGCCAGGCCTGGGAGCTGGTCAAGGTCCACTGGCTGCCCCTGGCGGGGATGGTCTTCGTCTGGATCGCGCTCGGCTGCGTGCCCTACCTCGGCGCCTGTGTCCAGTTCATCATCGGCGGCGCCATCCTGGTCGGGATGTGGCGCGCCATTCTCGGGATGATCGACGGCCGCGCGCCGGAGATCGGCATGATGTTCGGCGGCTTCGACCAGTTCGGCGATGCCTTCCTCGCCTACCTCGTG
>Ga0210377_10000435_pt1 | contig 40149 bp, 42 predicted proteins | sample PLM4_65_b1redo_FD_155480 | JGI IMG/M metagenome (GOLD analysis project Ga0210377, IMG submission 155480) | Groundwater sediment microbial communities from an aquifer in East River, Colorado, USA - PLM4_65_b1 redo | ecosystem: Environmental > Terrestrial > Soil > Riparian zone | place: USA: East...
CAGACCTACTGCAAAAGGTACGCCTTCTGCAACTCCCTCGGCATCCTCACCGGCGACGGTGACGACGACGGCCAGGTCGGCGGCGCCTCTGGTGGCAAGACCAAAGACGATACGGGGGGCGGCGAACAACAGGACTACCCGAATGACGGGTTCCTCAAGAACCTGCCGAAGTGGAAGAAGCTCATGGAGTCCGGCCAGAAAACCGCCGACCAGATCATCGCCACGGTTGGCTCCAAGTACCACTTCTCCAAGGACCAGCTCACGAAGATCCGCGCCGCCGCGCCGGCGCAATAGGGAGACATGTCATGAAGATTCTCACCGTCGTACAGGGCTCACCGGAATGGCTCGCTGCGCGCGCCCTGCATCTGTGCGCGTCCGACGCCCCCGCGATGATGGGGGCCAGCAACCACATGAAGCGCGACGAACTGCTGCGCCAGAAGGCCACCGGCGACACGCCGGAGATCGACCCAATGACGCAGGCGCTCTTCGACCGCGGGCACGACACCGAGGCTCGGGCAAGGCCCATCGTCGAGGAAATGATTGGCGAAGAGCTCTACCCCGTCACCGCCTCTGACGACGCCAGTCGCCTACTGGCATCCTTCGACGGCATCACCATGGCTGGCGAGACCGGCTTCGAGCACAAGCTCTGGAATGAGGAACTGGCTGCGGCGATCCGGGCCGGAGAAGTTCCGCCATCCCACTATTGGCAACTCGAACAGCAAATCCTGATCGGCAACCTCGAGCGCGTCATCTTCGCCTGCTCGGATGGTACGAAGAAGAAGTTCGTGCATACCGAGTACCTGGCGGTGCCGGGCCGTGCCGAGGCGCTGCTCGCCGGCTGGAAGCAGTTCGAGGAAGACGTGGCCAACTACAAGCACGTCAACGTTCTCCCGGCCCCGAACGGGCGTGAGATCAAGGAACTGCCCGCCATCAGCGTCGAGCTGATCGGGACGGTACAGAGTTCCAACCTTGCCGCCTACAAGACGCAGGCGCTCGCATTCATCGAGTCGATCAACACAGAGTTGAAGACCGACCAGGACTTCGCCGACGCCGACAAGAACATCAAGTTCTGCAGCGAGGCCGAAGAGAGGATCGAGAGCGTGAAAGCGAATGCACTCTCCAAGACCGCGAGCATCGACGAGTTGTTCAAAACCCTCGACTACCTGCGCGATGCGATGCGTGGCAAGCGGCTTGCGCTGAACAAGTTGGTCACTGCCAGGAAGGAGTCGATCCGCGCCGACATCCTGCGCGAGGGTCAGACCTCCGTCGCGCAGCACATCATGGACCTGAACAAGCGTCTGGGCGCGCCCTACATGCCGGTGGTCCCCACGGACTTCGCCGGCCAGATGAAGGGCAAGAAGACCATCACCAGCCTGCGCGATGCGGTGAACACCGAGCTTTCCAAGGCCAAGATCGCCGCAAACGCCATCGCCGACAAGATCGGCGTGAACCTGAACGTCATGCGCGATCTCGCGGCCGAGCACCAGTTCCTATTCTCCGACTTGGCGCAGATCGTCCTGAAAGAGAACGACGACTTCACCGCGCTGGTGAAGATGCGGATTGCCGAGCACCGGGCCAAGGAGGCGGCGCGTCTGGAGTCCGAGCGCGATCGCATCCGCAAGGAAGAAGAGGTTCGCGCGCAAGCCGCCGTCCAGGTCGCGCCTGTGCCGACAGCGCAACCAGCGCCGAGGCCCATGCCATCGAACGTCACTCCGCTGCGCAAGCCCACCGACGACGAGATCATCGGCGCCGTCGCCGCACACTTCAACGTGCCATCGGCCAAGGCCATAGACTGGCTGCTCGGCGTGAACCTGCAAGCGGCGAAGAAACGCCTCATCGAAGAACCCGTCACCTGAAGGAGACCACCATGGAAAAGACCACCCCGAAGATCAACCTCTGCCCGTGCGAATCCTCGCTGATACACGCGCACGGCCACGACGCAGCGACCAACACGCTCGAGCTTCAGTTCAAGAGCAAGGGCGCCGGCGGCAAACGGTATCAGTACGCCAACGTCACGCCGGAGATGTACGCCGAGCTCTGCGGCGCCGAGTCCATCGGCAAGTTCTTCGGCGGGCGTATTAAAGGACAAGAAATTCACCCATTCGTGCTGATCGAAGAGCGGAAGGAAGAAGAGTCGGCGTAATGCTTTGCTCGGCTCTCAACTGCAATCAACAGGCGCACGCGCGCGGGTTCTGCAATACCCACTACCGGAGGGTATTGGCTAACGGTAGTGCGGATGACGCTGCGATGCGCCGCGCCCCAAATGGCGACGGCTGGATCGCCAAGGGATACGCGATGGTCATGGACAACGGGGAGCGCAGGCCGGTGCACGTACTGATTGCGGAACGCGCGATTGGAAGACGGTTGCGGAAGGATCAGCCGGTCCATCACGCCAATCGCATCAAGCTCGACAATCGGCCTACCAATCTCGTCGTGTGCCAGGACGAGGCTTACCACGCCCTCCTGCATCGACGCATCAGGGCGCTTGAACAGTGCGGCCATGCAGATTGGCGCTCTTGTCAATTCTGCAAAAAGTTCGATGACCCGTCCAACTTAGTTCCACGGAAAAGCTCTCACTACCACAAGCATTGTGCAGCAGCCTACGAACGCAATCGCTCTCAACTCCGCCATCAGGAGGAACCACATGGCTAGTTTTCAAAAAATCATCATCCTCGGGCATCTCGGGCAAGACCCGGATACGCGGTATCTCCCCGATGGAACCGCCGTCACTAACCTGTCCATCGCCACGTCGGAACAATGGACCGACAAGGCCTCCGGTGAGAAGAAAGAGCGCGTCGAATGGTGGCGCGTGGTGTGCTTCGGGCGCCTGGGTGAGATCGCCGGCGAGTACCTGAAGAAAGGCGCTCCGGTGCTGATCGAGGGCCGCGGGCAGACCGAAAAATGGAAAGATAAAGACGGCGTGGAACGCTACACCTTCAAGGTGCGCGCCGACCAGATTCGATTGCTTGGCAGCCGGGCCGACTCCGGGGGCGGTTCTCCTCCCTCCTCCGCTCGCGGGGAACCGGCTGCCGAGCATTCAGAAGCCAAGCCAGCAGCGACGAAGCACGCACCTACGGGCAGCAAGTTCGACGATATGGCTGACGACATCCCCTTTTAGGAGGCCGCATGAAGAACGAGATTCCGCGTGGACTCGCCAGTTTCGACGACGAAGAGGACCTGCTCGGACAGTGTGCCGTGACCGTAAGCGTGCTGGTGGTCGTCATCGGCGTTCTGGTTGGCATCGGCGTTGGCATCGGCTACCTGATTTGGGGATGACCGATGGCGGCTGACAGCAAGATCGAGTGGACCGATGCCTCTTGGAATCCCGTGAGAGGTTGCTCCATCGTCTCGCCCGGCTGCACCAACTGCTACGCGATGAAGCAAGCGCACCGCTTCTCCGGAGTCGGTCAGGCCTACGCCGGCCTCACCAAGCTGACCAAGGGCGGCCCGGTGTGGACCGGCAAGGTGTCGCTGCACCACGAGCTGCTGGACTGGCCGCTACGCCGCCGGAAGCCGTCACGCATCTTCGTGAACAGCATGTCCGACCTGTTCCACGATGGCGTGCTGGACGAGTTCATCGACAAGGTGTTCGCTGTGATGGCGCTGGCGCCGCAGCACACCTTCCAGATCCTGACGAAGCGCGCAGCCCGCATGCAGATGTATCTACGCAACCACGCAGCCCGCGTTTCAGCCCTGCTCCTGCATTGGGGGGATCGCGGAGGCCGGTGGTGGCCATTCGAGGCCGTAAAAACGCTGCGATGGGAGGAAGTGAATCGCGCCGCCGTTGCCGTGTTCAAGCCGTTGCCGAACGTCTGGCTCGGCGTCAGCGTCGAGGACCAAGCGCGCGCCGACGAGCGCGTCCAGCTGCTGCTGCAGACGCCGGCAGCGGTGCGCTGGATCTCGGCAGAGCCGCTGCTCGGGCCGTTGAGTATTGCCGAATATTTGCGCGTAGACGGGTGCCACACATTCGCCGATGGTCAATCCTTTCCTGTGCTCTGCGTCGCTTGCGGTGGTAAAGGTTCTCCGCGATTAGACTGGGTTGTTGTCGGTGGGGAGAGCGGGCCAGGCGCGCGCCAGTTCGACATTGCTTGGGCGCGTTCGCTGCGCGACCAGTGTAAAGCGGCCGGCGTGCCGTACTTCCTGAAGCAGATCGGCGGCAACACCATCGGCTGGTGCCTCGGCAATGGCCACGGTGAACCGGAGTTCTACGTCGATTGCCAGGCGTATGAGGCGAGTGAATGCCGCGAGCCATGTCCGCGTGGTTTTTGCGGGTGCCGCCTCGATCGCAAAGGTGGCGACCCGGCGGAGTGGCCAGAGGATCTGCGCGTCAGGGAATACCCGGCATGAACGTCACCTGCCCCTACTGCCACCGCCCGGCGAAGCTAGTCACCGGTGGACGCCGCGTCCCTCGAGATGCGGCTGGCGCCCCTGTCTTCGGCAGCAGCGATGACTCCATGTTCGAGGACGTGGAGGACATGGCCGACGATTGGCCCTACTGCGAATGCGATGAGCAAACCACCGAAGGCGAGGAGATCGACAACCGATGCGCCTGCTGTGGGAAAGCTCTGCGGTGACTAAGGCTGCGAAGCGACACAGCGAATGAACAGATCAGCAGCGCCGCAGGAAAATAAGGCAGAGGCGGCATCTTCGGGTGCTTACGTTCAAGCTCCCCATGACGGTGCTGGTTTTAAAGCTCCATCTCTACCGAGTGGGAGTTTGCCGAATAATCCTGCGGTTGCTGCTGTCTTGCTGGAGCAGAAAGGTAGGGCAGTGATGAACGGATACACGCGCATCGAGATTCACAGTTGGCCTGACGACAAGGGCCGCTATTCACACACGCGCTTTTGGATGACGGACTACAAGCCCGGACATCCAGACGGCGAGTACAAGGTGCGGGAAATAGGTCAGGTGTTCTTTGGCCCGTTGCCCGAACAACGCTTTCTAAGTGCCCTGACAAGCCCGCAAGGGCCTCTGGAACTTACGCCGGCAGAAGCAGGGATACATGATCCGGCCCCCGAGTGCGAGGGAGAAAACGCGGCATGAGAACGCCTGGAGCCAGAAGGCCCGCTGATTCGCGGCAAGTGCGGGATGCACAGTACGGCGTGACAGGGCGGAGAGACGCCCATTTTCGCGCGGACAGCTACACAACGAAGCGGGAGGAACGAGATGTTTAACACCTATCCGACAATCGTATGCGCCACGCCAGCAGTGCTTGCGGCAGAAGCCGAGCGCGCTGGCCTCTCCGTCGAGGACTACCGTCTTGGCACCCTGAAGCGGTGCGACGTGGAGATAGCCAACCTGCTCGATGACGAAACGCTCGACCAGAACTGGCGCGACATCTTCGACCATCTGCTGCGCCAAGTGCGCGTCTCCATCGGCGACAACGCGAGGCTGTCGTGAAGCCCTCGTCCAGTACCCCAGATCGGAAAGCGCGTGCAGCAAGGAAAAAGCCGCGCCTGCAAATGGTCGGCTTCCACCCGAAGCCGGACCTGTTCCACATCGGCAGGAAGGCCCCGAAGGGCTACGTCGAGTCAGGCCCAGCGATTCACCTGGGGCGCGGCATCTGGCTCCTACCACTGAGGATCGCAAAATGACCGACGAGAAGCGGTGCGGTGAGGCACTACAGCAATTGCTGGCCGAGCTTCCGGCCATCCGCAGCTACTACGCAGGTAGCTTGATTAAAACGGTGGAGTCAGACGTGAACCGCCTGTGCGCAGCCATCGAGCAATTGGTGCTGCAATCTGCCCCCGCAGCCCCGCCCCCGAACGCTCGGGCGGCGGCGGAGAAGTGCTGCGTTACAGGGGAGCCTTGCTCTGTAGAGCCGTGCGCGAAGTGCCCTTACCATCCAATTATCGAGTTTCACAAGTGGTTGGACACCTACGGGACAAAGCTATCTTATGACAGGGGCGACATGGCCGCTTGTTGGTATGCAGCGAGACGTGCCCTCGCCGCCACCCTGCCGGACGCGCCGCAGCCTGCGAGTGCGCCGCAATTGGAGGATGCCAACTGTCTCATTGAGGAGGCGTGGATCATGCTGAACGCCCAGGTTGTGCTGCCAGAGGATTACGCGGACTGGGAAACACGGTATAGCGCGTTCAAGGATCAGCGGGCGAAGGCGCTGCTTTCGGAGAAGCCTGCGACCCAAACGAGCGCGCAGGAGGTGTACGACAATTGGAGCGCCTATCTGCGGCCAGTGGATAGGGGGGACTTCAAGGCCGCGCTGATCGCATTGGCGCAACCTGAAACGCCGCGAAAAGTGTACGAACCACTCACGGATTCCTACATTCAGACAGTGCCGGACAGGTGTGATCGCATCGTCTGGAGGAATCGCTACTACCATTTGCCGCTCTCGGAGACCGCGCCCGGCGGGACGGCGAAGGTGCCGGAGGGGTGGAAGTTGGTCTGCGAGAAGTGCGGCACGGATTCTGACGGTCCCTGCGGATGGCCGAGCAACTGCCCGACGAAGCGCCACACTGGCAACGAGGAGAAAGGGAAATGAGCTACGACCTGATTTGCAAGGTCGCTCAGGATTTAGGGGCAACACTTCTTCCAGATGAAGTGTTGGCTCCTGGCGACCACTACTTTGCTCATCGCAATGGGCCAGTAAAACTTCTAACCGTCGATAAGATAAAGGACGGCTACGTTGTTCCAAAGGAAGTGGACTACTGCTACGACCTCTACGAATGTGTAAAGGCTATTTTATGACCTCGCCCTCGTCCTCCCCCACCGAATCCCCCGAGCAGCCAAGTGAAGATGCCGAGGTAGAAAGCTCGTGCGGCAAGCCGTGCGACCCGAACCATTCTTGTGACGAGTGCGAGCCATATTGGCAGCGCATGATCGCCGAAGGATTGTGGGATAGAGAGCGAAATCGCTGGACTGACAAAGGCTGGAAGGAGATAACCAAGTGACCGAATCCCCCGAACGCATGCTGCTGCGGGAGGCTGTTGACGGCGAATGGATTTCCGGCGCCGATCTAATGAACCGGGCAGAGGCCCTCTTCGCGCAGCCGGAGGGACAGAACAATGCAGCGCCGCAGGTATCCATTCTAGATGGCCAGCTTCCAGCTGCGCCTGCGGTGTCTGCTCCACCTTCGCCCTCAGAGAAGCAGGGGCGCTTTGCGGGCCTGATTTCTCGGTTACGCGACTATCCCACGTTCTTCCTGGAGGGCGCAGCCTGGATGATGAGCGCCAACACGTCGAAGGCCACAAACGAGGCTGCTGATGCCATCGAGCAGCTTCAGCGGTGGTTGGCAGACACCACGGACAGGCTGGAGGTCTGCGGGAAGATGCTCAACGGTGTAGCTGACGTGCGCGACAAGCTTAAGCTGGAGTTGGCGGAGTCTGTCGAAGCCGTGCGCCTACTTCGCATAGCAGCGCAGCACCTTGAGCGGGAGTATGTGAAAGCGGCGCAGTTCGCAACACCAGCGATGCCGGCATGGGTGCTGGACTGGACGCCAGAGATGATGACCGCCTGCGAGAACTACTACACGAAGTGGCAGCGCGTCGAGGGCTATCACAGCCCGGATAAAGTGAAAGCTGATGCGTGGAGCGCATGGCACGCTTGGCGCGCTGTGTTTGCGGCTGCTCCAGATAAGAGAAACAATCCATGATTGAAATGTGGGATGACAAGACATTAGAACAAAAGGCCTCTGACTTTGAGTCGCGCGCCAGAGAAATTCGCGTCGAGTTACTCAGACGAAAGGAAAAGCGGATAGGAAGTGGTTGGTACTGCGGCGTATGTAGCGATAAGGCTGGAGAAAGCAGGTATCACGAAGCAAGGCCGTGCCTCCAGACGACCGCAGATAAAACAGCGAGCGACAAGGGGCAAGGATGAGCGACCGCCGCAATAGACCGCCGAACAGGTGGGGCTGCAAGCCGACCGAGGATGTGTGCGTGGAGCACGACCTACCGCTCGAATGTCCGCATGGCTGCCGTGAGGCGAAGAAGCACAAGTGCGCGTTCATGGAGCAGCCTGGCTACACGCCGAGCGCCCCACCGGAGAGCAGCAAGACGTGAGCGCCATCCTCTCAGCGGATCAGAAATACCGCTACCGCTTGACCCGCGAGCTTGGCATGGTGGGCGGCGGAGCCTGCTGCTTCGTGATGCTCAACCCGAGTACCGCCGACGCCACGCAGGACGACCCCACCATCAGGCGCTGCATCGGCTTCGCGCGACGGTTCGACTGCGAGCGTCTTGAAGTGGTCAACCTGTTCGCCTATCGCTCCACGGACCCTGACGCGCTCTACGGCATGAGCAGGGACCACGCAGTAGGGCCAGAGAACAACCGGCACATCGCCGAAGCCTGCAACGCCTCGCGCATCGTGGTTTGCGCCTGGGGCAACCATGGGGCGCTGTTCGGGAGAGCCGTCGAAGTGCTCCACGTAATACGGGCGCAGCAGGGCGCGAAACCGCAGGCCCTCAAGATCAACGCCAAGAGCCAGCAGCCAGCGCACCCGCTGTATCTGAAAGCGGACGCGCCACTGATCGACATCGCTGCACTTTCCACTCAGGCGAGCAGAGAGGAGAAATGAAATGCCGCTGATATGGTCGTGCGCCTGCAGATTCAAAAACGACACTTTGATCAAGGATACGGAGTGCGGCTATCACGCAGCCATGAGGAAGCGTTGCGGTGAAGCTGAGGGCGAAGCTAAGTGGCTTGAGCAATACAAGAAGGGGATTTCTGACGGAATCGAATCAGCGGCCATCGTTTGCGAGAAATCCTATAGTTATGACGCCGCGCATGATGTAGCGAGGAAGATTCGAAGTCTGGATCGCCCAAAATGAAGCGTGAGCCAAACTGCCCTCACCAATGGCACGAAGGCCGCTGCTTGATTTGCAAATGGAAACCGCAACCTGACTACTGGAGCCAACATGATCGGATTGATGGGAGTGAGCGACAACGGAACGCTGTACGCGCCGAACGGAAAGCGACTGCTACGCCTGCCGTTCAGGATGGCGTGTCTAGTGCAGAAAGCGCAGCATTGGCTTGCGCGATTGACGCACTGAGGTTCGTCCTTAAATTTGACAAGTTGGGTGCGGTTTCTGCTGGAGTTGTAAGAGATGCCTTACGCAAGGCTGGTTGCACCGACAGAACAGCGACGGCAAGACTGCATCCGGTAGACGGTAAACCCTGGCGCTGCATGCACGGCTCTACGCTGTGCTGGTGGTGCCATTTTCTGCGCCTGCAGGAGCATCTGCGGCGCGCATGAATTCGCAGCGCGACATAGTGCAGCCCAAATGAAACTACTAGGGTGGTCATTCGATCAGTGGGCCGAAGCCAAGGCCAATTACAACCTCTAATAGATGGACTACCATTGACCATCGGACTCATTCTCGGCGCCGGGCTCTTCGTCACGGCCGCAGTGCTTGGCGAGCGGCACGCGCTCTATATCCCGGCGGTGGTTCTGCTCGCCGCGGCTACGGCAAATGTGATTGCTGGCCCACTAATCCCGTAGTTCTCGCCGTACCTGGCCGCGAATTTCCGGTGCAGCAGAACGCACGAACCGTTGCTCGCGCGACATGCGCGCCTGCCGCACTCGGCTGCGGATTTGCGCGCTGGTTATACGCACTCTGAGCGATGGATTGTCCAGGTTCCAATCGTGCATCTTCTTCATAGCCGCGCGTACCACGTCCGGTTCTGCGTCAATGATCCCACGCGCCCACTGCTCGGCGATCTCGGACTCCATGCGCTTTTGCATGGCAATGTCCTGACGTACTTCGCCGATGATCTCGGATTCTCTGGCAACTTTCGCCGGTTGAAGCCCGGCCATCTTGAACACCGCGTCTCCGGGACTGACCTCGGTGATCTTCTTGCCCTTGGTGTCCCTCGCCTGTCCAGTGGTCAGCATCTCTATGCCCTTGGCGACGTTCTGAACTGCTACCGGCGCGGCCGACTTCACGGCACCGAACAGGTCGCCCTTGGCGATGCGTTCGATGGCTCTGCCCATCATCGTGCCCTCCACGGGTACGAACTGCCCCACCGGGCCGGCCAACTCTATGACATCGCGTGCCTTGTTCTCTTCCGAGAGTTTCAGCATGCCAGTACCCGGGATGAGGTTCTGGAAGCCCATGCGCACGCTCACGTCCACCGGCATCCACGGGAGGCCTGAGATGCCGTTCAGGACCACCCGCGCCATGTCAGGGCCCACTTGGGCTGTGACCCACTTGCGCAGCGACTTCTTCGTGTTCGTGGCGAAGCCCATCCACTGACCGATGGTGTCGATCAGGTCTTCTGCATCCTCGGAGAACGGCAAGCCTTCAGCACCGGCGGCTGCGAGCAGCATCAGCACCATCAGGGCAAAGGCTTTGCGGTCCTTCTTGAACATGCGCTGCGCCAGCTCGAGATACGAAATCGAGAACTGTTTGAAAGTCATCACGGTTGCGCCAATAGGACCGCGCCCCCAATTCGGGCGATTTCCGCGGTTGTAGACGAACTGCGTCTCATGGACCGCATTCGCCGCGAAGGCATAGGGGTTCGGCATGCCCTTCTCCACCGCGATCCTGTAGGAGGCGATGAAGGTGGTCGAGCGGTTGAACTGCTCCGTGATCGAGTAGATCGATCCCCACAGAAAGCTCAGTTTGCGCAGGGCAAGGTTCTTGGCGATCGGCAATCCGCCGGTTTCAGCGCGGAGCTGGTGGATCTCTTGTGGGGAAACCACGCCCTCTTGCTTGGCGCGACGGTAGGCGTCACCAATGGCTCCCGTCAGCCTCTCCGTGCGAGTAGTGGCCGCTTGGGCGAGTTTCGCCGCGGCGTCGGCCGGGCTGGTGTACTGCGTGAGGTAGGGGCCCGTGACCAGGAACGGCTGCGTCATGTTCACCAGGCCGTGGGCAATAGACCCGCCGAGGAACTGCGCGAAGAGGAACCCGCGCAGGGCATGCGCCTCCTCCATCGGGTCCTGCAGGTAGCGCACCAGCTTGATGGCTTCGTCCTTCACGTCGCCGGCGCGGATGTCGTTCGACAAGCGCAGCATCTCGGCGCCGTGGTAGGCGCTCGAGGTCGCCCTGGCACTTGACACCGTGAAGCTCGCCAGCACGCGGGAAAGGTCGTCGGAGTACCCGAGCACGCCCTTCCTGTGGATGTGGCGCTTCAGGGCGCTGCGCTCGCCAACGGCCGCCTTCAGGAAGCCCTGAACGAGCGGATCCCGCGCGATCGGCTGCCCGTCCTCGTCGGTGATGTACTCGGCGAAGGTCTCCAGGGCGTCAAGGGACAGGCCTTGGAAGAGCCGCGCCTGCTCCACCGACAGGACCCCGCGCTCGAGCCGGGCTTCGGGGAACTCCTTGGCGAGCTCGCGGGCGGCCAGATTCGCCTTGGTCTGGCTCTCGAAGGTGCCGAAGTAGCGTTGGTCCACACCACCGCCTGCACGATCCTGTACGACATGGATGGCGAAACGGCCAAAGCGCATGGCCGGGAAGTACCCGTGCTCCTGAAGACCCTTGGTCTTCTCCACAACGTCGTGGACGGCCACCCTGGTGTCCTGCAGGGTAGCTATCTCCCGGCGGACCTTGGCCACGCCAGCCTCGTCCTGGGCCTCCTGGGCGCGTTCCAGCTCTAGGGAGAGATCCACCACCGCGTCGTCGATCTTCTCGTCCACCACGGCTACAACGTCGTCCAGGCTCATGCCGCGGTCAAAGCCAATGCCGTGGACCCTGACAAGCCGGTGGATGATAGACTTTCCCATCTCGTCCAGCGACTTCGTCACCGAGGCGAGGGTCTGGCGGTAGATGCCAGCCTGGCGGTCGTTCAGGCCAGTGAACACGGGAATGGTCACGTTGCCGTCCCGGGCCCGCCCGGTGCGAAGCTCCTCGTCCGACCACACTCGCCCGGTCAGGGGACTGCCGTTGCCCCACAAGGTCCCGGCATAGAGCGCCTTGGTCGTCGCCTCGATGTCGTCCTTGGAGGCGGATTTGCGCCCGAAGTCTGCGAACGAGTCGATCTTCGGCAGGAGGTCGCGCGCCATGTCAGCGGCTTCATTGGCGTACTTGGAAACGTCGGTGAGGAAGGCCTGGGACTCGTCGTACACGCGCCGAAAGTCGGCATTCGACAGAGCCTTGTGCTGCTGCGTCCCGATGGTTCTGTGCCACCAGTTGAACTTCTCGTCGGAGTGCAGCATGTCGCGCACGAACGACTGCGCATTGGCGGCGAGGCTGTCGCGCTCGTCGCCGGTGGTCTGACTGCCAGCGATGGGCGGTTGCCCGTATGGTGCCGCCGGCTGCCGGAGGATGTTCGCGTCGCTCTGTTGTTGCGTATAAGTCACATCGTAGGGTGCCTTGTTCTGCTCCAAGATGCCCGGTACCTTTGGCTGGAAAGGGTCATCCCCCCACTGTGCCGCACGATCGGCCTTGACAATTTCCGCGTCAGTCAGGACAATGCTATCTGCGCTCCGCGCTGGCAACTTCCCGGGGAATTGGACCCCGGATAATCTCTGCCACTCGGAGCGTTTTTCATTGTTGACGTACCGCAAGCCATCCTGAACCCATCGCACGATTGATCGTTGCGCGTTGTCCTTCGGATACACGCTCGCCACCACATTAGCGGCCACGCGGGCAAGTTCGCCGCCAGGATGAATCCCAACGATAACTGGGCGTCCATCTGATTTCACCAAATCCGTCACCACGACCAAAGAGCCAGCGGGGGCTATGGTGGACTCCGAATTCACAACGAAAACCGGATCGGCTATAGCGTCTGCGAGCACCTTCATTTCGCGCGAAATGACACCGTGATCGAACATGGCCTTGTCGGCGGTGGATTCGTCCATGCCGACAGGCAACTTTGGCATCCCAAGGCGAGTGAGAACGGCCGGCGTTTCCCCGAGGTAAATTGGTGCGCGACTGGATTCACCCCTCAAAATGGCGTCAATGCGGTCGGCAAGCGTAGCCTGTTGCGGCCACTGCATCTGCTCGGCGCGCAAGATTCCTGTCTTCGGCGTGAGGTCGGCGGTGGCTTTGACGCCGAGGGATGCGCGCGAAATCTCAGGGCGGCCGAATGGGTCAGCGGGGTCGCGGAAGCCAGTGACATCGGTTGCGAGATGGTTCTCGATCAGAAAGTCCAGCGATGCCGGGTTCTTGGAGATGACGAAGACGCCGTTGGGCGATCCGGTCATTCTGGCGAACCTGCGCACGCGGGCCATCGCGCGCATCTGAAGGGATTTTGTCGCCCCGCTCAGGGCTACCTCTGGAATCTCGGCGAGCGCCATGACCTGACCACGGCCGCTGGTGCTAACCATGACGGCAAAACCTTCCTTCGCTTTCAGGGTGGAAGCTACCCGCGCGAGGGCCCCAGGGCCGTCGATGGTCTGCGAGAGCGCGTCGTGCCGCAGTTCCGGTTCTCCTCGAGGAGAACCGTGCCTGGTGACGCGGTGCATGGTATCGCCGCCAGCGTCGATGATCGAATACTCGTCCTGGTCGATGACGACGTGGCCGCGGAATCCGGCGAGATTGTCGGCGAACCGCTTTGTGATGCGGATGTCGGCCGAGCTCGGGGTAGAGGAGCCTGATGGATGGTTGTGCAGCACCCAGTACCCATCAGCCTCTAGGGAGTCCATCATCGCCTTGATGCCGGCAAGCGTCTCTTTCAGGGCTTTGAGGCCAAGGGCTTCCTGCTCATCCTTCGGGGCGTTGCTCTTCACGGACTCGCGGAATTCCTTGGAGGACGTGAACGCCACGGCGCCGGGAAGTCTCGACGTGACTGCGGTATGGCCCACCACGGCATCGCCCTTCGTGAAGAAGAAGCGCAGGGTCTCGAAACGCGGATCGCGCAGGATTTGCGCGAGGAGGGCGAGATCCTCAGCGGATGCGACTTGTTGGCCAATAAGTTCGGCGCCCTGGTGCTCGGTGAAGTCTTTCCAAAGCGCAGACGCAAGAAGGCTGGCCCCTTGTGCTCTGTCCCTAGAAAGAATGCCCTGTGCCGCGAGCGGTGCTATACTGTTTTTTTGACCAGTATGCTCACCGTTCACTGCTCCCATTGCGGCGCCGCGCTTAGTCGGAACCCCTACAGGGTTCTGCATCACAGACGGCACTTTTGCAACAAACGATGCTATGGAGACTACCAAATCTCCAAGGGGGGCAAAACCTACGTGCACTCTACCAACCCTACCACTGGTAAGGGCTTGGACAAACATCGGTGCGTCATGCAGGAACATCTCGGGAGAAAGCTTCTCAAGTCTGAGCATGTTCACCACATCAACGGGAATGTGCGGGACAACAGACTTGAGAACCTCGTCGTTCTCAGCCGCGGCGAACACCAGATCGCGCACAGCCGCCTGAAGTGGGACATCGAGGCCGCCCAAACCATGCTCCCTAAAAGCATCTGTGTGAACCGCATCGCTAAGAATCTCGGCGTCGCGGCCTGGAGCGTGCGAAGTGCGCTTCGCGCTCGTGGACTGATCGGTGCCAGTAAGGGCCCTGCTGCCCTTACTTGGGACATCGAGGCCGCCAAGAAGATGCGCGGCCTGGGCTTGAGTTTCTACAGAATCGGAAAGCTGCTCGGTATTGATGGCCCCACGGTTCACTCCGCCTTTAAGGTTCGCGGTTTGCACACCGTCCGCGGCACCTTGTAGGGCGCTTTCGTCTCCACGATTCCGATTGAATAAGGACTTGAGCGCGGCAATTCCGAGGGACTTCTGCTCTTCAGTGGTGCCGGGACGAGTTTCAACTTGGTCATAGGCGAGATCGAGTTGGGAGGGATTGTACGCCGCTTTTGGCTGGAATAGGGCCATGCCTTGCATGGCGCGATCACGGAGGCTGGGGGTGATGTCAAAGCCCGGCTGATTCTTCGTCGGTTCGCGCTCTGGCGTGTGTCCAGCCTCAAGAACTTCGAGCATGTCGAACGCCGTCACCCGCCCGCCGCCGAGCTTCTTGAGCACGTCGTTCGCGACATTCGGGACGATGGTGTCATAGAAGGCGAGCATCCCCCCCCCGCCTATCTTCAAGTCAAGGCCTGAGAGTCCGTAGTAGGCGAAATCTCCGGTGCCTTTCTTGGTCTTCGTGCGGAGCAGTTTGTCAGCGGCATCTTTGCCGATGAAGTCGGCTAGATTTTCGCGTGCCACTTCGCGCTGAATGACCGGGATGTTGTCCTTGATGGCGATGAGTTTCTGCGTCGCGGGGTAATACTGCACGGAGTCAATGCGCTTCGACAGATCGTAGCGGTCAACTTGTTGGGCGCCGGTGGTCCACGAAATACGCTCGAAGCCGTGTTCAGCTCCATACGCGATCATGCGCTTCAGGGCCAGCGACAACCACGCTTCCGTTTTCTGAACGAAGGGGGCGCGCGGCACGGCGATTGCATCTCTCTTGTTCTCGCGGTCGGCCCACGCCTGAGCTTCGGTGCGCGTAGAGAATCCGCCTTCACCGCCACCGCCATCGTCCGCCGCTGACCATGTTCCGTCCTTCTGCTGCTCCACCTTGTAGTTTTGCGACTCGCCTTGGAAACCGTCGCGTCGGCCCTTGGCCGACCAATCCGATTGCCACTCTTCGATGAAAAGGACCTTGCGGCCTTCTGCATCCACTCGCTCGTTGAAGCGAACATGGGCGAGGACATTCGGCTGGTCGAAGTGGGGGGAGCGGAATCGCTGTACGGGGTCGTTCTTGCCTTCGCTGCGACGCACGATTGACTCCGGCAGCGTCAGCAGCAACTCGCGGTAATTCTTCCCGCCAGGCAGGGTGTAGGTCTCGAACTTCGTTCTGGCGCCAGCGTCCTTAAGGACCTTGCGGGCTTCCTCTGCGCGAATATACTCCTCACGAACTTTGCCGTAGGCACGCAACTTTTCGATCTGCTCATCGTTCAGGCCAACGGCCCGCGCTTTCTCCTCCGCCTCCTTTGCCCCATACGCAGATGGGTCGTGCATCTCATGCGCCCACCACGGAAGATTCATGCGGTCAACGCCACGGATGGGTGGTATGGTCACATCAATCTCGCGCCACATTACCGCTTGCTGCTCGCTGAGAGTCGCTGCCTTACGCGCCGCAGCGTCATACTCGGCAGCGGACTCCCCACCAAGCACCGTCTCCTCCACCCGCACGCCGTTCTCGGCGAGGAAGTCGAGCAGCGCGGATTTCTCCACCTTCCCGGTTTGGAGCGCGAGCCATTCGTTCACGCCAGACCATTCAACTTCATCCTTTTTCACCCCCGGCAGTTGGGCGATAATGGCCTTCCACTCTTGCGCGGTGCCGGAAGCGCGCTTCAGGTCTTCGAGCTTGCGTGTCAGGTCGGAATACCAAGGGGACGCGACTTCGTAGGGTGCCTTGTCCTGTTCTGCAGTTGTCGCCGGGCCGCTTGGTTCTGCTGGCGTTGTCGTAGCCTCGCTACGATTCGTCGGCTCTTGCGCGGAAGTGCCGACGTTTTGTACCGGCTTCGCCGCCTTCTCGATGGTGTCGGCAGCGGTGCGAAGTGCGTTCGCGGCCGTGGCGAGGAGGTCCTGCTGGCCCTTCGCGGCAGCTTGGTCGGCCGCACGGTCGGACCCGGCGAGTTTGAATTCCTCGGCCGGCGGCGCGGCCTCGCGGCGGCGCTTCTCTTCTTCGGCCTTGGTGCGCTCTGTTTCTTTGCGCTGGACTTCTTCCTCAGTCTCGCCGGCGAGGGCGAGGGCGGGGCTACCCTCCAATTCGCGCTTTGGAGGGGCGGCTGGCGCGGGGCGGTTTACTTCCGGCCTGTTTTGTTCAGTCTGAGTGAGCTTTTCAGCGGACGCTGAAACTACTTCTTCTCGGTCTTCTCCGGGTTCGCGCTCGCCTGCGGGTTCGGCTTCTGCTTCGCTTGCCGGTCCCACCGCTCCTGCGTCAGCTTCCGCGCCAGTTTTCGCACCGGCAGGGACGCGCGTGTCTTCGCCGAAGAGCTTGTCAAGGTGGTCATCCTTCTCTTCCTCCGTCATTGTACGCCACGAATCTGGTACTTCCCCGGCTTCCGCCGAGAGCGCTTCTGCCTGGCTCAGGTTCTCCCTGGTCGCTTTCACTTCGGCCAGCATCGCCTTCACGATGTCCTTCTGCTTCGCCCCAAGTGGCTTTCCGGCGATTGCCTTCTCGACGGCCGCTTTCACGTCCTCTGGCGTAGCGCTGAAGCCCTTGGCCCACTCAGGTTGCCCGGCAAACACGGTTCGCCAGGCACCTTCCGCGTTCATCTCGCTACGCGAGCGAATGCCCTGCTGCTCATCGAATGCAGTACCGGCGCCAACAGCACGTCCGCCGCGCTCCAGGTGGCCGGCGTTCGCGGCCATCGTGCGCAGCATTTCGTGCGTGTCCTCTGGAACCGTGATCTTGGCTTCCGCGGCCTTCGCCGCGGCGCGTGCGCGACGTTCGGCTGGCAACAGTCTGCCTACGGCTTCCTTCCCGAGACCGGCTTCTGCCCCGGCTTGCGCCGCGCGTTGAAGATCCGCGTCGCCTTCGACTGCGCCTCGTTGTACGCCGGGCTGTCCTTCTTCGCTCCCTTGGCGAATTTGTTCCTCATTGCCTCGTACTGTTTCGGCATTTGGTGCTCCTTTCGTGATTGCTGCTGTACGCATTTCGAGTGCGTTTGTACGAGTTTCGGCTACAGTCGTTGCTATGCCAGCAACGGGCGCTTTCAGCTCACCGCCCTTCGGTCCCCTCTCGCTCTTGTCGAACGCCCACGCCTTGAACTGCGGGCTCGGCATGGAAACTATCGAGCCGATGCGCTTCTCAGCTTTTGCACGGTTGTCGTAGTTGCGCAGGTAGGCTTCGCGCGCCTCCTCCTCTGATGCGTACCCAGCCATTGGCTTGTGCTCGTCGAAGGCTCCGTCGTCGCGGTTCTGGTTGACCACGAAGTAGGTGCCGGTCCATTCCTTCGGCGTGCCCTTCTTGACGAACACGTCCAGGTGGTCCTTATCGAAGCCCTGCGTGCCGCGCAAATAGCCGTAGTGAACGTCCTGCATCTCCACGGACCACAGAGGCGGGTCGTTTTTCTTGTCGGTGCGCGTGGACCCCGCCGGGTTCTCGATCGACACGTCCATACCGTCCACCGTCGGGTGGCCGAGCTTGGCGTTGTTGGCTGCGATCTGCGGGGTCGTGGGCTCCGGGCGTTCGTTCTCCGGACTGCTCGCCGCCTCGTGAGCGGCGGCATCGACGGTCTCGCCGCTCAGTACATCGGCTTGCGGCGCGGCGGTGACTTCTTGGGTGCCTGCTGCGGACGCTTCTTGAGTCCCGGTTGCATTTGCCGGGGCATTGACGATCGGTTCATTGCCATCTGCGGTTCCTTTTTTGGTGGCGCCGACAGCCTCGGCGCGGGCCTTCACTTCCTTCACCGTGCGCTCGGCCTGCTGGCGCGCGGTCTCCTCTTTCATCTGGCGAGCGAGTTCACGCATCTTGCTCAGGGAGCCGTTCGGGTCCTCGGTTTCTGGCCGGCCGCCAACGTGCGCGGCACCGCCGAATACACCACCTGTCAGGCCACCAATGGCGCCGCCGGTGAGCGTTTGGCCGACAACATCCTTCGAGGGATCCACCGACTTGTCGATGAAATCGCGGCGGGCGGCGCCGGAGATGTAGGCTTCCCCACCGGACTGCGGGGCTTCCTGCATGGTTTCCGTCAGCGCGCCGCGGCCAATGCCCTTCACCACTTCCTTCAGGCCGAAGCGCGCGCCGGGCTTGACCAACTCACCAAGGGCACCACCGCCGGTGAGTAGCGACACCCCGCCAGTCCATGGTGCGGTGCGCAAGAAGACCTGATTCGAGCCTTCGGCGGCAAGCAATTCCAGGGCGGTATCTGGGTCGTGCTCGGCGAGGAGTGCGCGGAAACGCGGGGAAGTTGAGGCGAGCTTTGCGATCTTGGCTGGATCGCCTCTGTTGGATTCGATCTCGGTCTGGAAGTCTGCGGCGTTCAGGGCGCCGGATTGGATACCCTCGGCAACGCCGAAACCGATACCACCCGGCGCGTTGCGCGCCAGCAGGCCTGTGAGGCCCGTGGCGGCTTGTGCGGCTTTGGGGATGACCTTGGCTACCCCGGCGGCCAAGGGACCGCCTACGGGCGCCATCATCACCGTGGAGGGCAAAGAACGGGCAGCGCCCATCAGGAGCGACTGGCCCCACTTGTCGGCAACCTTGAGGTCTGACAACCCTCCATCGAACATCGGCGTGGTCGCCGCGCGGCGCCCACCGGGGGTCATGCTTGTCAGTAACTCTTGCTCGAGCCAGTCCCCGGCCTTACGCATCCGGGTTCCGTAGTCAATGCCAGCCTTCTCGGCCACCCACCCGAGGCCCTTGGCAGTGTCGCTTACAAAGCCGGTCCCGACCTGCTTCAGGTAGTCGAGAGCGGAAGGGGACTTGGCACGCTCCTCGTCGGTGTCGCCGGAGTAAGGCTCTGCCTCGGGCAACTCGTCCAGGGCGCCCCTGAACTCGGTGACGGCCATCTATTCGACCTTGTAGCGCTTGCCGTTGGGGGCTTCGTACACGGGTTTCCCGTCCTTGGTGCCGACCTGCTTCGAGCCCGGCGGCACGCCAGGGGGGAGTTGCGTACGACTACCGCCGCGCGCCAAATCGAGACCGCTGCGCATTTCTTCGACAGCGGTGGGCATGGTTTGTTTCCCTTCGAGATCGGAGGTCACGCGATCCACGGCAGCTTTGAACACGGTCATGGTGTCGTCTTTCTCGCCGCGCCCGAGCGTCTTCAGCGCGCGCTCGCGCTGGTCCGTGGGAAGTTTTTCGAGGTACTGGATCAGCTCGATGTTCGCGTTGCCGCTCTCGGCGTTCTTCGGGAACTTGATCTTCGTGTCCTTGGATCCGCCAGTTGCGGCGTCGAGGACGACGTAGGTGCCGGTGGCGGCGTTCTTCTGCACGCTGACCTTGCCGGCCTGGATCTGCTTTTCGAGCAACTTGAGTTTGCGGTCCTCGGAGAGATCGCCGCGGCGGTTGTCCTCGTCCTTGTCCCCGAACCCGATCTCGCGGAAGATGTCCTCGCGCTGCTGAGTACGCGCAGCGGCGGCCTTCGCTTGAGCCTTCTCGCTGTCGGAGCGCATGCCGGCGGAGGTATCAAGTCCTGCAGCGGCAGCGTTCTGCAGGAATGTCGAGCCGCCTTTGTTGCGGGCGAGCATGTTGAGGAAGAATTCGAGTTTGCGCTGCTTCTTGTCCTGCTCGCTCACCTTGCCTTCGGCTGGCGCGAGGGCAGCGGTTTTCTCCCTGAACTGCGCCATCAGGGATGGGCGCGGCGCTTCTGCGGGCGGATTTTCCAGGGCGCCGCGCTGAATCTGCGGTGTCACCGGGACGCCGGGTGCTTGCAGCGGTGGGCGCTGAGGCATCGTGGGCATTGGGGGCCGCGGCGCTTGGCGCGCGGGACCAGGAGATGCCGGAGCTCCGGCCCGAAGCTCGGCGTCCATCCCGCCGAGAGCTGTGTTCATCGGTGGAACCTGATCGGTACGTACAGGCACCTTACCGGCGGCGATTTCCTTGTTGCGCAGACCCTCAAACGCATTCGTTATGCCGCCGCGCATCGCCTCGATTCCAGACCTCACTGGGGCCATGGTGTTATCCACGTCATTGGACAGCGCACCCATCACATTACGGGTGTCCGCCCCAGCGTTCGGATCCTCAAGATCCAGGGCCCCGTGATAGAGATCGCTCGCCTTGTCAGCGACGTAGGTCCCTGGCAGACTCAAGGCGTTATTCAGGGCCCTAAATCCTGAATTGGTCGCGTTCCCAACGGATCGAAACGGCGCGAGTACGGCAGCAAGCCGCTCCTCCCAACTCGGAGCTTGAGGCGTACCGACCTGAAATGCACCGGCGCTGTTTGAGCGATCGTCCATTGTCTTCTCCTAGTACAGCCCGAGTTCCTTGGCAGACTGCAACGTGCCAAGGGCGCCTGTTACGTTCGTGAGGGTGCTTGGTTGCGCGGCGGCGGCAAGCGCCCCCTGATTGCCATGAACGACTCCGGTGTAGAGCTTCGAGGCGTCCGATGCTTGCGTGCGCGCGTCTTCGAGAGGCTGACGCTCCAAGGCACCAGCGGAGGTCAGGCCGGCCACATCTGCCGCACCAAGAGCGCCGGCGGACTTGCCGAGCCCACCGTAGATGTTGCTGGAACTCAGGCTGCGGTCGAGATCCTGCCCGGCCAGGCCGGTCGCGGTGTTAAAGCTCTCGGCCCGGAGTTTTCCTGAAACATCCCCGACGCTGCGCAGGGTCTCGCGGTCGAGCAGCGAGTCCTCGACATTGAAGCGGTTCGGGTCAGTGGACGGGGTTCTGAGGTCGTTGCCGCTCATCGACGTGACCGCGCGAAGCTGCTCGCGGCGGCGCGCGGCGGATTCTTCGATGTCGCGGATCGCTGGATCGAGGACGCCTTGCAGGTATGGGTTCGTGTAGCGGTCGATTTGCTCCTGCGTGATACCTCCAGCGGCGGTGTCGGCCAGTGCCCCGGACTTGTCCAGGTACGGCTGCCACTTCCCGACGTTTTCCTTGGCGAGCGAGATCGCCTGCTCTTGGGCTGGCGTGAGACCGATGGGGCCGAGCGCGGCGAACTTGTCGGCCTGACCGATGGCTTTCTTCGCCGCATCCACGATAGGCTCGAGCAGCGGATTGTTCGGCTTCTCGAAGAGCCCGGCGATGGTGGCGATGGGCAGGCCGAGCTTCATCAACTTTGTCAGCGCCTCGCCAGCGCTTCCAAGGCCGAGTTGGGCGAGCAGTCCTTGCGTAGCAGGCGGCATCGAGTTGAGGTATTGGTCGATAGAGCCGGTGCCAAGCGCATCCGCTTCCATGGCGGCACCATACGTGCCGGTCGTGCCGGACTCCACCATCGCGGCCTTTTCCTCTTGACTCAAAGCGCCCTTCACCGCTTCACTGGCGGCGGCGTTCGTGAGCGCCTGAAGAGCGCCGCCAGCAGGAACGCTAGTCAGCGCTGGCAACGCGGCGCCCATTCCCTGCGCTGTGCCAGGAGCAAGCGCGCCCACAGTGACGTTGCTTCCTGTCGTTGCGGGAATGAAACTTTCTCCCGCACCAGCTACAGGCGCGGCACTGCCCAATGCGGGGGCCGCAACAGAAGCGGCCCCAGTACCCAACGCAGCAGCCTCGGCAGACGTAAGGCCCAATCCACTGGCCCCGCCGATATTACTTGCGAGGGCCGCGCTTTCTCCAGTGAGGGCTCCACCACCAGCGCCCAACTCTCCAGCAGCAGCACCGCCACCCGCGAGCAAAGCCCCGCCAGCCATAAAAGAACCGAGTGTTACGGCCGCGTTTTGATCGAATTTTCTACTCGCAGTTCTGATCGCATCCTGCTGCTGCGCCCTGATGGCCTCCCCTTGATTCCAGAACGGAGTGCCGGGAACGGTTTGATTGGCCATCTCCTGCAATTGCGGATAATCGGACAGAGCCGCCTGTACGGCAGCGGTAACAGGATGCGCGTAGTTCGACGCTTGGGCATCGTAGTATTGCCCGAATTTGTTGTAATGATCCATCGCGGCTTGCGCGAGGTACGGGGTCCAATCGAAACCGGATGGCAGCCCCGCATTCGCAGCGATCTGCGCCAAATTGGCGTCGATCCAATTCTTTCCGACGTTGTACTGTGGTTGTCCGCCAGGGCCCATGAATCCGCCATACAAGACCATTCCTAGACTCTGATCCCCGAAAGGCAGAAACTCCGCCTTACTTTGTGCCCACTGCATGGCTGGAGTGCCAGTAAATGTTGCTTTCTGTCGCAACTCATCCATACCGGGGCTGTACGGTTGCGGAAGCGCAGTATCCCCAACAGCGCCTGTGTAACCGCCGCCTTGAGGATCTACTGGCGCGTCATAGGGCTGCCCGGTCTGCGGGTCTATCGGATACCCGCTGGCAGGTTGTACCTGCTGTTGTGCCCACAGTTCCGCTAGTGTCGCCATTTTCAATGTCTCCAAATGTTGAAGCGGTAGAGACCGCCAGCACCATCAGGGTCAGCCGGCGCACCGGAGACCTGTATCCAAACCACTTTCAAAGTACCCGCGGCCGACACGTAGCCGAGCGGCGGAAGGAATCCAGCAGGCACCGCAACAGGGGAACCCACGACAACGGTGTCGCCCAACTCCACGCCTTCGACGGTCACGGTCTGCTCTGTGATGCCCGGCACGGCACCGGGCGCCGCGAAGTTCAGCGTCTTCTCGTACACCAAGCGCACATTGTCTGGAATCCTCGAGAACGACAGCTCGATGTCGCGCATGACCCGGCGAAGTCTCTGGACAAGCGCCGTTCCTTCCATCCGATCACCAAGCGTGCCGAGGCTGATGTTCATTTACTTTTTGCCATAGGCCTTGAGCCCAATCCTGTTCGTTCCCATGCGCCAGGCATCTCCCACCGCATCGGACGTGATCGAGAGCGTGACCTGCCGCCCCTTCACACGGGGATTGATGAACTCGGTGGCAGATGTCACTGCAAGAGCACCGCTGTCGCTGTCGTAACTCGAACTGTGCGGGTACTTCTTAGCCTTCAGGCGCATGTCCACGCTGCCGGTAAGCGTCTCGAAGTCGGGGATCAGGCTGGTGACGATCATCAGCATCCCGCCTTCCTGAATCTCCACGTCACCGCTCTCCAGCGTCGCGGTGATCGCGCTGGCATCGGAGTCAGTTCCGGTTTCGTGGTCGTAGAGGTAGCCATCCGTTCCGGTGGCGTAGGGCACCAGGAAGATGTCGCTGTCGCCCACAAAAGCCGTGCGCGCAAGCGTGCCGAAGCTCCACAGCTTCTCCTCGACGTTGTACGTCACGTAGCGATCCACTTCCGTTGCCTCGGCAGAGCAGTAGAACCACCAGATTTCCCCGAAGTCCCGGTTGTAGCCCGCATACGTCTTCGCGCGCTGGATGAAGTTGCTGTTCCCGAACACGGTGGGGTGCACTTCGCACGCCAGGATGTGAATGGCGCCGTCGTAGTAGTGGAAGTCTTTCTCGCCCATCCAGTAGACGACGCCATTGACCTCGATCATCGCGTTCGGCCCGCGAATCGCCCCATTCAACCCCAATGGTTCCCATGCGAATGTGTTCGGCGGCCCGATGAACGTCATGCTCCACAAGTGCGAGTTCGTGAAGACGAGGATTTCCTTCCTCGTCTTGAGTCCGCCCACGATCTCGTGTCCGGTGTTCAGCCGCTTCTGGCCGGCGCTGTTCGTGGAACTCGGCGTCCAGCCAGTGTAGTCCTCGCTGGTTGCCCACCGAATGAGCAGCGGATCTAAAGCGACCCCGTTGTGGGCACCAAGAGCGATCAAGTGCTGGTTCTCCTGCGAGACCATGATCTGCTTCGCCTCGGCAGGGGCTCCAGAGATAATCGTCGCCCTCGTTCCAGTACCGGTGCTCGTATCCCACACGTAGATACCGCCGTCTCTCGGACAGGCGATCATGTCCTCGCCCCAGGTGTCCAACGACCAGATACGCGCGGCCGTGAGAAAGCTCGACAGCGTTCGCGGAGTGCCCCACGTCGATTCGCTCCAGGAGCCCGCTCCCCACCCTAGTCCCGCAACGGAATCCGCTTCCCCGACATCGATCTCGTAGGAGTAGGTCACAACAGCACCACCGCCGGTCGCCGTGGACGTCGCCGCAGCGGAATGCGTGATGGTGTAGTTGTCCACGTCCAGGACTTCCGTGACCGTGTACTCGCCGTCAATGGTGATGCCGCCGACTGCAGCCGCCCCGCCGAACGTAACGTAGGTCCCATCGTTATCAATGCCGTGGGCAGTGTGGCTGATGTTCACCACCGCAGAACCGTTGGTCGTGTCGATAGGATTGAGAGCAAGCGTGCCGCTGGCGCGGATCGGCGTGATGTTGTAGTACGTCCCGCCCTTCCAGACGTAGAGCTTGAGATGCGTCCCCAAGCCGATGAACTTCTCGAAGGAGAGCGATTGCCAGTCGATCAGCTTGCGGCACATGCCGAGGAACGTGGTGATGCCAGACTTTAACCAGCCTCCAATTTTTTCTGGCAGGCCGTGCCGGAAGCGCACATGATCGGCGTTTTTCCAGCGCCCGGCCGAGCCGCGGTCAGTAGAGATTGTATAAAGTCCGGGGGCGACCTTGAGGGGGGATGGGTCCAAAGCCATCAGGCGGCCTTCTTGTCCTCGACCGGCGCTTCGATGATGAAATCCAAATCACTCAGCACGGCCGGGGACAGGGCCAGGTGCTCGATGTCGGAAAAGGCGATGCGCGCGCAGCCCTCAAGCTCGACCTCGGAATCGAGGAGCGCCTGAATCTCGGCGTTGAAGGCCGCCACGTTTTCCGGCGTGACCTCAGTGACCTCGCGCTCGACCTCTTGACCGGGGAGTTTCTTCATCATCTTGACCCCGTACTTCAAGATGGCCTTGTTGCGCGCGCCCTCGAACTCCCGGTATTCGCTGGAGAGCTTCTTGACGAGTTTGCTGATGCGGTAGGCCGCCTTCGCTGGCAGCTCCCGCTGCGCGAAGACGGAGATGGCGGGTTGAGCGTCGATGATGACGGACATCTTGACGAACACGATTACCTCCTGGGGTTGACAAATATGGTCATTTGTGTGCCTAATAGGGGCATGAAGCGCACACACGTTTTCTTGCCGGAACCTTTGCTAAAAGAACTTAGGGCCCTCGCAAAGCGTACCGACATCTCCGTTGCAGAACACATGCGGCGAGCAATCGAGGAATACCTGAAGTGCCGCCGCGAAAACCATGAAAGGAACCGCACATGAAACGCACCCTGCTGGTTGTAGTACTCGCGACAGCTTTTTCGGCTCACGCGGGGCCGTATATTTCCACCGGACTCTCCAACAATTCGGCTGGTGACTCGGCCATGGCGGCAGAGATCGCGGTGGGTTACACCTTCGGCAAGTTCTCGCTCGAAGCCGGGACGTTTGCGGTCGGGACCATCAAGAAAGAGGAAGCTGGCTTTGTCGGCACGCTCACGTCCGGCCGGACGCAGGCGAAGTGGGACTTGGGCGGCTTTCGCCTCACGGGCAAATTGGCGTTCCAGATCAACGACCGCTGGTCCGCGTTCGGGACTGCGAGCGCCTACCGCATCCAGTACGGCTACAATACCGCGGTGGACACCTTCATATACGACTCCGACCCGCTTGGCGATCCTGCGGGCAATATCATCGACGCCAAGCACACAGGTACGTCGTCTACCGTTCGCGAGTGGACTCCGGCCATTGGGATCGGGATGGAGTTCTCCCCCAAGGCGTGTTGCAGTGTGTACGCCACGCTCGAGCGAATCAGGCTGAAGTCCGGGGCGTTCGGCTCGGGAAACGACCTGCCGAGCATGACCTCCGGTCACATCGGCTTCAAGTTCACCTTTTAGGTGCATGCGCAGCATTGCCTAGTGGCGGTTCGCTTTAACCGCTTCTAGTTCCGGTGATCGTTCCCACGACGACGAAGTTGATCTTCGAATCGCCGAGAGTTGCCGCACCAGCTGCGGCGCCGGCATTGTACGGAGCCCCATTGGCGAGGCCAGTACCACCGGTGGCTCCGAAATCGCCGCCGCCACCACCAGTATCGTTTTGTGCAGATCCGCCTAGCCCACCGGCACCAGGCACGGCCGAAGTACCGGAGCCTCCTGGCGACCCCGGAAAATTGTTGGAACTGCCACTCGCAGGCCCGCCTGGCCCGCCTGCAGTGGTCGCTTTCCCTCTTCCGCTGCCGCCGCCACCACCGCCCCAGGAACTAGCGCTCGGCACACAACCGGCTCCACCAAAGCCACCGCCGCCGCCACCACCAGCGATGGTGCCGTTGTTCGTGAATTTCACCATGCCGGCAGCAGGCAGCCCGGTCGCGTCGATCGCCGGGCCGCCAGCCGTAGGACTGACGCCCGCGATCGGTGTGCAGACACTCGCACCTTCGCCAGTGCCACCTTGGCCACCCTTGCCCATGATGGTGCCGTTGCAGATCACCTCGATCTTCGCGCCGATGTGCCATCCGCTGCCAAAAATAAAACCGGCGGTCGAGGTACTCGTACTGCCGATCTCTGCACCGGACGCGATTTTCACAACTACGCGCACCGGGCCGCTTGGCGATCCTGCGGCCGTGAAGACGTTGTAATCGTCCACCAAACTCACGTTGAGCACGAGGCGAGGAAAGAGCGGCGCGGGCATGAACATCAGTGTCTCCAAGTCTGCACGAAGAACCCGCGTTGCTTGAACCACGAGCGCGGCATGACCACGCTACGCGGCGGCGTCCAGAGCTTGCGGTCGGGCTTCAGGATCATTGGAGGGCCGTCACCGAAAGCAGAGATCCTGCGTTGCCGATGCTGATGTGACACCGAAACTTCTGAGCGTTCGTCGTCGTGAAGGCATCCCCGGTGACGAAGGTGAAGCCGCTCGTAGTGATCGCACCAGCCGAGGCATCGTTCGTGATGTCCACCAGGATGCTGCCGGCGTTCGCGCTCGGCGCCAGCGTGTGCGCGCCGCCGTTCGTGTAGTGCTGCAACGGCCGGTCGCCGGGGTCCGGCGTCACGGTGCCGCTCGAGATCGTGCCGAGGGACTTCGAGGTTACGATGACGCCGCCGGTCAACGCTTGGTCCTCGATATTCAGCGAGGCCACGGTAGCGCTCGACGCCGGGCCGGTCATCGTCACGCCGTTCGGGATGGTCAGCGTCCCCGTGGACGTGGTGACGGTCAGGCCGTTGATGCTGGTCGCCGTGGCAACGCCCAGGGCTGGCGTGGTCAGCGTGGGGCTGGTCGCCAGCACCAGGCTGCCGGTGCCCGTCTGGTTCGTCGTGGTGAGGGCAGTACCACCACCAAGGGCAAGCGACGTGCCGGTAGCCGCACCGAGTACAGGCGTCACCAAGGTCGGTGAGGTCGCGCGCACCGGCGCTCCAGAGCCCGTGGCTGTCGTCCACGCAGGCAGCGCAGCGGCTCCTCCGCCCACCAGAATCTCCGTGGTCGCGCCGGCGGCCAAGGTCTGGTGCGCGCCAGTCGCCGTGGTGCCAGCGGCCAGAAGGCCGTAAGCCGTGGTGCTAGTGGATCTCCCTGTGCCGCCATCCGCTACCGTAAGATCGGTGATCCCGGTGATGGTGCCGGAGGTAATCGTCGCCGCGCCGCCAACGGTGAGTGCGCCTCCCACGGTGAGGGCTGAGAGGTAGTCGATCGCCTCCACGACGTTCGTGCCGTCGCAGATCAGGACCGTGCTCTTGCCGTTCGGGATTTCAATGCCGGTCCCGGCCGAGGTCTTGAGCGTGGTCGCAAAACCGCCCGTGGTCGCGTTCTTGGCGAAGTAGAGCTTGCTCGCCGTGGGAACCACCGTGTTGCGCGCCGCGGTGAGCGCCCCACCGATGTTCAGCATCATGTTGCGCGCTTCGTCGGTCGTGGCGTTCGCCGTGGTGAGCGTGTAGGCCGCCGCGTTGTCGTGCGTGATCGACGCACGGCCTGCAATGGCGTCCTCGATCATCTCGAGGTCTGCGGAGAGCAGCGTGCCCCAGGAAGAACTGTTCGCACCCACTTCCTGCTGGCGGAGGCGCAAAATATTCGTGAATGAGTCACTCATCAATGCTCTCCAGGCAGCAAGTCTTTCAAGGTGGCCCGCGCTGAAGCCAGCAGGGCCGCATACTCCGTTTTCCAGAGGGGCACGCGCTCATCGGCCAGGTTATACTTCTCCACCGAAATCAGGCAGGCGTGCAGCAGAACGTCGCCCACGTTGTTCGAGAGCCACGTCCCTGTGGTATCCGCCACCAAACTCGCCGGGCGCTTCGTGAACAAGGCCTCTGCAGTCACGGACAGGTTCGGGTTCGGTGAGATGAGATACGTCGTCGTCGAGTAGTCGTCGGCGAAGTACTTCGGCGCCGCCTGCGTGGTGTTTGGCGCGTAGGCGTTGCAGAATTCCTGCGTGCGTTTTCTCAAGAAGTACCTGACGGCGGCACTCACGTAGTACAACTCGCGCGTGACAATGGCCCCAGTGGGCTTGGTGGCCGTCTGCGTTCCAGCCGTGACGGTCACGTTTCCACGGTCATCGAAGATCGTGAGCGGGAGATCCTTCAGCACGCGGTCCTCGCCGAGTTGGATCAACATGCTCAGGTTGTCGGAGAGCGGTGTGCCTTCATCGACGACGTGATCTTGGAGCGCAGCCTTCAGAGTAGCGAGCGTGAACGAGCTGGCCATTACGTTGCGCCTCCGAAGCTGTTGGTGAATCCCATGGCCTCGGCCAGGGTGTCTGGTACGGTGACGGTGTACTCGGTGGTGGCATTGGGTATGCCAGCTATCAACTCAGCGGCCGGGCTACCGCTCTGGTTGATCGTCCAGACTTCGCCAGTCGAAGACGTGAATGAGGTATCTGACGTGCCTCGGTCATTGTTCGGATCGAACTTGGCGACTACGGTGCCGTCGATGCCGTTGCGGAGTTCGGCGTAGTAGACCTTGCCACTAAACGCACGAGAGTCATACTCCCAGGCCCAGACTCGCAACGCGGCAGTGCTATCGAAAATTGAGCCTGCAAAACCGAACATTTGGTCTGTGCCAAGTTGTGTCCAAGTTACTCCGTCCTCACTTGTATAAAACTTCAGCTCAGTAGCACTCCGAGTCACCCGGACCCAGTGTGGCGACCCATTCACGAAGCCTGTGGGAACGCTACTACTAAGCACACTTTGGGTAGACCCATCAACTGAGCCATGAAAGGACAATAGCCCTGGTCCATCAGAACTTACCGTAAGCGCATATGCCCACTGTCCTTGGGCGCCATATTTGCCTACTAGCACATTGGACAGGCTTCCTGGCGTCCAGTCATCCATCGCCACTTTCACCCTGATATCGATATCCCCCGTGATCGACACTGCCGCGCTATCCGGCGTGCTGGCGTAGTTGCCGGAAGTGCCGGACAGACTCAGATACCCGGCGTTCCAGGTTGCGACTTGAGCCACCTTCGTCGATCCGTTGTAGCCCAAGATCGTCCGCGACTGCTCGCTTCCAGCCCCTCCGGTCAGCGCCAGCGTGCCGTTGATGTAGTCGCTCGCCACGCTCGAAGCATTCGTCGCCAGCGTGAGCGAGTTCGCGCTTCCAGCCTGCGCCGTGCCGCTGTGGTCAACCGCAGTACCGGGCGAGTCGTCGTCCCGATCCGGTCTCGGGTTCTTCAGCGCGATGCCCTCGTCCAGTCTCACGGGCTTCTCTGCTGGATGCGGTTCGTCCCTGCAACTCGGATGCACGCGCAACTTCGGGTTGTAGCCGTCGTGGACGAGCAGGCGGTAGGGGTACTGCATACCGCACGCATCGCAGTACGAAAGTGCATTTTTTCCGCTAGCGAATTTCAAGCTGCTACCTCATGCGCGTGTTGCGGGTAACGACGCGCATACTCTCCGCGCCAACCGTCTCCGTAGTTGCGCTTCATGTTCGAGATGCGCGCGGCGCGGCGCCGGTTCTCTGTCTGCGCAGGCGTGCAGCGGTAGCCCTTGCTGTAGGCGTTGCCTTTACGAGCCGCGACTGCGCGCTCGCGGTAGATGGGATTTGCCCACAGTGCGCGTGCTGCCTCCGATCTCTGCGCGCTGGAAATGGGCACGGAACGTTGCGCGGCAATCATTTTGCTGCGGTGTTTTTGCCATTTGAGTTTCGACGCTGCACCCACCTTGCGCCTTGTCTCGTCGGTATGCACCATTCCCAAACTGCTGTGGCCACTGGCGCACTTTGTGACGTTGTAGGTGTATTTGCCGGTATCGAGGTAGCGTTGCTCAGCCTCTCTGTTTCTCGCCGGCTCCACGCATTCGAGCATCATGAATGTGAACGCGCCCTGACCGTACTCGCGCCACGCTTTCATCAGAGGCTTGCAGTGGTGCCCGCCTGAATGCAGCGACCCGCGGTGCCTGTTCCATCGCTTCGTGATGTTGTGCGAGGCCCCGACGTACATCTCCCCTGTGACGCGGTTCAGGATGACGTAGACGCCGCTCAAGCGCATCAGTACGTACCTATCCCGAAAGACGTATCGCTTCTCTCTCTGTCCTCGCCTTTGGCGAGCTTGAAGGCGCGCTCGGCCTTCAGTTCAAGCTTGTCCTGCCGATCTGCAGCCCACTTCTCGGCAAGGCGGGCAGCAAGACCGCCAGCAAGCGCGTCCCACCACAGGAACGGCACGTCGGGCGTCTCCTGCCCAGCAGTCGCCGTTTGGATCTGCCGCACGCGGTAAGCACGAAGCACGTCGGTCGAGTTCTCCGGCACCTGCCAGAGCTTGTACGAGCCAGCCTTGCGGTCATACCAGATGCCGCTCGGCAGCCCCTCGGCGGTCTTGTCGGGGATCATGTGGTACTGGTCCCGCGTCATGTGGTGCACGGCCGTGTCAACGTCGCTGCGACGGATCACGGCCTCGAGGATGGCCAAGGTTCCGGTGGGCGCCGCGTAGTCCCCATCGCTCACGGTGAGCGTCTGGGTAAACTCCTCGACCGTGAATAGATGCACGCCGCGGTTGCCCCACTCGACGAACATCAGGTTGATCGAGCGCAGGGCGGACGTGAAGTGCTGGCGCGTGAGCTTGGCGGGATCCTTCTGGATTTTCTCGAAGGCTTCCTCGACCACGTCACCGTAATCTGGCGCGAAGTTGTATAGACCTGATGTGCTCATGCGTAAACGAACTCCATGCCGCGAATCTGTTTGCGTTGGCCAGCAGCCACCTTTCTAATGCTGGTGATGTGAAAACCTAGATCAATAGCTGCCGCTCGACACGACTCATACGAGATGCCCGTCTGCACACACTTGATCGGCTTGCGTCGCTTGGCTGCCGATGCGGCTCCGCTGATCTTCAGTGCTTCTATGATGTGATCCGGCGGTCTCGGCACACCACGGATCGCTTTTGTTGCATTCGCCTTGGCGGTGGTCGCTGGGTCACGCTTCTTCCCAAGCCAGTAGCGCGTGGGATTGGCGAGCTTGGCCGCGCGAATTTTCTCCACCGTTCGCGGATCACGCTTCCTTCCCTTCCAGTATCCAACGCGACCCATGAGCTTGCTGCTAATCAAAGCCAAAGTCTCCGGCGAGTGCCGATACCCCAGAGACCCCTTGTGTGGTCGGTTCTCCGCTTTGCGCATCATGGCGCGCAACTTATTTGCGGCCCCGATCTTCTCCAACTCCTCGGCGATGACCAGAACGGCCCGGTAGCCGTGCGCGAGAGGCTTGATGGACTCCACGGCCTGTTTCACTTCTGGGCTCATGCTCATCTCCTAGCGCGCTTCGCGCATGCGGTGGCGGTGATGTTGGTAGTGCCATCGCCGCCGGTGAGTACGGGTTTGATCGAAGGCGTGAACTCCATGACCTGCTTCAAGCCTGCGGACGTGCGCTAGATCGCCACCCCGAGCGGGTCGGTCAGCGTCTCGAAGTTGGCGCCGTCGTTCGAGCCATGCAGCGCAATCGTCGCGGCGAACGTGCCGGTGAACTGCACGGAGCGGTCGCCATACTCCGACATCCCTTCGTAGGGATCGCAGGTGTCGCCCAGCGCAATGCCGCTCCAGGTTACGCGCACCGCGTCGTCGTTGAGATGTACTACAACAGGCTTTCTGACGGCCATGATGAGCTCCTTATGGGTTCGCCTGCGCGATGTTCATGCCAACGGTGGCAGTGGCGGTGAACGAATTGCCAACGACCCGGATTGCGCCGGTCGCTTGCGTGTATGCCGTATTGCCGTCCGCCGTCTGCGCGGTAAGTCCGCCAGCGACCCAATTTGCCGTCTGCCCGGCAGTCAACCGCTCGAAGCACTTCTGCACCGAGTAGTCGATGGTTCCGCTGATGTCCACCGCAATGCTGGTGTAGGGCGCATACAGATCGAGAACGAAGGGGGCGGTAACGAACTCGTCCACCGTGCCGAGGTTGGCATCCGTGGCTATGGTGCCGCTCACTGTGACGCTGGTGACGGTCCTGAAGTAGCCGAGGCTCTCGACCGTGGTGATGTTCGGGCCGGCCACCACTTCGGATAGCGCCTTGCCCTCGGCGTCCGTTCCGGTGATCGTGAAGTTGACACCCGACAGGTTCCCTGCTGATTGAATGCTGACTTGGTAGCCGACACGCTCGTATTCGCCAGCGGCAGCGAAACTCGCCACGCCAGCGACAGCATCTGCACCGTTGATCGTCAGGGCACCGGCACCCACTCTTTGCTGTGCCAGGCAGATGCCGTCCAGATCCGGAGCGTGCGGTGTAAAAAAGATGCGACGGGGCTTTATCGACATGCGACTCTCCTATCTAAAGCAAGAATCCTCTTGCTTGCATGAACTTGATCGGGTCCTTGGCGCCCTTGCTGCAATTGCAGATGGCGCATAGGAGTTGAAGGTTGTACTTGTCGTTCGTGCCGCCAGCGGCCAATGGGACGATGTGGTCAAGGTGATGACCCCCGGCCAATGGTTCGCGGCACACAGCGCACAATCCACGCTGCAAGCCTTTGAGCGCCACGATGTCTGCTTTCTTGTGAGTTCCACCAGCGGCAGACTTCTGAGCGCGGCGCGTCGCCTTGTAGAAGCGCTTCGCATCCGGGTTGGCTGCGCGCCATTCTTTCTGGTAAGCCAGCCTCCTGGCTTTGTGCGCTTCGTAACGCTTGGCGTCTTTTTGCTTCAACTTCTCAAGATTGGCGGCGCGCCACCTTTTTGCAAACGCCTTGACCTTCTCGAGATTAGCTGTTCGCCACGCTGCAGTCGCCATACGAGCCAGTTCCTTATTGGCAGAGAGGTACTTTGCGGCATGCGCCTTCACTCTCTCTGGATTGGCTGCGCGCCACGCCGCTTCAGCTAGGCGTTTTCTCTTGATATCCATGCCATGCTCCAAGCATGAGAAACGCCCCAGGGCCGATTGCAGGCCCAAGGGCGGATCGTGATGCGACTATTACCCGTTAGAGTCAATCGCCGGGAGAACGAAGCCGGAGAGGTTGTCCACCGAGGTCGAGAGGTTGTCGAACAGCGAGCAACCGAGAGCGTCGATGCCCAGGTCGTGGGTCGTGGTCACGTCGGCGTGTCTCACGCGGTTGTGCGCGATGACGCCGCTGTTGGTCGAGCCATCGTTGTTCACCAGCAGCTCGTTCGCCGTCATGGCGTGCTGCAGGAAGTTGCCGAGGATCGACGCGCCGCGGAACAGGTCGCCCGCAGTGGACTTGATGAGAGCCGAATTGGTGCCGCCCTTCAGGACCACGATGTTGCCGACCACTTCCAGGTCGTCCAAGTGGCCGGTGTGCGCCAGGAAGTTCAGCGCCGCCGCATCCAGCGAGATCCACTTGTTGCCGTTCAGGGTCATGCCGTCGGCCAAGTTGTCGGTGGCCGAACCGGATGTCACGATGCCGAGGAAGTTCTCGGCCGTGATGTTTTCGCTGAAGCCGCAGCCGAACAGGCCGAAGCCATTCGCCTGCACGTTGAAGCATGTCGCAACGTCGGCGTGGCCAGCCGCGAACTGGATGTTGTGCAGACTCACACCGGCGCCGGTCACGGCTGCCGTGACGGTATTCGCGCCGTCCATCAGGAAGCGCGCGCGCCGCGAGCGCTGGCCAAGAGCATAGACGCTGAGGCCGGGAACGTCGAAGGTCAGGCCGCCGACGCCGGTGATGGTCTCGGTATGGCCGGGCTTGATGATGACGGTGTCGTCGGAATCGGCCGCGTCGTTCGCCGCCTGCAGCGTGGTAAAGGGGCGCTTGTACTCGCCCTTGCCTGTCACGCCGCTGGTGGAATCCACCCACAGCACGTTCTTCGCGTACATGTTGAGAAGCGGCATTCCGCGAACCAGGACGCCGCCGTTGAAGCCGTTCGGGTAGTTGCTCATTGTCGGTTGCATTGCAAAGCTCCTCTGAACCCTTTGCGAGGGTCCGTAGAAAACCTCAGAGATGAGGTCAAACAAAAGCCGGCTCTAGGCCGGCTTGATTAACTACGTACTGCAACTGCCTACGCTTATGGCGAGGGCAGCCTGTTGCTCTTGAATTCGTACTTGCTCGAACCGCAGTCGAAGAGGACGTGGTAGCCAGCCATCGCCGCGAGCTCGATCTGCGTTTTCGTCACGTCGAAACGCTCTCCGAGCGCCAGCCTGAGCCGCGGCTTCGTGAGCGCGGCGCGATGCTTGGGATGCAGGCGCTTGTCGAACACCATCATCCCTGGAGTTCCATCGCCCACCTTCTCGAATCCCGCTGCCTTGTAGGCTCTTCCCGTGAACCAGCGATTGTCCACGTAGGACACCAGCCGCTCTGGCCCGGCGTGCTTGATGACGGCCGCGAGGAGCCGCGTCAGGCCCCCGACCACCACCGCAGACGTGGCGTAGCGCACCACTTCCAGAACCCCGTGGGCGCGATCCTTGGCGTCCCCGTAGAACTTCGGCGGCGCCACATGCAATGCGGCCACCGGCGTTCCGTCCAACATCTTCAGCGCGTACACCTTCCCGCCGCGCAGCGCGAAACCCTGATGATGGTTCGCGTCGAAGAAGCCCTTGTACTCCGATGGCTCGCCGAGACTCACCACGCACTTCCTGGCGAAGACCCGCGCCCCCACGGATGCGCCCAAGGCGTGCGAGATCATCCGGTAGACCAGCGCCTCCTTGTGCTCGAACTCCGATTCGAGGACGTGGATCAAGCGAATCCCGACCTCTTGCGCGGCCCGCTGTTTCTTCGCCAAATGTTGGCGATCCGGGTTCACCTTCACCGAATGCCAGAAGATGCCGTTGTACTCGATCGCCAGAGCTTTCGAGGGCACGTAGATGTCGAGCTCGTAGCGCTCCACGACCCCGCGCACCCTGGTCTTCGCATCCGGGCAGGCAGCCAGCACGAACTCGAAGAGCCTCTTCTCGGCCGCCGACATCTGCTTGGCGCACGTCGGACAGACCTCGCCCTTCAAGTGATTGTTCGGCGACATCCGAAACGGCCCGTGCTTCGGACAGACGATCTCGACCTTGCGGCTCGACTTGTCGTACTTCACCGCCGAGTAGTCGAAGCTCTTGCCGTGCTTCGCTTTCGCCTTCTCGATGAAGGTCTGCGCAGCCACGGCTCGCATCCCCTGCCCGGCACGTCGAGCGACGTAGCACTTCCAGCAGCCCTGTCCCTTCCACAGGCCGAAGATTGATCCTGCGTACGGCCCGTGCTCCTGGCACGTTACCGTGACCGGCGTGTGTAACTTGACCGGCGTCTCGAGCAAGAGGTCGATGCTCAAGCAACGCTGCTGCAGCGTCTTCTCGATGCGCGCGCGATTCGCATCCCAAGCGTAGGCGGTCTTCCCGCGCGCACGTAAAGGTCTCGCGCAGGCATCGCACCCGTGCCCCCTGGCGTGGCTGTTCAAGTACTGGAAGAACGAACCGTGCACTGGGCAGATGATTTCCACCTTCTGCTCCGAATGCAGATAGGCGACGCGCGAGTAGTCGTAGCGCCCGCCATGCACTGCAATGGCCGCCGCCAGCAGTCGCTGCCCCACTCCACTTCTTTTTTGAACCGTCACGCATTTTATTGTACAGCATATTTCCCGTAGCGGCTCAAAAAAGGAGCCTCAGCCTTTCAACCGAGGCCCCCGTCTTTACTTCAAACGGCTCTCAATCCTCAGCCGTTGCCTGACGATCCTACGGCTCCTCGCCAGTTCGACCAGCCATTGATGTACCGCTCGCGCTTCCGAAACCGCATGTTGCCGGTCTCGAAATCGCCCTCCACCTTTCCGTGGATGGCCTTGCGAACGATGTGCTTCAGGCCGTCATCGGAGTCGGTGGCGATGAACCAGGAGTCCGGGTCGGTGAGGTTCTTGTCCACCACCGGAGCGTTCTGGAGCATGTTCAGCTCCTTGAAGGCGTTGAGGTCGTTCTCCGCGGTGCCCGAACGCAGCGGCGACCTGAAGAGCCTTGCCGCCGTGAACATCAGGGCGCTCGGAATGACGAGCGTTTTCGCCGACAGGTTGCACGGGATGCCCCGGTCGTCCTCCATGTCGTGGATGAGGATCAGTATGTCCTCGGCCGACGTTTCCGAAAGATCCGCTGCGGTCGTCAGCTCGTTGGCCATGCTGCCCGACACGGTCGGATGCACGAGGGAGAAAAGTTCCACCCCGTCACCGCCTGGGAACGTCGAGTCGAAGCCGTTGTTGAGGATGTTCGCCGCCTTGATGTTCTTGGCATGCTTGAACGCCCTCGCCATCGACTTCGCCATCTTCGCGCCGATCGAGCCGTAGAGACCGTCTTCTTCCGCCTCCTCGGTGATCGCAAACGCCAGCGCGATCGTCTCGAACACGTACCGCGCGACGTAGCTCTCGCCACCTTCGGTGTACGCGACCGGAGCGCCTTCGATCTTCACGCCCGGAACGTCGCTGCCGTACATCATCACGTCCTCGACGTAGGCCTTGCGACCTTCGCTCTCGACCGTCATGTACCGGCGCCACGGTTCGTCCAGGCTCTTGTAGGTCAGCCCGAACACCGCGTTGAGGCCTTCTTGGAGCTGCTTCCTGTTCGTTGCTCTGTTCATTGCCATGTCAGCCCCCTTATGCCTTCAGGAACGCGGTGTCGATCAGAACCTCGACCTTCGCGTTCACGCCAGCGGCGTTGCCCGGCTCGTCGATCAGACCGATGATCTTGATCTGGCCGGTGCCGGTGTCGCCGAGGTCGATCTCCATGCCCGAGAGGCCGGTGATCGTGCTGCCGGCATGATCGAGCTCGATGTCGTAGGACGTACCCTTGTGGGTCGCGTCCACATACGCGGTGTCGGTGTCGGTCTGCACCTTGTAGGAGATCATCGGGTCGTCGTATACGAACGCCTGCGCGGCCTCGCTATTCAGCGTGACCGTGCTGGCCGGCCAGTACGGGGACCACTTGGTCTCGCCGTCGGCCGTTCGGTACTGGCAGCCGGCGAAGACACCGACGAAGGTGGCGGAATCCTGCGCGCCGATCGCCAGAAAGCCGGAAGTCAGAACCACTGCGTCGCCCCTGAAGAGGTTGACTGCGTAAGCGGACGAAATCTTGTAGGCCCCGCTTGCACGAATCACTCCCCCTCCAAGGTGGCGATAGGGCTGGAACCCCAGTGGGGCGTCCCTGTTTGCCATGAGAAGCTCCTTGAATCAGTTGGGAAAGCGTTCGCGCAAGCTGAGCCGCCGAAATGCAGCGGCATGGGTCTCGAATGCGCAATGGCCCCGTTGGGGCTACGCCTGCACCGGGCTAGGACGCCCCTGCAGTGATGGACGGCACTTGACCGCTGCCGACTACGGACTGGCGGGTGGCCCACGCATCGCGCAGACCACCCCCTTGTTTCTGACCGCTACTACGGAACTTAGTTCACAACTCGATGTCGGCCTCGGCCGCTTGGCCTGCACCGGACTGCTCGCGCACAAGTTGCGAGGTCTCGGCCTTGCGGATCGGCCCGAAACCACCGCCGGCGCCCTTGTTCACGCGCCGGATGTCGTCGTTCACCGCGTTGGTCGCCTTGACGCGCTTGTCCTTGTAGAAATCCCGGCGCTTCTTGATCTCTCCAAGGGGCTTCTCGCAGAGGATCATGCCCTCCACGCCGATGCACCCGGCGAAGCGCCCGGTGTCGATGCGCGGCACCTGGAAGTTCTTGGCCACCGTGCTCGACTGCCTTGGCACCCATCCGTCGCGCTGCTTGCGGGCCCAGTTCTTGGCATCCCACCTGCCCTCGACGCCTGCGTGCACCCACCGCTGGCCGTAGCCTGGTCTTGCTCCGGGGGCCTCGAGCGAGGTCGGCTGCACATAGGGCTTGTCCTCCACCACGCGGTCATGCTCCACCGCGCGCTCGACCTGCGCCCGAGACTCGCGGGCTCTCGGGTCTACCTGCTTCGCCCTGCCTCTCCCGCGCTTGGTGCTCTTGACGACGCGCTCGGGTACTTCGGTTCCTGCTGATGCGTTACGCATTGTCGCCTCCCATCTTTTGCTGCGCGTACTCTTTCTGGTGCGCCGGGTTCTTCGGGTCCATGCCGAACGTCCTCATGTTCTCAAGGTCTGCTCGGTTGAGCACCACACGGCCCTTTTTGACGCCGTTGTCGCGTTCGGCTGGCGCACCGCGGCGTACAACCGCACCAGCGGGATCGCGCCTTTGCGGCTGGCGCTGCTGCTGCCCACCGCTTTGGAAACGCTGCAGTTCCGGCATGCGCCGGCGAATGCGACGATCAAGCTCCGCGTAGTACTCGGGATCGTCCGGGTCGAAGCCCGCCGCCTTCACCTGCCGGTCGATGGTCTGCGTCAGCCCCGACTGCTCGCCGTAGCGATCATGCCCGTACCACGGATTGCGACGCTTCCAGTCCTGCGCCAACTGGCTCGGGGGGCGAGCGGCCGCCGACTGCTTGACCTTCTCCTCGTCCTCGACGAGCTGGCGCTTCGCGCGCTCCAGCCCGTCCTTCTGCGCGTGCTGCCTGGCAAGCGTGTTCTGGAGCCTGATCTCGTCGTCGGTCTTGCCGTCTTCCTTGGCCTTCTTCAACTGATCCAAGGTCGCCGGCATGGCGGCATCCAGCGCCGCCTCCATCGTTTCGAGCGCTTCCTTCTGCACCCTGATGGACCGCTGCTCGGCTTGAATGCGCGCTCCGCGTTCTGCGTCGGCCTGCGCCCTGGCCTGGCGCGCGATGCGCCGCTCGCGCTCGATGCGCGCGCGCACCGCCTTGGAGTGCTTCTCCTTGGCGTCTTCGGTGCCGTCGTCATCATCGGTCTCGAGCGCGCCGTCATCCGCTGCTTCGGCGCCTTCCTCGATGACGATCTCGAAACCGGCGTCGTCGTCCTTCCTCGCCTTGGGCTCCTTGCCGTCACCGTCCCTGTCGTCCTTCTCGGGCAAGTCGCCATCGGTGTTCGTGCCGTCGTCGAGGCTCTCGTCCCCGTCGTCGCCCTGCAGTAGACTCGGATCGTTCAGATCGTCGCCGTCTCGTTCACCTGCCATGTGAAACCTCCGTCAATTGACGTGTGTCTCCCGGGAACGCGGAATGCGCCTCGGTGTGTGCCGGCCTTGCGATTTGACGGAGCCGACTGCCGCCGCGTGTGACGCGGAACTAGAGCTTCGAGCTGTCCGGTACTTCTGCTGGCAGCGCCTTGAGCACGTCGTCCAAGTGCAGGCACTCCTTGAGGTTCGGGAACGGATCGTTCGGGCTGGTCGGCGCGATGCGTCCGTTGCAGAAGTCGTTGCCCGCCGTCGCGTCGTAGAGAATGCCGATCACTGGAGAGCCGAAACTCGGGAGCAGCACCACCTTGTCGCCGTTCTTCGCTTCACGTCCGTTCTTGTAGTGCATTCACTTCTCCTTGAATGATTAGAGGTACACGCGAAAGCCGTCGGCGCTTTCAGCCTTCGCCATGATCGCGTCGTCGTCGATCAGCAGCAGCTTCACGCCCTTGAACTCGAATTTCTGCCCCGCATAGCGACCGAAGACCACCCAGTCGCCTGGCTTGATGT
>Ga0210377_10000436_pt1 | contig 40107 bp, 33 predicted proteins | sample PLM4_65_b1redo_FD_155480 | JGI IMG/M metagenome (GOLD analysis project Ga0210377, IMG submission 155480) | Groundwater sediment microbial communities from an aquifer in East River, Colorado, USA - PLM4_65_b1 redo | ecosystem: Environmental > Terrestrial > Soil > Riparian zone | place: USA: East...
TTGCTGAAACGGGTCGAGACAACAAACAGGACGTTAGGCATTCTTCTTGCTAAACTCGCCAATAACAGATTTTCCGAAATGACGGGGCGGTTTCCGTCCCATCATACACTGGTTAACTGGAGTAATATCATGAGCACACCTTTCGAAAACAAATCAACTTTAGAAGACATCCAGAAGCGGTTTGACAACGATGTTGACCGTTTCTCAAGTCTCGAAACTGGCCAGGCAGCGACAATCGATGCTCCACTCGCTATGGAGTTGATCACCCGCGCAGCGCTTTCATGCACCGGAAACATCCGAAGGGTACTTGATATAGGCTGTGGTGCTGGCAACAACACGCTCAAACTTCTTCAGTTTGTTTCTCCCTTTGATTGTGACCTCATCGACTTGAGCCAACCCATGCTCGAAAGGGCACATGCACGGATTGCTGCAGTCAATTCGGGAGGCATCAGAAGTTTTCAAGGCGACTTTCGCACACTCAATTTACCCGACCAAGGATATGATATCATCTTGGCCGCCGCTGTTTTACATCACTTGCGAGATGATCAAGACTGGGAAATGGCATTTCGCAAGATTTATAGGCTGACAGCCCCAGGTGGAAGCGTCTGGATAACGGATTTGGTGTCCCATGAAATTGTGCCAGTCCATAGCTTGATGTGGGATCGGTATGGAGAATATTTGCGTTCACTGGGTGGAGAAGAGTATAAAAATAAGGTATTTGCGTACATCGACAAGGAAGATTCACCCCGCCCGGTCACATATCAACTGGATTTGCTTCGTAGCGTAGGATTCGACCGCGTGGAGATTTTACACAAGAACTCATGCTTTGCTGCCTTTGGAGCTATAAAAAGTAACTTACCACTGGACCAACTTAGGGGCTAACGAATCGTTCCACGCCGACCGCTTCGCGGCGTGTGAACTCGTCGTTCATGTGCCGGATAGAATCATTGCACGCCACGTCGAGTGCGACTCGAATTGTTTTGCTGAAACCCATTGCTCCCGCATAACTCTCCTGCCTTCATGATTCTCCGCTGCTGCCGCATTCTTGCAGGCGGTGAACTCTTCGATTCTCCTGCCGATGATTTTGCTACCGCAGAGCAAGAAAAAATGATACTATATCTTGTCGCGCTTGGCCGCAAAGTCGTAAGAGAAAGAAGAATTTGCCCGGACTTACCTCTTCCCCATGATGTTCCCCCCGGGTGCATGATCACAGCGGCGACAGGGAGTTTGGTCCCGATTATGAACAGAAAGCATGCCATCATCATCGGCGCCGGTCCCGCCGGGCTGACAGCCGCCTGTGAGCTGCTCGATAAGACTGATATAAAGCCGATCATCTTTGAGAAGTCGAACGATATCGGCGGACTTTCAAAGACCGTTAACTATAAAGGCAACCGCATAGACCTCGGGGGGCACCGGTTCTTCTCCAAGTCCGACAGGGTGATGGAATGGTGGAAAAAGATCATGCCTGTCCAGGACTTCCCCTCTCACGACGACCTTGTCCCCGGCAGAGCGGTGTCCCTTTCTCCCGCCCCTGATGCGACGGACCCTGAAAAAACAGACAAGGTATTTCTCGTCCGGAACCGCCTTTCAAGAATACTCTTCCTCGGAAAATTTTTTGATTATCCCGTTTCCTTAAGCCGCGCCACGCTTGCGAACTTCGGCCTGCTGAAAGTCGTCAAGATCACCCACAGCTATCTCAAAGCAAAAATTTTTCCGATCAAGCATGAAAAGAGCCTCGAAGATTTCTTCATCAACCGGTTCGGCAGGGAATTATACCTTGCCTTTTTCAAGGACTACACTGAAAAAGTATGGGGCGTTCCCTGCAGCGCGATCAGCGCCGAATGGGGGGCACAGCGCATAAAGGGGCTCTCCATGAGCAGGGCGGTCCTGCATGCCGTCAAGAAGCTTGCGGCGAAGGACCCCTCCCTTGCGCAAAAAGACACGGAAACAAGCCTTATCGGGCGCTTTCTCTATCCCAAATACGGTCCGGGGCAGCTGTGGGAGGAAGTCGCAAACATCGTAATCAGCAAGGGCGGTGAGATCCATCGCAACTGCGAAATAGTAAAAATAATATGCCAAGGGGAAACGGTCGCGGCCGTGCAGACAAGAAATACAATTACCGGAGAGCTTGCGACCCAAACCGGAGAGTATTTTTTCTCTTCGATGCCGGTCGCAAACCTTATCAAGGTCATGGACGCTGACATCCCCAGGGACGTTCTGCAAACGGCCCACGGCCTCGTGTACCGCGATTTCATTACGGTCGGGTTGCTGCTCAAACGTTTAAAGACCTCGCATGCCGCCAATCGAAAAACAATAAATACTATCATCCCTGATAACTGGATCTACATACAGGAACAGGGCGTAAAGATCGGGAGGCTGCAGATATTCAACAACTGGAGCCCGTATATGGTCAAAGATGCGGACACGGTATGGATAGGGCTGGAGTACTTTTGCAACGAAGGCGATGCCTTATGGACGAAACCCGATGACAAACTCACGGCCTTTGCCGTCGCTGAGCTGGCGAAGATCGACCTGATCGAAAAAGACGCGGTATTGGACAGCGTCGTTATCCGGGTGGAGAAGGCGTACCCGGCCTACTTCGGCAGCTATGGCGATTTCCAGACAATCAGAAATTTCATCGATAGATTCGCCAATCTGTTCTTGGTCGGCAGGAACGGGATGCACCGGTATAACAACGCGGACCACTCGATGCTGACAGCCATGACGGCCGTTGAAAATATCATGAATAAGAGCACGACAAAAGACAACATCTGGTCGGTCAATACGGAAGAGGAATATCACGAAAAAAATTGACTTGCTAAGAAACAGCCGGAGCGTGCATCTACATCCGATGCATTCGTAAAAAGTAAAAAACCGTCTTTGCGAGAGGTCCCTCGCCGTCATTGCGAGCGAAGCGAAGCAATCTAGCTTTATGGCTCGGGATAAACTCCGCAATCTCGTAGTTCGTACTAGCCTGAAAAGTCGAGATTGCCGCGTCGCTCCGCTCCTCGCAATGACAGCAATGGGGACTTTTTGCGAGACCGGCACACCCAATTGTTTTGCCCTGCTCCGAACAGCTGTAGAAAAAATAGTGGAGAAGAATTTTAAAAAATGTTACAGTATGCGGTCACATTCAGGAGATGCCTTCGGCAGGGTTACTGCCCCCTCATTTATTAACGAGGCATTGCTCTGACCATTTAAGATTTCTTGATTCTTTGACGTAAGCAGACAAGGTAGGCTAAAAAGCATTTTAGCCGCAAAGAAGCACAAAATTCACATAAAAATCAGGATGATTCTTTTATTTCCTTTTGCGTTTTTTGCGCCTTTTGGCGGCAAACTTTTTTGTAAAAAATTGACCTAAAATTCAAGATGTGACGAAGTAAAGTATTCAACCATGGCCACGATACTCGAAAAAAAATTGCTCCGGCAACCCGATGTGTTTTATTACAAACTCGCAGCGCCGCTCATCTCTAAAAAAGCGGCGCCGGGCCAGTTCGTCATCATCAGGCTCCACAAAAACGGAGAGCGGATCCCGCTCTCACTTGCCGACATCAATCCCGCAGAAGGGACCATCAGCCTGATCGTCATGGCCGTGGGCAAGACCACGACCGAGATGTCGCTTCTCAAGGCCGGCGACAAGGTGCTCGATCTCTGCGGCCCGCTCGGGAACCCCACGCGTGTGGAGCAGGCCGGCAAGGTCGTTCTCGTGGGGGGCGGCTTCGGCGTGGCGCCCCTCTATCCGATCGCGCGCGCGTTCAAGGCGGCGGGCTGCGAGACGGTCTGCATCATGGGCGCGCGGTCGAAAGATCTCCTGCTGTACGAACGGGAGATGGAAGAGTTGTGTGACCGGGTGATCATATCGACCGATGACGGCAGCAAAGGGATGAAGGGCCTTGTTACAACCGCGCTCAAGAACGAGCTTGAACAAAACGCAGGGACGGGACTCGTTCTTACGGTCGGTCCCGCGATCATGATGAAAGGCGTTTCGGACACGACTCGTCCGTTCGGGGTCAAGACGATGGTTAGCCTTAACCCGATCATGGTGGACGGCACCGGGATGTGCGGAGGCTGCCGCGTGACCGTGGGCGGCGAGACCCTGTTCGCCTGCATTGACGGGCCGGAGTTCGACGGCCACCGGGTGGACTGGGACTTGCTTATGAACCGCCAGAAAAAGTATGCCCCTGAACAGAAAGAATCGTTCGAAACGTGGCGCAGGCGCCATGCCGGGGTGATCTCCGAGTAACAAAAGCGACGAGAAGCGACAGGGAGACGCGGCGACTCGATGATAAAATCCTAAGCACGAATTTCTAAATCCGAAATAGAGACTGTTGCACGAATCCTCTTCTTGTCACCCTGAGCGAAGCGAAGGGACTGGCAACTATCGAGAAAAACGAGATTCTTCGCGGAGTTTATCCTGAGCGAACCAAGATTCTTCGCTTTGCTCAGAATGACGAGCGAAGGGCTCAGAATGACAAACCGGGCTGATTCAGGATTTCGAGATTCTGATTTCGAATTTAAGACGATTTAACTATTATGGAACCAGAAGTTAAAAAACCAAAAAAGATCTCTCCCAAAAAAACCCCCATCCCCGAGCAGGACCCCCTGGTCAGAAAGACCAACTTCGGGGAGGTCGCCCTGGGCTACACGCCGGAGCTGGCACAACAGGAGGCCGCGCGGTGCCTCCAGTGCAAGGACCCGAAATGCGTCACCGGCTGCCCGATGAGCGTTCCTATCCCGCGGTTCATCAAGGCTGTCCGGGAAGGCGACCTTGCCGCCGCCATCGAGATCGTCAAAGAGGCGAACCTCATGCCTGCGGTCTGCGGCAGGGTCTGCCCCCAGGAAAACCAGTGCGAGAAGTTCTGCACCCTTGCGAAGAAAATGGACCCCGTGGGCATCGGCAGGCTCGAACGGTTCGTCGCGGACCAGGAGATGAAGAACGGCGGGACAAAGACGCCGGTCATGGCGCCGTCGACGGGCAGGAAGGTCGCTGTCGTGGGGAGCGGCCCCTCTGGCCTCACCTGCGCCTACGATCTTGCGCGGCAGGGCCATGCCGTCACCATCTTCGAGGCGCTCCACGAGCCGGGCGGCGTGCTCATTTACGGCATTCCTGAATTTCGCCTTCCCAAGGCCGTCGTTGCCCGCGAGATCGAGGCCCTGGACCGCATGGGCGTCATGATCCGCACCAATGCCGTGGTGGGCAAGCTCGTCAGCATCGATGAGCTCATGGACGAGTTCGACGCCTGCTACATCGGGAGCGGAGCGGGGCTTCCGCGGTTCATGGGCATCGAGGGCGAGAACCTGAACGGGGTCTACTCGTCGAACGAGTTTCTGACCAGGATCAACCTCATGCGGGCCTACCGGTTCCCCGAATACGATACGCCGGTAACCCGGGGAGACCGCGTGGCCGTGGTGGGCGGCGGCAACGTGGCCATGGATTCGGCGCGGACCGCGCTCAGGCTCGGCGCGCGGGAAGTGGTCATGATCTACCGCCGCTCCCTCGCGGAACTGCCGGCCCGGAAGGAAGAGGTGCACCACGCCCGGGAAGAGGGGGTCCGTTTCGAGCTCTGCGCCAATCCCGTGAGGATCATGGGAGAACAGGGAGCGGTGACCGCCATCGAATGCGTACGGATGGACCTCTGCGAGCTCGACGCCTCGGGCAGGAAATCGCCGAAGCCGGTCCCCGGTTCGGAATTTTGTGTCCCCGTCGACATCGTGATCATGGCCGTCGGCACCGGCGCCAACCCGCTCATCCCCCAGAGCACCAGGGACCTGTCGGTCAATAAAAAGAAATATATCGTCGCCGACGAGGCAACAGGCCGCACGAGCAGGGAAGGGGTTTATGCCGGCGGCGACATCGTGACCGGATCGGCCACGGTCATCTCCGCCATGGGCGCGGGCAGAAAAGCGGCGAAGGCCATGCATGGGTATCTGACCCAAAACAAGCAGAAGTAACGCCGTCGCGGTCCGCTCTCCGCCCCCCCGCTCTCACAGCCTGTTTTTCGCTTCATTTTTTCTATAATCAAAAACTTTGCGGTCATTTATATTATTTATAGGTAAAAATCTTGACAATGTTTTTACGTTGTGTTAGTTTTTTTAAACTTTCAAACAGCAGGCAGATGTTTCTCTTCGACCGCAAAAAAGGCGATCCACAATGATAGATATCAACATCTCACTTCTTTACCAGCTCATCAACTTCATCATATTGCTTATTGCGCTCAATTTCATTCTCTTCAAGCCGATCCGGCAAGTCATGCGGGAGCGCGAGCAGGGCATCAGCTCCGCGCTCGAAGATGCCAAGGCCGCGCAGAATCGCATGCAGAGCCTGCTGGAGCACTACAATGCCTCGCTCGCCGAATCCAAACAGAAGGCCACTTCCGCGTATAATGCGATTTACCAGCAGGGCCTCGATGCCCAGCGGGACATGATTTCCGCCGAGCGCACCAAGGCCGGCGAGATGCTGGACAAGGCGCGGGCCGAGATCGCGGCGGCGGCGAACTCTGCCAGGGCCGATCTTAAAAAAGAAGCAGAACGGTTATCGCAGGACATTACCTCCAAACTGCTCGGAAGAGCTGTTTAGAATCAGTTCAAATTTAGATCATTCGACTTTCGCTCATGATGTCGTTCGACAAGACTTCGACGAGCTCAGTCGAGTCGCTCACGATGCTGAGCACAGTCGAAGCAGTGAGCATGAGTCGAACCAGTTCGGAGTTTAGAAAAAAGCCAAATCATGAAAAACCTGGAAAAAATCTTAGGGACAGTATTCTGCCTGGCGGGAACCTGCATGTTCGCGGCGATAGCGTTCGCCGAGGAGGAAGGCCATGCCGAGCCGATGACCTTTATGGGAGACTGGCTGCCGCGGCTGGTCAATTTCGCCATCATAGCAGGGGTCATTGTTTATTTCATGCGAAAACCGGTCCGGGATTTCTTCAAGAACCGTTCCGCTGACATTGCGAAGGCCATTCAGGAATCCAAAGAGGCCCGCGAGCGGGCCGTGGCGGCCCTTGCTGAAATGGAACGGAAGATCAAGGACCTTGAGGCTGAAGCGGGCAAAATGGCAGCCGAGGCCCGGTCCCGCGGCGAGAAGGACCGTCAGGCCCTGATCGAGGAAGCCAAAAAAATGGTGGCGGATGTCGATACCCAGGTGAAACAGGGGATCAACGTTGAGGTGCAGAAAGCCAAGACCACTCTGGCTGTTGAGGCGGCAATCCTTTCCGTTGACCTGGCTGAAGGCAAGATCAAAGAGAAGATCAGCAAGCAGGACCATGAGCGCATTGTCAAGGAATATATCACCAAGGTGGGAGGCAAGGGTTGATCAGGATCATCGCCAAGAGATATGCCAAGGCCCTCGTCGAACTGAGCGAGGAGAAGAAGAGCGTTGAGAAGACCAAGACCGACCTCACCGCTTTTGTCGTCGCCGTTGATTCCCAGCCGGCCATGCAGAAGCTCTTTTCCAGCCCGGTTTTTACCCCCGAGGACAAGATAGCGGTTATCAGGGAGCTGTCCGGGAAGCTGAACCTGCAAGCGGCGACGCAGCGGTTTGTGGAGCACCTGGCGGAGACGGGCAGGATCAGATACATCAAGGATGTACATGAGGCTTTCCTGGCCCTCCTGTCCGAGCGCCAGAACAGGGCCACGGTCCAACTGACCACGGCGGCCGCCCTCAACAACGGCGACCTTGCGGACATCAAGAAAAAGCTCGAAACGCTTACCGGCAAGCAGGTGGATATCGACTCGAAGGTAGACTCCTCGCTGATCGGCGGGGCGAAAGCACGGATTGGAAGCGTTATTTACGACGGCTCAATCAAGAATCAGCTCGACAAGATGCGGAATCATCTGGCTGATAGTTAACAACAGGGCAGTGAACGTTTTTTGCTTATTTTTATTTTAAATCCTCAATCTTGGAATAACGTTTCACGGGTGAAGGAGCGCAGAGATGCAGATCAAAGCACAGGAAATCAGCGAGATCATAAAAAAGAAGATATCCGATTTCGAGAAGACCGTTGAGGTCGCCGAGGTCGGGACCGTGATCACCGTCGGTGACGGTATCGCCAAGGTCTTCGGACTCGACAACGTCATGTCCGGCGAGCTTTTGGAGTTTCCCGGCGGGGTGATGGGCATGGCCTTGAACCTCGAAGAGGAAAACGTGGGCGCGGTGCTCATGGGCGACGATTCCAAGATCCGTGAAGGCGACATCGTGAAGCGGACCAAGAGGATCGCCGAGGTCCCCGTGGGAGACGCCATCGTGGGCCGCGTGGTGGACGGCATCGGCCAGCCCATCGACGGCAAGGGCCCCATTGCCTCCAAGGAGTTCCGCCATATCGAAGTGATCGCGCCGGGCATCGTGAAACGCCAGTCGGTGCGCGAGTCGCTCCAGACCGGCATCAAGGCAATCGACGCCATGATCCCCATCGGCCGCGGCCAGCGCGAGCTCATCATCGGCGACCGCCAGACCGGCAAGACCGCCGTTGCCATCGACACCATCATCAACCAGAAGGGCCAGAACGTCATCTGCATCTACGTGGCCATCGGGCAGAAGCGCTCCACCGTGGCGCAGGTGGTCAAGACCCTGACGGAGCACGGCGCCATGGACTACACCATCATCGTGTCGGCCACGGCGTCCGACCCGGCGCCGCTCCAGTTCATCGCGCCTTACACGGGAGCCACGATCGGCGAATACTTCCGCGACAAGGGCGGCCACGCCCTGATCGTGTATGACGATCTGTCGAAGCAGGCCACGGCCTACCGCCAGCTCTCGCTGCTCCTTCGCAGGCCCCCGGGCCGCGAGGCATACCCCGGAGACGTGTTCTATCTCCATTCCCGTCTCCTGGAGCGCGCGGCAAAGCTGTCCGACAAGCTCGGCGGCGGTTCGCTCACGGCCCTCCCGATCATCGAGACCCAGGCGGGCGACGTGTCCGCCTACATCCCGACGAACGTGATCTCCATCACCGACGGACAGATCTTCCTCGAGTCCGACCTCTTCTACTCCGGCGTGCGGCCGGCCATCAACGTGGGTATTTCCGTGTCCCGCGTGGGCGGCAGCGCCCAGATCAAGGCCATGAAACAGGTGGCCGGTACGCTCCGTCTCGACCTGGCCCAGTACCGCGAACTCGCCGCCTTCGCCCAGTTCGGCAGCGACCTCGACAAGGCCACGCTGGCCCAGTTGAATCGCGGTCAGCGCATGGTTGAACTTCTCAAGCAGGACCAGTACTCACCGCTTCCGGTCGAACAGCAGATCCTGGTGATTTTCGCAGGCACCAACGGCTATGTGGATGAAGTGCCGACGAACGCGGTCAGGAAGTTCGAGTCGGAACTTCTGCGGTTCGCGACGAGCAAGTACCAGTCGCTGCTCGACGATATCAAGGGTAAAAAACAGCTTGATGACGACCTCAAGGCGCGCATCAAGAGCGCCATCGAGGAGTTCAAAAAAGGCTTTACGGCGTAAAACCAATGCGGAATGCGGAATGCGGAATGCGGAATGAAACAGGTCCCGTCCGGTTACCACAGATGCATGGGGCAAGTCTGAAGATCGCTATACGAAGGACAGAAGAATGCCCAGCTTAAGAGACATTAAAAGAAAGATCACGAGCGTCAAGAAGACCCAGCAGATCACCAAGGCCATGAAGATGGTGGCGGCGGCAAAGCTCCGGCGCGCCCAGGAACGCGTGATCGCGGCGCGACCCTACTCCCGCAAGATGCTCGCGGTGATCGCGAACCTCGCTGCCCGCGTGGAGCGCGCGCAGCATCCGCTCCTGGCCAAGCGCGAGCCCAGGAAGGTGAAGCTCATCGTACTCACCTCGGACCGGGGCCTGTGCGGCGCATACAACACCAATATCCTCCGGAAGGCTGTTGAGGCCGTGAAGCAGTTTAAGGCCGAGGGCAAGGAAGTTTCCGTCAATGTCGTCGGCCGCAAAGGCAGAGACTTTTTCCGCAAACGCTCTCTCTATACACTCGGCAGGGTATGGTCCGAGCTCGGGATGATCGATTACAGTAAAGCTGCCGACGTCGGCAAGCACATTGTCGAGCGGTTTATCGCGGGCGAAGCAGATGAAATCTACCTGCTCTATAATGAGTTTAAGAGCGTCATGCAGCAGAAAGTGACTCTCGAGAAGCTCCTGCCCGTGGAACCGCCCGCCGAGGCGGACCCGTTCATGGCTGCTGTCGATTATCTTTATGAGCCTTCAGCCGAAGCCATCCTGAGTTCCATTCTGCCGAAACACATCGAGGTGCAGGTATACCGCTCTATGCTTGAGAGCCAGGCGAGCGAGATGGGATCGCGGATGACGGCTATGGACTCCGCCACGCGGAATGCCAAGGACATGATCGAAAGGCTCACGCTGAAGTTCAATAAACAGCGTCAGGCCGCGATCACCAAGGAGATCTCCGAGATCGTGGGCGGAGCGGAAGCGCAGAAATAACGACCAAGTTCAAAATGCAAAGTGCAAAATGATAGTACCTTAACTTTGATGCATTCGTAAAAAGTCAAGAAAGCCGTCTTTGCGAGCGCAGCGAAGCAATCTCGCAGTTCGTATCAGCCTGAAAAATCGAGATTGCCGCGTCGCTTCGCTCCTCGCAATGACAGCAATGGGGACTTTTTACGAGACCATCAACTTTGCATTTTAAAATTTGCAATTAAATATTCGAAGAATATTGTCACAGGGGGTTATCAATGAGCACAGGGAAAATAGTACAGGTGATGGGTGCGGTGGTGGACTGCGAGTTCCCCGTCGGAAGTCTTCCCCATCTGATGAACGCGCTCAGGATCGATCAGGCCGCGGACAAGAGCCTCGGCACGCCCGAGACCCATCTGACGCTCGAGGTTGCGCTGCACCTCGGCGAGAACCGGGTGCGCACCGTGGCCATGTCGTCCACCGACGGTCTCATGCGCGGCATGAAGGTCAACGACACCGGCAAGGCCATTTCCATGCCCGTGGGCAAGGAAGTGCTCGGCCGCATCATGAATGTGATCGGAGAGCCCGTGGATGAGCTGGGACCGATCACGACCAAGGACACCCTGCCGATCCACCGGTCCGCTCCGATGCTCGAAGAATTGGACCCCTCGAAGGTGCTTTTCGAGACCGGCATCAAGGTCATCGACCTCCTGGCGCCTTATACCAAGGGCGGCAAGACCGGCCTCTTCGGCGGCGCGGGCGTGGGAAAGACCGTGCTCATCATGGAGCTCATCAACAATGTGGCAAAGCAGCACGGCGGTTACTCCGTGTTCGCGGGCGTGGGCGAGCGTACCCGTGAAGGAAACGATCTTTGGGCGGAAATGAAGGAGTCGGGCGTTATCAACAGAACGGCGCTGGTTTACGGCCAGATGAACGAGCCGCCGGGAGCGAGGCTCCGTGTCGGTCTCTCGGCCCTGACCGTGGCCGAGTACTTCCGCGATACCATGGGACAGGACGTGCTCCTGTTCGTTGACAACATATTCCGGTTTACCCAGGCCGGCTCCGAAGTGTCGGCGCTCCTCGGCCGCATGCCTTCAGCCGTGGGTTACCAGCCTACGTTGGGTACGGAAATGGGCGCCCTCCAGGAGCGCATCACCTCAACGAAGAAGGGCTCCATCACCTCGGTGCAGGCCATCTACGTGCCCGCCGACGACCTGACCGACCCGGCGCCGGCAACGGCGTTTGCGCACCTCGATGCCACCACGGTGCTCTCGCGCCAGATCTCGGAGCTCGGCATCTATCCGGCAGTGGATCCGCTCGATTCGACGTCCCGGATCATGGACCCCCACGTGGTTGGAGCGGAGCATTACGCAGTTGCGCAAAGGGTGCAGCTTGTGCTCCAGCGTTATAAGGAACTCCAGGACATCATCGCGATCCTCGGTATGGACGAACTTTCAGATGAGGACAAGCTCTCCGTGTCCCGGGCCAGAAAGATCCAGCGCTTCCTGTCGCAACCCTTCCAGGTGGCCGAAGCGTTTACGGGTACGCCCGGTAAATACGTTCCGCTCAAAGAAACCATCAAGGGCTTCAAGGAAGTCGTAGACGGCAAGATGGATGATATCCCCGAGCAGGCGTTCTATATGGTCGGCCCCATTGAGGAAGTGTTCGAGAAGGCTGAGAGGCTCGGTTACAAGCGGTAATAAGAACGATCCAAGATGCAGGATGCAGGATGGAGTTTCTATTTCTATCATGGATCATGCATCATGCATCGGTTTATCAGTTAAATGACCGAGGATTGGAAAAAGAAAATGGTCGCTGAAAAAGGGAAAATGCTCCTCGAGATCGTTGCGCCGAGCCGCCAGGTCGTCCGCTCGGAGCGTGTGGATGAGGTAATCGCGCCCGGCAGCGAAGGTGAGTTCGGGGTCCTTGCCGGACATACGCCCTATTTGACAACTCTCAAGGTGGGCATGCTGTCTTACCGCGAGGGGGCGGAATGGCACCATCTTGCCGTGGACTGGGGTTATGCCGAGGTGGGACCGAACCGGGTCGTCATCCTGGCGGAGGGCGCGGACCGCGCGTCCGATATCGATCTCGCTGAAGAGCGGATCATCAAAGAGCGCGCCGAGAGGGCGCTGAGCGAGAAGCTTGAGCAGAAGGACTACGAGAAGGCGCGCATCGACCTGCTCAGGGCCATGATCAGGATCCAGGTGGCGGAGCAACACGGGCAAAAATAATACCGCAGTTCTCGCTTTATTCCATGCACTGATATTTACAAGAGGCAGGCCCGACGGGTCTGCCTCTTTTTTTGAGCCGGAGCGGGAACGCCCTGTCAGGCCGGGCGGCGCAGGGAAATCCCTTGACAGGGTTGTGTTCTTACCTTATATTGATTCTAATATATGCGTACAAAGAATTCTGAGAAAAAGAGCCTCGGCATCGGAATCAAGCGGACCCCGCAGCGCCTCGCGATCCTCGACTATCTCGACGGCAATACCGCGCACCCCTCGGCGGAAGAGATCTACCGGGCCGTGTCTAAAAAGTATCACTCCATGTCGTTCGCGACCGTGTATAATACGCTGAAGACCCTGACGCAGTCAGGGACGGTGCAGGAACTGACCATCGATCCTGACAGAAAACGCTACGACCCCGATACCACCCTTCACCATCATCTAATCTGCCTTACCTGCAGAAAAATTGCGGACATGCCCGGGGAGATCGCCGTTGACGTGCCGAGAGGCGTTGCCCGGGACTTCACGGTCATCGGGAACCACGTGGAGTTTTACGGGTACTGCGCCGCATGCAGGAAGAAGCGGAAAACCCCCTGAGATCCGATCTGCAATCAGTATGACAAGATACAGAATTTTCAGGGACAGGAGGCCTTATGGGCGCTGTAGAGATAAAACCCGGCATCCACTGGGTAGGAGCAATCGACTGGGCGATCCGGGATTTTCATGGATACGTCACGCCGAACGGGACCACGTACAATAACTACCTCATCCTGGACAAGCATGTCACGCTGGTGGACACGGTGAAGCATGAGTTCTGCCACTACACCATCGACAGCATCAGGGGACTGATGGACCCGGCGAAGATTGAGAACATCGTCATCAACCATATCGAGAACGACCATGCCACAAGCATGGAAGAGATCATGGAACTGGCGCCGAACGCTCTGATTCACATCACCGCGCGCGGCAAGAAGGGGCTGGACCGGTTCTTCGACACCTCGCGCTGGAAATTCAGGATCGTGAAAACGGGCGACACGCTCAACACGGGGACCAAAACGATCACGTTCCTGGAAACGCCGATGATCCACTGGCCGGACTCCATGATGAGCTACGTTAAGGAGGACAAGCTCCTCATCAGCCAGGACGGCTTCGGCCAGCACCTTGCGTCATCCGCACGGTTCGATGACGAGTACTGCGGCCAGTGTTCTATGGTCGAGCTCGAGGACTCGGTCCGAGACTATTACGCCAACATCCTGATGCCCTTCGGCCAGCTCATCAAGGCCAAGATCGCCGAGATCCAAAAGCTGGGGCTGGAGATCGACATGATCGCGCCGGATCACGGCGTCATCTGGAGGAAGGACCCGGCAAAGATACTCCAGATGTATCTTGACATGGCGAACAGCAAGACGGACCTCCGCGTGGTGATCGTCTACGATACCATGTGGCACAGCACTGAATACATGACTATCCCCCTCATGGAAGGGATCAAGGCAGCGGGTGTTGAGGTGGAAGTGATCAAGCTTCGGGCGACCCCCATGAGCACGGCGACCAAGCGGTTTTGGGAGTCACGCGCAATGCTCGTCGGCACGCCCACACTGAACAACATCATGTTCCCGTCGGTCGCTGAGTTTTTGACGTACTTGCGGGGACTTCGGCCGAAGGACCGGATGGTCGGGGCCTTCGGCAGCTTCGGCTGGGGCGGCGGCGCGGTCAAGGAGGCCTACGCCGTGTTCAAGCAGATGGGGCTCGAGGCCGTGGAGCCGGGTGTGGAGGTCCTGTACCGGCCCGGGCCGGAGGACGAAAAGAAGTGCTTCGAGTTCGGGAAGCAGTTTGCCGAGAAGGTTATCGAGTACCACAAGAAGTTCTGAGAAACAAGCACCAAATTTCAAGCACCGAACAACAAATAAATTCCAGGCTCGAATAACCAAGCTCCAAACGTTTTGGTCATTGGAATTTGAACATTCGATATTATTTGGGATTTGTAATTTGAGATTTGTGATTTCTCGGAAGAGGAGACAACGATGTGGCGATGCACGATATGCGGGTATGTGTATGACGAGGCCAAGGAGGGAACAAAGTTCGAAGACCTTCCTGATGACTGGGCCTGTCCGGTGTGCAACGCTCCGAAAGACGCGTTCGTGAGGATGTAGGTCCATAATTGAAGAAGCATTGCAGAGGCGGTCGAAATTTTCGGCCGCCTTTTTCATTTGACAGGGATGTGGCAACAATCTATACTTTTCCGGTGTCTCCTGAAAGCCTAGGGGACGGGAGGGGCGATGTCTGAGAACAAAACGATGACCGTCAAGGACTGGCCCGAGGATGAGCGGCCGAGGGAACGGCTGTTGAAGTACGGCGCCGACGGCCTGTCCGACGCGCAACTTCTCGCGATTATCATCCGGAACGGCCGGGGGGGCCGCTCTGCGGTGGACCTGGGCATTGAACTGCTTGAAAAGTTCGGAAGTTTAGATGGCATTGCCCACGCAGGCATCAACGAGATCCGCGGCAAGAACGGCGTCAAGGGCATTGGCCCTGCCAAGATCGCGGAGATCAAGGCCGCGATCGAGCTGGGGAGGCGGCACCAGAAGCCGAGCTTGTCCGGGGCGTCGTTCTGCTCAAGCGGAGATGTCGTCGCGTATTATCAGCCGAGGATGAAGGACCTCAAAAAAGAGATGTTTCGGTGCGCCCTGCTCGATACGAAACATAAAATCATCCGGGATGAGGTCGTTTCGGTCGGGAGCCTCACTGCTTCCATCGTCCATCCCCGCGACACGTTCAAGGCCGCAATCCGAGAGTCGGCCGCGGCGGTCATCTTCATCCACAACCATCCGAGCGGCGACACGAAGCCGAGCCAGGAGGACATCCTGCTCACCCGGCGGCTGGTCCAGGCCGGCGAGGTGCTCGGCATCCAGGTGCTCGATCATATTATCGTCGGCGACGGCGGCCACTTCAGCTTTCGGGACAATGGGATGATTGCAACTACGTTATGATGAGACAGCTGTCGTGCGCGCATCACCAATTTTCCACGAATTGGATGTACTGCAAGTGATGCAGGATAAAGTAATCATAGTAATAATCATATCGACTATCGCCGCTCTTCTGCTACTGATTGTCGTCCTGTTCCTGTGGAGTATCATCCGGAGAATATTCAACGAACGGAAATACCGGAAGCTCGATCATTTGCGGGAGATTTACGATAAAAAACTTCGCACGTCGCTGGAAGCCGGAGACCTCTCGAGGACGCAGAGCGAGTTCATCGCTCCCCCGAAATCAAACGCCTGGAAGGCGATCGAGGACATCCTCCTGTGCCTGATCAACGAGGACAAATATCAGGATGAGATAAAAAAACTGTTCTCCTTGTCCGGATATGTTTCATTTTACGAAAATCAGATGAAGAACAGAAATGTCCATGTGCGGGCGTTAAGCATCGATAAACTGGGCAAGATGAAAAGCGAAGCATCGGTTTCGAAACTCATTCCTCTGCTGGACGAAGAGGACGCGGAGATCGTTTCCGTCGCGGTGCGGTCGTTGAGTAAAATAGGGGGGCGAGAGGGATTGCAGGCTATCATCGAGCGGCTTGATGGAATGCTGGTTAGGTCGATTGTGTCGACCAAGGCCCTGAGCATGGCCCTGCAGACCTTTGGCGCCGATGCGATCCCCTATCTGGTCGAACAGAAGACGGGACGTGCTGATCCATGGATCGTGTCAAGCATACTGGAGATCCTTTCCCGATTATCCGCTGACCCGCGGTCGGCCCACCTGGCCGCCGAGCATCTTTTGAGCACGAATTCCGAAGTGAGGAGCAAGGCGCTCAAGGTGTTGGGCCGGGCCGAAAATGTTCACGCAGTCCAAAATCTGCCGGAGCTGATACTTCCGCTGCTTCAAGATCCGGTGTGGTATGTCAGGCTCCAGGCAATACGATCGATCAGGGCACTGGGATATGAGGAGGCCGCGGCGCCGATCGGAAAACTTATTTTTGATCAAAACTGGCAGGTCCGAAATGAAGCGGCGCAGGCATTGATCATGCTCGGTGAACGGTCCCTCGGCGTACTTCTCGAGGTGCTTACCGGCGCCGACCGGTATGCGAAATACAGCGTGTGCGAGGAGATAGAAAAGACGAATTTCTCCGCACGGCTGATCGAAAATCTCAAGGAAAACGACCAGAGCCTCCAAGAAAAGTCACGGCAGATCCTGGAGATCATGCATTCCCTCGGGTTTTCAACGCCGCTCGATGGGTATCTGGAACGGGGGGGCGACGAAGCCGTGAAAGAGCTCATCTGGAAAATGAAAAAGACGGGATCAGGCGTATGAAGAGAGTGCTCATTGCAGCGGTTCTCGGATTTAATAATTTTGTCGGGATTTACTTCGGCATCTTGAATACCGTTTACTCGGTCCTCCTGACACTTGCCCTGTTTGTTATATTCAGGCACCTCCGCCGCATCAAATATTCTCCGCACGAAGAATTTCACACCTCGCCGGAGACCCCGCCCGTCACGATCCTTATTCCCGTGCACAATGAGGAAAAAGTCGTTCTCCGGAGTATACGGTCCGCGCTTGCCGCTGATTACCCGTTTTTTGAGGTGATCCTCATCAACGACGGTTCGGACGATGGAACGTTACAAACCGTGATAGACGTGTTCCGCCTTCAGAAGATCGATCGCGTCTACCGGACGTTTCTCAAGACGAAACCCGTGAAGGGTTTTTACTATAATATCGAAACGCCGAATCTGCTCGTCATCGACAAAGAGAAGGGCGGCAAGGCCGACGCACTGAACTGCGGAATAAATATTGCCCGCTCGCCCTATTTCTGTTCGGTCGACGCGGATTCGCTGCTCGAGAAAGACGCCCTCATCAGGGTCATGACCCCCCTGCTCGAGAGCAACGTCCCCGTGATTGCGAGCGGTGGGGTCGTGCGCGTCCTCAACGGCGTCCGGCTTACTGACGGGCCCACGATCGAGGAAATCGACCTTCCGGATAAACCGCTCCTCATGTTCCAAATCGTGGAGTATATCCGGGGGTTTCTCTTCGGCAGGGTGGGCTGGGACACTCTGCGTTCGCTGCTCATCCTTTCCGGGACCTTTTCGCTCTTTCATAAGGCCACCGTGGTGGAGGCAGGGGGGTTCAAAGTGGGGAACGTATCCGAAGACATGGAAATGGTCGTTCGGCTTCACCGCCACATGCTGGAGAAGGGGAAACCATATCGGATACGGTTTGTTTCCGATCCGATCTGCTGGACCGAAGCGCCGGAAAATATCACGATGCTCGGCAGGCAGCGGCGGCGGTGGCACCTCGGGCTGATTCAGAGTATCCATGAAAACAGGCAGATGATCTTTAATCCTCGGTGCGGATGGATCGGCATGGCGGTTATTCCTTATTACATTTTTTTCGAAATCCTGGGCCCGATCATTGAAGTCCTGGGATATGTCTTCGTTATTATCTCTTATGCCATCGGGCTCCTGAGTACTGATTTCCTCATGCTTTTCCTGACCCTGGCGATATTCTACGGCGTGTTTCTTTCGACTGCCGGCATCTTTCTCGAAGAATTGACATTCAGGCGGTATCCGAAGTGGAGTCACTTGTTCAAGCTCCTCCTGTACGGAGTGTTTGAAAACTTCGGATATCGGCAGATCAACTCCGTCTGGAGGTTCCAGGCCCTTATCCAGTTCCTGACCGGTAACAGGTCATGGGAACATGTCCAAAATAAAGGCCTGGAAGGCAATGTATCGGAAGGCGTTGCAAAGGTCAGTATGTCATGAATGACGTGAAACTCGGTTTTCCAGCCATCGACCGGGGAGACAGGGAAGGGTTGATGGAATGATGATTCTTTATGCGTTGGCTCTTGTCGCCGCGATGGCTGACGGCGACACGGCCATGACAAAAGGCGATTATAACGCTGCCGTACAGTACTATCGTGCGGAGGTAGAAACTCATCCCGGATCGTATGAAGCAAAGTTCAAACTTGCGCGAGCCCTCTCTTTTTCGAACCACCGCGATGAAGCAATTCGGCTTTATACGGAATTACTGGCAACGCGACCGAATAATTCCGATCTGCTTCTCGCGCGAGGACGGACCTATGCGTGGGAGGGCCGCTGGAATGAAGCCGAGGCGGACATAACGGCGGTAACGACGCGGTTCCCGGACTACGGTGACGCCTGGTCTGCTCTCGGGGATGTGTATCTCTGGAGCGATCGGCCCGGCGAGGCCGCAGGCGCATACGGCAAATGGATAGCGGCGAGTCCCGATGACTTTCGCGCGCACATTGCGCGGGGAAGGGCCCATCGGTCGGCGAACGAACTCGAAGCCGCCCGCGCCGATTTTGAAGCGGCCCTTGCGCACGGCGCTCCTGCCCCCGAGATCAAGCAATATCTTGCTTCTCTTCAAGAACGCAGAGAGGTGCCGGAATCAGTAGCGCCCGGATCATACAAATGGCTTGCGAATCTGTCCTACGGCTACAGCGAGTTTTCGCCGGTCCACAGCAATTGGCACTATTACAGCGCTTCTGTTCGTCATTACTGGCAACAGGGCTCGCTCGCGTTTGAATATCTGGACTCCCTGCGGTTCGGATCCGACGACTATGCCCTGGCACTCGATGGGTATGCGGACCTCTGGCCGCGGTCGTATGCGAACATCAGGTATCAGTATTCACCGCATGCCGTCCTCTACCCCAAGGATTCCTATCGCTTGGAACTATTTCAGGGAGCAGGAAAGGGATGGGAGCTTTCCGGCAGCTATGACCACATGGATTTCGGGACAAGCACCGTCGACATGTACGGCCTCGGCCTCGGGAAATACACCGGCGACTGGTATTTCCGATGGCGGGCCCTCTTTATTCCATCAAGCGCCGCACTGAGCGTATCTCATCACGTTCTCGCCCGATATTACTTTGCCGGGAATGGAGATGATTACTTCGAAATGAACGGCGGATTCGGCCGGGGCGGTGAATTTCCACCGGGAACTACGAGCGTTAAAACAACGAGGAGCCGATCGTATGGAGCGGTATTCCAGAAATATATCAATCCGCGATGGGGCTTCAAGATCTCAGCGGGTTACAGCGACGACAACACCTATCCCTTTATTGAGCGAAGTGTCTCGGCCAATATTTTAACCCGTTGGTGATGAGCCGCTGCAGAGCAGTATGCCGGACGAAAGGGTCCGAGCAAATCGCGGGATGAAGGTTGACCGGCACCTTACGAACAAAGGGCAACCATTTTTTTCTGATACAAAAAGGACGCATATTATGAACGATACGCTCCGGAAGGAAGCTGAACGGCCCTTTCTCGATAGGCTGAAAAACTGCTCTGCTCTGTTCGGCAATTTTTCGCTGGCGCTCCTGATCGCGTTCTTCGCGCTGCGCATTATGGAATTCATGTACATTTCCATGACCAATAATATCCCTCGGGATTCCTGGAACGTTATCATGCAGGCACTCCTGTTCGATATCCTGTCCTTTCCGGCAATACTTCCGTTCCTGTTCGTTCCCTTTGTTATCGTCTACTTTAGCGCCGGAACCGTGAAATTCCGTTACCGGATATACCTTCTTGGGGGGGCGGTCGCCATAATCCTGTACGCGACACTCATCAAGTATTTTGCCACGGCGCTGGTCCCCCTCGGCGCAGACCTTTTCGGATATTCCCTGAAAGAAATCAAAGAAACCATCAACGGCGGCATCACTCTTGATACGATTTCAATCTTTCTCTTTGCCATACCGCTCGCCGTATTCTGGGCTTCTCTTTCGTTCTTATACTCCCGCAAAGTGTTTAAACCGTCATACGCATTTGTCCTGCTCGGAGCGGGGGTTTTGTTGGCCTGCACGGTATCCGTCCTGCCCGCGAGAACATCGTTTGAAACAGAATTGTCCTATAATATGGCTTTGAACAAGGCGGTTTATTTTGCCGAAGAATCCTTCGCCTATTATTCCCGTTCAACAAAAGGGAACGTCAATGCACATGCCCTTCACCGGGATGCCAGGCGGCCGAATAAGGCGCCGGCATTCAAATACAAAATTTCCGACTATCCCTTTTTGAGGACCGATGAAACCCGTGAGGTGCTGGGTGAATTCTTCGATGTTGTTCCTAACAGGCCGCCCAACATTGTTTTTATTCTGGTGGAGGGCCTGGGAAAAGCTTTCAGCGGACCCAATGCGTACCTGGGAAGTTTTACGCCGTTTCTTGATGATCTGTCCCGGAAAAGCTTATACTGGGAGAATTTCCTTGCTTCCCAGGGACGTACCTTCGCGGCGCTTCCGTCCATTTTAGCTTCATTGCCATTTGCGGACAAAGGCTTCAGTGATCTCGGGCAACGAATGCCCAAACATCTTTCCCTAATGAGCATCTTGAAGCATAACGGGTATCGTATTAAATTTTATTTCGGCAGTGATCTGGATTTTGATAACGAGCGATTATTTCTGCAGAGACAGGGCGTTGATGTAATGATCGGCATAAATGACTACGACAAAAATTATGCGAAAAGCCCGGACACAGCCTGGGGTTATCCCGACAGGGAGCTGATGCGGAAAGCGCTGAGAATGGACGGCCAGGATTCGAAGCAGCCCTATGTTTCGTTCGTGCAGACCATGAGCATGCATACGTCCTATTCGATCCCCGATCAGGATAAATACCTTCAGCTCTTCGAGGGGCGAATGAACCAACTGGGTTTTGACGAGGCTCAAAAGGAGCGCCATCGCACGTACGGAAAAATATATTCCACGATACTGTATACCGATGACGCTTTGCGGTTCTTCTTTGAGCAGTATGCGAAACTTCCCGCCTATCATAATACCATATTTATCATTACCGGAGATCATCGGTTGCCCGAAATACCGATGTCCACCAAAATAGACAGGTTCCACGTTCCGCTGATCATCTTCTCGCCCCTGCTTAAGCGCACGGCGCATATCCAGTCGATCTCATCTCAGTTGGACATCACGCCTTCCCTCGTGGCCTTCCTGAGGAAGAATTACAATATAGATGCTCCCTCAGCCGTTTCCTGGGTCGGTACAGGACTGGATACGGACCCTTCCTTCAGGAATGTGCATAAAAACCCCCTCAAACACACAAAAACAAATCTGATCGATTTCATTTCCGGAATGTATTTCATCGACCAGGATATATTATTTTCCATAGGTAAGCATATGGATCTCGAACCGGTACAGGACGAGGGGAAAAGGAATCAGCTGATTGCGGAATTCGATCAATACAAAGCACTGAACGATCGTTTCACCCGTGAATTAAAACTGATTCCCGATAGCTTATACGAACAATACCGCCCGCGAGAAGTAAGGCAAAGCAAGCGATGAACCGGTCCGGGGCGTATGGGCCCGCTCCCCCGCTTTCATCGCCGACTTTCAACCTGCGGGAAAAGCTCGACTCGTTTTTTATTTGCCATGCCTACCATGAATATCGGCCACCACAGCGGCTTCGTCGACACCCACATACACCTCGAGGATGCGCGCGGCCTTGAAGCAGTCAGGGCCGCGGGTATCACGGCGGTGCGCGATGCCGGAACAAAAGAAGGGGCGGGGCTGAAGACAGGGACCGCGCTGCGAAGCGTGCCGGCCATCGTGAGCGCCGGATGGGCGCTTTATAAAAAGGGGGGATATGGCTCCCTCTTCGGCGTTCCCGTCGAGACGAGGGAGGAGATCCGGGGCGAGATTATCAAGCTCAAGCGCGCCGGAGCTGGTATAATAAAAATCATGGGCTCGGGTATGGTGAGCCTCAAGGAGCCCGGGGCCATTACCCGCGGCGGCTTTCATCCCGAGGAAGTCCGGTTTATCGTGGGTGAGGCCGCGGCGGCAGGCCTCGGCGTCATGGCCCATGCGAACGGCGCGGCCGCAATCGCGGCTGCAACGGAATCAGGCGTACGCTCGGTGGAACACGGATTTTTCATGACCGAGCGCGCGCTTGAAGGGATGGCAAAGCACGGGACGTACTGGACGCCGACCGTGGGAGCGCTCGCGCGGGCCGCCGATTCCGCAACGATATCGGAAGAGATGAGAACGTATGTCACGGCGTTGACCGCGAGTCACCTTGAGATGATCGGTAGAGCGCGCGAGATCGGGGTCCCTCTGGCAGTGGGCACTGATTGCGTGCTGCCTGATCCGGAATACAGGAAAATCTATGATGCGGAACTGTCATTCTTTGAACGAGCGGGGATATCACGAGAAGACGTTCTGCGCATCGCCTGCGAAGGCGGGGCCAGGTTGCTGGGAATATGAATGCAGGGTTTAGGGGCAAGGGGCCAGGGATCAGGAATGATGAACTCGTAATAAGTCAAGATTTGCCACAAAATGCACAGAGAGCACAAAGGTAAGACCTTAAAAACTCAAAGAATTTCTCTGAGCCTTTTGTGACTTCTGTGGCTAAAAAAGACTTTTTACGAATATATCAGGAATACACACGATCAGTTCTAGATGCTTTCTTGAACCTTGAACCCTGTACTCTGGCTACTGGACCCTATCTATTAACTGGAGGTTATCATGCGGATCGGCATTCTTTCAGGCGGAGGCGACGCCCCGGGGTTAAACGCGGTGATCCGCTCGGTAGTGAAAACCGCCATATTCAAATACGGGTGGGAGGTTACGGGCATTATAGACGGGTTCGAAGGGCTGCTCTCTCCTACGAAGACGCGCCAGCTCACTTCGTGGAACACGCGGGGGATCCTCTTCGTCGGCGGGACCATATTAGGCACCACGAACCGCGGCAATCCTTTTGCGCACAAGACCGTTGTCGGCGGAAAAGAGATCTGCGAGGACCACTCCGCCCTCGTGGTCAGCAACATCAAGGAACTCGGTCTCGAAACGCTCGTGGTCATCGGCGGCGACGGCTCGCTCAAGATCGGCTACGGGCTGCAGAAGCTCGGCGTCCCCGTGATCGGCGTGCCCAAGACCATCGATAACGACCTTATGGCGACCCACGTTACGTTCGGGTTCCAGACGGCAGTGGACACGGCAACGGACGCGCTCGACAAACTCCATACGACGGCCGAAAGTCACCAGCGGGTGATCGTGCTCGAGGTCATGGGACGCTACGCGGGCTGGATAGCGCTCGAGGCGGGCATCGCAGGCAGCGCCGACGTCATCCTGATCCCCGAGATCCCCTTCAGCATGGAAAAGGTGGCGGAAAAATTGACCGAACGGAAAAAGTCGGGAAGCCATTCGAGCATCGTGGTGGTCGCTGAGGGCGCCAAGCCCGCCGGCGGGGAGATGGCGGTGCGCGAGAAGGCATCCGACGGGTATGTGCTCCGGCTCGGCGGCATGGGCGAGATCGTGGGGAACGAGATCGGCAAACGGACGGACATTGAAACGCGGGTGACCGTGCTCGGTCACCTGCAGCGCGGCGGCAGTCCCTGCTCCTTTGACCGCATCCTCGCAACGCGCTACGGCGCGGCGGCCGTGGAGCTGATCGCCCGGAAGAAGTTCGGCGAGATGGTCTCCTACCAGCCGCCGAACATCACATCGGTCCCGCTCGACAAGGCGATCAGCAGCCTCAAGCTGGTCGATCCCGAAGGCGAGCTCGTAAAGATCGCCGAGGGCATGGGCGTGAGCTTCGGCAGATGAGCCTGTTCTTTCTTGCCATATTTGCTGTCTACGGCGGAATGCATGTGTATACGTTTTTCCGCGCGCGGAGCGTCCTCGGCTTCGGCCCCGGAGCGGGAGTTGCGCTTGCAGCATTCATGCTGGCGATGACCTTCGCCCCCTTTTTCATCCGTCTGCTCGAGCGCTATGAATATCAGCTTGCGGCGCGGGTGCTCTCCTATATCGCCTATTTCTGGATGGCGGCGCTGTTCCTGTTCTTTTGCAGCTCGATCGTTCTTGACCTCGTTAACGTTCTTGTCCGGATCACGGCTCTGATACCTCGCGTCGGTCTTTCCGGAGCTTTGATTCCCGTGAGAAGTTCCTTCGTTATCAGCATAGGCCTTTCCCTGGCAATATGCCTGTACGGGTATTTCGATGCCCTGAACATCCGCACCGAACGGCTGCGGATCGAGACTGCGAAGCTCCCTGAAAGCGTCAGCCGGCTCACCATTGTCCAAATATCGGACGTGCACCTGGGACTCATTGTACGCTGTTCGAGGCTGAAAAAGATCGTCGATATCGTCAAGGCCGAGAAGCCGGACATCTTCATCTCTACCGGAGACCTGGTGGACGCACAGATCAACAACATGGAGGGAATGGCCGACCTTCTTCGTAGTGTACATGCGCCCTACGGCAGCTATGCCATCACCGGGAACCACGAATACTATGCAGGCATCAAGCAGGCGCTTGCATTTACCAGAGAGTGCGGATTTACCCTGCTCCGCGGTGAAGCGGTGAAGAACGGCGTGATCAATATCGTGGGCGTGGACGACCCCACGGGTGTGCAAATGAAGATCGACAAACCCGAGCCGGAAACAGCGCTTCTGTCGGGTTTACCGAAAGACCGGTTCACACTCCTGCTCAAACACCGGCCCGTTGTGAATCAGGAAGCGGCAAAGTTGTTTGATCTCCAGCTCTCCGGGCATACGCACAAAGGGCAGATATACCCCTTTACCTACGTCAGTGAAATCGCCTACCCCCTGAACGCCGGGAGGTTCGATCTGCCGGCCGGATCGATTCTCCGCGTGAGTCGCGGCACCGGCACTTGGGGCCCCCCGATCCGTTTTCTCTCTCCGCCGGAAGTGACGGTGATAGAGCTTGTGAGAAAAAAGGGCTGAGCCGGGCTGAGGCTTCAGCGTCAGGTATGCGCTATGACTGACAAACCCGTCATTCTCTTCGGCGGAAAAGGCGGCGTGGGCAAAACAACCTGCTCAGCCGCGGTAGCCGCCTGCTGCGCGGCAGCAGGGGAAAAAACAATCGTCGTCACCTCCGACATGACGCCCTCGCTCTCTGACATCTTCGAGGAAACGATCGGCGACACAATAAAACAGATCGATCAGAACCTCTCAGCCGTCGAGATCAGCCAGGAGGCGATCGTCGCGCGGTGGAAGCAGCGCTTCAGCCGCGATTTCTACGACATCCTTTCCCAGCTCATCGACGTGGACGCGCTCGACGGCGAATCGCGCCATCAACTTCTCGATTACATCGGCTCGGCCCCGTCACTCAGGGAAGAGACCATGCTCGACCTCATCGTCGATATGGTCGAGGAGGGGAACTACGAACGGGTCATCTGGGACACGGCGCCGGCGGGTGAGACCCTGAACCTCCTGGACATGCCGCGTTCCATCCGGAAACACTTGAGGGCCGGCGCAAAAGTCTTCGAAGGGCTGGACAAGATCGGCAAGCAGCTAATCGGGAGGCGGTCCATCGCCGATACCATGGATGAATGGATCATGCTTTCGGACAAACTCGCCCGGTTCATCCATGACAAGACGACCTTCGTCATTGTCGCCAATCCCGAAGCGCTTGTGGTCAAGCACGTTATTCGGCTCATGAAGACGCTCGCGGACTATGACCTCCCGGTCCACGGCATGGTCGTCAACTGCATTATCGAAAATGCCGATTCGGACACCCTTCGGGCCATGTGCCGGAACCAGCAGGAGCACCTGTCGGAACTCAGGAGCCTGGCGGACGGACGGCCTGTCGCGCTCCTGCCGCGTTCCCCCCGGGAGATCACGGGCAGGAAGGCCCTGCGGATCGCCGGTGAAGCCTTATGCCGGCAGTTAGGGATAGCTCGTTAAATCCCCATCATGCAGGCAGAGTTTTTCCCTTCTTGGTCATTTGTCGCAAACACAAAAAATAAATTTGCGAATCAAAGGTTGATGCGCTCGTAATAAGTCGTCTTACCCGCGAAAGCGGGTATCCAGGACCCAAAAACAGCATGAAACGCTGGATTCCCGCTTCCGCGGGAATGACGAATGAAGGTTGCTGCGGCCTTTTTACGAAATCGTCAAGGTTGATCAGCCTGAAGTGAAGCCGGTGTTCTACGGCAGGGTTACGCTTTGAGCAGGATCCGTACGTCGAGCGCCGCGGCGCCGCGTGCGTAAACGCGCACGGGGTTCAGGTCTATTTCACGGATCTCCTGATATTCTGTCAAGAGCCGGGAGATTGCCTGCATGACCGACAGCACGGGCTCCCGGTCGAGCGGCTGAGCCCCCCGGAATGCCTTAAAAAACAGGCCGGCCCTGGTCTCGTCGATCATGTCGATCATCTCGTTCCGGGACAGCGGCAGGATGCCGAAGACGGCGTCTTTCAGCGTTTCGGTCCAGATCCCGCCCAGGCCGAACGCGATTGCCGGACCGAACTGCTCATCGCGCAGCCCGCCTATCAAAAGCTCCGGCCCGGGCGGCATCATCTTCTCGAGTAAAAGATGGAGGACCATCGCATTGGGCAATCGATGGGATATGTTATTCGTGATCTGCTTGACCGCCGAAGCGAGCTCTATTTTATTTTTGATATCGAGCATGACCGCACCGGCTTCGGTCTTGTGCAGTATGTCGGGCGACAGTGCCTTGACAGCGATGGGATAGCCGAGCTTATCCGCCGCGCTGAGTAGAGCCTCCTCGTCGTTCGGAGCGACAACCTCGAATTTGGGCACAATAATCCCGACGGAGCGCGCAAGTTCCTTGGCCTCGTGTTCGAAAAGCGCCTTGCGGCCTTCCTTCAGGGTTGCGTGTATGATCCCGTCAAGAGTTTTCATAATTTATGGCGAGACGCGGATTACTGTGGATTTCAGCATGGCTCGCAGTTCACGGCAACTGATGTAAGCTATCAGCTGCGAGCTTCTTCATGAGTTCCTCTGCATGCGACCTTACTGAGCGCCGCGAGGGCGCGCACCGCCCGCTCCGGCGAGGGGTAGACGGGAATGCCGAGCTTCAAGAGCACGGACATGGCCTCCCGCGTGTATCCCAGCCCCTGAAGTATGCAGCAGGCGACCGGTTTTTTCGCTTCATGACAGGCGCGGGCGATCAATTCCGTTACCGATTCGGTCACGGTCGTGGCGCCCATGAGCACGATGACGATAGCGGCATCATAATGGGGAAGCGCTTCCTTGAGCGCCGTGCGGTAATCTTCGTCCTTACCGCTGCCGGTGATGTCGATGGGGTTGTTCAGTACGAAATAAGGCGGGAATGCCTGTCTCAGCTTTTGCCGTACGTCTTCCGGCACGGGCGGCATGGTGAACCCTTCCATGCCTGCCTGGTCCGCCGCGGCCACGGCCATGCCGCCGCCGTTCGTCACGATCAGGAGCCTGCTGCCCAGGCAGGGATAGTTCATGACGGCCACGGCCTTTGCCGCATCGACCATGTGGTCGAAGCCATAGGCTTCGACCGCGCCGGACTGGCGAATGGCCGCCTGATAGAGCCCATACCGTCCGGCGAGCGTTGCGGTGTGGGAGGCGACTGCCGCCGCGCCGGACTCGAATTTCCCGGCCTTCCAGACGACGAGCGGTTTCCTGGCCGTGAAATTCTTAGCTGCTTGCAGGAATTTTTTTCCGTCGGCTACGGATTCAATATACATGGCCACAGCGCCCGTTTGCGGATCGTCGGCGAAGTAGTCGAGGCAGTCCGCATCGTCAATATCCAGCCGGTTGCCGTAGTTAACGGCCTTGGCAAGACCTATCCCGTCGCGGGCGAGCGCCTCCATCAGGATCACAGTGATGGCCCCGCTCTGGGAGATGATCGAGAGCCGTCCCGCTGCGGGCCTCGATACCCGTTCCCGGGAGACGAAGAAGCTGTCGAGGCCGTTGTCCGTGTTGTATACGCCCAGGGCATTCGGTCCGATCAGCCGCATCCCGTATTCTTTTATTTTCCCGGCGATGCGCTTCTGCATCTGCCCGCCCGCCTCGCCCGCCTCGGAGAACCCGGAGCTGATGATAATGAGCCTCCGGACGCCTTTTGCCCTGAGCGCATCAACCTCGTATTCGACGAGCGGCGCCGGCAGGGCAACGATGGCAAGCTCGATTTCTTCAGGGACCTCCGCGATCGAAGCATAACACCGGTGGCCGAGCAGCGTTCCATGTTTGGGATTCACGGGATAAACCGCGCCGTTGAAATGGGCGAGGTTCTCAAGGATGGCCGTTCCGGGTTTGGTCGGCTTGTCCGTGGCGCCGATGAGGGCAACGGTCCTGGGGTAGAAAAATCCGTCGAGGATACTCGGCATGATAAAAAATAGCACACTCCTGCGCTGATTGCAAAGTCTTTTATCTTTAAAAGGCAGAGTGCTCAATGCCTCCGCCTGCTCTTTTGGGATCAGGTTTCAGTTCAGCCGCGAATTCGGCCCTATCAAGCAATCCTTCCGATCGATTAAAATGAAATTATCGAGGCAGCCGATAAAGAAGCTCAAGGTAAAATGATAAATAGAATACTCGAGTCATCCGGTCCATATCTTCTTGATTATTTATAATTAGTTGTATATGATATATAAATCTCCGCCCAAAGCGAGCTTATGAACAAAAATAAGCATCAATATTCGAACTGTCTATGAACGCATGAGGCCTGTTCATAGTGACAGGCAAAATATTCCGGTAGTTGACTGTTCAACAGAGGGGACACGAAAAATTATTAATGAGCATGGCCCGGCTTTTGTCGGCGGCCCATACGAGGTCGTGAATAGGGTATATGCGCCTCTCGAATTAGTTGCCGGCCTATGAGGCGAGTCATATCAAAGACGCTCCCTAAATGAGATTATTATTTTGAGATGTTGCGAAAGCTATGCAAGAGAGAGAACAAAGCCCTTCGACTTTTACTTTGAGCAGCCCCGCAATAAGCCGCAGGCCGATCCTGATATGGGCTTTTCTATACCTGCTTATCGCTGGCGCGCTTCAGCTCTATACGACCTATCCCTATGACGCCGATACGGCCTACCATGCGGCCGTCGGGCGCCTGATACGGGAGCACGGGATACTGGATGCCTTCCCCTGGACCCCTTTTAGCTGGCTTGCCGACCACTACGCGGACAAGGAGCTTCTCTTCCATCTGCTCTTCATACCCCTCGCCGGCCTGAGCTGGATCACCGCTGCGAAGATTATCGGGACACTTGCAGGCGCGACCCTGCTCCTGTCACTCTATCTCGTCTTGCGTGCTGAAGGCGTGCGGCTCGCGGGGCTATGGGCACTGGTTCCTCTGGCGGCCTCCAGCGTTTTCATCTTTCGCTTCGCGCTTGTCCGGCCTCATTTGTTTTCCATCGCTCTTGCGTTTGCAGTGTTATGGGCAGCCGCGCGCGGCCGGCTCATTATTCTGGCCTTGGCCTCTGCCATCTACCCATGGGTCTACGTGGCATGGCAATTGCCCGTCGTATTCGTTCTTCTCGCCGAGGGGGCCCGCCTCCTCTCCGGCGAACGGATTCGGTGGAAGCCTTTCGCCGTGGTTACCGGCGGTTTGCTGATTGGCGTGGCGCTACACCCCAACGCGGTGAACCTCGTGCGTTTCAACTGGATCGTGATGGTCGACGTGCTCCTTCGAAACGCATGGGGTGCGAAAGGGGGTTTCGAGCTGGGGCAGGAGTTTCAGCCCTTCACGTTGGGCCAATGGGCACAATGGCTTCTCGTCAGCTTGTTCATGACCATGGCGGGCCTCATCCTCGCTTGGCGCAACCGGCGAAACGACACTATGTCGCTCGCCTTTGCGCTTGCCACGCTCGCCTTTGCCGTTCTCACCTTTAAGACTGCGCGGTTTGCCGAGTACTTCGTACCGTTTTCCGCCGCAACGCTGGCACTCGTGTCGAGGTCGATCCCGTGGCGCCATCTCGCTGCCGCGATCCTCGGCGTCGCGGCGGTGTACACGGTGACGCTGGGGTCAATGAACATAACGGGCCTGGCGACCCGGACAGATGACGTGAAACCGTCCCTCGTGCCCGAGCTGCAGCACCAGATACCCGTGGGCGCACAGGTGTTTACCTGCGAGTGGGAACTCACGGGATCGCTCATGCTGGCGCTGCCCGATCGGCGTTTTATGGTAGCGCTCGACCCCACGCTCTTTTACCTGAAAGATCCGGAACGGTACCGGCTCTGGATCCGGCTTCTCCAGGAGGCCCCCCCGGGAGCGGCTGAGACCATACGACAACGCTTTGGGGCCCGATACGCACTATGCCTCGGAAACCAGAAGCGGAGCGCATTCCTCGACAGGATCATGTCCGAGCCCGGTGTGCGGCTTATGCTCGTCTCGGACCCGTGGCTGCTTTTCGATCTTGGCGGGCCCTCACCCTGAGGTGGTAAAGAAAAAAGGGCTATACGGGATGGATCGGGTTTTGTCTGTATGGGTTAAGAGAATAAAGCGGCCTTTCTCCAAAACGTTACCCTGGGGATCGACACACTATATCGCAGCTCAATGGCGTTTGTTTCAGACAGTACTTCCCGTCGCGCCAATATGCCACGGCTTGTCGCCAACGGAAGGCTAATAAGGCAGTTTTCGAACCCGTCAAGTGAAAAATACTGTATGTAATCTTCATTGTATGTTATACTGTGCTTCGAAAAATGCGTTCCTGAACTTCTCGACTAAGTATTCACGAGTAACGATAAGAACGATTTCAACCGCTGCGCGGATTGTTTTACGATGAATCACCAGTCTGATGAAAATAAAATAATTGTAATTGCCGCCGTGCTGATACTCCTCGCACTTACCGCCGCAACCTTCCAGCGCAACGCGATCTGGAGAAACCCCCTGACCTTGTGGGGTGATAGTGTCAGAAAGTCACCGGGGAAGGCAAGGATACATTACAATCTTGGAACACGCCTGGCTTTAGAAGGGAGGATAGACGATGCGATAGCGCATTTCCAGACAGCCATACGTCTACGGCCTACTTCAAAAGAATATAACAACCTCGGCAAAGCTTACCAAGACAAGGGATTGATCGATCAAGCCATCGAACAATTTCAACTTGCAATATTATTAGATCCCGCCAACGCGGAAGCTTACTACAATCTCGGCCGGGCGCATATCGTCTCCAACGCCGGAAACGACGAAGCCATTGCCATGCTGACCAAAGCGACAATGCTCAAATCCGATTATACGGATGCCTATATTAACCTGGCGGCAGCTTACATAAAAGCAAAGAGATTCAATGATGCGGCCCAACTTTTAGAACCCCTAATCAAAAAAAATGAAGTCCGGCCTGATGCACACTTCAATCTCGGCGTGGCATATTACTGCCTGGGGAACTTTGGCGCCGCAGGCAGGGAGCTGAATATTCTTAAGAGTCTAGACTCTCAATATGCAGTTCAACTTGAACAATTTATAAGTCGGCCGTACGCCAACGGCAGACAAAATCAGCCCTGCAACGATTGAAAAGCTCCCCGTGAAACCTGCAATTTTCCTCCTCTTGATTAAGCGCACAGGTTTTTCAGAAACTATTTTTTTCTTGTGTCATTGAAGGCAGTGCGGATGTAGTTGATGACGACCCGTCCGGGGAGGGAGAGGGCCATCGTGCGGCGAAAAAGCAGCACGATATGACGCCAATCATATTGTCAGGAGCGTAACCGGTGTATCATCTGAATATGCACACTGAAAGAACATATGTCCGATTCCTGCGGTATGCGGTGCAGCTCGGGTTTGTCCTGCTTACGCTCTTCATCGGTTACCGGTTCTACCAGTTTGTCCGCCACTTTGAATTCCCGGGCCAACTCTTTGTGGGCCGGCCCGCGTCGGTGGACGCTTTTTTACCGATCGGCGGGCTTATGGCCTTCAAGTACTTTCTCTTTACGGGTATTGTTGAGCCGGTGCACCCTTCGGGCTTCATCATGTTCGTCGCCATCCTCGGTGTTTCCCTGATCATGAAAAAGGGCTTCTGCGGCTGGATCTGCCCGATCGGCACGCTGTCGCAGTATATCTGGATGGCAGGGGAAAAGATCTTCGGCAGGAACCTTCGTATCGGCAAATTTACCGATATCTCCCTCCGATCACTCAAATATATTCTGTTGGGCCTTTTCGTGCTTCTGATCGGGATTGCCATGGCGCCGACCATGATGCTCCTCTTCATGATCACCGATTACTACAAGGTCGTTGACGTGCGGATGATGAAGTTCTTCACCGAGATGTCGTCCCTGACCCTCTGGGTCCTTGTCGCGCTGGTCATGCTGTCGGTCCTGTATAAGAACTTCTGGTGCCGCTACCTTTGCCCCTACGGCGCGCTCCTCGGCCTCGTGAGCCGCCTGAGTCCCTTCAAGATCAGGCGAAACGAAGACAAGTGTGTGCATTGCCACGCTTGTACAACACACTGCCCGACGTTGATCGACGTCGAGAGCAAAGAGGTCGTGAAGTCCGAGGAATGTTTCGGCTGCCTTACCTGCGTCTCCCGCTGCCCAGCCGAGGGAGCACTCGACCTTTCACTGAGCGCCGGCAGGAGGGTCAGGACGATAAAGCCCTGGCTCTACCCCGTGATACTCATTATTCTTTTCTATCTCGTTATCGGAATCGGTATGGCCACGGACAACTGGAATTCGAAAATACCCTACGAGGAGTACCAGCGGCTTGTCCCGGAAGTGCAGAAAGAATATTCGCAGCGGTGAAATGATCTAGAGGGAAATCTCAAACCACAAATTTCAAATCTCAAATAAACTCCAAGTTACAAATTCAAAATTCCAAACGTTCTCATCATTGCCGTCTGGTTATAGGGATTCAAGAACTTGGCGTTTTTTCTTTGTCCTACCCCAAATCCGCTGCCGCGAAGGTGATCTCGTCGCGGAAGGTCTTTATGAGGTACACCGCTTTCATCAGCTCGGCATCCTTTACATTGACCATGGCCGCATGCAGCCCGGCGCCCGCGAGATAGCTCAGGTAGGCCGAGGCGACGGTGGATTTCAGCTTCTTCGGAAGTCCCGCCGTGACGTTCGAAATCCAGACCGCCGTATTGATCGGAGGATCGACCATCTCGTTCAGCACGACGATGCTTTCGTGGGCGTTCAGGAGGTGTTCCTGGCCCATGCCCTTGCTGATATGCACGACCGAAGGATCGGCGAAGAGCCGTTCGTTCGGAACGTCGGCGGCATTGGCCTTCTCGACGAGGTCCTCGATGATCATGAGCTTGGCCTCGAGCGTCGTGGGCACGGTCCCCTTGAGCGCCCTGATGACGAGGTTCGATTTCGTATCCCGGACCAGGGAGAGTATCTCGTCGGGATTTTTTTCGTCTGCGGACAGGTAGTTGATGATCGGCGGCTCCTTACAGAGCGGCACGGCTTTCCTGAGCGCTTTCACGTTCCTCGAATCCAGGCACAGGGGCAGTGAGGCGCCGTTCTGCACGGCTTCCGTGGCCATGGGCAGTACGTCTTCATCCCCGACACCGTCAAGCGAGACCTGGACGTTGATCATCTCCGCGCCGAGAGACGCCAGCTCCTTTGCCATGGCCTCTATGGCCTTTTTGTCTTTCTTTTTTACCGCCTCCATATACTTCGCATTTCTGACGCTGAGATTGTCCGCGATGACGAGCATATGACCTCCCCGTGTGATACCATATACAAAAAAGTTTTCTTGCTATTAAGTATAGCATAAATTGCCGATTCCTCTCCCGACAGTTTCCCTGCCCCACTCGCCGCAGGAAGCGTTTTTGTTTTGCTGCCGGTTGGACGAATAATTGATCACAAGTCCTTGACAAAAACCGGGCATCCATTATAGTAACACTATGAGAAGCGAGAAGCTCGGCATCGACCATAAAGACCTCCTTGTCCCGCGTCTCAAGGCCATGAAAACCTCGCTGTCGGAATACACATTCCCCAACCTCTACCTCTTCCGGGCAAACCATGACTATGAAGTGATGATCGATAAGGAAATCTTTATCAGAGGGAGATCGTACGACGGCCGTACCTACATCATGCCCACGTCGGACGTGCGTCGGATCGACACTCCTTATCTCAAGGACCTGATGCGGGACGTAGAATTCCTGTTCCCCATACCGGAAGAGTGGCTGACGGCATTCGATCTCGCTGAGTTCGACGTGACCTTTGCGGAAGGCGACGCCGATTACGTTTATACCGTGGAGAAAATGAGCACCTACAAGGGACGGAACCTCCATAAAAAAAGGAACCTGCTAAAGCAATTTCTCGAACTGCATACCCATGACGCCCGGCCGCTTACGAACGACCGGCTTAACGAGGCACGCGCTATTTTAAATGAATGGCTTGCGGCGTCAGACATGAAGCCTGATGGCACGGATTACGGGCCTTGCCTCGAAGCCCTCGAGCGCTACGAAGAGCTTGTGCTGTGCGGCGGCATCACCTACGCAAATGACGAGCCCGCCGGCTTCGTGCTGGGAGAAGAGCTGAACCCGGAGACCTTCGTGCTCCACTTTGCCAAGGCGCGGACGAAGTTTAAGGGCATTTATCAGTACCTGTTCAACAACTTCGCCATGATCCTTCCACCGTCCTATAAATACCTGAACCTCGAGCAGGACCTGGACAAGGAGAACCTGCGGATCTTTAAATCTTCATATGTGCCCGACCTTCTCCTGAAAAAAGCGCGGGTAAGGCTGAAAGGATAGACGCAGGATAGCGAATGCCGTAACGGTATCGGACGCGCGCTGCGTTGTTTGACAGGCGCTCCGTTTTGTGCTACGTTTTAATCAGAGAATATGCAGCAGTTTTTACGGATTGGAGGCGCAGCTATGAGACTACCCTTACAGGTTACCTTCCGCAATATCCCGTCCTCCGAAGCGATCGAAACGCACATTAAGGAAAAAGCCGCCAAGCTCGACAGATTTTACGACCGGATCATGAGTTGCAGGGTCGTGGTCGACAGCACGCAGCGGCGTCAGCGTCAGGGCAAGCTTTTCGGCGTGCGGATCGACATCACCGTGCCCCGCAAGGAGTTGGCAGTGACCCGTGAAGAGAACGAAGACGTCTACATCGCGATCCGCGATGCTTTTGACGCGGCAAGCAGGCGTCTCGAGGAACATGCGCGGCGTGAGCGCGGCGATATCAAGAGCCACGAGGGGCCGCAGAGCGGGCGCATTATCAGGCTCTTTCCGGGCGAGTTGTACGGGTTCATCCAGACACCGGACGAGCGGGAGATCTACTTCCACGGCAACAGCGTCCAGAACGGGGACTTTGGCCGGTTGAAAGTCGGGGCCGAGGTGGCCTTCGTCGAGGAGCAGGGAACGGACGGCCCGCAGGCCGCGCGGGTGTCGGTCAGCAAGCGGCAGGTTGCGGTATAGGCTGTATGCCGCGGCGCGATCTTTTTTAACCACATAAGTCACACCCTGCATTCGCGCAAGAGCACTCGTTGACGCTGGGTGCAGGCAAAAGACTCAGAGAAAACTTTAGTTTTTAATGCGTTATTGTTGTGTTTTCTGTGAATTTTGTGGCAAGCCTAGGTTTTTACGAATTCATCAAGCTTGACGGTTTCGTAAGAAGTCCGCAGCAACCTTCATTCGTCATTCCCGCGGAAGCGGGAATCTAGTCTTTTCATTCTGTTTTTTGGGTCCTGGATACCCGCTTTCGCGGGTAAGACGGCTTATTACGGGTGCATCAAGCTTATCAAAATATTTTCCCTTTGCTAGTTTGCTTTTCTTTTTTTCCCCGTCTTACCCGTAAATCTTCTTGGTTTTTTCCACTTCCTTCGGTATAGTACTTTCCATGCCCCTGGTCCAAAAAAATTCTGATATGGTGAAGAAAGACGTCATCGTCATCGGAGCGGGCGCGTCGGGACTGATGTGCGCGGCAGAGTGCGGAAAACGCGGCCGTTCCGTGCTCGTGCTCGACCATGCAGAGCGCATGGGCTCCAAAATACTGATCTCCGGCGGAGGGCGATGCAACTTCACGAACTTGAACGTGACGGACCAACATTATCTTTCTGAAAATCCGCATTTCTGCAAGTCCGCGCTCGCGCGGTTTACGCCCCAGGACATTCTCTCCCTCGTGCGCAAAGAGGGGATCCCGTATTACGAAAAAGAAGCGGGCCAGCTTTTTTGCGTAAAAAGTTCACGCGATATCCTTGGCATGCTCCGGCACGAGTGCGACCGCGCCGGCGTTGAGCCGCTCCTTGCGTGCCGGGTAACGGAAATCCAAAAGACCGGGGCTTTCCTGGTCGCGACGGATCAGGGGACGTTCCAGTCCGTTTCCCTCGTCATTGCCACGGGTGGGCTTTCCTACCCGGGCCTCGGGGCGAGCGGCTTCGGACACGGCATAGCCAGGCAATTCGGCCTTCGGGTCACGGAGGTCAAACCTGCTCTCGTACCCCTCGTTTTCTCCGGGCGCGACCAGAAGGTCTTCCGGGACCTGGCGGGCATTTCGCTTGACTCCCTTGTCGAGTGCGGAGGCAATCGATTTCGCGGGAACATTCTTTTTACGCACCGGGGTGTCAGCGGTCCCGCAATCCTGCAGGCCTCATTGCACTGGAAACCCGGCGTCCCCATCCTGATCGACCTCTTGCCGGAAATCGACATCCCTGCGGCATTCAACGCGAAACGGCAGAGCACCCTGGAGATGCGCACGCTGCTCAGTCAATTTTTCCCCAAACGGTTTATACAGACCTGGTGCGATCTTTACGTGACGTCAAAACCGATTGTACAGTATTCCGACCGGGAGCTGCTGCTTATTGCAAACCAGCTTCATGCATGGATGATCAGGCCGAGCGCCACCGAAGGATACAAGAGCGCCGAGGTAACGGCCGGAGGGGTCGACACTGTCGAGCTCTCGTCCAAGACCATGGAGTCGAAGAACGTGCCGGGTCTGTACTTTATCGGCGAAGTGCTGGATGTGACCGGGCATCTGGGCGGGTACAACCTTCACTGGGCGTGGGCGTCCGGCCATGCCGCAGGCCAGTATGCGTAACGCCTTCTTTTGCATAGATATTTATGAAATCGAGATATTGACAGTATCCGGCATCTGGGTTATTATAATTCAAGATTTTTGCAGTCTTTTATCAAAGACTTCCCCGGTCCAACCATCGGCCTGCGCATCGTTGTGAAGCGGACGAGGATAACGATCTGAAAAATACCGGGAGCTGAAACAACCGACAGCGTTTCAAGTCCGTCTGCGAATATCCTCGGCCTTAATCGTACAGGGAATATTCCCAATTAAAATGAAGAAGAAGATAATCATAATCCTGAGCGCGTTTTCCTTCGTCATGGTCCTCGGCGGGCTCTATCTCATCCAGGCGATCGGCGCCAACACATCTCGATTCAACCAATTGATACTGCTTCACCAGGTTGAAATTCTTCGGGAGCATCTGTTGCTGAATATCCGCAGCGTACAAGCAGATCTCTATTTGCACGGCACGCGACGCGCGCAAGGCCCCGAAACGGTCGTGAGTCATATAAGAGAAATGAAGAACACGATCAATTCCTGTTCCGAGTGCCACCATACAGAGAGCGTGCGGGCGCGGCTCCGGGACTTGAATGACCGGGTCCAGGAGTATGAGCGCGCTTTAAGCAGGGTGCGGACAGCGCAGAAGGGCGCGCGAAGGCGTCAGGTTGACGAGGATTATGCCTATGCTGTCGGGGATGAGCTTGTTAAACACGTGAACACCATGATCGCCCTGACGAGCCGAAAGCTCAATGAGCAGACACAAACAGCGCTGAGGGAGACAAGCCGGACGAGGACAATTCTGATGGCGCTTGTTGCTATAGGGCCGCTGCTGAGTATCGGCCTGGCAATCACGTTGATACGCGGTTTTACGAAACCGATCAACATTCTCCTCAATGCAACGAAACGATTAAAGGCCGGGGACCTGGACTCCCGCATCGTAGGGCTCAAGGATGAGTTCGCGGAACTGGCAATCGCCTTTGACGATATGGCGGCCTCTCTCAGGGAAAATATGCGGGCGATAGAAGAGAGTGAAAAGCGCTATCGCCTCTTGTTCGAGAGCGCGGCTGATGCCATCTTCATTCTGGAGGCCGAAGGCGGGCAGGCCGGCAATATCCTGAAAACGAACCAGGCCGCGGCGAAGATGCATGGTTATTCCATCGAAGAGCTTCTGACGATGAACATCCGGGACCTCGACACGCCCGATGCCGCTTTGGGAGTTCCGATACGGATAGAACGGCTGCTGGCGGGGGAGCGGATCCAGACCATGGTCACCCACCGTACAAAAGACGGCACGGTGTTTCCCGTTGAGATCAGCGCCGGTGTATTCGAGGTCGGCGGTCATAAATACATCCTCGCGATCGACCGTGACATCACCGAGAGAAAACAGGCACAGGAGGCGCTTCAAAGAGCGGAACAGATCAGGACGGCGGGAGAGCTGGCCACAGGACTGGCGCATGAAATCAAAAACCCCCTCGCCGGCATCAAGGTGACGATGGAGGCCCTTTCCGAGGAACCGTACCTGTCGGAAGAGGACAGGAGCGTCCTCTTTAAGGTGGTCGACGAGATCAAGCGCATTGAAGGCCTGATAAAAGGGCTGCTGAATTTTGCCCGGCCGCCCATGCCGCAATTTACCGATACCGACCTCAATGCCGTTCTCGATACCGCCGCGCAGCTGGTACTGAAAAACCGCTCCCTTGCCCCCGGGGAGCCGGGCGCCATAACCATGGTGAAGGAGTTCGCGCCCGGCCTGCCCAAAATCATAGGCGACCCGATGCAGTTGAAGCAGGTATTCATGAATCTGCTCCTGAACGCCGTCGATGCCATGCCGGAGGGGGGCACAGTGGTCTTGAAAACCTCGTTCGGCGAGACGGCGCATACGATAACGGTGGATATATCCGATACGGGCAAGGGTATTGACGCCGCGGTCCGGGACAAAATCTTTCAACCGTTTTTCACGACCAAGTCGAAGGGGACCGGGCTGGGGCTGGCGATTTCAAAACGGTTGATCGAAGAACACGGGGGAAAGATCAGCATCGAGAGCAACAACGGTGGGGGGGCCACGTTTAGAATAAGCCTCCCCAGTGACAGCGGGAAAGGGCATAACCGGTATGAAGGGTAAAGGCAGGATCTTTCTCGTCGATGACGACGAGCTTATCGTCTCCATGCTCTCGCGGATGTTGAAGAGCAGCGAATACGATATCCGCTCCGCGACCGGGGTAGAGGGCATCGTGGGCAAAATCAAGGCCTGGTCCCCGGACATCGTCCTCCTCGATATCAACCTTCCCGAGCGGAACGGCATCGATATCCTGAAAGAGATCGTGGAGCTGGAGCTGCCCCCGCAGGTCATCATGCTGACGGCGGACGATACCGCCGAGACCGCCGTGAAGGCAATGAAGCTGGGCGCGGTGGATTATCTTACCAAGCCCTTCAACGTCGACGAGGTGAAGATCGTCCTCAGAAACATCATGGAAAAGGGAAAGCTGAAGGAGGAGGTCACCTATCTCAGAAAGGTCAATTCAGAACTGTTCGAACGGGAGATCATCGGAGAATCGGGCGCCGTCCTCGTATTAAAATCAAAGATCGAGAAGATAGCGAAGGCGTCGGTTTCGAACATACTCATCACCGGGGAAAGCGGGACCGGCAAGGAATTGTTTGCGCGGTACGCCCACCGCATGATGCACGGTCCGATCGGGTCCGGGTTTGCGCCCTTCATCCAGATCAACTGCGCGTCGCTGCCCGAAACCCTCCTCGAGAGCGAACTCTTCGGTCATGAAAAAGGGGCCTTCACCGATGCCAAGTCCGATAAAAAGGGGCTGTTCGAGCTGGCCACCGGGTCCATTCTTCTGGACGAGA
>Ga0210377_10000437_pt1 | contig 40106 bp, 52 predicted proteins | sample PLM4_65_b1redo_FD_155480 | JGI IMG/M metagenome (GOLD analysis project Ga0210377, IMG submission 155480) | Groundwater sediment microbial communities from an aquifer in East River, Colorado, USA - PLM4_65_b1 redo | ecosystem: Environmental > Terrestrial > Soil > Riparian zone | place: USA: East...
TAGATTCAGCTACTTCCAGTCTTGTAACTAAGTTGCCAAGGGCTTCTGATATATTTAAAGACGCAGGTTCAGGGGCTATTTGGCTGGAATCAGATATTGCTCCGGAGCCAGTTGCATTTTGTGTTTGATCTTGACCATCAGTTTTTATCCCAAGTATCCTGTCAATCAGACTTTGACTGGTATTTATTTTAATATTATTAACTGTAAAATTTTCTCCTGTGTTGACATATCCGTCAGCCGTAATGCCTCCCAGATAATATCCAAGATTAACGAACGCAATGATAGTTTGTGGGCACGATTCTGGTGTACACTTCCAATCTTCAAGTGCTTTGGCTACAGTATACCCAGACTTTGTAGCTTTGGTTGCTTTTCCAGGATTAAAAGAACTTGTCAGGTAATCTCCAATATGAATTTCGGGGCTACCGGAATCTATCTTTATGGGAATTCTTCCGGCAAGAGCCACAATTCTTTGATCCTTGTTTCCGCTACCTTCATCAATACTACCCAGCGTGACTCCGGGGTTTGTAGAAATGATACCTAGAAGTTTGGGGTCGTATGGATTTTCTGATTTTCTAAGCACTCCTTTGTTTTGCATTTCATTTTCTCCACTATCTAAAACTTTAGTGTCAGATATAGACACAATGTCACCTGGTTCAAGACTCTTGTCGCCTGTAATATAATATTCGGCAAGATCTGCTTCAGTTGTGTTAACTGCACCGGTATGCAAGACGCCGTATGCAAAAGTTTGGGTTGCTGAAAGTCCACTTCCCCCGGCTGATCCATTACCACTACTTGTTGTGGCTGCATTATCGCCTGCACCATTACAAGAACCAACTGATCCACCTGTTCCGTTTACACCACCACCGGCTCCAGCACCAACGCCGTTATTGGCTCCTGCGACTACACAAGTTGATGAACCATTTCCGCCAGTCGTACTTCCGGAACCTGCGGCTCCTCCTGTTACTGTTACGGTTCCAGCCGTTAGTGAATTAGCATTTAAAAATATTGCTCCACCAGAGCCACCTCCGGCTCCAGAGCCAGCCCCACCTCCGGCTCCGGCACCGCCGGCATATGCAGTTCCAGCTCCTGATGCAGAGCCTCCATTGTCTGCTGATGTTCCAGCGGCTCCTGCATTCCCGTTGGCGCGGATGGTTCCACTGTTTGTTATTGTTGCTGCGTTGACCATAAATACGCCTCCGCCAGTGCCACCCGCTCCACCATTGCCTCCATTTCCACCCTTCCCTCCATTTCCTATATTTCCTACTCCAGTGGCAGCGGCAGCTCCACCTCCGCCTCCACCTGATCCAGCACCACCACTTCCTCCACCCGAACCTGGAAATATTTTGGATCGATATGAATAACTGGTACCAAAGGCCGTACCTGCACTAGCAGCGGTCCCAGCAGTTCCACCTACTCCTCCTTGGGATGCAGCGGTTGCTCCACCATTGCCTCCATGGCCTCCACCTGCTCCCGCATTTGAAGCAGAAGAAGCAGTCATGTATGATCCACCAGCCCCACCTCCGCCACTGGCGCCACCGCCCCCGCCCCCGCCACGGACACCTCCTGTAGCAGAATTGCCTCCATTTCCTCCTGTTGGTGCGCCACCACCAGCGCCACCTCCATTGCCAGTTCCGGCTACACCCGCAGTTCCAGCAGCACCAGCGTTTCCATCTGTATTGTTGGCATTTGTCGCGCTAACTGCCGTACCAGCACCACCAGCAGTCTGTGATCCGCCTGCCAAGCCAAGACCATTGAGGTCAATAACACCACCGGAATTAACAGTTAAAGTTCCATTTGCTTTAAAATACAAAACACCGCCAGTAGTGCCATTCCAAGCAGAAACGGTAATAGTTCCTCCTGAATTGACGGTAACGTTTGTAAATTGGGGGATACGAATCATTTGCGCTTTAGTTGAAGAATATGCATTCGTAACTGTTTCTTTAAATGTTACTTGTGTTGAGCTATCGACAGTACTAATTGTGTGGGTTTCATAATTGCCGGCATTAGCTCCATCCATTTGAATAAGGAGGACATCTTCATTTGCTAGGAATCCTGTTGTAGAAGTGACTGTTATTTGTGTATTTGTATTTGCTGTTATTGCCGCTGTTATGTCGGTTGCCTTACAAAAAGCGGATGAAAAATCTCCTGTCCCGGTTTGACAATTGGAAGATTGGGTAATAGTTATTGCTCCATCAGAACCGTTTCCTGTAGTTCCACCAGTGTCATATCTTCCTTTTGTAACACCAGAACTATCAAGGAAGTAGATGCTTGAGTTTCCAGTTGCACCTGAAGTTGTGCCTGTAGCTTGAAGCCTTAAATTGGTGCCTGAAGTTCCAGTGTAGACTCCAGCTGCTGATGTGGTTCCACTGGTATCAACAGAAAATACATTTGTTGTTGAGTGGCCATATATCATCAGGGGATTCGAAGTTGTAGGGACAGAGGATCCAGCCACTCCATCATATCCAATGGAAAGGTCCCCCTCAGCATCAACAGCAGCTCTTTCTTCACCACCTTGTCCCATTCCAAGAAGCTGTTCATTTAAGGATGGTGCTGTTGGGTTTATCCTGATTGAAGCTTCTGCAAATGTAGTATCTGCAGGATCATATGTAAAAAGTCCTTGACCAGAGATGGTGAGAGCACTATCTGCATTGATATTAGCTACATATAGGTTGTTCCATTTAAGTAGGGAAGTACCTAAGTCAGCTCCTATGTTTACTGATGGAATAATTGATCCACCACTTCCAATCTCAAGTTGATTATTACTGTCATCCCAGAAGAAGTTGGTATTATCCTGAGTAAGCTTAGTTCCATCAGAAAAAATCACACTTCCTGCTGTATATGCAGATGAGTTATTAGTACCTCCATTGGCAATGGGAAGAACACCAGTTGCACTTCCAAGATCAACTGAGGCTGTTGACCAAGTGAGAGTACCTGAGCCATTGTTACTTAGTACTGTAGAAGCAGCTCCCTGGCTAGTAGGCCATGAGTAGGTAACTCCATTAATTTTTGTCAAGTCACCTGCAATACTTAAAGCTCCACTAAAGGTACCAGTACCAGCAACACTCAAAGTCCCACTATCAGTAATGCTTGAAGCTGTCAGAGCTCCTGTAGTGGTGGCTCCAAGAGTAGTTGAGCCTGCAGTCAGAGTTCCAAGAGTAGTAGCTCCAGTAACTCCAAGTGTTCCAGCTACAGACAGATTGTTGTTAATGGTACTAGTTCCAGTTGTTCCTCCAATGTTTAGAGTAGTAGCTCCTGTCAGAAGATTAAAAGTAGTCTGGGTTGAAGTCAGATCTCCACCATTTACCGCAAGATCAGTACCAACAGTTGTAGTACCAGTAGTAATTAAGGATGGAATGGTTAATGCTCCCACAGTTACTAAGTTTCCACCAAGAGTTAAGTCTCCCTGTATCTCTACATCTTTTTCAAAAAGAGAATTTTCTTTTAAATTTGACTCTATGGCAACAGTAAAGGTAGGAACTACACTTGCAGCCTGGAGGACAGAGCCTTTGGTTGTGCTACCACTATCAACAATTTCAGACCTCTTTATGCCATATATGGAAAGAACTTCAGAGCCAAGACTGGTTGAAAAAAACTTATTAAGGCCAAAGGCAAGCAAAAACAAAACAGAGAAAACTGCAACTGTGGCTAATACTTTTTTCTGATCTATATATAACGATTTATATAAAACTGGTATATAAGCTGTCTTTTTAGTTTCTGTAATTACTCTGACTGGAATCTGGCTTGGGATCCTTACTTCATGGTTGGGTACAAAGAATGGAAGCTCTATATGCTTTTTGAGCATTTTAGTCTCAAGTTTGTTTTTGATACCTGCAATCTCTTTAAGATCGTACCTTCTGTGGCCTCCAATAGTTCTTTTGGAGCTGATTAAACCTTTTTTCTCCCAGCGCCTGAGGGTTTTGGCAGAGTAGCCTAAAGCATCAGCAGCCTGAGCTATAGACACAAAGTCACTATTTCGGTTGGGCAGTTGAGTCATTTTTATGTTCTATTGATCTTGGCCAATAATCTTGGACATCGAGCCTGTCGTGTCCAACTTATTTACCCATTATCTTGACAAAAGGTCAAGGGTCTTTTTATTATTAGTATATGAAGAAAACTGCTCTTGGTTTATTTTTAGTTTTTTGCCTTCTAGCTCTCTCTGTAGGTGTTGTTTTCTCACAGGACTCGGCCCTCACCGGCGTTGCTATTTCTCTTCCTGTGGGGGATGGTGAGGCCACGAATGGAAGTGTAGTCTGTACTGACCAGGACAATTACGGACTTTGCGGTGAGGAGTATGCAAATTCAATTTATGGAGTAGTAAATACAACTCCAAGTTTGGCAATCTCTACTGATGATCCAAATTCAAAACTGGTTGTAACCTCAGGCATTGTTAGTGTTAGGGTTACGGCTCAAAATGGGGCTATAGCAATTGGAGACCTTATAACATCATCAGCTACCCCTGGGGTGGCCCAGAAAGCAACTCAAAATGGCTATGTTTTGGGTGCTGCACTTGGTGAGTATAACCCAGGCGATCCTAGTACTGAGGGACTTATAAGCATTTCATTAAACATTCGTGCTACAAATGAAGTTACAAACGACGCTGGAAGCGACTTATTAGGGACACTAAGGCAGGGGTTGTCAGCAGCATTTCTTACTCCACTTGCGGCACTAAGATATATAAGCGCAGCATTAATCGTTTTGGCAGCCTTTATACTTTCATTTGTTTACTTTGCAAGAATTGCTAAAGCAGGAGTGGAAGCAATCGGTAGGAATCCTTTGAGTAGTAGAACGATACAGGCTGGTGTAGTTCTACATATTTTGTTAGCTATTGTTATCATTGCCGCTGGCCTTGGGATAGCCTACTTAATCCTTACTCTTTAAAATGGGAATTTTTGACTTGTTTAAGAAAGAAGAAGTCTCCTCTGCACCAGTTGGTGTTGCTCCAACGGTTCTCGTTATTCTTGACGGCTGGGGAATTGCGCCTCCTTCTTTGGGTAATGCAATAACTCAGGCCAAAAAGCCAAACTATGATCAAATCATTGCAACATTTCCCCATGGAGAGCTTGAAGCATCTGGAGAAGCGGTGGGGCTTCCAGCCAATGAGGTAGGTAATACCGAGGTTGGGCACTTAAATATGGGGGCCGGAAGACTCATGCTTCAAGATCTTAAAAGAATAGGTAAGGCTATTAGTACTGGTACTTTTTTTGAAAATAGAGCTCTAGTTGCAGCAGTTGATTGGGCAAAAACCAATTCATCAAAGCTTCATATAATGGGACTTGTCGGGTCAGGACACGTTCACTCTTCAATTGACCATTTTTTTGCCCTGATGGAGCTTTGTAAAAGATCGGCAATTACAAATGTATATTTTCATCTTTTTACTGATGGCAGGGATTCTCCACCCAAGGAAGGAATCAGTCTTATTGCAAAGATAGAGGCAAAAATTAAAGAGTTGGGTGTTGGCATTATTGCAACAGTTTCTGGAAGGTACTATGCCATGGACCGCGACAAGCGCTGGGAAAGAACCCGCTTAGCCTATGAAGCTATAGTTGTAGGGAGAGGTGTAGTTGCTAATAGCGCGACCGAAGCGGTCCAAAATTCATACAACCAAAATAAAACTGACGAATTTGTGGTGCCAACCATAGTTAATAAAAACGGCATGGTCGGGGATAATGACGCTGTAATATTTTTTAACTACAGAATTGACAGACCAAGGCAGCTTACTATGGCCTTTAACATAGCTGACTTTGAGAAGCTTAAATCTTTTGAATTTGGAATAGATCCTGAGCGTGGCGGAAGGAGCGAAGGAGCAGTTGAATTTGGTGCTACTTTCCAAAGATCAAAAGTTGCCAAAAACTTATTTTTTGTAACAATGACCGAGTATGACAAAAATATTAAAGTATCAGGGATTGCCTACCCACCTGAGGTCGTAAAAAATTCCCTGGCCGAGGTTGTCTCGGCAGCAAAGCTTAATCAGCTCAGGATTTCAGAAAGCGAAAAGGAACGCTTTGTATCGTATTATTTTGACGGACTTCATGAAGGAAAGCTTCCCCAGGAAGATGCAATCGTAATTCCTTCCCCAAAAGTTGCAACCTACGACAAAAAACCAGAAATGTCGGTTTTTGACATAACAAACGAATTCAAAAATCAGGTTTCAAGAGGGGTTTACAGCTTTATTGTCATGAATCTCGCAAACCCTGATATGGTTGCACATACTGGAAACCTTAAAGCTTCAATTAAAGCAGTTGAGGCGGCTGATAAAGCCCTTGGGGAGATTTTTGAGGTTGTGATGGCCGCCGGGGGAAACCTAGTTATTACTGCCGACCATGGAAACGCGGAGGAATTAATAACTTATCCATCTTCGGCATTCTTTTTTACAACAGAGGCGGGGGAGGTAAATACGGACCATTCCAATAGCCCTGTTCCTTTAATAATTGCAAATAAGGCATTACAAGGCAAAATTCAGGCACTTCCCAAAGGGAGCCTTGCGGATGTTGGTCCGACTATTCTAAGATTAATGAATCTGGTTGTCCCACCTGAAATGACGGGCAGAAATTTAATGGAGGTGAAGGCTAGCAATGGATGAAGAACTAAAGAAAGCAAAAAAAAGAGCAAAGAAGATCTTAACAAGCACAAGCAGCGAAGTTGACGAGATTACTCGTAAAGTCGCACTAGATATTGAAGCTATTGCCATAGTCCAAATAAAAGAAATGGCGGCGATGCTTAAAGAGCAGGTACGCACCTCTCAAGAGGATATCAAGGCTGAGCTTGAAGAGTATAAAAAGGCTAGAATGGCTGAGATTGACGAACAAGTCAAGCTCAAAGTTCTTGAAATATCAAAGCAAGTCTTGGGGGACGCAATTGATTTAAAAGCCCATGAAGAGTTGGTTATTAAAGCACTAGAAAATGCAAAACGAAACGGCATACTCTGACCTTATTAAGTTAATTGTTACCAAGAGGGATAGCAATATCCTTATTGAAGAGCTTTCGGTGCTTAAAAGCTCGCTTTTCAAAACTGATCCTAAGGCATTTGATGAGGCTTTAAATCAAAGTGTCAGGAAGAAAATTGCCGATATTATTTTATTTTATGTTTCAAAAGGCGCTGACAAAAAAGCCTTGGTTGAGTATCTCGAAGAGCGGTTTAGAAAGCTTCCAAGCCTAAGCCTAACTATTGCCTTTGACCCGACGGTACAGGTGCTCGACAGGATTGCAAAGTGGGTGAGGGATGCCAAGGGGGAGGTTCTTTTAGAGCTTAAGATTGACAGGAGTATTGTTTGCGGTGCGATTGTGACCTTTGGGGGCAAGTTCTATGACGGGGGATACGCAAATTTAATAAAAACACTATGAACAGGTTTGAAGAATTTCTTAAAAAAACAGGTGAAGTTGGCTATGTCGATGAGATGATCCACTCAGTGGCCTATGTTAGCGGCCTTCCTGAAGCCCAAGCCTATGAATTGGTCGTGTTTGAGAATGGGGATTTTGGAGAGATTATCTCACTAGGCGAGCACCATTTAGAAGTTGTGCCTTTTTCAAAAACATCGCTTCCTATGGGCTCAAGAGTCGCAAGAACTAATGCTTTTTTGCAGGTTGGAGTTAGTAAAAACCTTCTTGGAAAGTCAATTGATCCCTTGGGGAACATCCTTGAATATTTGGATGGGGACAAGATTTCAACTCAGGACGGAGCTACTTATAGGAGAATTGACCAAAGAGCCCCTGGGGTCCTCGAGCGCAAGAAAACAGATAGACCATTAGAAACAGGTGTCGCCCTTGTTGATCTTGTTATTCCATTGGGGAAAGGCCAGCGGCAGCTTGTGGTAGGGGACAGAAAAACAGGAAAGACAAATTTCCTTATACAGGCCATATACAATCAAGCCAAACAGGGAACAGTTTGTGTTTATGCAGCCATTGGTAAAAAGAGAATTGAAACAAAAAGAGCACTTGAGGTACTTAAGTCGAAAGGTATTGTAAACAACTTAATTACTGTGGCAACCTCGCCAGCCGACTCACCCGGTCTTATTTTTGCAACTCCTTATACAGCTATGGCAATTGCAGAGTATTTTAGGGATCAAGGGCACGACGCTTTGGTCATTTTGGACGATTTGACAGCCCACGCTAAATATTACCGCGAGATTTCACTTCTTGCCAAGCGCTTCCCAGGAAGAAGCTCCTACCCCGGTGACATTTTCTATATTCATAGTAGGCTCCTTGAGAGGGCAGGAAACTTTAAAACAGGCTCAATTTCGGTCCTTGCCATTGCTGAGCTTATTTTTGGAGATTTATCAGGCTACATTCAGACAAATTTAATGTCTATGACCGACGGGCATATTTATTTTGACACAGACTTTTATAACCAAGGAAGAAGACCCGCCATAAACCCCTTTTTATCCGTTACTCGTGTCGGTTTTCAGGCACAGACTCCGCTAGTTAGAGACCTATCTCGTACCCTAAGCTCATATATGGTTGAAATTGAGAAGTTGAAGGATTTTCTTCACTTTGGAGCCGAGCTTTCAGAGACTATTAAGGCTAAGCTTGATTTGGGGGAGAGGATACTTGCTTTTTTTGATCAGCCGGTTGGAGACGTAATACCTCTTAATGTTTCAATCTTTAGCATAGCCAACATTTGGGCTGGGAATTATCGCGGACTTGATATTGAAAAAATGAGGGCTACTCTTGCCAGTTCTGTTTCCCAATATGAGCTCAACCGCGATTACAAAGCAAAAATTGATGGAACGCTAGCAAGATTTGCCAGTTTTAAGGATTTAGTAGAGTCGCTTAAATCAGGGGAAGGAGTTGTTTACCGCTAAAAGCGGCCAAGCTACGCTTTTGGCATAGCCTTAAGAATTATGGACCGGCACACGCTTGATAAATTAATGAAGGATTTGGAGCTTTTGCAGGGCCTTTCTAAGGCTTATGCAACCATTGCCTCAGCTAGAATGCAGAATACCAGGCAGTCGGTTCTTTCAAATCGTGACTTTTTGTACGAGCTTGACGTTATTTTTAAAGAAGTCAGGGCAAACTTTAGAAGGCAAGTCAAACAAATGACTAAAAAAAGAAAAGGCGGAGGCATAACTTTTATTCCTCATAACGGTAAAACCGCAAGTGTTTTGCTTTCAGCCAACACAGGACTTTACGGAAGTGTCGTTCCTGAAACATTTAGATTATTTGCCAAAGAAATAATAGAAAAAGGTACAGAGGCTACTATTGTAGGCAAGCTAGGACTTTCCTATTATATTCAGCAGTTCCCAAACACCCCATACACCTATTTTGATTTTCCGGATTATGGCAAAAACAAAGAAGATTTGGGACTACTTATAAAACACCTGGTCCAGTATGAGGATATCCATATTTTCTATGGAAAGTTTAAAAGTCTCGTTAACCAAGTCCCTGATGTTTACAACATTTCAGCTCAAAACCCATTTGATACAGCTGGAGTTGATGACAAAAACATAGCCAAGTATCTTTTTGAGCCAAGTTTGGAAGAAATACTTGTATTTTTTGAAACAGAAATGTTTACCAGTCTTTTTGAACAGGCGGTTTCAGAGGGGCAGCTGGCCAAGTTTGCTAGCAGAATGATTTCTATGGATCGAGCTGGGGAGAAAATCAAAGAAGAGCTCGAGAAGTCAAAAATTCAAAGAATGAGGCTAATGCACGCGGAAAGCAACAAGAAAATCATTAATACATTTGCGAGCCAGACACTTTGGCAATAAATATATGGGGAAAGTAATTTCAATAAGAGGACAAATAGTACAAGTAGAATTTTTAGACGATCAACCGTCTATGAATGATGTTTTGGCGGTTGAGGGTGCTGACCACATTAAAATGGAGGTTTATGTCTCCTCTGGCAAAAATAGATATTACTGCATAACTTTTGGATCAACAGAATCTCTCAAAAGAGGCGCTAAAGTAACTAATACTAGCAGGCCAATTAGCTTTCCGGTGGGTGCAGAAATGCTTGGGCGCGTTCTAGACGTTTTTGGCAACCCGATTGATTTTGGCGCTCCTATTAAAAACACGGAGTTTCATCCAATACGAAAAAGAGTTAATTTTTCAGATTCGATTGATACCAAAAAAGAGTTTTTGGAAACAGGAATCAAGGTAATTGATCTTTTTGCACCTTTAATGCGCGGATCCAAAGTCGGACTTTTTGGAGGAGCTGGTGTTGGGAAAACACTTCTACTTACTGAAATTCTTCATAACGTTGTTACATTAAAAAAAGAAAAATCAGCCTCGGTATTTGCTGGAGTTGGGGAAAGAAGTAGGGAAGGACTTGAGCTTTTTGAGGTTCTAAGCCAGTCCGGGGCAATGGCCAACTCAAGCTTAATATTTGGACCCATGGGTGAAAATCCAGCAATTAGGTTTCTTTCAGCTTTTTCTGCAGTAACATTGGCAGAATACTTCAGGGACACACTTAAAAAAGAAGTTTTGTTTTTTATAGATAACGTCTACAGGTTTGCCCAGGCTGGAAATGAACTTTCGACGCTTACCAATACAATTCCATCTGAAGACGGATATCAGGCAACTCTTGAAAGTGAAATGGCAAACTTCCACGAAAGACTTATTTCAACTGACAAAGGAATAATAACAACAATTGAGGCTATTTATGTCCCTGCCGATGATCTTTTAGACCACGCAGTACAGGCAATTTTCCCATACCTTGATAGCGTTGTAGTTTTATCCCGTGCTGCTTATAAAGAGGGAATTCTGCCAGCAATTGATATTATTGGATCAAGCTCGGGTGCGCTTGACCCGACTGTAGTTGGAGCCAAGCATTATGACGTTTCAATTAGAGCAAAATCAACTCTTCGGAAAGCTCAGAATCTTGAGCGTATAGTTGCACTTGTAGGAGAGGGTGAGCTTTCGGGAGGCGACCTTTTGGATTACAAGAGAGCAAAAAGAATCAAATATTATATGACACAAAGATTTTTCGTGGCTGAGTCTCAAAAAGGTACATCTGGAAAATATGTACCAACTCCAACAACAGTTGCCGATGTAGAAGCCATTCTTGCCGGCAAATATGATGATGTTCCTGAAGAAAAGTTCATGTTCCTAGGAAGCCTTTCAGAAATCACTAATGCAAAATAACACTATTAATGTAGTGGTAAGAACAAGCGATGGAATTGTTTTTCAGGAAGATGTTAAATCTCTCTCAGCAAAAAATAGAATAGGGAAGCTAGATGTCCTTCAAAACCACGCAAATTTTATCTCTCTAATTGATCAAACCATAGTTATGGAAACTCTAAAAGGGGACAGAAAAGAAATAGAAGTTAATAACGGAATTCTTAAAGTAAAAGAAAATAAAATTGAGGTTTTTCTTGGAGTTAAAAAATAAGGGTCGGGGTGGGCAGAATTGAACTGCCTGCTTCCGCGTCCCGAACGCGGCGGTCTACCGATGACCTACACCCCGTAGTATAATATTCTATCAAATGCTTGGAACTTTATATATTGTGGCTACTCCCATAGGAAACTTGAGTGATATAAGCTCAAGAGCTCTTGATGTTTTAAAGAAAGTTGATCTTATTATAGCCGAGGATACGAGGGTTATAAGTAAGCTTTTGATGCATTTTGAAATAGTTAAAGATGTTTTGAGCTATCATCAACAGAGCCCTGAAACAAAGAAGCTTGATATATTGCAGCATCTTTTGGAAGGGATTGATATAGCTCTTGTAACTGATGCTGGGACACCTGGTATTTCAGACCCAGGGAATGAACTGGTTAGTTTTTTATCTAGTGCAAACCCTGAAATTAAAGTTATACCCATTCCAGGCCCATCCAGTCTAACAGCTGCTTTATCAGTAAGTGGCTTCGATGTCTCAAAATTTTTGTTTGTAGGATTTTGGCCAAAGAAAAAATCAAATAAATTAATTGAAGAAATAAAAAATTTAAATTATCCAGTTGTCTTTTTTGATTCTCCTTACAGAATTTTGAAAACACTTGATTTATTAATTAACGGGCTAGGGGAGGAAAGACAAATTTTTGTTGCAAGGGAGCTTACTAAAATTTATGAAACTGTTTATAGGGGAAGTGTTAAAGAAGTGAAAGAAAAAATGTCTAGAGATACTATTAAAGGCGAGATTGCTTGTGTTTTAAAACCTTAGTTTTTTACACAAAAGGGAGTTAAATCTTCTTTTGTTAGAAGTCTTGACTTAGTACAGTTTGCAACCATTGCAATACTTGGCTGGTGAGAAAAACCAATATATTCTACAGTTTTTCCCTTTTCCTTGGCTTTTTTTATGGCTGGAAGAAGGTCAGTGTCTGAAGAAATCAAAATGATATCATCACATAAGTTTTCATAGGTTGCGACTAGAATATCGACTGCGATATTAACATCAACACCTTTTTCGTGGTATTTATTGTTTGATTTTAAAAGATATCCGAGTGAGTATTTAACGTTATGTTTTCTGAGATGTGCAAATAGCTTTTGTTGGTTTGCAAGCATAATATTTGATTTTTTAGTCCCATCTGTAGTTATTTTGCCAATGTAATATATTTTATCGACAATTTTTCTTTTCTTGGCAATATTTTCTGTTAATTTAGTGAAATCAAGGTCGAGAAGCCTGCCTAAGCCCAAATCCTTTAGCTTAAAATAGAAATTACTTCCATCTATCAAAATAAGGCACCGTTTTTGTTTCATATATCAGTATACAGCTAATTTTGAAGCAAAAAAAATCCCGCAAACGATTTGCATCCTTGCGGGAGAGTTTATGTAGCTATCATAGCAATTTTGCCACTTATTGTCAATGATTCGTTAGTGTCCCCGTTGAGAATTTTAGCATATTTTACAAATCGGTTGACGCTTTGAGCCAATTGTGTTGATGTGCTGTTTTAATTTTGTGACAGTTTGCACATCTGACCTCACATTTTTGTATTTCTTTTAGAATTCTGCTTGTAGAGCCCCAATACAACACGCTCGATACGTTGAATTCTTTCATTTTTTCATCTTTGTGGTCGAATTCTAATACCAACGGGTTAGTATTGCCGCAATCTTTGCAAGGGTGACCTAAGAAGTAATCTAATAAAAATTTAGCACGCTCTTTTTTGACTCTCTTGTTTCTTATGTGGGCCTTTTCAATATAGTAATTCTTATGAGACAGATAATGATTACGACGGTATTGAATCATACAGTCATTACAATAGGAGAACTTTATCTCTCTAGATTTATTTCGCCACTTGAAAAAATCTAAGGGGAAATTCCTCTTACATTTGAAGCATTGTTTCATTTATTCATATTAGTCATTGCTAATACGAAAAGTCAAGGTAGTTTAGGAAACCTAAGTGCTCCCAGAGGGAATTGAACCTCCATCGTACGCTTAGGACGCGTCTGCTCTGTCCGTTGAGCTATGGGAGCAATATCTTATTTTAACATAATCTAGTCTGTTGGGCTTGGAGATGGAGATTCAGTTGGAGTTGGCGATGATGTTGGGCTAGTGGTTGGCAGGGCCTCAGGAGTTTTAGGAAGGATTTCCAGATTTTTTGTGTCGCTGACCTGACTATAAATAATCTATCTGCTTTGTTATAGCTTCCTATTACCAGAATTCGCTTTCCTACTAGGTCTGCTAAATCAATAGCTTCGGGAACTTTCAGGGTTATAGCCTCAGATGCAGAAGTTGTAGTTAGGAAATACTTTGATGTGGCTTTACTGTACTGCAATGTTCCTGTAAAAGCAGTTTCTTTCCAGTCTGATGGACTGGGTGTTGAGCTTGGTGTTGGCTCTTTTGGTTTTTCTTCAAATTTAACTCCTAGCCCAAAGAAAGCACCTGCAATTACAAGGGCTATGAGAAGTGCGGTTAATGGGTGGAAGTGAAGTCTAAAGTCTACACCTTCATTGCCTATGACCTTTTTCCACCAAAGCTTTATATATTCAACTGGATTAGTTACTTTAAGGTCTACCAGTGGAGGAGTTTTAGTATTTTGCTCCTGAGCCATAACTTATCTTAGGCTTAGAGAATAGAGATTTGCAAGGTCTGTATTTGAACCCAAATTAGTAAGGATTATTAACCTTGAGGCGTTTAAATAAGAAAAAGCGTTGGGGTAGACGTATGAACCTGAATATATGGTTTGCTTGTTTGTTCCGTCATAGTCTTCAACTACAATCTTGTCCTTCATAGGCAGAAGTATATGCGCTGAAGTAGGGAACCATGAGGCTGGCTGACCTGGCTCTGCAACAACAAAATTCCTGTCTTCTTTTATATCATATACATACTTAAATCCTTTTTTAAGTATTCTTTCTTGGGTTTGTGTGGATGAGCCCGGCAGCTGTTTAATTAGGTTTGGAGGAATTGTAGCTTCATCTGAGGCCTCATAGAGAACTTTATTCTCATCAGGAGAAAAGACAATGTCCTTTCCCTTTACAATAAGTACGTCGTTTAGTGGTGATGGCAAACGCTCAACTTTAGCCCCTAGCTTTGTCTTTTCAAGTCCTGCCCAAGTATCTTGTATTCTCTTGGCTCCAGCAATGCCTAAATTGGTCAGGGCTGACTGAGTTGTAAAAGACCCTGTGTCGACTGTAAAGATTGATCCGTCTTTGGTTGTGACCATTAGGCTTCTTCCATCTGGGGAAAAGACCCACGAGGATCCATTAGGGTTTATATCTGTAATTCTTCTTGGGTCTCTTGAAAAACCAATTGGAAGATTTAAGGTCTCAGAAATCCAAATTCCAGTGTTGTTGTCATTTGGACTGCCAGTAACGCCGTATGCGATTCTTGTCGAGTCGGTTGAAACTACTGGATTTGTAACCCCAGAGAAAGTAATGGGAGAAAGGCTTCCGGCTGTTGGGAAAAGGAAAGCGTCTATTTGAGTTACTATCTCTTTTTCAACTGTGAGTTTTTTACTCCAAGGGATAAAGCCTTCTTTTTTGATTTGGACATCATAGACGCCTGGGGTTATGGTTACTGTTGCATTAGTTGCCGTTTTTAATTCCCCATCAACATAAATTTGAGCTCCAGTAGGCTCAGAGTTTGCAACCAAAAGTCCGTTGGGGGAAAACCTTAAAGTTTTAGTATTAAACTTGTAGCCGCGTGCCCAATATGAGGCAAAAACAGCTAAAACTCCGACTACGAAAACTCCCACTAGAAAGATTAGGATTCTGGCCTTTGCCATACTAGAATTATATCACCTTCAAACTTCAGCCTCAAAATAGATTTCCATCTTCACACTCAAATACTCCCCAGACTGCCATAAATGATCCATCAAATTTTTACTAGTCTGTAAGGAATTCTTCAGTAGTCATTAACTTTCCATATCGTTTGACCTCTTCTAAATTAACTCTACTAATTACAAAGTCAACTTTGCCTCTGGTCATAAATAACTCTAAACCTCTCTTCTTTCTCCATTTTTCTGCAGCTTCTGTAACTAAACTGATTGTTGCCAACATAATAAACTTACCATTTTGGGTTACATAAATGGGTCTGTATTTAACTCCTTCTCCTGTTAGTCCTCCATGAACCATTTCGGCATAAGTTGTTTCTTGTCCCTTAAAGACAGGTTTAAAACTACGCCACTCATTAACCCAACCTGTATTTATTTGTCTTCTGTGTTCTTTCATTTCTTCCGCCCATTGATCTAAAATTTCATCCATTTCCGGTGTTATTTCCCATTCTTTGCCTGGATCGGGGAATGGAAGTTCTTTCAATCTTTCTATTACACTTTTTTCTTTATCTGACATTTTTGAAATTGTATCATTGAAGGTAAAAAGTTTGTAGTATAATTAGCTCCATGTTTAAAAGAAAACACATCGCAATTGACCTCGGAACGGCGAATACCCTGGTTTGGCTCCAAGGAGTAGGCATTGTTACAAACGAACCAACTGTCGTTGCAGTTTCTTCTGAAGACAATAAAGTTGTAGCAGTCGGAGAAGATGCAAAGCGAATGCTTGGAAGGACGCCCGAGAGTCTTATTGCCATGAGGCCAATGAGAGACGGAGTGATTGCCGACTACCAAGTAACTCGGGCTATGCTTTCCTATTTTATAAATAAAGTTCTAGGTAAGTTCCAACTTTTTAAGCCCGAGGTCATGGTTTGCGTCCCTGCGGGGTGCACACAGGTTGAGCGTAGAGCGGCACTTGATGCAACCCTCGAGGCTGGTGCAGGACACGCTTACTTGATTGACGAACCATTGGCTGCTGCAATTGGCGCAAATATTCCAGTTTCGGCGCCATCCGGGCACATGATAGTAGACATTGGCGGTGGTTCAACTGAAGCTGCCGTACTCTCGCTTGGTGGGGTTGTAAACCATAAATCAGTAAGGGTCGCAGGAAACAAGGTTGACGAGTCAATCCAGGCATATTTGAAGAAGAAACACAACCTAATAGTAGGAGATCAAACTGCCGAAGAGATTAAAATTAAGATTGGATCAGCGACTCCTTTGGCTAAAGAAGAAAAAATTGAAATATCCGGCCGTGACTTAGTTTTTGGGCTTCCAAGAAGTGTAGTTATTTCTTCAACTGACATAACTGAGGCTATGCACCAAGTTCTCCTGCAGATAATAGGAGCCGTAAAGGGTGTTTTGGAGGATACTCCACCTGAGCTTGCAGCCGATATTATAGACAAGGGGATAGTCATGAGTGGGGGAACATCAACCCTTAGAAACTTTGATAAATTAGTAACTATTGAAACGGGGGTTCCTGCACACGTTGCAGATGAAGCTCTCTTTTGTGTGGTCAGAGGAACCGGCTTGGTTCTTGAGAATATTGAATTGTGGAAGAGATCCATCACAACAAAAAGATAAGAGTACTTAAGGCTTCGCCAAAAGCAAAGCTTGGTCGGTTAGTAACCTATAAAAGTTAAAGAAACAAGGCATAAAATGGTGGGCAGTTTGTGGGTATAAATTTAAAATTGAACCTAAAAATTGTATACAAGATGTTAACAATGAATTAGTATTTGAGATGTATATTTTTGGATTAAAATCTTATAGTATAAACACCATCAATTCCGAAATCTGGAAAACATGCACACTTTGACAAAAGCGAGAGAAAAGTAGAGAATTAAGTTATAAGATCATGCCTAAACTAACTAAATTGCCCCGAAAACGCGTGAAAATCCTTGATGTCTATGTCGATAGCACTTCAATGGAAGCACTGCTAAAGGTTATAGGACAAAAATTGGGTTCTGGGCACAAATTTTACATAGTTACACCCAATCCAGAGATCATTCTTGAGGCTTGTAAGGATAAGTTGCTTGCTAAAATAATAAATGAAGCAGATATAAGCCTTCCTGATGGAATTGGCCTTAAGCTAGCTTCCCCAGACTTAAATATAGTCCATGGTAGAAAGTTGTTCCTGGAGCTCTGCAACCTTGCTCAGGACAAAGAACTTAAAGTTTTCCTACTTGGAGGCGGGCTTAGGCCGGGCACTGCGGGAGCCGCAGCAAGTAAACTAAAGAAAGTATTTCCCAGTTTGAAGATTGAGCATGCTGATGGACCAAAATTAAATAAAAATGGGCAACCTGATACAGAATTAGATAGTAAGGTTAATAACGATATAGTTAAAAAGATAAATTCATTTAACCCAGACCTGGTTTTTGTCGGCTTTGGAGTCTCAAAGCAGGAAAAATGGATTTACAGAAACAAATCAAAGCTAAACGTTAAAGGACTAATGGTTGTTGGAGGAGTTTTTGATGTTTTGGCAGGAAATATAGAAGCTCCGCCTGCTTTTATGGAAAAGTTAGAGCTAGAGTGGTTATGGAGGCTTTTTGTTGAACCAAAACGACTAGTAAGGATCATTAAAGCAGTAATAGTGTTCCCACTCAGACTAATTCTGAGTTAGTTTTCTGAAGGTTTAGGCTCCTTGGCTATGTTTATCAGTGTTTGAGCCATATCTAATCCTTTTAATTTTTTAATTTTAGTGTCTGCGTCTGGCTCTTTACCATCAATACCAGATTCGTTGACTAGAAGTAACCAAATTTTATGTGCCCTTTCTGTTAGTTCAACTTCTCGCTCTCTGAGCTCAATATTTTTTGTATCTTTTCTAAAAAGACCACCTAAAAAGTCCATTGATAATTATACAACTAATTTTTAAGTTTTCGGCTATAAATGTTGCTTGACAAATGTATATTACAGTAATATACTAAAACGTGTTAAAGGTAAAATTGCCAAAGCCAATTGCTTTTGAATGGGATAAATGGAATATAGACAAGAATTGGAGGAAGCATAAAGTTAGTCAAAAGGAATGTGAGGAAATATTTTTTAACAAGTTACTTAAAATATTTCCAGATGAAAAACATTCCAAGAGTGAGGCTAGATTTTTAGCGTTAGGCAGGACCAAAAAAGAAAGGAAATTGACAATAATATTTACAATTAGGGAGTCTAAAATAAGGACTATATCAGCCAGGGACCAAAATAAAAAGGAAAAAGAAAAATATGAAAAAAGCAAGTAAAAAATTGATAAAACAGATTCCAAAATTCAAAAACGAAGATGCGGAGAGAAAATTTTGGGATATTCATGATGCAATTGATTATTTTGATATGGATAACCCAATTGAGCTAGATTTATCTGAACTTAAACCTACTACAGAATCAATTTCTTTGAGATTACCATCATTTCTATTGGGTAGGATTAAGGAGATTGCTAACTCAAAAGATGTGCCGTATCAATCTTTAATGAAAGTCTTTCTTTCAGAAAAGGTTAACGAAGAACTAGGTGCGACGAGATAATATTTCGCCTAATTCGTTTCTTGCTCTATATAACTTACCCTCAACTGCACGCTCAGAAGTACCTACTATTTTTGCAATTTGCTCATATGTTAAATTTTTCCAATATCTGAGGTACACAAGTTGTCTATATCTGAATGGAAGTAAGTTAATACAGTCTCTGACTGAGGCTCTAAGCTCGTTAAGTGCAAGTTTTTCTTCGTAAGTAGGATCATGGGAAGGCTCAGTTATGCCCTCAATAATTGGAACTACTATTCCTGAGCGTTCGTTTATTTGAGATCTATAATAGTCAGCGATTTTATTTAAGGCAATTCTGCAAATCCAGGTAAAGAAGCTGCTTTTGTGCCTGAAAGCTTTATAACCCTTAAAAGAAGCTTCAATTGTTCTACTGAAAACCTCATCAACTAATTCTTTGTCACCACCGGTTCTTTTGACTATGAATTTAGTTAAAGGGAGAGCAAACTCCTTGTATAAAACCTCAAATGTATTTCTGTATGGGTTTTGGGTCACTTCTGTGACTAATAGTATAACACCAAATTGGCTGGCGTGTTATAATTTCCAGCTTATGTTTAAACAAGAGGGAATAGTCAATTATTATAGTGAAACGAGTGATGCCTATTTAAGGTGGGGAGGTGGAGGTGGGGCCATTCATTTTGGTTTTCATCCCAATCCCAGTGAGCCGCTTGATCATTTAGATTCTCTAGAAAGACTGACCGACGAGATACTTCGGTTTGCTGGAGTTGATCCGAAGGATACTGTTTTGGATTCAGGATGTGGTATGGGCGCTGTTTCTATTAAGCTAGCTTCAAAATGTAGATATGTAGTTGGTATAAATATATCTCCTGGACAAATTGTTGAAGCTACAAAAAAAGTAAGAGAGAAAAAACTTGAAGATAAGGTCTTTATTTTGCAACAAGACTATTCAAATATGGAGGATATAGAAAACGAGTTGTTTGATTTAGGTCTTATGGTTGAAAGTTTGTTTCATTCAAACGATAAACAGGCTGTATCATTAGCACACCACCGGGTTTTAAAAAATAATGGCAAGTTTGTAGTAGCAGATTATTTTATAAAAAGAGAGATGTCTGGCGGAGAAACTGATCTTCTACGGGTATTTGAAGAGGGATGGGTGGGAAAGTTGGTTAGTGTAGATAATATTAGAAATATTTTGGCAGAGACTGGGTTTTCTAATGCCGAGATTTTGGAGCTTTCTGAAAATATGCTTCCATCTATAAAAATAGCGTCTGAAAGCGCCCTAGGACATAATACAGATATCGAAGTCTCAGATATTAGAAAAAGGCATAGAGAAGCAACTGTTGCCTTTTATAAATTAATAGAATCTGGAGCCCTAGGTTATTTTTTCATTAAGGCGACTAAATGATATAATCTATTTCTAATGCAAAAGAACATAACTCTTCCCAAAGACACAGTTACCCCCAATCACGTTGCGATGATTCTCGACGGAAACAGAAGATGGGCAAGGGCTCGGGGATATGAACCATGGAGGGGGCACTTTTTTGGTTATAAAGCAGTAAATGAGTTAGCAAAAGCCGCCAGGAGTTTTGGGATTCACACTTTTACGGTTTGGGCATTTTCAACAGAAAATTGGGAAAGGCCACAAAAAGAAATTAACGCCATTATGGATCTTTTTAGGAAAGCTCTTAAGGAAAAAGAAAAGGAATTTCATAAAGACAAAGTGGCACTGGTTCACTTAGGAAGAAAAGACAGGTTACCAGCAGACATAAAAGAAAGTCTGGCAAGAATCGAGGCTGAAACTGCTAAGTATGCAAACCATAATGTTTTTAATCTTGCTGTTGATTATGGAGGAAAGGATGAAATTATTAGGGCTGTCAGAAATATAGTTAAAGACAAAGTTCCAATTGAAAAGATTGATGAAAAACTTTTTGAGAAATATTTAGATACTAAAGACCAGCCATATCCATATGTTGATTTGTTTATAAGGACATCAGGTGAGCAGAGGACAAGTGGCCTTATGCCTTGGCAGATGGAATATGCAGAATACTATTGGGAAAGGGACCATCTTCCTGACTTTACACCTGAAAAATTAAGGGATGCCATACTCGACTATTCAAGGCGCAGGCGTAGGTTTGGAGGCAACGATGCCCTTGAGCACTTTAATTTTAAGCCAGAAGTCGCAGCAAAGTTTGAGCTTGCTTGGTGGAGACTGTCTAATATTCCCGAAGGGATGAGGTTTCGCGACTATGCAGTTAAGCACTTGAAAGAACAATTCGGTTTGTCCAAAAAATTAGCAAAAGAAGCTGCAATTTACTTAGCCGAGGCACTTATTGAGGAAAAGAAAAGCAAGTGGGACAAGGCAAAAGGAAAGCTTAAAAGCTTTTATAAACTTATTAAAAATGAGCTCAAACTCGCTTTTGAGCCAGAGGTTGTAGCTTCACTTGAGGTTAGACTCAGGCAGGAATTAGGCAGGGATGAGGCAGAAGGAACAGCTAGAGAGCTTTTGGGAGAAGTTTATAGAATTTCACTTTTTCAGGCTGCAAAAGCAGCCCACTTGAGAGTTCTCGCATCTGTTGAGGCCAAGCTTGGTAACTGGGAGAAGGCTGAAGATTATCTTCAAAAGTACTACAGAGCCCTCAAAGATAGAATAGCCTGAAAGACTTTAACTTATATGGTTTTTAGTCATTCAATACGAAAACCACTTAGAATGTTGTAATAAATGACTATTGACACCCCTGATAGCGTTTGTTATTTTGTGATTAACTAAGTCAGGTCTTAGGCAGAGAACTACAATAATATGGATCAAACTAAAAAGAAGAGAGTCAGATTCGACGATTTACCAGACCTTTTAACCGTACGCGAGGTTGCAGAGCTCCTTAGAGTCTCGCCACTGACCATTAAAAGGTGGGGCAAGAGAGGAAAGTTAAACCCAATTAGAATAAATTCTAGAGGCGATCGTAGATATAAAAAGGAAGCTGTTCTTTGGCTTCTAGGGATGCAGGTAAAAGAAGAGTAGTTGATTTCTCTCCAAAATAGTATAATTACGGTATGCGGAAGCTTACTGCTCTGATGGTTTTTTTTGTCTCTCTGATACTTAGTTTTTTGGTTACCTCAAGCGTCATTTTGGCTCAAGGAATACCAACTCCAGCTCAATCCGAACCTGAAAAGGTACTTGAGAGCCAGAAATTGGGTGAAGTTTGGGCAAATCCGGTAAAGTATGCGATTAGAAACGCAATTGAGGTAGGAGTTCCCACTAATACAATTGTCTTACTCCTACTTTTACCCATTGTTGCCTTTATCATCGCTGCCTCACGCCATTTAATAGGCCTTCGTGGGTTTGGAATATTTCTACCTGCTGCCTTATCTGTTGTTTTTGTGGCTACAGGGCCAGTTGTAGGCATAGGCCTATTCTTAGGCATAGTTTTACTTTCTGTCGCGACTAGGTTTAGCCTTAATAAACTCCAGCTCAGGCTTCAGTATCTTCCTCGCATGGCTTTTATCTTGTGGGTAGTTGCAGTTGGAGTCTTGGGAATTCTTTTTGCGGCACCTGTTATAAGAAGGCCTGAAATAACCTCTGTTTCTATTTTCCCGGTACTTATCTTGGTTCTTTTGGCCGAGGACTTTACCAGGGTCCAAATCGGTAAAAGCATAAAAATTGCACTTAACCTGACTGTAGAAACTTTGATTTTAGCCTTGATTTCATATTTCTTCTTAACCCTTAAGCCGCTTCAGAATTATGCTCTACTAAATCCAGAAATTACTCTAATTGCAGTTGCTATTGCCGACGTATTCTTAGGTAGGTTTATAGGTCTAAGGCTTTTGGAATACTTTCGATTCAGAAAACTAATTAATTCATAATGAAAATAGCTTCAATTTTAGGATTAAACGCTAGGAGTCGTCTCTATCTTAGCCACAATAGCGTGAAGTCAAGAAAAATTGCTGACTCAAAGCTCATGACTAAGAGGGTTTTAAAAAAAGCAGGAATTCCTATACCTCAGATATACGCAAAATTCAAGAATCCGGAAGATGTTTCAAGTTTTGACTGGAGCAAGTTGCCTGGGGCCTTTGCACTTAAGCCTTCAAGGGGTTTGGGTGGAGAGGGAATAATAGTTGTCAAGAAGAAACTGGTGGACGGAAGCTGGTTCACAACCCAACGCACAAGGGTAAGTGTTGATGATCTTAAGCTTCAAGTTTTTGACATTCTTGAAGGTGCCTATTCTCTGGGAAACTTTCCTGATGTTGCCTATATTGAAGAGTTTATAGGCAGGCACAAATCTTTTAAGAAATATGCCTACAGAGGCACGCCCGATATTAGGGTAATTGTATTTAACAAAGTACCAGTTATGGCTATGCTAAGGCTTCCAACTAAAGAGTCTGGGGGAAGAGCCAATATTCACCAAGGTGCAATTGCGGTAGGCATAGATATTGCTAGCGGAATTACTACTCATGCGGTCTGGCATGGCCAGGAAATCCACTATAAGCCAGACACTAATCGCAAGCTCCACGGGATCAAAATTCCTACATGGACTAAGGTCTTAGAGACTGCAGTTTCCTGCCAGATTGCAACGGGGCTTGAGTATGTAGGAGTTGACATTGTTTTGCACCCTGAAAAGGGCCCCATGATTCTTGAAATTAATGCAAGGCCCGGTCTTCAGATACAGCTCGCCAATAAGGCTGGGCTTAAAAAGAGGCTAGAGCGGGTAGAAGATCTTCAAGTAAGGGATGCCGAGCACGGGGTTAAGATTGCAAAAGCACTCTTTGCTGAGCGTTTTGCAGATAGAGTTATGGCTGAGGAGGGAATAAAGACAATTGGAGTTTGGGAGGATGTAAAAGTGGTTGGGGCTGACAAAAAGAAGCACTTAGTCAAGGCAAAGATTGATACTGGGGCCTGGAAAAGCTCAATTGACAAGGATTTAGCCAAGAAGCTTGGAATCTCAAGCGGCAGCAATGTTCTTTGGACTAAAACTTATAAGAGCTCGCTAGGAAAAGAAGTCAGGAAGGTTGTGAGCCTTACTTTTTACTTGGCTGGAACCAGGATTGCAACAATTGCCAATACTGCTACTAGAAGCCACCTTCGAACACCACTTATAATAGGCCGCAAGGATTTAAAAGGGTTTTTGGTCAAAGCCGATAAGGAAGTTAAATGAAAAAGATATTAATATTTGTAGATAAGATAGGTCCCAAGAAAGAGCTCTTTGCAGAAGAGATTGCAAAGAAGTTAGGAAAAGGCAAGCAATTGGTTTTGGCCAGATTTACCGATCTTTACTTTGATATCGACCCTAAAAATATATCAATTGAAGTTGGCAAAATTCCCATCACTGACTTTAGTTTGGTCTACTTTAGAAGGGCTGGAGACAAGTTTTCTGTGGCTTCTGCAACCTTAGCTCTCTGCTTAGCCCAAAAAGGTATTAAATTTGTAGATAGCGTTTGGGGGGAGATTGGCCCTTTGGGCAGTAAATTTACATCTCTAGTTAAACTTGCGATAGCTGGGCTTCCTATATTTCATACAATTTTTGTCCAACAGTCAAGAATAGAAGATTTCAAAGCTAAAATTGTAAAAAATCTTGGCTTTCCGCTTGTTGCCAAGGAAGTTTCAACCCAAAGAGGAAAAGGGGTACATAAAATTGAATCAAAGGAAGACTTTGACAAGCTTCCAGCTATAGATAGCGAGGGGCGCACTAATCAGTTCTTGTTCCAAAAGTTTACTGAAATCAAAGAAGAATACAGACTTTTAGTTTTAAGAGACAGAGTACGGGTTTGGGAGAAAAAAATTGTCACCGACCCAAATGAGTTTAGGCACAACATAGCCCTTGGGGCTACTGAAGAGTTCCTGGACATAAAAGACATTCCAGAAGAATTTGAAAAAATTGCAGTTAAGGCAGCTCGTGCTCTTAAGCTTGAAGTTGCTGGAGTCGATATTGCAGTTGAAGCTAAAACTGGCAAGCTTTTTTTGATTGAGGTTAATAGGGGTCCTGGAATTACATATGATATGGACGTTTCACCGGAACTCCATGAAATTGCTGCATTTTTAGACAGGGAATCAGACTAAATGGCAAAATTTGCAGTCGGCATGACCTTCTCCAAGGAATTTAGCGGAAATAACCCCTTAGGACATATTGGCACTAAAAAAGCGGTTTATATAAGGTTTCTCGAGCTTTGTGTTGAGGCTGGTTGGGATACATATGTTCTTACAAAGAAAACCTATAAAGGAAATGGGATTTTTGAAGGAGTTTGGAAATTTAGTGATGAAAAGTTTACGCCAATTACAGAGCCAGTAAAGATTAATTTAGTCTATGACAGGAGTGCCGGAGTTTCATTTCCGCCTGATGGCGATAAAAGCATAATTTTTGTAAATAGGCGAGACTTTAAAGTCCTTTGCTGGGACAAATGGAAGGCGTACGCCGAGATTGGGGAGTATATGCCCAAGACTGAGACTGTTAAATCAAAAGAAGAGCTGCCGGAAGTACTTTCGAGGCTAAAAACAGATACAGTAGTTTTAAAGCCTTACAATGGACTCAAGGGAATCGGTGTCTATATTGGCCCAAAGGATGGGGCAGAGAGCTTTGAAATGAATAAAAAATACAAACTATATATTGCCCAGGAATTTGTTGACACTTCGGGAGGAATTGCAGGAATTACAACAGGACTTCATGATTTAAGACTAGCAATAGTAAATACAAAGGTAGTTTGGTCCCATGTTAGGGTGCCACCCGAAGGGAGCTTAAAGGCAAATGCAGCTGCTGGAGGGATATTAACAGAAGTAAGTCTAGAAAAAATTCCTGAAAATGTTTTAAAAATTGCAGAAAAGATAGCAAAAGAATTTTCCCAAAAATATGATAACCCAACATACAGCTTGGACTTTGGAATTGATAAAAGTGGCAAGCCTTATATCTTTGAGATTAACGATCAAATAGGGTTTCCAAAGTGGGAAATGAAAAATAGAGATAGTTTTTTAAAAGAGTTGGTTGTTAATTTCAAAAATAAGCTCAAAAGTCCTGTCGGAGATTTACTTGACCTTGGAGGTAGTCTAAAAACAAATAAACCGCCACTAACAAACGAAGAATTGGACGATGTAGTCGCCCAGGCGGTTATCGACGATTTCAATGAAGCTTAATTTTTTGACAAAAAACTAACTACTTTAATAAGAAGGTTTGAAAGAAGGCTTAAGATTTCTTGATTTTCTTTTGTTCCTGGGATTCTTCCATCTTTTCTAATTTCAACTTCCAGACTTGGGATGTTTGTTCTACCTAAATCTTCACTGATTGTAAGTTGATCATTGTCTTTAAAGTTTTTTAACAAAAACCCTGAAAGCGAGCTTGTAAATAGTTTTTTAAAATTTTTGTTTGGGTAAACCTCAATCAAGTTGTCTGAATCTTTTTTCCCATGAATATCAAAAACTGCTTTTATGTCATTATCTTTAATTAGTTGCTTCACTTTAAGGCGAAAAGGGGATTGTGAATACCAATTTGGATCTAGCTGAATTTCTTCAGAGATAATGGCCCAAGATTTGGTTTTCGAGGCTAGTTTTTCAACTAACTTACCAGTATATAAGTCGCTTGACTTCAGATTTCCACCGCGTAGTTGAGGGTAGTTATGACCAGCAACCAGAAGAACAAGAACTTTGCCTCTGATTATTTTATAACCAGTATTCACAAAATAAGTTTACCATATTTGAATATTGACAATCAGTACATTTTAACTATAATAGCTATTATGAACATAAAAAGAGTTTCGTCTACTGATCTGAAGACTAATACTGCTGAGATTTTGAATATGGTTGCATATGGGGGAATGGAAGCAATAGTCGAAAGACATGGTGAGGAATTGGTAAAAATAATTCCTATTACCATATCAAGCACAAAAAAAGATTACAAAAGCCTAATAAATAAATATTTTGGGTCTTCCCCTGACTTTCCAGAAGTTTATAAAAAAAGAGTAAATTCCAGTCGTAAGGTAGATTGGTGATATGAAAAAATACCTACTAGATACGAATGTAATAGTTGATTTACTGCGGGGAAAATCTTCAATCGATGACTATATATTGGAAAAAGGTGCAGCCATAAGTGTAATTACTCTTTCTGAGCTATATTACGGTGCCAACAAAAGCAACAATCTTGAAAAACATCTGAATCAAATAGAGAATATAACTTCTGATTTTGACCTTGACCTAGTAGATTTTGACAAGAAGGCAAGCAATATCTATGGTAAAATTAAATCTGATTTGGAAAAGAAAGGCCAAAGATTAGAAGATATAGATTTATTTATAGCTTCAACAGCAATCTCGGAAGGTTTTACCCTGGTAACAAACAATATAAAACATTTCAAAAGAATTAAAAATTGTACTTTAATTACTCCAACATCGTAGTAAAATTTGGCGAATCTGGTACAATATTTACAAATGGTGACAGAAGCACTTTATTGTCCTTACAATCTTTTAAGGGAATGTTCAGATTGCCCTGGTAGTCTCGCGATAAATGACAAACTTACCGATGTGTTTGGGAAAGGCTGGCCCGGCAAAGTTTATGAAGGAAGGGGAGTGTCGCCGGAATCAAGAGAAATAGAACAGCGAGCCAAAGAAGCAATTGGCGAGTTTGGATTAATTTGTGGTCTCGAAGAATAAAAATGCGCCCTTTTTAAGAGCGCATTTTCTTCATTAAAGCAAATAAATTTACTTAAGCTCTACTGTTGCTCCTGCTGTTTTGAGTTTTTCCTCTGCGGACTTTGAGTCCTCAGGTTTTGCGTCCTTCAAAACTTCTGCTGGTAAGGTTTCAGTCATTCCTTTTGCTTCCTGAAGACCCAAATTTGGGTTAATCTCACGAAGTGCTTTAATGACTGCAATCTTGTTGTCTCCAGCTGCTGTCATGACTACGGTTTTAATTCCACCATCATCTGCTGCTGCGGCTACTTCTCCCGCTGCGGGAGCTGCTGCTGCGGCTGCCATTGGCATTGCCGAGACTCCAAGTTTCTCTTGCAAAGCTGTAACTAGTTCAGATAAATCCAAAACAGAAAGCTTTGAAATTTCCTCTACTAATTCTTCAACTTTTTTATTTAACTTTTTTTCATCAGCCATTTATAATCACCCCGCTTTCGACTTTAGAACATATAATAGTTTCTGTATATTTCCCTGTAATGTAAATACAAGGCCATATTGTGGAGCCATTAAGGACCCTAATACTTGACTCAAAAGAATGTCGCGCCCAGGAAGCTTTGAAAGAGCTACTAGTGACTCTTGATCCTGGAATGATCCATCTACAATTCCGACTTTCATTTGTGGAACTTCAAATTCTTTTGCAAATTTGCCAATGACTTGGATTGGGGTGAGTGAGTCTTCAAGTGCTATAACTAGTGCAGTTTGTCCTGTAAGAATTGATCCTTCAATTACTTTAGTATCAATCTTAGCAGCCTCAGCAGCCTTCTTAAGAAGTGTGTTTTTAACAACAACAAGGTTAGATCCAACCTCTTTAAGCCTTCTTTTAAGCTCTTGTTGGGTTTTAACACCCATTCCAGCAAAGTTAACAAGAACTAATCCCTTAGCTTCTTTTAGATCTTTAGAAAGATTCTCAACTAATGTTATTTTTTCAGATTTTTTAATCATTTAAGTCTTTTAAAAACAAAAAACACGCCGAAGCGTGCATTATTTGCCTCGGTAGGGCTTATTTATCTGCCTACTGTCTTCGGTGAACTATTATATAACGAAGCCTGTGATGAAAGCAATATTATTATTTTCTTTCTCTTTGGAAAACCGTTCTTTGGTTTATGAAAATGTCCAGTGCTGCCCTTGCGGCTCGGCCTTCACCGTTATCAATTGCCGATGCCATAGTTCGCATGAGCCTAACTGTTTCCATGGTTTCAGGAGTAACCGGTTTTTTGACCTGATAATTCCAAAAACCATGCATTTGGTCTCTATCTGGAATAAAATATCTTCTAGTCATCTTAACTTAGTGCAATTTTCACACTCGGACTCATGGACGACTTTATAAAAACCCTGACTATTTGCAGCTTACCTATACCTTTTAGAATTGCTTCTAGGTTTTCTTCAAGTTCGCTGTCTTTTTGGCTTACTTTTCCAAAAGTTGTGTGAATTAAAGGAGCAATTTTTTCAGTTTTTAGATTTAAAGTATTAGCTGAGAATTTATCTGCATCTTTTTCTGACTTTATGAGTGTCCCTGTTTTAGGGTTAGGCATGAGGCCACGGGGACCTAGTATCTTTGCAAAAGCGACAAGCTTTGGCATGAAGTCAGCTGTTGCCAAAAGAACATCAAAATCAACCTTACCGGCTTGTAATTTTTTAATTGTTTCATCAGATGCAACCTCAATCTTTTTAGCCTTGCCTCCTCTATAGGGAAGTGTAACGTTTGCAGAAACTCCAATCTTTTTAACAATAAGGTGCGCCTCCATTGTTCCATCAAAGGCTGAATATGAAGAATCTTTTACAAGCTTAATGGCATCAGAAATTTTGTAAGATTTATTTCTGTCAATTTTAGCTTTGGCTTCAATATATTTCTTGCCTCTAACTTTTTCTACAATCTCTCTTTTTTTAACTTCTTTTTTGCCTTCTTCTACGGCTTCAGGCTGTTCTTCGATCTTTTTTACTTTCATTCTACTTTTACCCCCATACTTCTTGCCGTTCCTTCTACAATTTTCATTGCAGCTGCAACATCATCAGTATTAAGGTCTTTCATTTTTTCATTTGCGATTTCTTCAACCTGGGCTTTAGTTATAGTTCCAGCCATTTCCCTAGGGGTTTTGCCTGATCCCTTTTCAATCCCAATCTTCTTTTTTATAAGGGATGATACTGGGGCGAGCTTGGTTATAAAGTCGAAAGAACGGTCTTCATAGATAGTAATGACAGCTGGAACGATATTGCCACGCATGTCGCGGGTAACGTCATTGTATTGCTTTACGAATTCCATGATGGCAACTCCGTGTTGTCCTAAGGCTGTACCAACAGGAGGTGCAGGTGTTGCTTCACCCGCAGGAAGATTAATCTTAATAACTACTTTTACTTTTTTCGCCATTTTAGCTCCCTCAAAATCAAAGTTCTAAAACTTGACGAGGTAAAGCGTATTCTATACTATAAATGGTTATAATATCAACACAGAGTTAAAGTAGGTGATAATTATGGCGAAAATAACAAGAGAATCCGAGGCAGGTCTTGAGTCGATTCAAGAAAAAATTTCTAATATGCAGGAAAATCTGATTGTGCGTCTAAGACAAAATGATGTTTCAGTAGAGGAATTTACAACAGAAATGGATGACCTTACTCAGCACTCAGAATCTATTAGTAGATTGAACAGGTTTCAGTAGATTAGGCGTATTTGAATGTAAACCCTTTTCTCATTATCAACCCAGAAGCCTTGTCGGGTCTATAGCCATCCGTAGGTATAAATTTCAGACCTAATGGTTTCGTTAAACCTTTATTGTCAACTGCGATCCTGCGGCCTTCAAATTCTGGGGTGACATCATCTATTTTTGGGTCTTTTAATTTCCCTTCTTCTATCATCGCTTTAACTTTATCAATCTTTCCGTGGACAGTAATTTCAGCATCAACATCAGGATTGTTGGTTCCAAAGTCTAAATCCCAGATAGATCCAAATGTTTCACCTAATGATTGAGATATTTCGTTCAAGGTTCCTGATTTAAAGAAAAATTCACTCGACCCTTTTTCTTTGAAATTTACTTGATCGTATGCCATATAGTGGCTTTCACTTAGTTTTACAATCCCAACTGAATGGAAATCCCATCCAAAAGGAATTTCTGTCTTAAACTTAATTTGTTCGTCAGAGCTATGCCTATCTGGCTGCAAAGTATAAACTATTCCGGGAATACCTTGCTTTACTAGAGCGACTAGCACTTTGGAGTTTACCGTTCTACACATTTCAGGCAGACGCTCGCCACCGGAAACTCTTGCCCCTTCTTCATTAATGAATGCTTTAAGTTGCTCTTCTGTCCATTCATGGCTTTGAGGCCTTTGTGTTTGTCCTGCTGGAGAATCTTCTTGACCTTCTGTCATTTTTAAACCTTTTGTACCTGTAGGAAGTCCAGCTCAACTGGTGTTTCTCTTCCAAAAATGGAAATTAATACTTTTACTTTTCCTTTTTCATCATCCATTGAGTTAACAGTTCCCAAAAATCCTGTAAAAGGTCCATCCATGACTTTAATGGCCTCCCCAAGTGAAAGCTTTGTTTTGTATCTTGGAGCGGGGGATGCTACGAACTTTTGAATATTTGCAACTTCCATATCAGAAAGTGCAGTTGGCTTATCGGCTGATCCTACAAATCCTGTTATTCCCGGGGTAGTCCTTACCCCGAGCCAAGAAACGTCATCAACAATCATTTTAACAAGTAAGTATCCCGGGAAGATTTTTTCCTTAACAGTAGCTTTCTTTCCACCTCTAATTATTACTTTGTCTTGAGTGGGGATTAAAAGCTCAAAAACTTTATCAGTCAAGTTCATAGTTTCAACTCTTTGTCTTAGGTTTTCTGAAACCCGAGCTTCATGTCCTGATTGGGTGTGGACTACATACCAGTGAGCCTTAGGACTTTCTGTTTTTGAAATGACAATATGCCCCGGTATCTTTTTTGATCCGGTTCCTCTTTCTTTAACTCCTGCAAGCTCGTCCATATTATTTAAGTATTAATGAGAGAAGTTTTGTGTATCCCAGGTCAGCTGCTCCTACAAAAACCCCAACAATTAGTGATGACAAAAGAACAATCATTGTAAGCTTTACAACTGTTTGTGCTTTTGGCCAGGTAATCTGCTTTAGCTCGCTTGCTACACCAGTGAAATACTCTAAAACAACTCTCACGCATGAATTTTAACAGAAATTGTGGCAAGTGGCAATAATAGACTTATATAGGTATAATTAAGCTATGAGTAATGATGTAACCAGTATAAAAAGCACTCTTGATAATAATATGGAAAGTCTAAAGGGAGATTATGGAGTAAAAGAGATTGGCTTATTCGGTTCATTTGTAAGGGGTGACAATAGTGAATCTAGCGATATAGATTTGCTTGTAGAATTTTCTAGACCAGTCGGATTTTTTAAATTTATAGAGCTTGAGGAATATTTAGGTAGTTTACTCGGAAAAAAAGTTGATTTGGTCACTAAGGACGCCCTCAAGTCTGCCATAAAAGCAGATATATTAAAGGAGGTTTTATATGTCTAAGCGGCTTCCAAAGCTATATTTGGAAGATATTGTTAACTCTATCGATAATATTGAAAAATATATTGAAAAGCTATTACTTGAAGATCTTGAGAAAGATCAGAAAACATTTGACGCAGTAGTCAGAAATATAGAAATAATTGGTGAGGCTGCAAAAAATCTTCCAGAAGAATACAAAGAAAAAAATAGCGAGATTCCCTGGAATGAGATTGTTGCCATGAGAAATAAAGTAATACACGAATATTTTGGTGTAAGCATGAGTGTTCTTTGGCAGACGATTAAAGTAGATCTACCCAAATTAAAAAAACAAATAGAGAAACTGCTCAAGCTTCAATGAAGTTACCAGATTTTTTATATGAGAAAAAACTTTGGAAAAAAGGCTACAAATTTATTGCTGGTGTTGATGAAGTGGGAAGGGGAAGTCTTGCAGGTCCGGTTGTTGCTGGTGCAGTTGTTTTTGATAGAAATCTAATAAAAATTAAGCACAATGGCGTTATTATTAATGACTCTAAAAAACTGTCAGCCAAGCAAAGAGAAAGAGCTACCGCATGGATAAAGGAGAATGCTCTTAGTTGGGCAGTTGGGGAGGCGAGTGTTTCTAAAATTAACAAATTAGGAATAGTTAAGGCTACTCAAATCGCTTTTAGAATGGCAATTAAAAAAGCCCAATTAAAACAAAAAATTGATTACCTGTTAATAGATGCTTTCTATGCGCCTTATGTAGTAGGGCTTAGAAAGAAAAAACAAATGCCTATTGTTAAAGGGGACACTAAATCAATCTCAATTGAAGCAGCCTCAATAATTGCAAAAGTTTATAGAGACAAACTAATGACTGAGCTAAGCAAACAACCTAAGCATAAAAAATATGAGTGGAATAAAAACAAAGGCTATGGAACATTAGATCACAGAAACGTTATTAAGAAGTATGGAGCGACAAATCTGCACAGGAAAGATTTTGTAAAACATAATTAGCCAACTAGCTTTTTAAGAAGCAGATAAATTTCTCTTCTGTGGCCGATTAAAACAACTTCGACCTCGTTTGGAAGCTTGATAAAAACAATTCTATAAACACCGACCCGAATTCTATAAAAGTTTTTGTAGCCGCTAAGCTTTTCTTCACCAACTACAGAATCAACTACTAATTTTCTTATTTTTCTTGCTATTATGATTTGGGAAGCTTTTGGAAGTTTCTTTATCTGCTTCTTTGCATGGGAAGTTATTGTTAGCCTCATATGCCCAACTCATTGGCAAATTTTTCAAAATCTTCCTTGTCGTTGAGATTTATAGATTCAATAGTCTTTTTATCTTCTACATTTTCCAAAAACAGAATCATCTTTTCAAATAAATCTTTTCCGACAACATAGCCAGCAGTTTTGTTTCTTTTTTGTACGGCAACAGGATAGTCATCAGCACTCAAGAGAACTGCAGAAGGGTTAGCTTTAAGTTGAGAAATAGATACGCTAGTCATACCTGAATAGTACCATAAACAGGTCTTTTGTCAAGACCTGGCACCCACATCTCTTTTGGTTGCAATCACGCATCTCCCTAAATAGTATTGGTCTGGATGGAGATAAATTTCCCAATGTTTAGTTTCTGCAATATAATTCTTAGGTTTATCTTTAGGCATTATTATATTATCGTGCCTGATTGATATATAATCAAGACATGAAAATTGCAATCGGAACAACATCAGAACAAAAGATTGGATATTTGAAGGAGGTTTTGGACGAAATTGGGTTTAAGGCGGAAATCTTTCCAGTCGAGACCGAAAGCGAAGTTTCTACCCAGCCCATTACTGAAGATGAAACTTTACAAGGATCCATTAACAGGGCGAGAAAATCGCTCGATAAAGTTAGTGATGCAGATTTTGGTGTAGGGATAGAAGTTGGTTATCATTTAAATAGCAAAAGCCGATATACAATGTTTTGTTGCACTACTATAATTGACAGAAATAATTTCATAGAAACTTGTAAATCGAGTCAATTCCTGCTTCCGGAGTTCCACCAAAAAGTGTTAAAGAAAGGAAAATTTTTGAGAGAGTACGTCAGAGAATATAAGAAAGAGGTAGACGAGCCAGTGACTAACTATATTAGAGAATTGGTTAGAGGAAGAAAACCACTTATCAAAGAGGCAGTACGAAACGTTCTTTTAATTTACTTGGAAAACAAAAATGAATAAATTAACTGACATAAAATCTATAGACAACTATATTGATTCCATTGGTGGCAGCAAGGACAATATTTTAGGAATTTGGGAAACAGGGTCATTTAAAGAAGGGATATCAGATGAATTTTCGGACCGCGATTTTTTGATTATTTGGGACAATTCAATTCCCAATAATGAAACAAGATTAAAGGCTGCTAATGATTTAGGTTTTAGTATTCACGAAATAAAAGATGTTGTAAGTATTGGCCAAAGTTTTGATTTATTTTCTGATGGTGAGTTTTTGTTTAACATTGGACATGGAACGAAAGAAAAAGAAAGTAAATGGTATGAAGTTGCAAATAGTGATAAGGTCCCATCAGATATCGAGGAAATATTAATGTCTATTTCTGCATTAACTTCATCAATTGTCTACTTTCAGAAGGATAGGTGGGTTGATAACCTAAAAAAAGAAACTCAATTAACTGATGAAGCTAGACAAAGAGTTATATCTTATTTCAAAAATAAAACCAGTGCTGACTTAAAACTTTTAGAAAAATCAACGAAAAGAAAGGATTTTTTACAATTTATAAAATATCTCGAAAAAATTCTAAGATCATTTCAAATTATTTATCTTTTAGAAAATAACAAACCGATAGTTTCTCCAAAGAATTTTGAAGAAAGATTTGCAAAAATAGAGAACGGGGAGATAACAAAGCTTATTAGACAAATTACAGCTAACACAGATATGGATCAAGTATTCCTAGATACAATCCAAGCTGCAAAAAGTTTAGATATAGAAAAATCTGAAAAGATGAAGGCCTAAGCGGTCCTCGTTAATAGCCTCGTTTTTTCTCAAGCTCTCTTTGATAAGCTATTCGGTACTTTTTTTCTTTTCTTTTTTCAGAAGGACTTTTATAACGTGCTCTTTCTCTGAAATCTTCAAGAATACCTTCAAAAATTACTTTTTTACGAAACCTGGCAATAAGACGATCTTCAGATTCGCCTTTTCTTTTTTTAAGAAACAATGTAATTCGCCTCCTGTCTTCATATACAAATCACCTTCCCGTATTCTAGCAAATATGCTACTCTAAATAAAGTGAGAAAATCGATTTTAATAGGAGTGCCCCTGTTCTTAATTGTTATTGCTGTTGTTTTTTTTGTAACAAATCCCTTTAAAATTGATTTTTCTAGAGGTAAATCTGCAGTTTCAACGCTTACTGAGGATTCTTCAAGGGGTTTTACATTCCAAGAAGGGGAGATATCCAATAAAGAGATCAGTACAGAATCTAAATATGAACAGTATGAGCTATCACTGGTTGACGATGTTTACTTATCAAATAAGCTCAAGGAGTATGGGTTGTGGAATGAGGCAGGGATAAATATTTATAATTTTAACGGAGTAGACTTAGGCAAGCAGCAGATTGATTCGGTGAGCTTCATTCTTTCTGATGAAACTGTTCTGCCTTACCCATTTGAGGTAGGCGGGGGGAAATATAGAATTTTTCTAAGTCCAAATTCTCAGTTTTTGAACATAGAGATGTACATTGATCCAAATTTACTCTCAACACTTCCAGAATCAGAAATTTCTAAAAAAATATCAGAAATTGCCCTTTCAGCTGCTTTCCATATTACCCATCCCGATACCATGACGAGCGGGAGCCAGTCCGTAGTAGTCCCAGACAGATCATTTTTAAATTTCAAAAGGCCTTAAATTTGTGGTACAATTAAGCATGAGCGTGCCCAAAAATCTTCAGGGAATTCTCTGGTCAAGAGATGTAAACAATCTCGATTTGGATGAAGATAGTGCTTATATCATAAATCAAGTTCTTGCCTATGGCACTTTTGAAAGCCTTAAATGGCTTTTCAAAACTTATTCAAAAGATAAAATAACCAAAATTTTTATCAAAAAGCCAATTAAAACCTATACTCACGCTTCCTTCAACTTCGCCAAGAATATCCTTTTAGAAGACAAAACTAATCTTAAAGAAGGGAGATATATTGAAAATACACCCAGACATATTTGATCCGGCAAGGCTAAAAACTTTTGATTTGCTCCGGGATTTTAAAAATGAAGGTGTTTTGGCAGGCGGAACAGCCATTGCTTTACAAATAAAGCACAGAAAGTCCTTTGATTTTGATATTTTTCTAGAAAAAGAAATTGACAACTCTTTTACAAGAAAAATTACGAGAGTATTCGGACCTGGTTTACAAAAAATAAGACAGACCAAAGATCAGATTACCTTTTTTACAAAAGATAACATTTCCATTACCTTTGTATATCACCCTTATAAACCTTTATATCCTTTAGTCAAAACAGATTCTATAAGCTTATTTGATTTAAGAGATTTAGCAAGTAATAAGGCATATACAGTTGGCCGAAGGGGAGTCTGGAGAGATTATTTTGATATTTTTTCCCTTTTAAAGAATGGAATAGTTACTTTGGAGTCGATAATAGAAGATGCCGAAACAAGATTCGACGGTGAATTTAGTTCTAAACTATTTTTAGAACAGCTTTCTTATACAGGAGATTTAGAAGATTTTAAGATAGAACATATAGGCGAGAATTATATTGCAGTTGAAATTATAGAATACCTGAGGAAAACCACAAAAACTTACTCGGACAAGAAATTACAATAAAGTCTCTTTTCATTTTTGACAAATCAGTTTTTAAAGTTTTCCCCACTAATTGCGGGGCTTTTTCGTAATAGTGACTCCAAGAAATATGTTATAATTTGTCCATGAGCAATGTAGATTATATTGTTAGAGCTGTTACCGAGATTCTCGATCCAGAAAAAATTATCCTTTTTGGTTCAAGTCTGAAAAAAACTGGTGAGGTTAATGATTTAGATGTCGCTGTTGTTCAAAAAGGCAAACCAAAAATTGGTCAAAAAGCAGACGTAATGTTGGCTTTGGAAAGGCTAGGTTATTCGTGGAAAATAGATCCTGATATTCATATTTTTTCGTCCAAGGATTTTGATAAAAAACTAGTTGACGGAGATCTGTTTACTAGGGAGATTGCTAAAGGAAAAGTAATATATGTCCAATAACTATCAGAATATTATTTCCAATCCCGTTACCCAGATAATTTACAGGATGAACTTAATAGTAAGGAAATAGCCATAGAGGCTCTAGGTAAAGCAAAGAAAATATTTGATTCGATATCGTAGTTTTCATTTTTGACAACTTTTTTATCTCTCTTTTTTTTTAAAAATTGCGAACTCACAGCTTTTACAAATAAAATCATCCGGAGGCTCTTTTTCGCCATGCAAGAATCCGAGATATTCTTTTGCTTGATCAGAAGATAATATTTCAGAGAGATGTTGGTCTCTAAGTGATCCGAATTTGTATTTTTTAAAAAAATCTTGGTTGCAGAGAAAAACCTCTCCGTCAACTCCAATGTGGACATAATTAGTAGGTCTTTTAACTAAACATCCTATCAAAATTCCTTCTTGCGCTGGCGGTGGTTTTATTTCATCAATAAGCCCAGCCCTATTATCTGATTTGATTGAATCCACTGGGATAATGTTTTGAAATTGTGTAACGACGCTTGTTTCATCTTCAGAATTAGTAAACGCATTGCTCTGGACATTAATTTTTATTTCAAACCCAGCTTCAATAAGCCTCCTTATGTTTTGTTCGACTTTACGATAATGTTTTATGCCGTGAATTTCTTCATATCTTTTCTCGTCAGTCGTTGGTAAATTTATGCTGAATATTAATCTTTCTTTTGCAGATTGAAGATCATCTGGCAACGAAGGTGCCATCACGCTTAGATTGCTAAAAATTATGATCTTATTAAAGAATGTATAGCCCGTTGCGATTCCCACCCTTTCAACAAAGTAAGGATCCAATAAGGGTTCATTATAGTGAGTAAAGGAAATTCTTTTCATACTAGTACCTAATCCTTTCAGCTCGCTCATTATTTGATCAAAAAAATCTAAAGGCATTACATGTTGTTTTTGGGGAAACATGGAAATTGGACAATAACTGCAAGAATGATTACAGGCAGTAGTAGTTTCTATAGAAGCTTTTTCAGGTACGATACTCGGAATCATTTGTTTTTTTATATTAATTTTTCGGCTAGATCAAAAACATCCTTAGTGCCTCCCAAGGATTGTATAGATGTTGCTAATCTTTTGGCATTTCGTCTGTAGCTATCGTCGGATAGCACTTTTGTGATGGCAGAGGAAATTTGACCTTCTGTAATTTCAGATTCCCAGTGTCCCATAATTTCTACCCCCTCTCCCAGGTCGGGTGCTGGTACTCTTTCCAAATGCTTATTCGAATGTGGAATTATTAAACCTGCGTGTTCCTTTTCGACCCATCGGAAAAATGTTAACTGCTCACTTGTAAAAGGGCCGATACAAATGATTGGTAAACCATATGACAAGGCAAGCAAGACTGTTCCGGCGCCTCCATGGCTTAAAACTACAGTGCACTCCGAAAGTACCTCTCTTGCTGGAATGTAGTTTTCTATAATTACTCTTCCTTGAGATTTTGGTTTGTCTAAGCCAGCGCCATTATATTTTTTAGGGTCACCAGCAATATAAAAACCTACTTCTGGCAATGCTTGAACAACTTTAGTTAGCATTTGCTCATAGCCGTACTGCGGTCTGGTTTTTTCACCTATATAGCTAAAAACTTTTGGAATGTTGTAGAGAATAGGTTCCAGTTTGCTTTTATTATTCCACCAATGAGAAAGCAAACCGACGTAATGACATTCTTTTGAAGTCCCTATTAGTGGGTCGATTTCTGGTATGCTGGGAATAACTGAAATATTACCAGAAAACATTTCTCTTTCATCCTCAATTGGGGTTAGTCCATATGATTTTCTGATTTTGTTAAAGCTTTGCCTGCAGTCTGGTATTTTCAAATTATCAGGTGGAGTAATCCACCAACCAAAAGTGTAGCCATCAGGATTACCGGTAGATTTATTAACACCAACGATGGGAATACGCAACGTTTCAGCACTGGTCCTAATCGTATCCCGATAATCGTTTATGATTAAATCGGGCTGAAACTCCTTAAGTATTTCTATTTCCCTTTCAGTCACATTTCTTAACCAATCTGTATCATCAAAACCCAAGCCTCTTAACCTTTGTGCATGGCCGAAAGCATGGGAATATATCGGAAAAGGGTAGGGAGGCGCTTTGGCACCAGGATTTCTATTAGAAAGAATGTAAGTGGTATATTCTGAACTTTCTCTTGAAATCCAATCTGCATATTTTTCAGAAGTGATAAAACCGACATCAAAACCTCTTGTTTTTGCCTCATTTGCCATCGACATTGTTCTCGTTAAATGTCCTGTACCGCCATCCCAATAGGAAAAAAGTACTTTTTTTGTTTCTGCGGTCATAGTTTTTGTGACTTAACCATATAATTTTCCCAATTTTCTCGAGCATAATTAACCCTATCCTCAGTTCCTATATCTAAAGCTTCTCCAGCAACATCAAAAGTATATATTCGATAATCAGGTTTAATAAGCGCCCATTGCAGAATATTGTCCCTTATACTTATTGGAGTATTATTCGCAATACCCTTATCAAGGATATACCGGTTATACATTTCCGAAAACCTTTGAGCGTCAACAACCACAACTCCTGCACTAGTTAATAAAATGTTGTTTTTAGTTGGCTGGGAAACAGATTCGTCTCTGCCATAGCATTTTATTAACTTTGTCGAAGCTTCTTCCACCAGTATTTTCCCAACGTCTGATGTCCTTTCTGTTATCACACTTGTAACACCAAAGGTTATATCTGCCGATTTGTTTGCATGGGACTTGATCATGGCTTCAAAATTTACCCAAGGAAGAAACATATCGCCTGGAAAAAGAACAACTGGACCTCGTAATCTTAGTTTGTCGATTGCCTTACTGGCTGCCCCACCAGGTCCCAAAAGACCGCGTAGTTCCTCTTTTGAAAATCTTGGCCTAGGCAGATCTTTATTAATGACATACTTTTGTCCATTAAAATGTGTTTCTATGGCCGCCCCTAGGTGCCCAATACAAAAAATAAAATTTGTGTACCCAAGTTTACTAAGATTTTCATAGATTAGATCGATTATCGAGTGCTCCTGTGTGATTTTTATTAACGGTTTAGGAATTTCATCATTTGTGACTGTTTGGACTCTTGTCCCTTTCCCTCCCACAAGAAATAGTAGTGGAGTTTCTAATATACGAGACAT